>Ga0247817_10000366_pt1 | contig 26227 bp, 30 predicted proteins | sample UWRJL212509R1_FD_178010 | JGI IMG/M metagenome (GOLD analysis project Ga0247817, IMG submission 178010) | Plant litter microbial communities from Arlington Agricultural Research Station in Wisconsin, United States - UWRJ-L212-509R-1 | ecosystem: Environmental > Terrestrial > Plant litter >...
CAACACACATCGGGGTGTGGCGCAGTTGATAGCGCGCTCGGTTTGGGACCGAGAGGTCGAAGGTTTGAGTCCTTTCACCCCGACCAAATAAAAAAGACTACTTCGGTAGTCTATTTTATTTGGTTTTGTGACATCGGCTCAAACCTGAGACTTTTTGTGGAACACAAAAATAGTCGAAGGCTTGGCGATGGAGTGAAATAAAAATGTAGTTCTATATTTTCATGAGCGAACAGAGGAGCAGCTTGCTGCGATGTCCTTTGTTGAACTTAAATAATCGCAGTGATAGAAGTGGAACAATAGTTAATCATTCTGTATCATAGAGCTAAGAACCGGAGAAAAAAATTATGACACAAAACGACGTTATCTTACTAGACCAAGTTATTGAAGGTGTAAAGCTGACCGCACCCGATGAGTTAAGCGAGCAGCAAGTTTTTGGATTTTTCACTGCCGAACAAACCTTAAAAGATTTTGACCTTTCAAATGATGAAATAATTGCTGGCCTAACGGATGGCGGTGGTGATGGTGGAATTGACGGACTTTATATATTTGCTGACGAGAATTTGATAGACGAGGATTTTGATACTACAAAACTACCTACAGGATACAGTCTTGATGTATTTATAATGCAAGACAAACAAGCAACTGGATTTGCAGAAACCGCTTTTGATAAGCTAACCGTAAGCTTGCCAGTTTTGTTAGACTTAAGTGCTGACTTGGATCCTGTAATATACTCACCCATTCTTATTCAACGTATTGAAATTTTCAGAAACATAGTACGTCAAACCGCTCGCAAGTTTCCAAAAATCTACGTACACGTTGTATATTCGACAAAAGCTTCTACGGACCAGATAGACCCTAGAGTTCTTCAAAGGGCGCAGGATTTAGAAACTTTAATAACTAGCGAAGTGGGTACCGGTAGTAAGGCGACTGTTACATTCCAAGGAGCAAGAACTTTACTAGCTTCGGCACGCCGTGAACCTTCACATACTTTGGAGTTGGTATTCACAAGCAGCGCATCAAGAGTTGGAGAAAATAGCTATTTAGCGTTAGTACCGATAAAAAATTATGCTGATTTTCTATCAGATGAATCTGGACGGTTAAAAAAAGTTATTTTTGAATCAAACGTGCGGGATTTTCAAGGTAACACCCAAGTCAATAAGGCAATTAGGGACAGTTTGTCTTCTCCCGAATCTTCAGAGAATCCCGACTTTTGGTGGCTGAATAACGGTATTACCGTACTATCCAGCCAAGTTTCTATTGCAGGCGGTAAGTTCATAATAAAAGACCCTCAAATCGTAAACGGGTTACAGACCTCCGTGTCTATATATAATCACTTTAAAAATGCACCAGAAGATGCCAGTGATGACCGACTTGTTTTAATTAAAATAATTGAGTCCAACGACGATGAAGTACGAAACTCCGTTATCATTGCCACAAACAGTCAAACAAACCTACTCCCATCTGCTATCCGCGCTGCGGATGAAATGCAACGTGACATAGAACAACACTTTGAAAGTAACGGTTACTACTACGACAGACGCAAGAATCATTATAAAAATCAAGGTAAACCTGCTGACCTTATATTTGCAGTGCCTTATCTTGCGCAAGCAATACTATCAATTGGCTTCAGCGAGCCTGATCAAGCTAGGGCGCGTCCATCGACTTTGATCAGCAGAAATACAGATTATGAAAGAATATTTTCAAATGGTACGTCAATGGACGGTTATCTTTGGATGGTTAAACTCCAACGTGAAGTTGATAAACGAATAAAACAACTTGCTTACTCACAAGAGTTCAAAACAAATATGAGATTTCATCTTTCTATGTTAATCGGCTACCGCTTAGTCGGAGATGTAGTTCATAACCCAGCGCAATTAAAGTCGCAATTTCTTAGGGAACCAGACCTTGATTTATTAATACCAGTTTTATCAGAGGAGCTTAACAATCAATTGCAAAAATTTATTGCTGACAATAAAGGTTTCTCAATTGACAGAGCTGCCAAGTCTAGTGAGTTTGTAAAGTATCTCATTGCACAAAATGCCGGTATTGAATAGGCCTCAACAAAAAAATCACGTAGTTATAGAATCTAACCGAATACTTTCAATTCTTAGACTCTACCTACGATAGGCGCTTCTCTCAAAAACCCCTCCGTCTCAATCACCTGCAACATCGCCGTAGCCACCTCCTCCCGTCCTACATAAGCCTTAGTCGGCCCATGCAACCTCAAAGTAAACGGCTTCGCTAGTACATTCTGTAACTTCAATACCCGTATCGTCGTCCACTCCAAATCGGAAGCTTTCAAAACCTCCTGGTGGTCGTTACCGTCCTTCACTCTCGTCGGGTCAACAATCCCCACACCGAAGTTCAAGAACCTATCAATCAACGTAATCTTATCGCTAGGGAAACGAACACCCGTTCCGGTCACATCAACGTAACGCTTGATGTTCAATTCGTCCATTACACTAACGAGTACTTTCGTCGCAACAGTCTGCACATCAGCGGCAGAACCTTTAACATGCCCGATAGCACTCACTACAACATCAACACCCTGCAACAACACGCGCAAATCATTCGCACTCGTCGCATCGCATTCAATAATTTCTAAATTCGCATGCGGTGTTAAAGTATTCATCCCGCGAACGCCACCGCGAATACTATGCCCCGCTGCTAAAGCAGCCTCTACAAAAGCCTTACCTAATCGCCCATTCGCTGCAATAACTGCAATTCGCATTTTATTTTCCACCTTCGTTATTTAGGTTAATCGTCATTCCAGGCCGCTTCATCGTACAACCAGCGCACTTCACCACCATTTGTTTCAACAACATCTGAAGCTACCGAAACCGGTAACAAACGTTTCAAGCGCGCTGCCTTCAAAGCATCCTGCTTGCTTGCCCCAACCGCAAATATCACCAATTCATCAACATGTTCCAATGCCTTTAAGCTTAATGTAATCCGCTCACTTGGTGGCTTCGGTGAATCATAGACTGGTATCACCCACTCATCGGTCGGCTCAGTGAAACCAATATTACCAGGGAACAACGAAAGCGTATGGCCATCTTCGCCCACTCCTAGCCACACTAAATCGAACTCATCAAAGTTTTCGTTAGCAATTTTGGCAGCAAAATCTCGAGCTGCCGTCGCAGTATCTAATGTCGTTTCAGGTACCAGCCATTTTAACTTCGCGAACTCAACATTCTTATTAAACAACGACGATATCGCCCCATAATTAGAATCCTTATGGCCTAACGGAACCATCCGTTCGTCACCAACAAAAACCGTCACCTTGCTCCAATCTAACGCGTCAGAAAAATTCTTCATCAGCTTTTTATACGCCAACATTGGCGAAGAGCCACCAGCTAAAACCCAGCTGGCAGACCCTTTTGTTTCAATCGCAAGTTGCAATAACTCTACCGCATTTTCAGCCGCCGCTTGGGCGACATCATCGGCAGTATGATAGTTACGAATTTCTGTCATAGACAGTGCCTACTTATCGTCCTCTTCGCCTTCAATAGAAACATGCGGAAGGCGCTTATCAAGCCATTTTGGAATCCACCAAGCACTTTTACCAAGCAGTGTCATAATTGCTGGAACAATCGTCATACGAACAATAAACGCATCAACCAAGATACCGACGGCAAGAGCAAACCCAATCGCCTGAATAGTCGCATCATGGTTAAAGATAAACCCAGCGAACACACTCACCATAATTACCGCAGCGGCTGTTACAACCTTCGCTCCTAAGCGGAAACCACGGGCAACTGAGCGTTTCGCATCTTTGGTTTTCGTAAACTCTTCATGCATACCTGAAACCAGGAAGAACTCATAGTCCATCGCTAAGCCGAATAACACACCAGTAGCGATAATTGGGATGAAGCTCACAATCGGGCCAGGTGCTTCGGCAATACCGAACCAGCCCCATTGGAAGACAGCTACTAAGGCGCCGAACATCGCGAGTACTGATAACAAGAAACCAAGCGTTGCTTTAATTGGTACCAATATTGAACGGAAGGCCACAATCAACAAGATGATCGAAAGGCCAACGACAACAGTCAGGTATACCGGAAGCGCATTTGAAAGCTTCTCGTTAATATCCTTTTGTAGTGCGGTTGAACCAGTTACTTCAAACGATACGTTTTCATTGCCACTGATATTTTCAGCCGTAGCTGTATCACGCAAGTTTTCAATTAGGTCGTTCGTCTTTTGGTCAACAGGAGGTGTTTTCGGAATTACCTGAATAATTCCAGCCGTTCCGTCTTCAGTAGCAGTTGCCGCCAAAGCTTGTTGTACATCATTCAACTTGCCAATTTCAGTTGCGACTTTCATTAGTTGCACTTGCGGCGCATATTGTTCTGTCAAAGCATTTAATTGTGCCAAAGCCGCTTGTTGGGCAGCTGGTGTTGTTGGTACTGGTTGTCCAGCACTTTGTTGCAAAATAAATTGTTGAGCAGCAACTTTATCTTCGTCAGTGACTTTTGGTAAGCCTTGAACTAAGACAGTTAACGGTGCATTAAAACCAACACCAAAACCTTCAGCTAAAAGTTCAAAGGCTTTATGTTCAGTAGATTCACTGGCCGCGTATTGGTCGGTTGGTAACCCAAGCTTCAAATCTTGTGCCGGCAACATGATTGGAATAACAATCAACAAACCAACCAACAAAAAGATAATTGGGCGCTTGATAATTTGCTCGCTCCACTTATACCAAAGGGTGTTGTGGGCAACGTGCTCAATTTTCTCAACGCCGTGTTTTTGCACTTGCTCAACTAATAGCCGTTGTTTACGGCTAAAGATTCTTGGACCAACAATCCGAAGTAATGCCGGTAGCGCAGTAATCGCAACCAAAGCTGCAATTGCGATACTTCCTGCACCAGACAGACCCATAGTTGTCATGAACGGAATGTTCACAACGGTTAAAGCAGACAATGCGATAATAACGGTAATTGCTGCGAACACCACTGCATTACCGGCCGTACCAAGGGCTCGTTTCAAAGCCTCTTCGTAGCTATAGCCAAGCAGCAATAGTGACCTATATTTGTTCGTAATGAATAGAGCATAGTCGATACCAACAGCCAACCCAAGCATGATTGCTAGAACAGGTGTAGTTGCACCGATTTCAATAACTTGGCTTAACGAGAACAATGCCGTCATACTGACACCGATTCCGATAAGCGCAGTAAGCAGTGGCATACCGGCTGCAATTAGCGAACCGAGTGTAATGAGCAATACAACCAAGGCAATGGCGACACCAGCAAGTTCACCAACGCCCACAATTTCACCCGGTGTTTTATTGATTAAGTCACCAGCAATTTCAACTTGCAACACGTCGCTATTAGCAGACTTCGCTTTTTCAGTAATTGTATCGATTGTAGCGGCACTAATTGAACCAACCGTTCCGGCTAGTTGAACTTGCGCATAGGCAATATCACCTTTTTCAGAAACGAATGTCGGGCTTAAGAATGGGCTCACCACTTGGCTCACACCATCTTGCTTAGCAACTTCACTGAGTAAGCTTTCAATCTTTTCTTTTTGGCTTACAATTGTCTGGCCATTCTCAGCTTTAAAGACAATTCGGCCCGTACCACCACCGGCAGCTGGGAATAAATCACCCACGTGGTCGATAGCTTGCTGGGCGGGGGTTCCTGGAATTGAAATTGTGTTACCGGGGGCTTTAAAAAAGAAAGCCGTTGTTGTTATAAGCACCGCTAGAATAATTAACCAAACCGCGAGTACGCGCCATGGATGCTTAAATGCTATGCGCGCCAGTAAGTGTAAAAATTGTCCCATCGAAACTCCTTATTTTGCAAATTCGATTGCGCGAGTTTCGCGAATCACGTTAACTTTAATTGTACCTGGGAACTGCATCGTGCTCTCGATCTTGTTCGCAATATCACGTGCTAATTTAATTGCACTTAAATCATCAACATTTTCTGGACGAACGATTACTCGTACTTCGCGTCCAGCGCTAATAGCGAATGACTTTTCAATGCCAGGGAAGCCGTTAGCAATATTTTCGAGGTCACGCATACGCTCGGCAAAGTTTTCAGCACTAATATTGCGTGCACCCGGGCGAGCTGCCGATAATGCGTCACAAACGCGAACAATCAAAGCTTCAACAGTTGTTGCTTCAACGTCATCGTGGTGCGCTTCAATCGCGTGAACAATTTCGTCACTCATGCCATACTTACGGGCTAACTCTGCGCCAATATGGTGGTGCTTACCTTCAATTTTGTGTGTCACGGCTTTGCCCACGTCGTGTAGCAAGGTGGCAATTTTAGTAGTTCGCACATCGCCACCAATTTCCTCGGCAATAAGGCCTGCCATGTGGGCCATTTCAGTACTGTGCATTAAAACGTTTTGGCCGTAACTTGTACGGAATTTTAACTCACCTAGCAACTGAATCATTTCTTTTGGAATACCAACTACACCAACTTCACGGGCAGCATCCTCACCGGCACGAATAACTTCTTTTTCAATTTCTTTTTCAGCCTTCGCGACCACTTCTTCAATCCGTCCTGGGTGAATACGGCCGTCTTTCATAAGCATCTCTAGGGTTAAACGAGCAATTTGTCGGCGCAATGGGTCGAAGCTGGAAAGGATAATCATACCAGGGGTGTCATCAACCATAATGTCGACGCCAGTAGCCCGCTGCAGGGCTTGAATATTACGGCCTTCTTTACCAATAATGCGACCCTTCATTTCATCGTCAGTCAGCTTAATAGCCGTAACAGTGCGCTCGGCAGTTACTTCGCTGCTCATACGTTCCATAGCAGAAACAAGAATAAGTTGCGCTTGTTCTTCGGCTGTTTCTTTGGCATCATTTTGAAGTTTAGAAATAAGTCCAGTAAGGTCTTGTTTAATGTCGCGTTCGGTCATTTCCATCAGCTTTTCAGCCGCTTCTTTTTTCTTCAAGCCAGCAATTTTTTCCAGCTTATCTTGTTGACGAGTACGAATGTCGCGAATTTCATTTTTTAATGAATCGACTTCATCCTCTTGGCTACGCAAACCTTCAGCTCGCCTATCAAGTTCTTCTAGTTTGTTATCGAGGTTTGTTTCACGTTCACCCAAGCGAGTTTCAGTTTTCTCCCAACCCTTACGACGGTCGTTTTCTTCTTTTTTAGTTTCTTCAGCTAAACGTAATGCTTCTTCTTGGGCTTTTAGCACAATACCACTGGCTTTTGTTTTAGCTTCGGCAATAGTTTGGTCGGCTTTATGTTTGCCACCAGCTCGTTTTTGCTTTTCATAAACAACTGTTCCACCGGCACCAGCAAGAAGCCCGATTATTGCGGCGATTATTCCTTCTATCATATGTATCCCTCCTCAAACGCACCTGGCCAAGTGTTCATCTTGGCAAAAAAGTATCACAAGCACGCTGAATATTTTCAAAATTTAATGCAAAAGTCCCAAAAAAAGTAACTATGGACTACATTTATTGTAGCCCTCGTAGACCTACCTGCGCAAGGCTAAAACACCTAACTATTTGCGTGGTTGCGTAATATTCGCTTCGCCACCGTATTCAGGCAAAACAACTTTATCTGATTCGCCACTGAGTAACCGTTGAACGGCAACTTCTTGCCAATTTTCACCAGTTTCGCCCACAATCGGAATATTTTCAGAATAAGATACGGTATTTAAAACCGTAATGCCAATTCGTAGGCCAGTAAAACTGCCGGGGCCCTTAAAAGCACCGAGTCCAGTTAAGTCTTTCCAAGTTTTACCCTGGCTTTGAAGCTGCGTTTGGATATATTCAAGTAGCCCCTTTGCTAAATCGCGGTTAGCTTCCCAAACAGTATCGTAACGCCAATCACCCTCTACAAAACTAAGGCGACATTCAGGCGTTGAGGTATCGAGTAATAAAATCATAAGTTCTCTCCTAGCGTATCGGGTAAAGTAATTGAACGGACATTCTCGGAGGGTGATTCAAACCGAATAGTGTAACGGTTGGCAGGTAAAACACCTTCAACAATATCCGCCCATTCAATAACAGTAATTGTTTTATTGTCATGGATCATTTCCGCAACTTCGTTAGCCATAATACCCGGTTCGGTAAGCCGGTAAAAATCGTAGTGAACCAAATGCAAACCATCACGGGCTTCGTATTCTCGACTAATGGTGTAGCTTGGGCTTTGAATATCATCATCAATCGCTAAACCCTTGGCAAGGCCTTTCACAAAAGTAGTTTTTCCAGCACCTACGTCACCTACCAATTCAAAAACTTCGCCACCTTTTAAAAGACTGCCAATGCTTGCAGCTATGTCTTTGGTTTCTTGTTCGCCATTCACCTCTATAATCATCTACCGCATTATACCATTTATTGCCTAGCACTTTTAGAGTGATTACTTTATAGTAGAGCGTAACCATTATGCGCATTTCCGATACTATCCTGGAAACGTTGCTTGGGCGGGCAAAACTTGTAACTCCTGAGCAGTTAGCTACCTTCAAGAACGAGGCGGCTCGTTCAAAGCGCTCTTTGTATCAAATTATTATTGAACAAAAAATTGCTGACGAAAAAACACTTGTTCAAGCATTTTCCGGCTATGCAGATGTTCCCTTCATTGAGCTCAGCCCCCAAACCGTCCCCCCGGAAGTCTTAAAACTTATCCCTGAGCGAGTAGCCCGCCAATACATGGCGGTGTTGTTTAAAGTAGATGAAGACAAAGTCTACCACCTTGCCATGGAAGACCCTGACGATGTTCAGGCTGTTAACTTTATTCAAAAAGAAATTGGCACCAACTCGAAAATTTACATCGCCACTCGTGATAATATTATGGCCGTATTGGACATGTACCGCGATGACGTCAACAAAGAGCTTGATGAAGTTATCGAAGTCCAACGTGAAGCTGGCCAGACTAACGCCGCCCAGTCTGCCGCCGAACAAGACATCTCTGAAGATTCGCCGATCGCTCAAACAATTAACCTACTCCTTGAATACGCCATCCGTTCACACGCCAGTGACGTCCACATCGAACCACGCGAAGATTTTGTGCAAGTACGTTACCGTGTTGACGGTATTCTAAAAGAAGTAAACCGCCTGCCTCGCAACGTGCTTGGTTCATTAGTCAGCCGTGTGAAAATTTTGGCTAACTTAAAAATTGACGAAAAACGCGTACCACAAGATGGTCGTTTCAAAATTAACGTCAGCGGCCGCCAATTCGCCCTTCGTGTCAGCACCTTGCCAATTATTGACGGTGAGAAGATTGTTATGCGTATTTTGGACGAGTCAAACCAAGCTGTTACCCTGACCGAATTAGGCTATTGGGGCAAAGCCCTTGAAGATATTACCCGCGAAATTAGCGACCCTAATGGAATTGTTTTGATTACTGGGCCAACCGGTAGTGGTAAGTCGACCAGCTTGTTTAGTATTTTGACCACGCTTAATAAACCAAACGTGAACATTTCAACGATTGAAGACCCAGTTGAATATAAAATTATTGGTATTAACCAAACCCAAACCAATAGTAAAGCTGGTATGACCTTCGCCAGTGGCCTTCGCGCCTTGCTGCGTCAAGACCCGAACATCATCATGGTTGGTGAGGTCCGTGACGGCGAAACTGCTAACCTGGCTATTCAGGCCGCGCTTACTGGGCACATGGTATTTAGTACACTGCACACAAACAATGCCGCTACTACACTGCCGCGTTTACTTGAAATGCAAATTGAACCATTCCTTATTGCCAGTACCGTCCGTGCTGTTGTAGGTCAGCGACTTGTACGCCGTTTACATAAAGAATCTCGAACAAGTTATGTCCCAAGCGAAGAAGAAAAAGCTTCAATTATTAAATTATTCCACCTCCCAGCCGAACAAGGCTTCCGCTATATTCACGAGCTCGAAAAACAAGCTATGGCAGCTGGTTTAGGTGGCGATACACCACTAAGCACTGATGAGAACGGCATTAAAACACTCTGGCGAGCCGACGCCAACTTTAACCAAGAATCGGTTCAAGAAGGCTACCGTGGCCGAATGGGAATTTACGAAGTGCTTTATAACTCCGACCCTGTTCAAAAGCTTATTTTAAACCGTGGGACCAGCGACCAAATTCAAGACCAAGCCGTCAGCGAAGGTATGATTACAATGCAAATTGATGGTCTTATCAAAGCCCTTCGTGGTGAAACAACTATCGAAGAAGTCTTAAGGGTTAGTAGGGATTAATCATGCCACGATTTTCCTACATTGCTTCCGATGAACAAAACAATATTGTCAAAGGCAAAACGGAACTTCCAGACCGTTCAAGTGTTATTAGTGCGCTCACTAAACAAAAATTACGCCCAATTAGTATTCGTGTTCTAAAGGCTAAAAAAACTGGTATCGACTTTGACCACTTGTTTGAACCGACTAAAGTCAAACAAGACCAATTAGTCAGCTTTACTCGCCAATTAAGCGCCATGGTTGGTGCTGGTGTGCCGCTACTTCGTTCATTGAGCTCACTTGAAAAGCACTCTGAAGACGCTGCACTAAAGAAAATCCTTGGCACAATCGTGAAAGATGTCGAAGGTGGTACGAACTTAGGTGATGCCATGTCAAAACACCCGACGACTTTTAATGACATCTACGTTAACATGGTGAAAGCCGGTGAATCTGCCGGTATTTTGGATGACATTTTAAAGCGATTGGCCGCCCAGCTTGAAAAAAGTTCGGCTATTCGTAAAAAAATTAAAAGTGCCATGGCTTACCCGATGGTGCTGGTTTTCATTACTGTACTCGCCTTCTTCGGCTTGATGCTATTCGTTATTCCACAAATTGGTAAAATCCTGGTTGACCTTGGTGGTGCCGATGCCAAGTTACCTGGCATTACCCTATTCATGCTGGCAATTAGTGGCTTCATCACTAATTTTTGGTACATTCTATTCCCGGCAATCGGTGCAACCATCTTCGGAATTTCTCGTTATATCAAAACTAAAAAAGGTCGCCACCAATTCCATTCACTTATTTTGAAAATTCCAGCTATTAATACAATTGTTAAAAAAATCTCTATTGCCCGCTTTGCTCGTACCTTCTCTGCCCTCATGGGCGCCGGTGTTGCTGTGCTTGAGTCACTCGACGTAACTTCACGAGCAGTTGGGAATGTTATTTACGAGGATGCTATTAAAGCCGCTGCAATAGAAGTGAAGAATGGTAAATCACTATCTTCCGTTATTGAGGGGAATGAATTATTCCCACCTATCGTAGCCCAAATGCTTGGTGTCGGTGAAGAAACCGGGCAAACTGATACGGTCCTTATTAAGGTTGCTGACTTTTACGAAGAAGAGGTTGACCTAGCGATTCAAGGTATTAGTTCGATTATCGAGCCAGTCATGATTGTGGTCATGGGTGGTATGGTGGGTATGATTGCCGCCAGTGTGATGTTGCCGATTTCTCAGCTATCTTCAAACATTGAGTAGGTGTACTTTTTGCTTCCCGCTCATGCTATAATACAGAGGTTAATTACATTCGTGGGCATATGTCAAAATTCTTCTATCAAGATAAACCAATCATCGGACTCGATATCAGTAGCACTGGTATTAAAATCATGTCCGTTGACTCTAAGCGCTGGCTTGTAAATGGCTATGGCTCGCTTGATCTTGACCCTCTTAAAATAAAAGAGTCTATGGAAAACGAAAGCTCGACGTACCTTACCGACAGCATTAAATCGCTCCGCCAAGAAAAAAACATCGGCACACTTTCGAGTAACCGGGTCGTTATTGCTATACCTACAGCCCGAAGCTACGTACGTACCTTTATGCTTCCCTCTTCTGCCGAGAAAAACCTTGATGAAGCAGTTATCCTTGAAGCTGAGCAGTACATCCCTATTCCAGCCTCAACGCTTTACATTGATTATGAAATTATTGAACGCGGTAAAAAAACTATCACCGTTTTAATGAGCGCCGTATCGCGAACCATTCTTGATAACATCACTAAAAGCGTCGAAGCTGCAGGGCTACAACCAGTACTTATCGAGCCAAGCATTACTTCGGTTGGCCGCGTCCTGACAGCCACCGAAGATGGTTCTTTACCGACCGTCATTGTCGACATTGGTCCAGCTAGTACCGACATTGCTATCCTCGACCGTGGTTCAATCCGGGTTACTGGTGGTATTCCGGTTGGCGGCAACACTTTTACACTTGATATTGCCAAGAAATTAAACGTTGCCCTCGAGAACGCTCACCAACTTAAGGTGTTAAATGGTTTAAGCGCTGGGCCGCGCCAACAAAAAATTCGCGAAGCTCTTTCACCTAACCTCGAACGCATTCTTGCCGAGACCAAAAAAGTTATCCGTTACTACAACGAACGTATCAGTAACGATCGTAAACTTGAGCAGCTACTGGTTGTTGGTGGTGGTAGCAACGTCCCAGGAATTGGTGAATACTTTACTGAAAACCTTCTTATGGCCGCCCGTGTCGCCAGCCCATGGCAAAAACTAGACTTCGGCAAGCTACAAGAACCGCCAAAGCAATTTAAAGCCCGTTACATTACCGTTGCCGGCGCTTCAATTTTACAACCGGGGAATATTTGGAAATGATAAATTTACTACCTATCGATAAAAAAGCCGAAATTCGCGCAGCTCGCACGAACCTTATTCTGGTGCGCTATATCTTTATTCTTCTACTCGCGACTGCCTTTGTCCTTGGCTCAATGTATGTCACCTACACCGTGTTAGGGTTTACTAAAACTAACTCCGAAAACACCATTGCTTCAAACGACCTACGGGCTGATGTGTACAGTTCTACAAAATCACAGGTAGATGCACTCAGCGCCAGCCTGGCGGATACTAAAGTCCTCCTCGACCAAGAAGTTCGTTATTCGAAAGTATTTGTGAACATTGCCCAGTTGATGCCAGCTAATACTGTTTTTGGAAAGCTTACTTTAACTGACAGTTCGTTCAATGGCGCGCCAACGGCTACCAAAGTATATGCGAAAACGTCTGCTGATGCCGTAAGCCTACGCCAAAGTTTCGAAAAGTCTCCAATGTTTTCCGGTGTAAGTTTCCAAACAATCGTTGAATCTGGTAGCGGTATCGATGGGTACCCTGTCAGTGTCGATATGACGTTCACACTCACTAAGGCGGTAACCCAATAATGGCTAATCAAACACTTAAACCCCAATCACTTCGTGCGGTACTCGTTTTCGTATTAATAATAGTTATTGCCGGCGGCCTTGGGTTATTCTACCTTGGCCTGAATGAAATTCGCACCTTTGCCGTTGAAGTTAACCACTCAGTTGCCGATGCCGAAGCGAGCAACGGTCAAGTCCAAGCCCTTCAAACCCTAAAAGGCCAACTTGCTCAGAGTGAAGCACTGATCGCTAAAGCCAACCAAATGTTTGCAACACCAGCAAGTTACCAAAACCAAGCAATTACCGATACGCGTAACTACGCTGCAGCAACCGGCATATCAATTGCCAAAATCGATTTCGAACCTGTCGTACCTGGTATTAACCCGACAATGACCGTTAGTTTGAAAGCGCCTGTTTCGCACAAAAAGTTACTTCAGTTCCTCGACAACATTGAAGGAAATATACCAAAAATGCAGGTTTCAAGTATTGGTATATCGCATGTAAACGGTGGTCGTTCGGATTCTATAACAGTTGATGATATTAAGATAATGATTGCGACAAGGTAATTTATGGAAAAGCAAAAAAAAGCAGCATCAGTCGACATTCTTAAACCGCTCAAGGTACTTTCTAAACGGTTCCACTTAACGTTGTTCTTTATTTTAATCGCAGCTGGTCTATCTGGTGCCGTACTGCTCATCAATAACACCCTTAAAGACAGTTCAACAACCGACCCAACCTATACTTCGTCTATTAACGCTGGTTCTATCGACCAAGTCACTTTAACTCGCTTAAATGCGCTCCACACCAGCACACAAGCGACTCCTCCGCCTGCCTTGCCAGCTGGACGTTCAAACCCTGTAAACGAATAAAGCATTCCGCTTAACGTCCCTGTAGCGTCCTTAGTCAAAAAAGCTTATACTATAAACACATATGCTTATCATTGGAACTCGATTACTCAACACTCCTGTAATGAGCCTCCAAACAGGCGGTCGCTTAGCGGTTACACAAAAACCAATTATCGACCCATCTAACTTGAAAATTGTCGCCTTTGAAGTTGAAGGTCAACTGTTAAGTGAACGCCCAGCGCTGCTAAGAGTCGCTGATATTCGTGAAATGGGCCGAGTTGGCATGATAGTGAATAGCAACGACGAATTTATTGGCATCCACGACGTCATCAAAATTGAAAAGCTTTATGAACTTGGCTTTTCGCTGGTTGGCATGGCTGTTATAGATGACACAAAACACCGCCTCGGCAAAGTCGAGGATTATACAGTCGACACCGATTCGTTTGTTATTCAGCAGTTAACCGTTAAACGCGGTTTCTTCAAAGGTTTGAATGATACTGGCCTTCTGGTTAGCCGTACACAAATTATTGAAATTACCGATAATGAAATTATTATTAGGTCACCACGGCATAAAATTTCTGAACCAGTTATGCAAGCATCCCGGACTGAATTTATTAACCCATTTAGAAATGGTGTTCCTTCAGTTAAACCCGAAACCCGCTCGCACTCCGATTCTTAGTCGGTACTTTTTGAATCAGCAATTGCCTGTTTTATATCTTCGTAGCTAAAGCCTTGGCGCGCCAGGTACGCAACTAGCTTTTGTTCATCGTCATAACGACTGGCTTTTTTCTCAATAATTTTTAAAATCTCATCCTCGTCAGTTCGTTCTGTTTCAGATAACAACGATTCTACAATGGACCTATTTACGCCCTTACTCGCTAATTCGGCTTGTAGCTTGCGTTTACTAATGCCCTTCCGTAGTTGTCGGTTTTCTATCCAATAACGAGCAAAGGCTTCGTCGTTAACGTAGCCTTTTTCAATAATGCGGTCAAATACTCGCGTTGTAAGTTCTTTGCTGACACCTTTTTTTATTGAACCAGTTTTCGTGAGTGTGTCACGAGTCTTGCGGTACAAATATTGACTCAGCTCATACTGGCTATGCGGACGCATAAGTGAATACTCAAGCGCTCGCATGTACAACTTACCAAACTGGCTCTCATTTTCGAGGTCAGTTAACTGTTCTTCGTTATATTCGTTTCCAACCTTTACACCAAGGTCGGCAATTTGCGTGTAGTCGAGTGAAAAGCGATATTTACCATTCACCGAAACGTTAACACGGTTTTTATCGCGCACCTGTAGCGATATAGAGGTGATCTTTAGTTTAGATTCGCCCTCTATATCGGAATCTGAAGGTGTTAGTTTAAAAACGCGCACAAGCTTACGCTAGTTCTTCGGCAACTTTCGCACGTACTTTTTTCTCGATTTCATCAAGCACTTCAGGGTTAGCTGCTAGGTAGGTCTTACTTGCTTCACGGCCTTGGCCGATTTTAGCATCTGCGTAGTCGAACCATGCACCAGCTTTACCAACAATACTGTGTAGCACTGCTAGGTCGAGCACGTCACCAGTTCGAGAAATACCTTGGTTGTACATAATATCGAATTCTGCGATGCGGAAAGGAGGGGCAATCTTATTTTTCACCACTTTCACCTTAGTACGGTTACCGATGATTTCTTCACCAGACTTAATTTGACCGGTACGACGGATGTCTAGACGAACTGAAGCGTAGAATTTCAAGGCGTTACCACCAGTAGTCGTTTCAGGGTTACCGAACATAACACCAATTTTCATACGAATTTGGTTAATGAAGATAACAATTGTCTTGCTTTTGTTAATGCTACCAGTCAGCTTACGGAGCGCTTGGCTCATAAGGCGAGCTTGTAGACCCATGTGGCTGTCACCCATTTCGCCATCAATTTCAGCTTGTGGTACCAATGCGGCGACTGAGTCGACAACAATAAGGTCGACAGCGTTTGAACGAACCAGTGTTTCAACAATTTCAAGCGCTTGTTCACCGTTATCAGGTTGTGACACAAGCAAGTTGTCAGTGTCGACACCAAGGCGACGGGCATATGCAGGGTCGAGTGCGTGCTCGGCGTCGATAAAGGCAGCTGTACCACCTTGTTTTTGGATTTCAGCAATAGCGTGAAGTGTTAATGTTGTCTTACCAGATGATTCTGGACCGTAGACTTCAATAACACGACCCTTTGGATAACCACCACCAAGGGCGAGGTCAAGACTAAGTGAACCACTGCTAATAAGTTCAACGTCAACAGTTTTAGTATCACCAAGGCGGCGGATTGCACCGTCACCAAATTGCTTAATAATTTGCTCTTGAGCTAAGCCCAATGCTTTTAGCTTGCCATCAATAGAAGCAGCTGTCGGGGCTTTTTTAACATCAGATTTGACATCAGTATCGGTCTTGTCAGTTTTTTTCGCGGCCATAATAGATTCTCCCTCTCTTTATTTCTATATTCTATTATACGCAGGCAATTCTTAATTTGCTATAATCTATAGAGATGAAATACACACGCGGATTTACAGTTATCGAACTCCTTATCGTTGTTGTGCTGCTAGTTGCAGCCAGCATGCTTTTCTTTATACAAAAAAGTAACGTTGAAGTAGCTTCACGCGATGAGATTCGAAAGACCTCAATTAATGCGATGTACTACAGTTTAGAAGAAGTTTACTTCAAACAAAACCAAGCCTACCCTCGCGTACTTAACAGCGACATACTCCCTTCAGTAGACCCTGAGCTTTTTAAGGACCCTACCGGTGTAAAAATCGGCGAGGCTAATAGCGACTTCAGCTACGAAGGTAGCAACTGTAATGGCGACACATGTAAGGCATACACGCTACGAACTACACTTCAAAACGAAGACGATTATATTAAAACAAATCGAAATAAATAGTTATTATTCGCCGACAGGGCGACCATTTTTGAAGGCTTCAACCGCATCATTCAGTTCACTGACATGGTTTTTAGGGCTAGCCACGTAACTAAAACGGTAAGTAGTTTCATCGCCTTCAGTACTGAGGCGAATATCACCATAGTCTAAAATCTGTTGGAAAATGCCTACTTGCGTAAAACTAGCGTCTTCAATATTAGATAAGCTAACGGTTTGTTCAAGTCGTGAAAAAAGACTATGCTGAATTTCTTGAATGACACTTTCATTGGTAAGGAAGAATTTATTGGCGACGTATACGTACCAACTGACGAACATTCCAAGGGCAACTACAAGGCAGAATAACAATACAGGCGTAGCGATATTACTAGCTTCAGCAGCAAAACCAGTCAAAGCCAAGCTTTCTGCAATCACATCATAGTTAAGTAGAGCACCCAGGGCAATTCCAATTAATAATGTACCGGCGCCAAGGGGGAGGAATAGGCCAATCGGGTGGCGACGTACCGCGCTAATGACGTATTCACCATCGCTTAAATTAAGCAGTGGGTATTGGGCTTTTGATTCCTCGTGTCGTTTATGGTCTTCTGGGCTTACTACGGCCTTCTCTGGAGTGATTGGACGCATAACCTGAACAACTGACGGCACAACAGGTTGCACAGGCTGAGGGGTTGGAGGATGCGCATAAAGAGGTCGGCCTTCGGCGTCGTAGGCAACTGGTTGAGGTTCTTCATTATTCATAAATATATTATACCAAGCTCGATGTATCATCGTTTAAAGTTTTTCCCAGGTGACTATAGGCACGGACCGTCGCCCGTCGGCCACGAGGTGTTCGTTCGAGTAAGCCAATTTGTAGGAGGTATGGCTCGTAGAAATCTTCAATTGTGCTGCTTTCGTCTCCAGTAAGTGCTGCGAGTGTATTAAGCCCGACAGGGTTTGTACCGTACATTTCAATCATTCGTTCAAGTAAATTACGGTCACCAGCATCGAGGCCAAGTTCGTCTACTTCAAGTAAAGTAAGGGCTTTAGTTGTAATGACCGTATCGATAATGCCGTCACCGTTAACATCGGCATAGTCACGTACACGTTTTAAAAGGCGGTTGGCAATACGTGGTGTTAAACGGGCTCGGGTTGAAAGGATTTCTGCTGCTTCAGGGTGAATAGTAGTGCCTAAAATTGACGAGGCTCGGCTAATAATGCTGCCGATTTCATCGTGAGAATAAAATTCCAATCGGAAAATATGTCCAAAACGGTCACGAAGTGGCGCTGCTAATGCACCAGTTCGCGTAGTGGCACCAATAATAGTAAATTTTGGTAAATCTAGGCGAACACTGCGAGCACCGGGCCCTTTACCAATCATAATATCGAGTTTGTAATCTTCCATAGCGGCATAGAGAACCTCTTCAACCGTTCGGCTCAAGCGGTGAATTTCGTCAATGAACAAAATATCACCATCTTGAAGGCTAGTAAGGATACTTGCTAAGTCAGCCGCCCGTTCAATTGCCGGACCAGCGGTAATACGAATAGCCGCACCCATCTCATTGGCAATAACTGTCGCCATAGTTGTTTTACCAAGCCCAGGAGGCCCGTAAAGCAGAATGTGATCAAGTGGTTCACCGCGTTTTTTCGCAGCATCGATAGCTAGCTGTAGGTTTGTCTTTAGGCGTTCTTGACCAACATATTCAGCGAAGGTCGCCGGCCGAAGCGATACCTCGATAATTTTTTCTTCAGCATCATCTTCGTGGTCGCTAGTATCAACAATTCGTTCAATAGCCATAGTAAATTACCCTCTCAACGCCTGAGTTACACGTTCAGCTGTCGGTAGGTCTTTGGCGATATTTTCAAGTGCTGCACTGGCATCGTTTAAGGTGTAGCCAAGTGCCATTAATGCTTCGAGCGCTTCATCACCCGCAGCTACGGCGGTGATGCCACTAGCATGAGCAACCGTTACAGCTAAGCCAACCTTATCTGACAAATCAACCACTACACGTTCGGCAATTTTCTTACCAACACCGCTGGCTTTTGAAACAAACCCACTGTCGCTATTAGCAATGGCATTTCGAACCTGTTCGCTATCACCTACTGAAAGGATGGATAAGGCTGCTTTTGGGCCAACACCTTGAACGGTAATAAGAAGTTCAAAAAGCTTTTTTGCAGCTAACGAAGAAAATCCAAATAAATCTTGAGATTGTTCGCGAATATGGTGATAGGTATAAAATTTTACCGGTTCACCTAAGAGGGCTGAGTCAAAATCCCCAGCCGCAACCTGTACCTCATAGCCAATGCCGTGAACATCAACGATAACTGAGTTACCAAACTTTTCGGCCACAACACCATTTACGTGAGCAATCATATATCTGTATTATCTCACATCTGTAGTACCACTGCCGAATTTTGTTCGAAAAATTCATTTCAACGAAAGATTGTTTTTCTATAGTTGAGACATGGAAGACATAAGCACCAAGAAAACAAATGGGTATTACCACGTTAGGGTATATATTGGCGGCTCAAGCCGTTTTTTCAAAACTAACAACGAACGGGCATTTATTGGTGTGCAAATTCAACAATTATTAGCAGCCCGCTCGGTACTCGAGGACCCTTTGTATGCTAAAAGCCTGGCTCATCATATTGACCTATTAGCCTTCTCTATCTCTGAGGAAGGTATTCAGCTACTGGCGTACTGTATTGATATTACGTCGTTGCAACACTTTATAAATATCTTATTACAGCGACTTGGGCAATATCGTTCCGAATATCAGCTATACCGCAACCAGCCGGAATCTTCAGTAATCATTCGAAAACTTGTTGGCGAACACGAAGCACTGGCCTTATCGGCTACCATTCACCTACTTCATAAAGACTGGGAGTATGACCGTTATTCAAGTATTGGCTTTTACCTACACGACCGGCGTGGCGACTGGATGAAATTATGGCGCTTAACAAAGCTGTATGAGAATAACACGGCTACTTACCGTGATTTTATTCAACATTCCCTTAGGCAATCATTAACCCCTGCCAAAATAATAATTACGAGCGTGTCATAAATGCGTGAGTAATAGCGGCCGCTAAAGCATCGGCACAGTCGTCGGGTTTAGGCACTTCTTTTAAGCCAAGTTGTAATCTGACCATTTCTTGAACTTGTTTTTTGTCAGCGTTTCCATAGCCGGAAATTGTCAGTTTAATTTGTGGCGGAGTATATTCAGCAATTGGAATTTTATGCTGGCGTGCAACCAGTAGGGCGACTCCCCTCGCCTCGGCAACCGTCATAGCAGTAGTGACATTTTTGGTAAAGAAAAGCTTCTCAACCGAACATGCGTCTGGTTTAGTAGCGTCCATTATTTCGGTAAGGCTATTATAAATATCTTCGAGGCGTTCATCATGGGGTGTATGTGGGGGAGTCGTAATAACCCCAGCATCTACCATGGTTATTTTTGAACCTATAACATCAATGACACCGAAGCCAAGAATACCTGTGCCTGGGTCGATACCTATAATTCTCATCCTTTAAGTATAGGTTAGTTCGCCTTACCTGCAAACTTAGCCTTAACTGTCTGGAATAGTTTCTTTATCTCTTCCCGCCACTCCCATACTCCATAGCCGACAATCAACAATACTATGCCAGCAATGGCTGCCCACATATACCAACCCATGCCGCCTTGCTGCTTGGTGGTGGCACCTTTTACGCCGTAACTGGCAGTTGATAACTGTTTGATATTTCGACAGCGGTTCGTTTCCGGGTTCTTTTCTTGCCCTTCTTTACAGGTAGTGGCAGTTGCGGTAGTAATGTTACGACAACGGTTTGTCTCGATACTTCGCTCTTGGCCTACCTTACAAGGGGTTGGTGAAGTTGCAGCTGTCGAACTAATCAAACGACAGCGGTTCGTCTCTGGGCTTCGATACTGATTAGCTGCGCACGCTTTTGGCGTCGAACCTACTGTGTCTTTTGTGGAATCTGCAGTGTTCTCATTTGAAAGAGCTGCTATATTCACGCTTCCTGGCGTTGGTTGGCTAGTAAACTGCCAGGTATCTTCAACCAATGCCCATGACTCACCCTCTAACGGGGCGTTGTAAGCTGGAACTTCACTAGCAATATCACCACTTGGTAAAAATAGCGTCACCCGGCTAGAAGTATTCAGTAAGCTAAAGCCAAGTTCAGTATTAGTAAATACTTTATACTCACCTGCCTTCAAAACAAATTCAGTTAATACAATAACTTTCTCGAGCCCTGGGCCAATTGCTAATTTATAGCCTTTGAGCGATACGTCACCTTTTTCATTTGGGTTATATAATTCGATGAATTCATTGCCGGTATCGCTCCCGACAGCATTAGGAAGTAACTCTGTGATAATTATCGGTAGTGTTTTGTCAGGTTGTGTCGGTGGGGTTACAGGTCCGGGCTCGTCGGTTGGATCTTCAGGTTCTTCAACCGGCTCCTCGGGCGGCGTATCAGGTGTATTATTTCGGTATTGCAGTTGGGATAGAGGGAATTCGCTAAATGAAACCTTCTGCCAATCGATCGCTGAATCGGTATCGATGAATAAATCTGGTAGCAACGATAGCTTAGTGCGTGACCATTGTTGTGATGATGCAATACTTGAAGACCAGGTGAATTGGTCTACGTAACGGCCAGTTGCGTCGAGGAGTGAGATTGTATCAGAGCTTGCGACAATAGTACCGCTTGCGCCAGCACTTGAATCGAAAATAAGTGAATAATTACCTGCATTACTAGACGGAACTTTAGACGACCCAACTGTTGCATAGCTATACGCTGGTAAAATATTTGTTTCATGCGGTGTGCGTGGAACAAAACAGGCAAATTGGGTTAATAGTTTATTCACTAAACACCAATTTGTAATATCTATTTCTATAGATGAGTTGTTATACAACGCAACGCCTTCTTCTTGCGCACTTGCTTGACTACCAGCCCTAATATTAGTAATAACTATGGATGCTGAAGAAGCGTGCGTAGGGGTTACGCACGCACTACCCGCCAGAACCACCAAACCCAAAACTAGTCCATAACATTTCTTCAGCATACTTTCAGTATAGAGATGAAAAATGAACTAGTTATAGATTAAAAAGGTCAGTTTGAAGATTATTCTTCGTCGTTCAATTCGGCATTGGTGTGAACATTTGTTACGTCATCGAGGTCATCAAGTGCATCAAGTAGTTTTAGTACTTTCGCAGCTTGTTCGCCATCTTCAACTTGTATAGACGCGTTTGGAACATACTGTAATTCAGCACTCGTTACAGTTAGCCCAGCTTCAGTAATGGCTGTACGAACCTTTGCTAAATCTTTCTGGTCGGTATACACAATCAGTTCGTCACCTTCTTCAACGGCGTCTTCAGCCCCAGCGTCAAGCACGGTTAGCAATGCATCTTCCCCACTGGCTGACACGTTAATAACACCCTTACGAGTGAATTGGAACATGACACTACCAGCATCGGCAATCCGGCCACCGTTTTTTGTTAAGGCAGTACGGACATCGGGGAAAGTTCGGTTTTTGTTATCGGTCGCAGTTTCGATAATAATACCAATTCCACCTGGACCCATTGCTTCGTAGGTAGCTTCTTCAAGTTGGGCAGCGTTTTTATCAGCAACCCGGTCGATAGCCCGTTGGATATTTGCTACTGGCATATTAGCTTGTTTAGCTTTTTCAATAGCCATCGCTAACGAAGCATTCATAGCTGGGTCGATACCACCGCGAGCTGCGATGGCAATTTGGTTTCCGATTTTTGTAAATACCGCGCCACGCTTCGCGTCTTTGGCACCTTTTTCGCGTTTGATAGTTGACCACTTACTGTGTCCTGACATACAAAGTCTCCAATGAAAGTTTACTCAATTTTCTTTATTATAACAGATGTAGCCCTGTCTTTAAAGGTAGCGGGTACTGCCGAAAGGAATCTTTTGCGATACATAAATTCCGGTTCCCAGCGTATCGGCCGAATGAAGCGTGCGGTCACCATAACGTTTATTGATGTCGTCAATCGCATCAACCACATGGCGCTCATGGGCAATTTGGTCAGCGAATAAACTGACTTGGTTATTCTCGAGTGGTACTAATTCGTAGCAATGTATCCCTATCTCCTTCAAACCATCCGGCGCCTTCGCCATCAACCGTTGCGCCTGGGCGTAAATTGATTGGTCACTATAAAAGGGCAGGGGAGTGAGCACACTGGAATGCCAGTAGCCATGTTCGGAACTTTTCGCATAGACGTAAACTCCCCTGGCCGCTAATTTCTGGGTTCGCATCCGGCTCCCGACCGATTCGCATAAGTGGTGCAACCGTTGCAACACCTCTTTATGGCTTAGATCGAACCGTTCAAGTACATACTGCCGGCCTACTCGCCCGATTTTCGTTTCAACATCATCCACCTCAAAACCGCGCAGCCGTTTATACCACCACTCACCAACCACACTTTTAAATACAACCCTATGTAAGGTAACGACATCGGCATCCAAAAACTCGAGGGGAGTAAAGATACCGACACTATTAAGGCGTTCTTGATTACGGTGTGCAATACCGGTTAAATCCATCAGTTCCATACCTGCTAATGTTTCTCGTATATTTTGCGACGTTAGCACATCAAGCCCGTCTGGCTTATGTAACCCAGCAGCAGTTTTTGCCAAAAACCGATTAGTTGCAATGCCAACATTGCAACGCATCCATACCCCAATTTCATCTTTTAGACGCTGTTTAATTTCGAGGCCAATTTCAACTAAGTCGCGTCCAGAAATATCGGCGGATGTATTATGAAAATCAATAATCCCCTCGTCGATACTTTTCATTGTCACGTGCGCCGAATACTCCTGCATAATTGCCAGTAGTTTATGGTAGACATGTCTGTACTTTGACGGGTCGCTCTCTAAGGCAATAATATCCGGGCATAAATATCTGGCTTCTTTCAATTTCATTCCAACTTTTACGCCCATCGCTTTCGCTTCATAGCTGGCAGTAATAATTGCTGTATGTTCAGTTTTGCGGTTTACAATTGCTATCGGTTTGCCGCGTAGCATTGGCCGGGCCTGTTGCTCGACAGTCGCAAAACAACTATTCAAGTCTATGTGCATAATTAACGGCCGCTCTTCGTTGAATTCAGTTTTATTCATAATGGTCTGCCTCCATTGTTAAGTGCCAGGTTAAAAGCTCGCTATCAAACTGCAGCCGATAGTCCGCCCCGCCGTCGGTGACATCAAATATGTGCATCGTTTTAGAGCCGCGCGGCAGGGGATGGCGCAACCCAAGTTCAGTCACCTTCACCTCTCGCCCATTCGCCCGTTTGAACATAACTGGCTTGCAGGGGTGATGCCCGCCACCGAAGGTTGCAATTACTTTTACTGGTTCGTTTAAGAAGATTTCATCATTCATAGGTAACAATTCTCGTTTAAATTTATGCGAGAAACGATTAGAATTGTTTGCCCGTACTTCCCTAGCTCGTTTCAAGCTGTTTGGGAGTCCGAAGACAATGAACGATGACCTTTCGTGAGGGACGCTTAGCATTTACTGCCAGTGAGTATCACGTGGATATATCTATTATATAATAGATTCAACAGGAGGTTCATTTTATGGATAATAATCTTAGATACATTCAGAAACAAATTGATAAACACCACGCCGAAGCCATAGCTACCCAACGACTTGCTGTTGCTGAACGCAGCCAAGCTGATAGCTTCATAGCAGAACACGAACAGGGTGAAAGGGATCGTCACCTCATACAAGCTGAGCGATACGACCAGCAAGCCGACGAGCACGAAGCTGTAGCCGAAGCCCTCGAGCCAAAAAAAGCTCAAATTGAAGCACGTATTGCCGAGCTAAAAGCAGAGCGCGATACTATTAATCGCCAAGCGCTCGATAGGACTATAGCAATCGATAGAGAGCTTGAAGAAATACAATAAAGCTATCTCTGGTAAAACAGATGAGATTTTGATAAAATCATCTCTGTAGTATTTGGTAGCGTAGCTCAGTTGGTTAGAGCGCGAGACTCATAAGCTCGAGGTCACAGGTTCAATTCCTGTCGCTACTACCAAAATTATATAAAAGACTCTTTCGGGAGTCTTTTTATTTAATAGAAATGCTAAAATGAAATCAATTATGGTTAAAACTAAAATCACTAAAAAAGAACAAAATCCGTTATACCTAATAGCTGGTATCGCCTTAGCCAGTTTAATACCCGTGATATATGAATATGCGCTAGTAATTATCCAAAGTATTTGCCCTAAAGTATATGATAGGTGCAGTTTTAGTTTTAGCCTTGGGAGTTATTATTTAACTATTGGGATATGTATTATTCTGGGAGCTATATCTCTGGGTCTTGTCGTTTATGGAATCTTCAATTTAGTAATCAACAAAAAGAACCCTCGCAAGTAGATACCAAGACACTTTGTAAGCCATCTTACACTTTATGCTAAAATAGATAGACTATGGAAATAGCCAGCTACATCCAAAACTTCAACCTCAAAACCTTTCAACGTGGCGAACTTTTGTTGCAAAAGGGCGATTCCGGCAGTCAACTAATGGCAATTCGCGACGGCTTCATTAAGGTGACCTCGATTAACGCCAATGGAGTTGAGCGTCTTATCTGGATTGCTGGCCGCTATGACATTGCACCAACCGAGCAACTTTTTTCGAAACGTGGCAATGTTCGGTTCTTCTACACAGCCCTCACAGACGGTAGTTATTACGACGTCGATAAAATAGACTTACTTGAACATGCCGAGAAAGACCCTGCATTTATGGGTGAAATCGCTAAAAATATGTCACTTCACTACGATGACTTTTTGCAACGCATTGATGCTGTCGATACTGCCACAGTAAAAGAGCGTTTAATGCGGACCCTTTTATATTTAGCCGAACGCTTAAGTGCCGATTCTGTCGTGGACCTTTACGCGCACGGATTGCGCATCAGTCACCAAGACCTTTCCTCGATGATTGGCTCGACCCGAGAAACAACATCAGTCATGCTTGCCGAACTTCGCAATGAAGACTTAATTGAGTACAGCCGCCAAAAACTAACCGTGTCCGTTGATAAACTCAAAGCTGTCCTTGGCGATTAATAAATGAAATAAAAAGAGGGGAGTGCTACTTCGAGAACTCCCCCACTGTTATTTTCGACTTTAGATGCCGGCAATTGAACTACGTTTTGAAATAAAATCTCGTAAATCTTCTGTTGAACGTGGCTTGTCCCAGCTTGCAAGTTCTAATACTTCACTTATGGTGACAGGTTCAATGATCGATTGGGTAAGTTCCATTTTTGTTTGTTGCCTTTTTTTGTTTTTGTTGTCTTATGTATGTATATTAGCATAAGCTTGATTAAATGTCAATAGTCATATACAGCTATACTACATATTCCTTTGACACCCCTGTTCTGCTTATGGTATAACTTAGTCAGAGGTTAATAAAAAAATAAACATTATGGACATCCCCTCTTCTCTCGCAATTGTCGCCCTCGCGGCACT
>Ga0247817_10000367_pt1 | contig 26187 bp, 24 predicted proteins | sample UWRJL212509R1_FD_178010 | JGI IMG/M metagenome (GOLD analysis project Ga0247817, IMG submission 178010) | Plant litter microbial communities from Arlington Agricultural Research Station in Wisconsin, United States - UWRJ-L212-509R-1 | ecosystem: Environmental > Terrestrial > Plant litter >...
CGGGTCGCTCGCCGATCCGACGAGGAACGCATAGGTGCCCGCCTTGTTGAGCAGGTACTCGAAACGCTCGAAGGTCACCACCTCGAAGACGTTGTCGGCGGGAAGAGACGGGTAGGTCTCGGTGATGTAGCCGCGGACCGCGAGGTCGGACGTCTCATCCGCAATGGCGGGTGCCAGAATCGGCGCCGCAACTACGGAGGTCGCGGCAAGAGCGAGGGTGAGCAGCGTCGCGGCTGCTCCCCGTCGTGCAGGTGCTGTGGACATGGTTATCTTTCGGTTAGGGGTGGGCGTTTACAGAACGGGTGCAGCGGGAGCTGACGCGGCGCGACGTCGGCGCAGTGCGTAGACCCCGAGGGTCGCGGCGCCGAGCACGAAGACTCCGCCGAGCACGAAGATGCCGGGATTCGGGGTGGATGTCGCCGCGCCCACCGTCACCGGTGTACGCGAGACCTCGACGCCGTCGATGAGTACCACGATGGTGTGGTCGCCGGCCGGAACAGACTCCGGAATCGTGGCCTGGAGCGTGAAGCCCCCGTTGGTGTCGGTAGCGACTGTCGCGAGCGTGACCTCGGGATCGGAGTGGAGTTCGACGACGAGGTCGTCGAGGTTGCCGTCGAAGTCGGCGCCGGTAAGAGTGATGGTCTCCCCGGGCGTTGCCGTACCCGTGACGGTGACAGTGCCTGCGGCCGGAGCCACCGCCTCGAGGGTCGGTGTTGCGGTCGGGGTCGGGGTGGCGCTGGGCTTCGCAGCGACGGGAGACGGCTTGGCCGCGGGCTTGGCGGCCGGGGTAGCGGGCTTCGCTGCCGGCTTGGCTGGAGCGGGCTTCGGCTTGGGCTTCGGCTTCGCCGGTGCCTTGGGGGTGGAATCCCAGACGAGCGCGCCCTTGTAGTAGACCTTGCCGACGACCTTGGAGTAGTCGGGCTTGTCGTTCGCGTCGAGGGTGGCGCCGGGAATCTGCACGCATGCGATGTCGTCGATCGTGTCCCACTGCCATCCGGGCTCGTCGCCGCCGTCGCAGTAGACCTTGGCGTTGTAGTCGCACGGCGGAGCCGCGGCTGCCGCCGGCGCACTCAACGGAGCGATGGCCAAGGCGAGGGCCGCGAGCGCGGCGAGGATCAGGGCGGGGAATCTCATGCTGTCTTATCTCCTGTGGTGGCGAGGGTCAGGTCGGATGCGGAAGGGCTCGTGCGTTCGTCATCGGCGAAGATCGCGTCATCCAGTCGCCGCTCTTGGCGTGCGACGATCGTCGCTGTGACGCCGGCGGCCGTGACATTGGCGAGGGTTCTCGCCATGTCGGCCACCGTGCTGATCGGAAGGGTGAGGGCGAGCAGTTCAACCGGGAGCCCCGCGGCGACGAGCACTGTAGCTGCCGTGACGGTGGCGGTTCCCGGCACCCCGGCCGTGCCGAGCGACACGAGGAGGCCGAGCACGATGAGAACCAGGTAGTCGGTGAACTGGTAATCGAGTCCGAGGGCGTTGACGCCGAAGATGGCCACGAGCACGGGCCACACACCGGCACAGCCAGGCATTCCGATCGTGGCACCGAGCGGCGCGCTGAATCCCGCGATCTCGGCCGGTACGCCGATGCGCTGGGTGAGCATGTTCGTGGTCACCGGGAGCGTGCCGATGCTGCTCTGCGTCGTGAACGCTGTGGCCTGGGCCGGGAGGAACTTGCGGAAGAACACGATCGGGTTGACGTTGCCCCAGACGCGCAGGAGCACGCCGTTGACGAGGTAGGCGTGGATGAAGCAGGCGGCGTAGGCGACGCCGAGCATCCCGATGAGCGACCAGAACGTGTCGGCGTTGTTGGCGACGCGCGAAGTCGCGGAGGTCGTGAGCGCGAGCACGGCATAGGGCGTGAGAGCGATGACGAACTCGACGGCTTTGAAGATCACGGCCTTGGTCGCGAGCACGAAGTCGGCGAAGGGTTTTACTTTCTGGGCGTCCTTGCCCGCGACGAGCACGTAGGAGACCGCGACGAGGAGGGTGAACAGAATGATCGGGATGATGTTGTTCTCGGCGATGTCCCCGACGATGTTGGTCGGGAAGAAGTTGACGAACACCGTCGTGAAAGGCGTCACGACCTGCTCGAGCGAGACGTCGTCGGTGGCTGCGAGTGCGGGGCCAGCGCCCGCGCCGACCTCGAAGGAGAGCGCGAGGCCGAGCGTGATGAGAATGGAGATGAGAGTCGACAGGCTCAGCCAGAACACCGTGCGCAGGCCGATGGTGCGAAGCTGGGCGACGGTGCCGAGGTCCATGACGCTCGAGAGCAGCGAGATGATGATGAGCGGTGCCACGATCGCGAGCAGCACGTTGAGGTAGGCGGTGCCGATCGGGTCGACCCAGGTGACGTGGTCACGAAAGAGCAGGCCGACGCCGATCCCCGCCGCGAGCCCGATGAGGGTGCGGATGCTGAAGTTCACGCGACGCCTGCGCAAGTACCAGAGTCCGACAAACAGCCCGAGGGCCGTAACGAGTGCTGCCGCGCTCAACCAATCCAACACATGCTCCATCGCTGCAAGGCAGGGCAGGGCATGACGAATCGCGCTTCCCCCGGAGGCCGAACTGCTCGGCGCCTCGGGTCGAAAACTTAGCGACGGCTATGAATCGGTTAGGGAACCTGACGAAATGTGCGACTTGGTGACGAAATGCGTCGGGGTGATTTCACCGCGGGTGGATGCACCCACTAATGAGTTACTCGTTGAGGTTGCGGCGCGTGCCCATGGCGCGATCCGCTTCTTTCTTGTCCTGGCGCTCGCGGAGGGTCTGGCGCTTGTCGTACTCGCGCTTGCCCTTCGCGACGGCGAGCTCGACCTTGGCGTTGCCGTCGAGAAAGTAGATGCTCAAGGGAACGAGCGTGTAGCCGCCCTCTTTCACCTTGTTGTGGATCTTGAGAATCTGCGCCTTGTGCAGCAGCATCTTGCGCTTGCGGCGCGGCGGGTGGTTGTTCCACGACCCCTGGTTGAACTCGGGGATGTGCACGGCGTCGAGCCACGCTTCACCGCTCTCGATGAAGCCGTAGCCGTCGACGAGGCTCGCCCGACCGGCACGCAGCGACTTGACCTCTGTTCCGGTCAGAACCAGACCGGCCTCATAGGTGTCTTCGATCGTGTAGTCGTGGCGGGCTTTCTTGTTGCTGGCGACAACCTTCTGGCCCTTCTCGCGTGGCATGGCTCAATCTTTCGGTAGGTGGGGCTCCCAGTGCAGAGCCGTTCAGCTTACCGGAAATCAGACCTTGAGGTAGCGGCTGATCGCGACGCCCGCGGATGCAGCGGCCAGCGCCCCGCCCAGGATCACGAGCATCGGGACCACGAGAAAAGCGTCATCCAGCCCAATGAGGCCGATGGTGTTGCCGATCGTGTCGAGCAGGTAACCGCGCACGAAGAACTGCACGAGGGCGACGATAGCGACGCCGGCGAGCAGCGAGCCGATGAGTGACGCGAAGACACCCTCGAGAATGAACGGCGTTTGGATGAACCGGTTCGATGCACCGACGAGGCGCATGATCCCGATCTCCCGTCGGCGTGAGAACGCGCTGAGCCTGATGGTCGTGGCGATGAGGAGCACAGCGGCGATGAGCATGAGCGACGCGAGCCCGATGGCTGCGTAACTCGCCGCATTGAGGATGTCGAGGATGCCGTCGAGGTACTGCCGCTGGTCGACGACACTCTGCACGCCCGGGATTCCCGAGAGGCTCTCGATCAGCACTGTCGCCTGAGTCGGGTCGTTGAGCTTCACGCGGAAGCTCTCGGGCAAAAACTCGGGAGTCGCGAGGTCGACGAGGGGGCTGCCCTTGAAGCTCACCTTGAAATTTTCGTAAGCCTGCTCGTGGCTCTCGAACTCGTAGCGCTCGATGAACGGCGCGAGCGTGGACGACGTGAGCTGCGCCTCGATGGCATCTTTCTGCTCCTGCGTCGCCTCTGCCTGGGCACACGTGCCCGAGGAGTCGATGTCGGTGCAGAGCGACACGGTGACCTGGGCCCGGTCGTACCAGTAGCCCTTCATCTGGTTGATCTGAAACTGCAGCAGAATCGCTGCGCCCACGAAGGTGAGCGAGATGAAGGTCACGAGCACGACGGAGATGACCATCGTGATGTTGCGACGGAGTCCGCTCGCGGCCTCCCCGAGAACGAGTCCGAGCCTCACGCGGACACCCCCTCGGTGCCGCTGTCGGCACCGCTCAGGCCGAAGCCCTGCACGGGCACCGCCTGGGTCTGGTAGCCGCCCTTGCGTTCGTCACGCACGATGCGGCCATCCGTGAGTTCGATGACGCGGCGCTTCATCTGGTCGACGATGCCGACATCGTGGGTGGCCATGATCACCGTCGTGCCGCCGAGGTTGATGCGCTCGAGCAGGGTCATGATGCCGGCGGATGTCGCGGGGTCGAGGTTTCCGGTCGGCTCGTCGGCGAGCAGAATGGCCGGCTTGTTCACGATCGCGCGGGCGATGGCGACGCGCTGCTGCTCACCACCCGAGAGCTCGTGCGGAAAGCGGTTGGACTTGCCCGCGAGTCCGACCATCTTGAGCACATCGGGAACAGCCTCCTGGATGAACCCGCGGCTCTTGCCGATCACCTGGAGCGTGAAGGCGACGTTGTCGAACACCGTCTTCTGCGGGAGCAGGCGGAAGTCCTGAAAGACGACGCCGAGGTTGCGGCGAAAGTACGGAACTTTGCGGCTCGTGAGGGTGCCGAGCTGCTGGCCGAGCACGTGGATCTGGCCCTTGGTGGGCTTCTCCTCTTTCAGCACGAGGCGCAGAAAGCTCGACTTGCCGGAGCCGGAGGCGCCGACAAGAAAGACGAACTCCCCCTTGAGGATCTCCATGCTCACACCGTTGAGGGCGGGTCGGGAGTTGCGGGGATAAGACTTGGTGACTGTATCGAACCGAATCATGACTCTCAGAGCTTAAGTTGGCGCTCCGCGACACGACGCGCGACAGGCCGCACGCAGGTGATTGCCATGTTCCCTGTTGTCTCGCACGTTAGGTGTTGTCGCACGTTAGGCGTTATCTCGCACGTTGGGCGTTATCTCGCACGTCGGGCGTTATCTCGCACGTCGGGCGCAGCTTTGCGCAGTGTGCGCAAGCGCAAACCTCGAAAGCTGCGCCCAACGCGCCCTGCGATCTGCGCTCAGCGGATGATCGGGAGGTCACCGTCGGCGGGTGGCGGGTCGAGCACCAGCGCGATGGCTTCATCGCGGGTGACGTTGAACGGCGCACCCGATCGCGCGAACCTACCGGTCGGGTCGTATTTGTCCCGCGGTATGTCGATGGATGTCGCAGCAAAAACCTCGGCGAGCAGCCGCCGTGTCGACTCCGGGGCGACGACGCCGTGCGCATCGCGCAGGAGCACGGCGAGCTGCAGTTTGCCGGAGGCACCGAACTGCAGGTCGACGATGCCGTTCTGCAGTTGGTCATCGAGCACCATGATGCGGGCGCGATCGATGTCGGCGAGCGCGATCGATCTGGTGCCACTTCGAATAACGGCATGTATCGGATCGAGCTGGGGCGTCCGTCGCGATGCTCTAAGCCCCTGCACGATTGCCGAGGCGAAGAGCGACAGGATGGCGGTGAACACATCGAACCAGAACCCTTTCAGAGCCTGGTCGAGCCCGTCGATCGGAGCGAGGCGCACGCCTTCGAGCGTGATCCACCCGTCCGTTCTCTGATCCAGCTCGTTCGCCATGCGTCGACTGTAGCGAACGCGCGCCGCACCCCGCGGAGCGCGATCCATTCGCTCATCTGTGCGCAGGGAGGCTAGTCATTGACGGCGCGCTTGCGCCACTTGATCCCGGCGGCGATGAAGCCGTCCAGGTCGCCGTCGAAGACCTTGGAGGGGTTGCCCTCTTCGTACTCAGTGCGGAGGTCCTTGACCATTTGGTACGGCGCGAGCACGTAGCTGCGCATCTGGTCTCCCCAGCTCGCGGTGATGACACCGGCGAGGTCCTTCTTGACCGCGGCCTCCTTCTCCTTCTCGAGGATGAGGAGTCGGGACTGCAGCACGCGCATGGCTGCAGCACGGTTCTGAATCTGGCTCTTCTCGTTCTGCATGCTGACGACGGTTCCCGTGGGGATGTGCGTCAGTCTCACTGCCGAGTCGGTCGTGTTGACCGATTGACCGCCGGGACCACTCGAGCGGAAGACATCCACTCGAATGTCGCTTTCAGGAATGTCGATGACCGCAGCCTCTTCGAGCAGCGGGATGACCTCGACGGCGGCGAAGCTCGTCTGGCGCTTGCCCGCCGCGCCGAACGGCGACATGCGCACGAGTCGGTGGGTGCCCGCCTCGACGCTCAGTGTGCCGAAGGCGTAGGGGGCGTCGATCTCGAAGGTCGCCGACTTGATGCCGGCCTCTTCTGCGTAGCTCGTGTCCATGACCGTCGCCTTGTAGCCGCGCTTCTCAGCGAACCGCAGGTACATGCGAAAGAGCATGTCGGCGAAGTCGGCGGCGTCCACTCCCCCGGCTCCCGCACGGATCGTGATGACGGCGGGGCGCGGGTCGTACTCTCCGTCGAGGAGCGTCTGCACCTCGAGCTCGCCCAGGATCTTCTCGATCGCCTTGAGCTCTGCACGCGCCTCGTCGGCTGCCGCGGCATCCGCCTCGTCGTTGGCGAGTTCGACCATGACCTCGAGGTCGTCGAGGCGGTTGGAGATGCTCACGATCTTCGCGAGCTCCGCCTGCCGGTGACTCAGGGCGCTCGTCACGCGCTGGGCCTTCTCGGTGTCGTCCCAGAGGTCGGGCACACCGGCCTGTTCGCTCAGGTCAGCAATCTCCGCCTCAAGGCGATCGATGCCGACAACGGAACGGATGTCTTCGAAGGTTGACCGAAGGCCAGCGATCTCTGTAGAAAAATCAAGCTCGTCCATGTCGAGAGTCGAGTCTACCGGGAGGGCGCTTGCGGCTCGGGGTAGTGTCGAATGAGTGAGTACCGCGCAGCCACCGTTCCGCTGGCGCAGCATCGCACTCCCGGCCCTCCTGCCGACGCTCCTGTTCTCTATCGGTGAGGGCGCGATCATCCCGATCATTCCGATCGTCGCGGGCAACCTCGGTGCGACCCTCGCGATCGCGGGTCTGGTCTCGGCGATCCTCATGATCGGCGAGCTCGTCGGCGATATTCCGAGTGGATGGCTCGTCTCCCGCATCGGCGAACGCCCGGCCATGATCGGGGCATCCCTGCTGTCGGTGGTGGGTCTCGTCATCTGCGTGCTCGCCCCGAACCCTCTCGCGCTCGGCTTCGGCATCTTCCTCATCGGGCTCGCCACCGCGGTCTTCGCGCTCGCCCGTCACGCGTTCATGACGAGCTTTGTTCCAATCGAGTACCGCGCTCGCGCGCTCTCGACCCTCGGTGGCATCTTTCGCGCGGGGGCGTTCATCGGTCCGTTCATCACGGCGGCGGCGATCTCGCTCACCGACTCGGCGGCGAGCGCCTTCTGGATCCACATCGTCGCGTGTCTCGCCGCGGCATCCATTCTCATTCTGTTGAAAGACCCGACCGCCACCTTCGGCACGGTGCGCACTGTGCCGGGCGACGACGGCAAGCGGCTGCGCGAGGGCGAGGCGCTCGTGGCGGAGGAGTCGAAGGGGCTGTTCCGCACGATTCACGCAAACCGCGCGGTGCTCGGCAAGCTCGGCGCGGGTGCCGCTCTGATCGGGGCGATGCGGGCGTCGCGGGCGGTGATCCTTCCGCTGTGGGCTGTCAGTATCGGGCTCGACGAGGCGCACACCGCGATCATCATCGGTATCGCGGGAGCCATCGACTTCGCCCTGTTCTATACGAGCGGCCAGATCATGGACCGGTGGGGCAGGCTCGCGAGCGCACTCCCCTCCATGCTCGGGCTCGGGCTCGGGCACCTCGTGCTGTCGATCACGCACGATGTTCCGGCGAACGTCGAGTGGTTCATCGGCGCAGCGATGTTCATGTCCCTCGCGAACGGCCTGGGCAGTGGCATCCTCATGACCCTCGGCGCTGACCTCGCCGACAAGAAGAATCCAGCACCGTTTCTGGGAGCCTGGCGGTTCACCGGTTCGCTCGGCAGCGCGGGAGCCCCACTGCTCGTCTCGGCCCTCACTGCTGCCGTGTCACTCTCACTCGCGGCCGGCGTGCTCGGAGTGCTCGGCCTCGTCGGTGCGGGAATCCTGGTGCGCTACGTGCCGCGCTACGTGCCCCACACGCGCCGTCGCTGACCCCCTCACCGGGGCTTACCCGAAAGAGTGTCACGTCGATAGGCTGAGCCGAACGCTGCCGTCTTTGAGCGTGTCGTCCCGATTCGCTCGAACATTTGAGGCCTCATGCGCTCGCTCTCCTCTCGACTCCGACGCGGCTGGTCGCTCGTACTCGTCCCCACGATCGTGGCCGCAACACTTGTGACCGGTGCCGTTGTCGGCGGACAGGGTGCCGTCGCACAAACGGAGGATGACACCGCCGCGGTCGAGCCCGCCGCGACCGAGACGCCCGCGCCCACCACCCCGGCCGAGGCCGCACCCGCCCCCGAGCCCACGGCGAGCGCCGAGCCGGAACCCGCGCCGGAGGTCGAGCCCGCGCCATCCACGACGCCGGAAAGCACGCCGGAAAGCACTCCAGAAAGCACGCCCGAGGCTACCCCTGAGGCCACGGCCTCGGCAGCACCCCAGACCGCACCGTTGCGCCAGTCGGCCCGGCCCTTACGGCTCGCGGCCGCGCTCTCCGCGGATGACGCGGGACTCGTAGGCACCTTCGTCACGCGCAATGAGTCGACGTTGGCCATCGTGAGCACCACCGGAGCCAACTGCTCGAACGTCGAGTTTCCCCTGGGCTCTGGCGACTTCTGGAGCCAGTACCCGTGTGCTGCGACGGCGTTCCCCGAGTCGCCGCTCACCGCGCTGCCGCCGACCGGTGCTTTCACGCCGGTCGCACCACACGACGACCAGTTCGGCGCACTTATCGATATGACCAACGAGGGCACCCTGACCCTGCGAAGCGTGTACGTCGAAGGCCGCCTGTCGCGTTCGGGTGACGGCAACGATTCGACTTTTGCGACGCACCTGACCGGCCCGGTGGTTCCTGCCGGATTCTCCGGCACGGTCAACACGGGCAGCATCATCATCGAGTACTCGAGCGCTGCCAACTCGTGCACGCTGCTCCCCACCGCGAACTCCGGTGGATGCTCTGACGACTGGACGACGGTGTTCCCCACGTCGAACCCGCGCGCCGTCACCGCGTACCGCATCCGCTTCGCTGCGAACATGGCGATGGCTCCGGGCGGTCGCATGCTGCTCCGGGTCCCCCTGCTGGCCGGCTACGACGCGGTGAGCGGCACAGGCGAGGCCGCCTGGGACTCGTTCACCCTGAGTGCCATCGATGACGGGGATGTCGCGGCCGGCTACTTCGAGGCAATCGAATCGAACCAGGCGGGCATCACCGTGCCCGAGCGCATGAGCATCGGAAACCGCGTCTGGCGCGACTCCGACGACAGCGGCACCATCAACGCTGCCGACGACAGCAACCCGGGGATCGCGGGCGTCACCGTCGAGCTCTTCCGGGACTTCAACGCCGACGGTGCGCCGGAGAACGGGCCACTCGACGTCACCACGACCGACGCGAACGGCTACTACCTCTTCGACGACCTCGAGCCTGACATCGACCCGGCACACAACCGCTACCTCATCGGGATCGCGGCGAGCAACTTCGGGGGCGGCGTGCTCGACGGCCTGCGCAGCAGCACCGACAGCGCGAACGGCGACAGCGTCGACTCGGGAATCGACTCCGGCTTCGGCATTCTCTCGGCGACCATCGAGCTCACGAGAGGCGCAGAGCCCACCAGCGAGACCGACCTGAGCGGCGCTGCGCGCGACGGCGCACTCTCCAGGGGCGCGCGCGGAGAGTCGGACGCGAACAGCAACCTCGCCGTCGACTTCGGATTCACGTCGGAAGCGACCTTCGAGATCGGCAACCGGATCTTCGCTGACAACGGCGCGAGCGGCTCGGGTGGTTTCACCACCGCGCAGCGCGATAACGGGGTGCAGGACTCCGGAGAGCCTGGCGTGAACGGTGTATCCGTCGAGCTCTACCGCGACGGCAACGGCAACGCCGTACCCGACGCGAGCGAGCTCGTCGCATCCACCACGACTTCCGCCGGCCAGGCCGGTGCGGGCCGCCCGGGTACCGACGAGAACGGCTACTACCTCTTCGACGGCCTCGACGCGGGCACCTACTTCGTTGTCGTCCCGGCCACCGAGTTCCAGCTGGGCGATGCGCTCGGCGGATGGCACAGCAGCACCTTCAACGGCACTGAGGCGGTCGGCGCGGCCGGCGGCGCTCCCGCGACGGATCTCGACGACAACGGCATCGAGCCCGCCAACCGCCGCCCCGACCTCAGCGGCGTGCGCAGCGGAGCCATCGTGCTGGCTGCGGGCACCGACGAACTCGTCGGCGAGACCGACCTGAGCCTCACCGCGGGTTCGGGCGCCACACCCGACTCGCTCAGCAACCTCGCCGTCGACTTCGGGTTCATTCCTCCGATGAGCATCGGCAACCGCATCTGGCTGGATGACAGCAGCGACCCCTCGCAATGGAGCTCCGGGGGCAGCCGCAACAACTCTTTGCTCGATGCGACCGACGACGGCAACCTCGCGACGAGCGGAATCCAGAACGCCGGTATCGCGAACGTCGACCTGCAGCTCTACTTCGACGCCAACAGCAACGGCGGGATCGACGCCGGCGACACCCTGGTCGCCACGACGACGAGCGTCGCCAACGGCTACTACCTGTTCGATGGACTCGCTCCGGGCAACTACCTCATGCGCATTCCGTCGACCGAGTTCGGGGTCGGCCAACCGCTCAACGGCCTCGTGAGCAGCTTCGACTCCGTCAGCCAGGTGAGTCCCACGAACCAAACGGACGACAACGACAACGGCATCGACAACTCCGCCCCGAGCACGAACGGTGTTGTGAGTGCACGAGTGCAGCTCGTCTACCGGGCCGAGTCCACTTCAGAGACGGACAACGCACCGACGCTGCCGCGTGGCCGCTTCAACGAGGCCGACTCCGACAGTGACCTCACCATCGATTTCGGTTTCATTCGCGCGGCGCTCAGCATCGGCAACCAGGTCTGGCTCGACGATCACCCGACCAATCAGTCGCTGCGCAACAACGGCGTGTTCGACTCCGGCGAGACCGCGATCGCGAACATCGAGGTCGCGCTGTACCGTGACCTCGACGCAGACGGCATCGTCGATCCGGGCGAAGACACCGGCCTGCGCGACACCACCACCTCAGACGGCTTCTACCTCTTCCACAACCTCCCTGCGGGCAACTACATCGTCGCGGTGACCGAGACGAACTTCACCACGGGCAGCCCGCTCGAGAACCACATCTCCAGTCGCAGCACGGCGCCCAACCCGGTGCCGTCAGACAACCAGGTCGACAGCAACGACAACGGTGCGGATGCCGCGGTCTCCGGGGTCGGCATCATCTCGAGTCGCATCAACCTCGCTGCGGGCGTCGAGCCCACGACCGAGGCCCCCGTCAATGATCCTGCCGACGGCGTCGGGGGTCGAGGAACCCACGGCGAACTCAACAACGGCAGCGACCTGACGATCGACTTCGGCTTCTACGTTCCGATGAGCCTCGGCAACAGGGTCTGGCTCGACGATTCGACCAACCCCGCCAACTGGGCGACCACACGCAACAACGCGCTGCTGGATGCATCCAGCGACGACCTCGACAACCCGAATATCTCGGGGGTGCAGGGCCTCGGCGTTGCGGGCGCCACGCTCCGCCTGTATCGCGACCTCGATGCGGACGGCGTGATCGACGCGGGCGAAGACACCGGTCGCACGACGACCAGCAACGCGAGCGGCTACTTCCTGTTCGACGGACTGAGCCGCGGCTCGTACCTGGTCGGGGTCGAGGCATCCAACTTCTCTGCCGGTGGGCCGCTCAACGGTCTGGTGAGCAGCTACACCGCGACGGCTCCGACCGACGACAACACGGACAACACTGACGACGGCGTCGGCACTACCCCATCGGGTGTCTCCGGGGTCGTGAGCCCGAGCATCCTCCTGAGCTACACGAATGCCACGACGGGTCTCGAGACGACCGGCGAGACCGACCCCACCCCGCAGACCCAGGTCAATCGAGGGGTCAACGGCGAGCTCAACGCGTTCTCCAACCTCACCGTCGACTTCGGCTTCACCGCTCCCGCGATGAGCCTTGGCAACCGGGTCTGGTTCGATGTGAGTCCCAACAATCCGTTCCGGACCGACAACGCGGCACAGGATCTCGCCGAGATGACTGCGTCCGCCGTCTCTGTCGACCTCTACCTCGATGCGAACGCCGACGGCCAACCCGACGGCGCACGCATCGGGAGCACTGTGACCGATGGGTCAGGTTTCTACCTGTTCGACAACCTCCGCCCCGGTGGCTATCTCGTCAGCATCGCGAGCGCGAACTTCGGTGCCGGTGGTGCGTTGCAGGACTGGGTGAGCAGCACCACGGCCACCGTTGCCGACAACCAGGTGGACATCAACGACAACGGCATCGACGGCGTGGGGCTCTACGGCATTCTCTCGAGTCGCATCGTGCTCGCCGCCGGCAGCGAGCCCACCGGTGAGACTCCCGCGAACGGCCGCGGAACTCACGGCGAGGCCGACAACAACAGCGACCTCACCGTTGACTTCGGGCTCGTGCCCGCATCGGTAAGCGTCGGCGACTTCGTCTGGTTCGACACCAACGGTGACGGCGTGCAGGACAGCGGCGAACCGGGCATCGAGGGTGTTTCTCTCAGCGTCGAAGATGGCAACGGCGACTCGGTCAACGACATCGCCGGCATCCCGGTGGGTGCCGAGGTGACTGACGCGACCGGTGCGTACGCGTTCGACTCACTGCCGGTGCTAGCTATCGGCGAGCACTACGTCGTGCGAGTGGATGCGACATCCATCGCCCTCGACGGCCTCACCCCCACGGCCACAGGCGCGGGCACGAGCGCGACGGACTCGTCGACGGGGACCGCCGAGTCGGGCGACCTGACGGCCGACGACGACCGCGACGCGTCTCTCGACTTCGGTTTCGTGAGTTCGACGGTCTCAGTGGGCGACTTCGTCTGGATCGACCTCGACCGTGACGGTCTGCAGGATTCCGGCGAGCCGGGTCTTGAAGACGTGACTCTCTCGCTCGAAACCGCAGACGGCGACCCCGTCACCGATGTGCTCGGCTCAGTGGTGACGCCGATCACCACCGATAGCACCGGTGAGTACGTCTTTGAGAGCCTCCCCACCCTCGACGCGGGCGACCACTACATCGTGGTCGTCGACTCGGTGCCGGACGGCTACGTTCCGACCACCAGTGGCATGCTCCCCTACGCGACCAACTCCTCGACCGGGTCGGCCGAGTCCGAAGACCTCACCGACGACGGCGACGCAGACCTTACTCTCGACTTCGGCTTCACCCCCATCGTCGCGATCGGCGACTTCGTCTGGGTCGACGCGGATCGGGACGGCGTGCAGGACGCGGGCGAGCCCGGCCTCGAAGGTGTCGGGGTGACCATCGTCGACGTCAACGGTCTGCCTGCGCTGCACACCGACAACTCCGTCGTCGGTACCGTCACGACCGACGCCGACGGCGCCTACCTGATCGACGACCTGCGCCCCGGCACGTACACGCTGACCTTCGGCGCGGTGACCGACTACAACCGCACGGTCACCGGCGCAGGCACGGCGGCGACCGATTCGGATGCCTCGGCGACAACCGGAAAAGTGACGGTCACCGTTTCGACCACCGCGACGGGCAACACGCGATCGGTGGTCACCGATGATGGCGTCACCGACGCACTCTTCATCAACCCGACGGTCGACGCCGGCTATACCGGGCAGTCCAACGACCTCGGAATCACGGCGACCTACGACTCACTCGTGAAGACCACGCGCACGGTCACCTGGGACTTCACGGTGACCAATGACGGCCCCGACGATTTCGCCGGTCCCGTGGTCGCGACGGTGACCCTGCCGGCTGGGCAGTCCTTCGTCGTCGCGGGATCGGATGCCGCGTGCGCCACCCTCGGCCAAGTCGTCACGTGTTCCTTCACCGGCGCGCTCGCCTCGGGCTCGAACATCGACTTCACGCTCGTCACCCGGTACACCGGCTACCCGTCGTCGCTCGCCCTCAGCGCGAGCGTGGACGGCGGGGACTTCGACTACACGACGACGGATAACGCCGCGTCGGCAGCGGTGCCCACCGCAGACCTCCCCAAGGCGCCGGTGCCTCCGGCAGCGCCCTCCGGCGGTTCTGGGTCCGGTTCGGGGTCGGGTGGCGCTCCCGCGGCGCCCACGGCTGAGCCGACCGTCGAGCCGACGGCGGAGCCGAGCGCGACGCCCACCCCGCAAGCCACCGTCGAGCCCACCCCCGAGCCAACACCGAGCGCCACCACTGCGCCGGTCGTGACCGAGGAGGCGGGCGATCCACTCGCATTCTTGCCGTGGGTGATCGGTGCTGTGTTGCTGTTCGCGCTGCTCATCGGTGCGGGAGTGTGGGTGATGCGCCGCCGCACGGTCTAACCCCTGATGGGGGCTGGTTTCGGGCCGTGGCGGCGGGCTACTGTCGTCGCATGAGTGCAGGCCAAAGGCGGCTCCTCGACAAGGTGGCCGACAGCGTTTTCGACGCGATTGCTGAGTTGCAACCGCGCATCATCGAGCCCTCGAAAGAGAAGCAGAAAGCTCTCGCGATCGCGGATGCCACGCTGCTCTACCAGGTGGGTGCGTTCCGGGCTCTCGCGGTGTTCCCGCTCGATCGCGAGAAGTGGCACATCAAGGAGTTCGACTCCGAGACCGGCGAGCTCGCGCTCCTCCGCGAGTCGACGTCTGCCGTACCCGCCGCCGAGGTTCCGGTCTGGGTGCTGCGGGCGACTGTCGCGAGCATCAGCGACCAGCTCGCAACATACAAGGCGAGCGGATACCCGTCGCCCGCACACGAGGCATCCGCCCAGGTTCTCGGTCGCCAGCTCGCCGTGTTCGAGCAGCGACTGGTCTCGCGCACGCGCCAGGCCGCGGTCGTGGGCGCCTCTGGCTCGAACGCTGCCTCTGCTGCCGTGGATGACGACGAGTTCGACTACTTCGGCTGAGCCGCGGCTTTTCGAGTCGCAGGTCACGAGAACACCGACCTCGCCACCGCCTCCACCTCGATGCGGAACCCCTCGGGCACGAGCATCGAGAGCACGGGCGGGCGCCAGTAGGCGGATAGCGCGACCGTGGCGCTCAGGCCGTCCTCGCTGACGGCGCGCTCCACTTTTAGCTGCTCGAACTCCCCGATCGGGTTGGTTTTCAGGTAGCCGTTGACGGCCGTAGCGACATCCTTCGACTCGAGCTCGGGGCGCAACCTTCCCTCAGTGGTCAACGCGACGTCGTCGAGGTCGAAGGCTTCGGCACCGACGAGCGCAGCGCCATCCGCCGCGGTGAAGAGGCGCTTTCTCTCCAGATAGAGGGATGTCGCTGCCACGACGAGAAGCACGAGTACGAGCGACAGAAACCCGTAGAAGATCATGAGGGGAAGAGTCGACCCCTCCTCCCCAGCGCGCAACCGTCTCATTCGCTCCCCCAGAACCTCGACACTTGCTGCGTGGCTGTTGCGCTCAGGGGAACGGCGAGCGGGGCGTTCACGCTGAGCACGGGCGGCACAAGCGGAAGAGGCACGCGCACGGCGACACTGACCGTGACATAGCCGCGGCGGGTGAGGCAGTCCTGCGGTTTCGGGCGGCAGGTGATGGCAACAGTCGCGTCGCTCGCCTCGATGCCGTAGTCGGCGAGTGCGAACTCGATGGCGCGGGAGGCCGCGGCCGCGGCATCCGCTCGGTTGGGGGCTTGAACGAAAACCCGCGCCGCCTGCCGGGCCGCACCCTCGGTCGCGAGCGCCCCGGCCTGAATCGCCGACATGACGAGTACGAGGTAGACGAGGGGCAGGAGCAGAATCAACCCCGCAGTGACGAACTCGAGAGCAGCGGAACCGTCTTCGCTGGAGAGCTCTTCGTCAGCGCAGTTCTTCGACCGAGGCATGGCCCGACACCTCCAGGCCGCCCTCGATACCGACGAGTCCGATGAGTGGGAGTGGTGTGCGCACCGTGACGATGGCGGCGGGGTGGCCGAGGTATTCGCCGCTCGTGGCCGTGACGTCGCGCGCGTAGCCGGGGCCGAGGGCGGTGGTGATGAGGTCTTGGGTGCGAACGACTCCGTCGGCGAGAGTGTTGTCGCCGAGCGCCCCGAACCGTGCGCCTTCGGAGGCTGCGTCGAGCACCGTATTGCGAATGTGCAGGGCGAGGCCGAGCTGGATGACCGAGAGCGTCAGGATCGTGAGCATCGCGGCGACGAGAACGAACTCGGCAACCGCCGACCCACTGTCGTCGGCTAGAAACCCGTCACGCGCTCGATCGCCTGCTCGAAGACGTTCGACAGCGCCGGCCCGGCGAGACCCCAGATGATGATGACCAACCCCGCCGTCATCAACGTGATGAGGACCCACCCGGGGACGTCCCCGGTCTCGTCGCGCGCTTTCGACCTGACCCATGTTTCAACCCCTTTGACCATGGACTCAGGGTGCCCGAACCGGGAGTAGCGGCGAGGGAGTTTTCCACAGTCGGCTCAGGCGCGAAAGTCCCGCACCGACTCACGCTCGATCAACTCGGTCGGGAACGCGATGGACTCCGATCGTGCACTGCGCGAGTCGATCTGCGCGATGAGGTTGAGGGCTGCCGACCGCCCCATCTCGTAGACGGGTCGCTCGACGACGGTGATGGGCGGGGTGAATACTCGCGCCCAGACCGCGTCGTCGAATCCGATGAGCGAGACATCGTGCCCGACGACGAGATTGAGAGTGCGACAGGCATCCATCACCGCGAGTGTCATGTCGGCGTTGGTCGCCAGAATCGCAGTGGGTCGATCCTCGTTCTCGAGAATCTGCTGCGCGGCCAGTGTGGACTTTGCGTGGTCGACACTCGTGTACCGCACCCAGTCCGCGCGGTACTGCAGGTGCGCTTCGCCCATAGCGGCGATGAAGCCTCCCACACGGTCCGACACCGTCGAGACGGCCTCATTGGGGCGCACACTCGTCGGCTCTGCGACTGCGGCCGTCGCAACGAGCATCCCGATCCTGCTGTGGCCTCTGCTCACGAGGAGTCGCACGGCGGCCGCAGCACCGTGGTGATCGTCGGTGCTGATCGTGCCCACCGATAGTTCGGGGATGCGGCGATCGAGGAGCACGAGGGGCGCCACCGTCGAATCGCCACCCACGAGGTGTTCGTGATGGTGAGGCGACGACGGCACGACGATGAGTCCGTCCACGCGTTTCTCGAGGAGGACGCGCACAGCGTCGATCTCCGCGGTGAGGCTGTCATCGGTGTTGATTACCAGCACCTGGTAGCCGTGCTCGGCGGCCGTGTCGATGATGGCACGAGTCGCCCGGTCGAAAAACGAGTTGCTGATGTCCGCGATGACCAAGCCGATGGTCAACGACCGCCCTGCACGCATCGACCGAGCAATGACGTTGGTTCTGTAGTTGAGCTGGGATGCAGCGGCAAGCACTTTCGCGAGTGTGTCTTCACCCACGGTTCCGTAGCCGCCGAGAGCGCGCGCAGCTGTCGCCCGTGAGACCTGGGCGAGTTGCGCCACGTCGACGAGTCGAGCGGCTTTGTCCGACGGTTTTTTGGCGGCCGGTGGTGGAATCGAAGACATCAATGTCCTTTCCGCTTGACAGTATCGAACACTCGCATGCACAATGAGCATACCCAAAATGAGATCGATCTCAATGGCTAAGTTTTCCGATTGAGATCGATCTCAACTCAGGCACCAAGCGACGTTCGCCAGGCACAGCACCACAGCCACCGACGGCCTCGCACATTACTCAAAGGAGAGATGATGAAATCGGCAACCCGCCTACTGGCCGTAACGGCCGCACTGGCCGCAAGCGCCCTCGTTCTCGGTGGCTGTGCAGCCGCAGAGCCCACTGGACCCGACGGCAGCAAGAAGTACACGATCGCCTTCATCCCCGGCATCGCGTCCGACCCATTCTTCAAGGCCATGGAAGTGGGCGCGCGTGAAGCCGCCGACGATCTGGGCATCGAACTCATCTGGCAGGGCAGCGCGTCGGACTACTCACCGCAGACGCAGATCCCCTTCGTTGATGCAGCACTCGCCCAGCAGGTCGACGCGCTCATTCTCGTGCCGACCGACCCTGACTCGCTTCAGGCAAGCGTGACGAAGGCGGAAGCGGCCGGCATCCCGGTGATCACTGTCGACACGACCGTCACCGAGCAGGACTACCTGACGTCCCACATCACCGGCGACAACGTCGACGGCGGTCGCCAGGCGGCCATCACCCTCGCTGAGCAGATCGGTGGCAAGGGCAAGGTCTTCATTCAGTCCGGTTCGCCGAGCGCAACGACCAACACCCTCCGCGAGGAGGGATTCCGCGATGAACTCGAAGCCAACTACCCCGACATCGAGATCGTCGGTCGTGAGTACAGCAACAGCCAGCCCGCGAACGCCACCTCGGCAATCAACACGATCCTCCTCAACGAGCCCGACCTCGCGGGCATCTTCGCGATCGACGGCACGAGCGGAACCGGTGCGATCGCCGCGCTCAAGAACTCGGGCAAGGTCGGCGACGTCAAGCTCATCGGCTACGACGCGTACGCCGCGCAGGTGGAGGCGCTTCAGGAGGGCGTGTTCTCCGCTCTCATCGTTCAGCAGCCCGGCGAAGAGGCGAAGCTCGCGCTCGAGTACGCACTGGCCCAGCTCACCGGCGAAGGCAAGGACGACATCGAGAAGACCGTCGTGATCAAGAACATCGTCATGACGAAGGACAACTTCGACGAGACCGGACAGTACGAGTACGTCGAGTAGCAGTCAGCACCACCCGTAAACCGATACGAGCAAGGAAGCGATCATGACAGTGGAGTCAAGCCCCGTGCAAGAACAACGCGGAGCACGAATACGAGCGGTACTGCTGAGGCAGGACGTGCTGTTGCTCGTGGTGTTCATCGCCATGATCGCTTTCTTCTCGATCCTGAATCCGAGGTTTTTCTCGGCCGCCGCGGCCGCGAACATCCTGCAGGACTTCTCGCCGGTGATGCTCATGGCGATCGGCCAGGCGTTCGTCATCCTGTCCGGCGGCATCGACCTCTCAGTCGGCGCTGTTCTGGGGCTGTCGGGTGTGACGACGGCGATGATTATCCGTGACCAGTCGGCGAATGGCTCGGACCCCGGCGTGGCCATCGCGCTTGGTCTCATCGCCGGCGTCGTGGTCGGTGCCCTCGTCGGACTCGTCAATGGACTGCTCATCACCTACGGCAGGCTCGCCCCATTCATCGCGACGCTCGCGACGATGGGTGCGGCCGCCGGCATCACGCTCGTCGTGACGGGCGGTGTGCAGATCGCCGGGGCTCCCCGCGAGCTCATCCTGCTCGGTAACACCACCTACCTCGGGCTCTTCACGATCCCGGTCATGGTCGTTATCGTCATCGCCGCGCTCGCCTGGCTGTACGTTTCTCGGTCGAAGTTCGGTCGATGGACCTACGCGATCGGCTCCAACTCCTTCGCTGCGCGAGGAGCGGGCATCAACGTTCGCCGCCATCTCCTGAAGATCTACGTGATCTCCGGCGTGCTCGCCGCACTCGCTGGCGCCTTCGTGTACTTCCGCCTCGGGTCGGGTTCCCCGCTCTCCGGTCGCGGCGGCGAACTCAACGCGATCGCCGCAGTCGTCGTCGGAGGCATAGCCCTCACCGGCGGAATCGGCCGTCTCTCGGGGGTCATCCTCGGATCCCTCATCATCACGGCTGTCCTCAGCGGCCTGATCATCATCGGGGTCGAACCGAACTGGCAGCAGGTGGTCATCGGCGCGCTGATAGCCGTCGCCGTGGGCATCCAGGGAATCGGATCATTCAAGGGAAGAACACTATGAACGCCACACCCCTATATGAGGTGCGCAACATCTCGAAGAAGTACGGCAACGTCATCGCCCTCGACGACGTGAGTTTGCAGGTCATGCCCGGTGAGGTCGTCGGCCTCGTCGGCGACAACGGTGCGGGCAAGAGCACGCTGGTCAAGGTGCTCTCGGGCGCGCACTCCCCTGACTCCGGCGAGATCTATCTCGACGGCGAGCTGCGCACGTGGAAGTCTCCGCACGACGCATTGAGCGCCGGCATAGAGACGCTCTACCAGGACTCCGGTCTCGCGCCCGATCTCACGGTTGCCGCGAATGTGTTTCTCGGCCGAGAACTCAAGGCCAAAGGCATCCTCGGCAAGCTGGGCTTTCTCTCTGAGAAGGCGATGGATGTCCGTGCGCGCGAAGAACTCCTCCGCGTCGGTATCGCCGTGCCCTCGTCGACTCGATCGGTCGCACAGCTTTCGGGTGGCCAGCGTCAGGCTGTCGCCATCGGACGCGCGGTGGCCTGGGCGAACAAGGTGATCGTTCTCGATGAACCGACCAACCACCTCGGCGCACGCCAATCCGGCGAGGTACTCGAGGTCATCAAGCACGCGAAGACCCAGGGCCTCGGTGTGATCTTCATCTCGCACACTCTCCCCCACGTGCTCGAGGTCACCGACCGCATCGTCGTGCTCCGCCTCGGCAAGATCGCAGCCAACGCGCCGACATCCGAGTTCACCCCCGACAGCCTGCTCAAGGTCATCACCGGTCTTTCCGGATCCAACTAGGAGATTCACACCATGCTTCTGCAACTCGCCCTGGACAAACCCGAACACTTCGCGGTTCTTGCCAAGGTCTACGACCTCGTCGACATCGTCGAGATCGGAACCCCACTCCTCAAGCGGTTCGGTGTGAGCGCCATCACTACCGCTCGCGAGCTCGCCCCGAACGTCCCAGTTCTCGCCGACACCAAGACCGTTGACGGTGGCGGCTTCGAAGCAGACCTCGTGTTCGGCGCGGGAGCCACATTCATGACCGTGCTCTCGTGCGCGTCATCCGCGACCCACGAGGTTGTCGGCAAACACGCCGAGACCTTCGGCGGGTGGGTGATCGTCGACACGATCACGGAGTCCGGCAAGACCGTACTGCTGCCGGAGGGCGCTGTCTTTCCGGACACGTTCGGTTACGTCGCCGTGCACTCCCCCACCGACGCCCGCCTCGCCGGGGACACGTCGACCGGCCACATCGACGCAGTCGCTGCCATGCACGCTCTGGGCCATCGCGTCTCGCTCGCGGGTGGCATCGGACCGAAGACGCTCGAGGCGGTCATCGCCGTCGAGCCAGAAATCCTCGTCGTCGGTGGAGCGATCACCGAGGCAGACAACCCCCGAGAGGTAACACAATGGATTCACGACCGACTTCCCAACCGCAACCTTGGCTGGCCGTGGGAGACGAAATCTCCGGCGTCCTCGAAGGCGTAGACGAAGGCTCGTTCGCGCAACTCACCGCCGAACTCGCGAACACCGATCGCCGCTGGTTCTTCTCTGGCCAGGGTCGATCCGGTCTCTCTGCGCAGATGGCCGCGATGCGGTTCATGCACCTTGGGAACGAAGCGCACGTGCTCGGTGAGGTGACGGCGCCGTCCGTTCGCTCCGGCGACGGGCTGGTTCTCATCTCCGGATCGGGCGAGACGCCCGTGAGCGTGAACTTCGCCCGCATCGCCAAGGAGCAGGGCGCTCGCGTCATCGTGCTCACCACGAAGCCGCAGAGCACACTCGCCAGCGAGGCTGACGTCGTGTTCACGATCCCCGTCGAACACACCGACCAGTTCGGCGGAAGCCTCTTCGAGCAGACCGCGCTCATCCTGCTCGACAGTGTCGTTCTCGGCATCGCGGCGACGCTCGACGACGCGCACGCCACAATGCTCTACCGGCACACCAACATGCAATGAGCACGGGCACTGTGCGCACTGTCGCCATCGGCGACGGCATCCTCGATGTGATCGAGCGGGATGGCTCGCCGACGACGCGTCACGCCGGCGGCGCCGCACTCAACCTCGCGGTAGGTCTCGCGCGGCTCGGTGCGGCGTCGTCGCTCATCGCGAATGTCGGGCACGATCCGGCGGGCTTCTGGCTCCGCGAATATCTGCGCGAGAGCCGGGTTCGGCTTGTCGAGACACCGACCGTCGACTTCACGGGCGTTGCGACATCCATCCGCATCAACGGGGAACCGCGGTACACCTTCACGGCCCCGATGCATCGGCGGAGGATCAACTTCACCGACGAAACACATTCGGAGATCGCGGGGGCGGACGCGGTCGTGGTCAACTCGTTCCCCCTCGACAACGCCGCGCAGACCGAGTTGCTCGCGCGGTCGTTCGCTGCGTCCGGTGGGCTTCGTGTCGTCGACCCGAACCCACGGCCGGCGATAGTGGCGGATCCCGGAGCATTCCGCGTCGGCTTTGAGACTCTCGTGCCGCACAGCGACCTGGTGAAGATCAGTGACGAAGACGCCGATCTTCTCTACGGCGAGCCCGTGGACGTGGTTGCCGCACGGATCCTCAGCCTTGGTGCCGGCGCTGTGCTCGTGACGCGCGGTTCGGATGGCGCGAGCTATCTGTCTGCGAACGGCGAGCGCATCGACGCTGCGATTGCGCAGCTCCCCGGGCCAATCGTCGACACCCTGGGTGCTGGCGACGCGAGCCTGGCCACGATGGTGCACGGACTGCTTCAGTCCGCGGCGGGCGAGCTGGATGTCGCGCGGGTTCTCGATCGATCGATGCGGGTCGCTGCCGCCACGTGTCGCACCGCGGGCGGGCTGCTGCAGGACCCTGACCGCGCCTAGAACCCCATCTGCAGCACCACGATCCCCGGAAAGATCGCGAACGCGATCGTGGTGGGCAGGATCAGGAACACGAGCGGCACCAGCATCGCGACCTCCTTCTTGCCCGCGACCTCGAGCAGGGCGCGCTTCGCGTCGTCGCGGCTGTCCTGCGCTTGGGCGCGGAGCACCTCGACGAGCGGCGTGCCACGATCGAGGGCGCCGGTCAGCTGGTCGACGCAGCGCGTGAACGGCGGCAGCTGCAGGTCGGCGGCGACGCGCGTGATCGACTCGGCGAAGGGCACGCCGGTGTTGACCTCGGCGATGACTCCGGCCAACTCGGCGGCGAGCTCACCCGAACTCGCGCGGGAGACCCTGCGAATCGCGTCGAGGATCCCTTCGCCCGCAGAGAGGCTGAGCGTCAGGAACTCGAGCACTGTTGGAAGCTCGCTCTCCATCCGCGCAAGCCGCGCTTTCGCCTGACGCTGCAGGAGGTAGTCGCGCAGCACCACTCCCCCGCCCGCGAACACCACAACGATGACGATCTGTGCGAGCAATGGAATGCCCTGCGTGGATGCCACGAAGACAGCGACGACGATGCCGACGACCGCTCCGACCGCACCCCAGACGAGCTGGCGGGAGCGGAAGTCCTCGACGCTGAGCGTCGACCCGGCCTGACGCAACCGATGCGCCGTGTCTGCCGGGTTGCCGAGTACGGCGGTCAGCCCGGTGCGGAGCGCTGACACGAGCGGTGCGAGCACAAGTCCGAAGACCGGGAGCGGGTCGGCGGTCTGGTGAGCAAGGAGTTCGCGTGCCCCTGGGGAGACGTCCCGTACGTAGGGCGCCACCCGCGCGGAGAGTCGCGGACGGCTCAACCGCGGCATCATCGCGACGAGCGACCAGAGACCGGTGCCGAGTGCGATGCCACAGACGAGAGCCCACGCGCCGAGCGGCGTCACTGAAACCACCTCTGCTCCTCGGGAATCCGCCCGAGCGCGATCATCAGCCGGTAGGCCACGACACTCACGCCGAGGCCGCCGACGACGAGCACGGCCCCCGCGGCCGTGTTGTACGCCGCGGCGGCCTCGGGCCGGGTCGCGAGCAGAAGCAGCACGATCCAGGGCGCTGCCACCCCGAGTCGTGCAGCGTTGACCACCCACGATTGGCGCGCCTCCACTTCGGCGCGAATCGCTGCCTCCTGCCTCAGGTAGGCGGCCAGGTTGCGGAGCACGAGGGTGAGCTCACTGCCACCGACTTCGCGCGACATCCGCAGCGTCTCCAGAATGCGATCGGCGACCGGGTCGGCGAGGTCGTCTTTGAGAAGGCTCACCGCGAGAGCAAAATTGCCGGTCGCTCGGTATTCGGCCTCGAACCGGGCGAAGGCCTCACGCGTGACCGGCGGGCCCGCGTGCGCGAGCGTCACGACGGAATCCGGCAGCGCGAGCCCCGACCGCACCGCCGACACGAGGTGATCGACGACGTCGGGCCAGACGACGCGCGCCTGCCTGCGCCGCGACCGCGCGCGATGCTGCACGACGAAGAGCGGCAGCCCGAGAGCGACGACCCCGGCAGCACCCGCAAGTGCCGCGACCGGTACGAGGGCGAAGACGATCGCGGCGATGACCACTCCAAGCAGAATGGATGCAACGGCGAACGCTCCCACCGACACTCGCGAGAGTCCCGCTTGTCGCAGTCGGGCCCGGGCGGAGTCCGCGAGCCCGCCGCGTTGCTGCCGCCCGCTCCGCGCCGGCCACAGCAGCGGCGACGCCACGAGCAGTACGCCGGCTCCGAGCACGAGCCCCCACAGCAGCCCGTTCCAGGTCGCGGGGTCGTCCAGCGTGAGGTTCACGATGCCAGCACGCTCGCGGGGTCGTAGCCGGCGGCCTCGAATTTGGCAGTGCGGGTCGGGAAGCTCCCGGTGCGCTCGAGCACGCCATTGCGTGACGCGAAGATCGCGCTCGCCTCGATGACGCCGCTCGTCACGTTTCCGCTCGGCGCGACGATCTCGACCACACGGCGGCGCCCCTTACGGAGTTCGCAGTGGACGACGAGGTCGATGCATCCAGCCACTGTGGGAACGACGAAGCCAGAGTCGATGTTGCGCCCCGCGAGCAGCGGCAGGGTGGCGAGCTTGGCGAGGGCATCCCGCGCGCTGTTGGCGTGGATCGACGACATGCCCGGCAGCCCCGAGTTGAGCGCGATGAGCAGGTCGAGGGACTCCGCCTCGCGCACCTCGCCGACGACGAGGCGGTCGGGGCGCATGCGCAGCGACTCCTTGATGAGCCGTCGCAGTGTGATCTCGCCGGTGCCCTCGAGCGACGGCTGGCGGCACTGCATGGCGACGCGGTCGGGCGAGGCGAAGTCGAGTTCGAAAGTTTCCTCGACTGTGACAACCCGTTCGGTGGGGCGGGCGCACGAGAGCAGGGCGTTGAGCATCGTCGTCTTGCCGGTCTGGGTCGCGCCCGAGACGAGGATGTTGAGCCCCGAGAGCATGCACATGCGCAGAAACTCGGCGGATTCCCGCGTGAGCGAGCCGAGCTCAACGAGCTGGTGCAGGGTGCGGATGCGCTGCATGAACTTGCGGATGTTGACGGCCCAGAAACGGGTGATGTCGGGGATGACGACGTGCAGTCGTGAGCCGTCGGGAAGCGACGCGTCGACGAACGGCGACGACAGGTCGACGCGCCGGCCGGTGGACTGCAGCATCCGCTCGACCAGGTCGCGCACCTCGGTGTCGGTGAGGGTGATTCCCGTGAGCTCCGGCAGCCCGGACCGTGCCACGTAGACCTGGGTCGGGCCGTTGATCCAGATCTCCTCGACCTCCGCGTCGTCGAAGTAGGGCTGTAGCGCGCCGAAACCGGTGAGGGTCGCCACGATCTGGCGGGTCGCGGTCGCCTCGTCCGCGAGGAGCGGCACCGAGCCGCCGAGCGCCCGCTCGCTATAGCGCTGCACCTCGTCGCGCACATAGTCGTGGGCGAGGGCTGCGGTGAGGTCCACGCCGTCCCGACGCACACGCTCGCGCACGGACTCGGCGATCGTGGCCAAAGCCAGTGCGGGGGCGCTCGACATGCCAGCCATTGTGCGCGCGAGCCGCGGCATCCACGCTGCAGTTATCCACAGGGCAGGCTGCGAGGCGGCTAGCCTGTCGTCATGCGCTCTCGGTCGATTGCTCTTCTCGCTGTCGCGGCGCTTGTGCTGAGTGGATGCAGCTCGACCCTCGTCACCGCGCCCGCCGAGCCGGAACTGCCGCCGCTTGGCCTTGTGGGCATGTGGCGCGTTGACGCCCCCACCGAGGACGCCGAGACCTGGTTGCGCGTGGAAGACGGCTTTGTGCTGCACCGCGCCGACTGCATCATCGACGGCGGCTGGCTCGCGACTGACACCATGTTCACGGCTTCGCACCTCAGCTATCGGGGCCCGTGCGTCGATGAGCCCTTTGACGGGCTGCCGTGGCTCGCGGGTGCGGTCGGCTACCGGGCGTCGG
>Ga0247817_10000369_pt1 | contig 26166 bp, 23 predicted proteins | sample UWRJL212509R1_FD_178010 | JGI IMG/M metagenome (GOLD analysis project Ga0247817, IMG submission 178010) | Plant litter microbial communities from Arlington Agricultural Research Station in Wisconsin, United States - UWRJ-L212-509R-1 | ecosystem: Environmental > Terrestrial > Plant litter >...
AACATTGATATAGAATGTCCAACGCCAGTCAGTCACAAGACCAAGGATGTGTTGATTATCAGTTAAGAAACCACCAAGAAGTGGACCTATCACAGAACTCAGGCCAAAGACGGCTCCGATAAGACCCTGCCATCGTCCTCGTTCACGGGCGGCGAACAAGTCACCGACAATCGTAAAGGCATTGGCAGTAATAATACCCGCACCAATACCCTGGAAGGCGCGCCATAGTACAAGCTGCACCACGTCGCCGCTCATACCACCAAATAGTGATCCGACCACAAAAATACCCACACCAACAAGCAGGACATTTCGTCGTCCAAAGATGTCAGATAGCTTACCCGCAATCGGAACGGTGATTGTTGTCGTTAATAGATATGCCGTAACGATCCAGCTAAGTGAGTCGTAGGCGTTAAACTCTTCGACAATCTTGCCAAGAGCGGTTGAAATGATCGTTTGGTCGAGTGCTACTAAGAACAAACTGGCCATAACCGAGAGCATGATTATAATCTTGCTTCGCAGCGTCAAGTGATGGTGCATGTGGATACTTCCTTAATTATTTATTGTCTATGTTGTCGATGGCGGAACGATACTGTTCAATGTTTTCGGTTAAGTGATCTACTAAAACGCGCAGTTGATCCTCTTTCAAGAAACCAATCCACCCTGCTTTACTAGAACCAACCACATATAAACGGTCTCCGGGTTTTATGTCAAAAGCGTCACGAGCATCAGCTGGAATAACCACCTGACCCTTCGTTCCTACCGTTGCCGTCCCGAATAGTTTCTTATCGTGCATATGTCATAAGTATACCAAGTATGAAATGTATGTCAAGACACACTAGCTAATAAACTGCTGATTTTCCCTAATAAAACGCCTAATGATCTTGTACTCATCCATATCGAAGTTTGGCGCTTCCGTGTCATAGACAGGTTCACCTGACTCATCTATATAACCCTGAATCATCCAGTTTTTAATAATAACTTGCTCGCCAGTCAGGTTCACTGGTAGTGAAATAGACGTATCATACGGCCAAGCTTGAAGGCGGCTGTGCTCCATCGCTAGTTCAAAGCGACGGTTATACAATTCGGGCGATTCTTCGCCAATACATGCGCCCTTGCACCTCCCAAGGCTGTGCGAAAAACATGCACCTGTTGTTTTCTCTAGCCCCATTAATTTAGGACATAATTGGAAGCCTCGGGTGATCTCGTCGAGTCGCATCTTTGCTTTTGTTCGGCTAGCATAAACCCCATAAATAGTATTCAAATCGGTATCCGTATCAACCGTTCCTTGCTTTATATTTATTGTTGCGTAGTCGTTATCGATTGTCTTCACTAACATTGCATATGATGTAACGCGTCGTAGTCGTCGATTAAAGATTGGTTTTAATTCTTTTACTAGTTTTGACTCTAATAAGAGGGCGGCTAACTCACTTCGCGTTGGAATCGTTTCGATATGATGCACGTTTTGACTAATACGCACTTCTTTACTGCTGACATCTTGAAAGTGAGACATCACCCGCTTTTTTAAATTAATGCTTTTACCGACATAAATTGGTTGATGCGTCTCATCTTTAAAAATATACACGCCAGGCACATTCTCGATTACTTCTATCTCCTCTTTGTTCAAATTTGGCGGTAAAGACTGTGATTTTAATTGATGCTGAATTGCCGCATTAAATAAGTCCGCACCGTGCTGTTCGAATGCTAATTGAGAAAAATAAAAGATAGCTTTAGCATCGTCTAATGCGCGGTGCCGAGAAGAAAAAGGAATATCAAACCTAGCAATTAATTTTGCCAAGCTGTGTCCCTGCTCTTGTTTGTATAAGTAGCGAGATAAACGAACCGTACATAAAAGTTTCGGCGAGAACTGTTTACCGATCATAGCGAATTCGTTCTTTATAAACGAATAATCGAATCGGACATTATGTGCAACAAAAACAGCACCATCCATAATCTCGGCAAACTCGTCTGCAATATCAGCAAAGATCGGTGCACCGACAATATCGCCTTCGGTGATGCCCGTCAGCGCGGTAATACTCGAAGGAATATAAGTTTCAGGATTAATAAGCGAACTAAACTCAGCCGTCACCTGACCGTTTTCGTAGCGAATTGCAGCGACCTCTAAAATCCGACTGTTTCGGTAACTCCCTCCAGTCGTTTCGATATCCACAAAGACAACGGGATAGTCAAACATACCCTCTTATTATAGCAAGGTGTCTATTTCGACTGTCACAGCACGGTGATCAGAGAGTTCATCACCAGAAGTCGTGATTTCCGCAAAAACAAACGGTTTTGGCACTAAAACGTAATCGTTACGCTTGTGCATCGTTGGGTACGAAATGTACGGCACCTTTGTTGATGCTTCGTACTGCTCTTGCCAAATAGATGCGAGGTCTTCAAGGTGATCTAGGTTAAAATCGCCCGCAATAATGCGCTCTTCGCCTTTATCTTCAATGATTTCGAGTGTCTCTTTTAAGTGCGCGGTCGCGAAGTCAGTATCGTCAGTTAACGAAAAGTGGACGTTAGCAAGAAGCACCGTATGATCGTCCATTTTTATATCAACTAGCTGAACAATACGGTGATGTTCATCATCAAATTCTTTTTTCAAGACGACCGTATCAGACTTGGTGATTGGATATTTACTCAGCATCGCCAAGCCTTCACGGAATGTCTTGTGTTCATGGCTTGGTTGCAACCTCGTAACAGCGCTGTGTTCGTAAGGATACTGTAACTCTTTATTTAATAGTTGCGCCTGGTTAAAAGGCGAAACATCGGGCAAGAAGACGACTTCTTGGAAAAAGATAACATCTGGATCTGCGACGCGGAGGTATTCAACTATTGCGGGCTGTCGTTCGTGCCAATCGACAAAGCCCTGGAGGTTAAGCGTGGTTAATTTCATCACTCATAAGTTTACTACAGATCGTTGGCAACGTAGCGTGCATTAAAAAGCGGCGTATCAGGCTGAAACTTTTTGCCATTCTTTAACTCACCAAGGTCAACGGGGTCAAAACCGATTGCATTTATTAACTCGGCAACTATTATTTTTGCTTCCTTGTCATTTCCGACCAAGGCCATCGCTCGGCGCTTTGGATCACCAGCTACAAGGTTGTGTTCCTCAAGTTCGTTGTAAGCAATATGATTCAGTGTCTTAACAACTTTAGCACCAGGCAGATACTGCTGAATATACTCGCTAGACGTCATATCTTCGTTCATAAACTCTTCAATCGCACCTTCGGTTGGTGGCCAATAGTTCATCGCATCGATAACAATTTTGCCTTCAAACAGTTCGGGCTGCAGTGTTTTGTATTGGTTGAGAGGAATTGCCAACGCAATAACATCACTGTCGGCTATCACCTCTTCAACTGTTCCCGCAATAACACCAGGTAATAGTACGCTCAGTATCAGCGTGAGACTTTCAGGACCACGTGAGTTTGCAATACGTACCTCATAGCCTGCTTTTGAACTTTGGCGAGCAATAGCTGTTCCCAACCGTCCCGACCCAATGACCCCTAGCCTAGGCTTTGGCACGCTTTTCTTCTTCCATATATGCACGCACAATCGGTGCAACTTTTGTGCCTAGTAGTTCAATTGATTTTAAGAATTTTTCTTGTGAAAGCTGGCCCGTGTCCATTTGAAAAATGTGACGAGTGTGACCGATCTTTTTATGGAGTTCGATGATGCGTTCTGCAATCTCTTCAGGACTTCCTGCAAATAGTGCGCCGTCAAAGTTTGATTCGGCATCGAAGTGCGGACGAGTCGGAGCAGCAAAGCCACGAACCTTGCCTAAAGTTGTCATTGCCCAACTCCAGCCTTTCCAAAACGTATCCTTCGCGTCTTTTGCATCTTCGGCAATATATCCAGGAGTCGCAATCGCAACACGAATATCAGCGTTTGGAGTTTTGTATTGTCGCGCAGCCTCATGGTACAGCTCGACGAGTGGCGCAAACCGAGACGCGTGACCGCCAATAATAGCATAGGTAATAGGCAGACCAAGACGTGCAGCCCTAATGGACGATTCTGGGTTACCACCAGTTGCTAACCAAATATCCATTTTCTGCTTTGGACGTGGGACGATCATGACGTTATCAAGTGGCGGTCGGAATTGCCCTTCCCACTTTACCTTGCCATCTTTTGAGTTGTTGATCTTTAATAACAAATCAAGTTTCTCGGCATATAGTTGGTCATAGTCACGAAGGTCATACCCGAACAATGGGAAAGATTCAGTAGATGAGCCTCGGCCAGCGATAATTTCAACACGTCCACCAGACACAATGTCAGCAGTTGCAAACTGTTGATAGACGCGTACAGGGTCGTCGGTACTGAGGACAGTCACGGCGCTTGTGAGCTTGATGTTTTTTGTCGTTGCAGCAGCTGCGGCAATTAGTGTCGAAGGTGAAGATGCTGGAAAATATTCGGTATGGTGTTCGCCAATGCCAAAAACATCTAGCCCCACCTTATCGGCTAGCTGAATTGCTTCTAATAAATTCGTGACTGACTCGTGCGTCGGACCAAGCGATCCATCTTTTGCTTTTTGCACGTCGCCAAAACTAAATACACCTAATTCCATTACTATCTCTTTCTATAAATAACTATATTTAGTATAGCAAAGATTATCCTATGGGAAAATGAAAGATTTCAAAAGGAGTAGCGCAAAGACCCCCATCACAATAAATGCCGTCCACAAACCTAGTTTCGACCAAAATCCGCTCTTATACTCACCCATGACACTTGGACGACTTGAGAGTTTGGCAATAAAGTAAATCAGCGGCACAGCAGCAATACCATTAAATACTGCCGTAAAGATAAGTGCCTTAATTGGATCAAGCCCAATAAAGTTAAATGATAGACCAATCAATGTACCAATGATGATAATCAGGTAAAACTCACGCGCCTGCTTGAACTTACGGAAGAGTCCTTCTTTCCAGTTAAATGTCTCTGAGATTGCATATGAAGACGACCCCGCCAAGACTGGAACGGCCATTAAGCCGATGCCAATAATACCAATCGCAAAGATTAATTTAGAAATATAGCCAGCATTCGGGAAACCTTGCACTAATGGCTCAAGGGCCTTAGCGGCATCGGCGGCACTATCGATATTCGTAATACCATTTGACCCCAAGACGACCGCACCAACGACGATAACAAACCAAGCAGTCACATTAGAGAACAACATACCCACGACCGTATCGATACGAAGCCGCCGTAAGTAGCGCTTTGAGATCTTTGGCGTCCCACCTTTTTGCGGAAGGCGATGCTCGGCTATCTCGTCCTCTACGACGTTACTCGCCTGCCAAAAGAACAAGTATGGAGAAATAGTTGTTCCGAAGATAGCCACGATCATATACAAGAATTCCTGATTGAACTGGAACTGCGGAATGAGCGTCGCCTTAATCACGTCCCACCACGGCACGTTGACCATAAAGGCGGTAATAAAATACGCGAAAAGAGCCAAGGCAAGCCACTTAAGGATACGTACATAGATACGGTACGGCACAAATATTTCCAGCAATATCATCAGCAACGCAAATCCTACCGCAAGTAATGGAATCGGGACGCCTGGTAGTAGCAACTCGGCGCTTGCGGCCATTGCACCGATGTCTGCACCAATATTAAGGGTATTAGCGACAACCACTAAGGCGATGATTGGAAATAACACCTTCTTGGAATAGTTTTCACGAATAATCGCCGCCAAGCCCTTTCCCGTCACCATTCCAACACGCGCACAGGCCTCTTGTACGGCCGTCATCAACGGATACGTGAAAAGCATCGTCCACGGTAGTTGTAGGCCAAATTGAGCCCCTGCTTGGCTGTAGGTGGCGATTCCCGATGGATCATCGTCAGCAGCGCCTGTGACAACACCAGGCCCAAGAATACGCATGAAACGACTAAAGCCCTTTTTGCGCTTGGATGCTCGCTTTAATGCTTCTGGAGGATTTTGAATCGCTTCTTCGGCATCCCGAATTTGTTCATCAGGATTTTCAATCATTAGCACAAGCATAATCCGTGCAAATCAAAGTGTCAAATTATAGAATTTACAGGGTGAGTTTAGCGACGGCGACGGCCATTGACGCTGAGGCCACCACGACTTCGTGATGAAGAACGGCGACTAAGGCGACGGCGAATGAAGAAGATTGCGAAGAATACGATAGCGGCAAGTAGAACGAGTGCAACAGCGGCACCGATAATGTAGGCGACAGGGATAACCCAGAATGAACGGATAACTTCGACAGTTTCGTTCTTTTTACCATAGGTAAGGGTTGCGAGGACTGTGTAATGACCGAAGCCGTCTGTTTTATCTAGTGGTACTGACCAGCGACGAGCGGCATCTGGAAGAATAACTTCTCTTGGAGTCTGGTTATTGAAGTCCGTCTCGGAAATAACCTTACCCCACTTCTTTAATGAGATTTTACCAATTGGACCAAGCTGTATACTCCCCTTGTTTTCAAAACGGAAAGTCGCAGACATATTTTCAGATGTCGTAAAGAATGCATTTGATTTACCATTCTGTTGAATAGTAAAGTCCGTTAGATTAAGTTTTTCAACAGCATCGCCAGGAACGCTAAGAAGGATTAGTGAAGCTACACTTCCACTTAGGTTTACTTGCGCACCACCGTCTGGTGAAGCGGGAGCAAAGCGAATCGCACCAAAGTATCCCCCAGCCTGAGCTGTAGTAGGTACGTTAATCACGACGTTCACAAGTTTTGCCTTGTTAGCGGCAATTGTAACGTTTGCGATTGGTGTTAAAAAGCGCTTCAAGCTATGTGTTGGGGCAAACTTGTCTGCATCAAGAATAAGTGCAGGTGTTCCGTTTTCGTCTCCAGAAATAAAGTCATTCTCAATCGGGCTTATGACGATATCTGCATTTGTCAGGTTTGTTACAGTAATCTGAACAGTCTTTGACTGACCAGGTAAGATTTCAATATCTGAACGTACTGGTGATACTTTAATCGTATTTGGTGTATTTGCTTTTGAAGCCTGCGCAAATGAATGAGTACTCACTAAAAGTGCACCAAGAACAGATAGCAGTAGCGCCAACGCAACAAGCGTTCGGACGTTTACCTGAATACCTCGTTTTATAAACACTCTTTTTCCCCTTTATTGCAATTACTTCCCATCATAACAGATGTGGTTATGTTTGCAAGCTCTGTCCCTTTAGAACAAATACCCCCAAGATCGGGGGTATTTGTAGAGGGTTATTAGATTAGAATTTTCCTGTTGCGATCAAGCCAAGGTCTGCAGCATAGATACCAGCTGGTGTATCCGCTTGCGCACTTGCACCGAACGTAAGCTTCATTGTCATGTTGCTTGCAGGAAGGTTGTTTGTCGTTAGGAATGGATCTCCGTAGGTGCTTGTAACACCTGTCGCGTTGTCTGATGCCCAGTTTAATGCATAGGTTGAGGCATTGTAGCCAGAACTACCCGCTGCTATAAGTGCGCCAGTTCCAGTAGGAGTATCGAGTTTCACACCAAACTTCGCTTCAGTAGAACCGTTAATACCAGTTTTTAGTGCAGGACCAATGTAACAAGCAGATGGATTACTGGAGTTAATAAGTCCACCACAACCAGTTGCATTACTCTTTAGGTTAATAACCGCACCACCTGTAGCGTTGGTCGTAATCTGTGTCCAGATATCGCCAGTGTTGATAGTACCTGCAACAAGGCTCTTTACGCCTGTACCAGGGTCTGTTCCAAGTTCAAGTGTTGGAGCAGGGTCAGTAAGTCCCGAAACGTCACAACCCGCTGCGATAACACCAGAGGCGACACAGAAAGTCATACTTTCAAGAACTGCACCAGAAACACCGATTGAATCAGTGATTGGAATCGCAACACCACCGTTGTCGATTTTTCCAGTTTGTGTAGAATCCGCAGAAACATATGCCTGTGCATTTGTTTTCGTATCGAAGGTAACAATACGAGCGTAGATAGTACCTGTTGTTGTAGGATTGGTAATTCCACTAAGTACTACAGTTACGTTCTCTGCAGCAGCAATAGTGCTTGATTTCGTAATAATACGTTGATTATGTGCCGTTGCTGACGCAGCAGCAGTTGGTGTTGCTGTGTCAGTGAAGTTTGTTGTCGCTGACGTTGCAGTATCAACTACTAGACCTGTTGGAGCAGTACAGGTTGCACCATAGATTGGACTTTCGTTACAAAAATCAACAACAAATGCGCTCGCAGCGCCAGATGCCTTGAATTTGATAGTAGCTTGAACAGCTGTCGCGCCCTTTGAAGAGCTACTAAGCTCGATTGAACGCTCTGAAACATCGGCTGCCATCGCAAGCGCCGGAATAAATGCAGCAAGAAGTATTGCAGCAGCTGCAATAAAGTATCCTACCGATTGACGATTAAAAATTAATCTAAGTGAACTCATTTCCCTATTCCTCTACCCTCTTGTTAAAAGTATTTGTTTTCTTCTCCAAGTAACGTGTTCAGTGTAGCATGAAAGTGCTAGTGGTTGTCAATATATTTTGCGTAAAGTTATCCACAATGCCCTTGTAAATAGCTGAGAAAGCTACTTTTTCGTGTACGCTTCGCGGTCTTTCAACATTTTGTTACGAAGCGATACAATCTGGCTTCGTCGTCCCAACCAGTAGGTAGGCGCCAACAACACCAAGGCGACAGCAGCAGGAACCCATAATATCTTTGTCGTCACGGTTGTTGAGGTTGGCTTTTCGGTTGTCGCCGCAGCATCTACCTGTCCATTAGAGACGGCGATCACCTGCAGGAATGCACTCACCCCATTCACATCAGTCACCTTTATGTTTACCTGATAAATTCCGGCTTTCTTGTACGTATGGAGGATAGTTATGAGTCCAGCCAGTGACTGGCTTCGTAGATCAGCAGAAGATCCATCTCCCCAATCAATACTAAAGGCGTATGGACCCGTCCCCCCTGCGAGTTGTAGTGGCCAGCTCAATTCGCTGCCCGCTGCAGCTGATCGTCGTCCATATGAGCTTGTAAGCGTCACTAATGCACCAAAAGCTCGGAAGCTGGTGTCGTTATAGGTTACGGTAACAGCGTTTGATTTTGGACCTGCCTGTTCAAGGTTATCAAATACCGTCACGCTTAACTCGTTAGTACCCGCGAATAAGCTAACCTGTAGACTAAAGCTCCCATTCACACACATCACCGAGCCAACCATTACACCGTTATCGTACACTTGCACCAAAAGGTCGCTGGGGCAAATACCCGAAACAGTTATCGGTGAAGTAGAAAACGACGAGCCATTACCTGGAGTAGTAATAGACGCTCCTTCTGTTGGAGCCGCCTGTAGCTTTGTAGCAGCAAGACCGAATGAGCCCGGCTTTGGATCTGGAATTGGCAACTGATTAATTGCAGATGCTGGTGTTACAAAAACAAATAGCGCCAGCAGGAACGCTCCAATCAAGATTGGAAGTGCCCGCTGTGCGCTATTTGTAATCTTTTCTACCATGCTTATGCTCATTGTAGCGTGCCTTCGCTACTTTCAAAAGGATTTACTTACCTTCGACGCGACGATCGACGTGATCGTGATGATGAGCTTTTAATTTTTGGTCCGTAGAATGTTGAACGGATTTTTGTGACTAGGCGCCAGATGAAGTATGCCAGAGCAAGGAGGGCGATAACAGCCACAACCACAAACCACAATGGAAGATACCAGAAATATGAAGTTCCTGTAATTTCTTGAGTCTCATTTCCATTCTGTCCATAAAATAAGTCTAATTTTATAGTATGAAGCCCTGGCCAAAGACCAGCCGAGCTACAGGTATTAGCCTCTGTCTTAGTACCGTTAAAATCTACCTGTTGCGCCGCCAGCTTAATACAAGCTGTATACGTTCGAGTTTGACCAATCAATGCCAAAGACCCTGAAGGGTTCACATTTTCAATATTGTATTCGTGTCCAAACATGTCACGAATAGCAATACTTCCTACTGGACTCTCGGTTACATTACCTTTATTTTCTAGGGTATAGCCGATAGTCTGTGGCTCCTTATCAGTAAGGCGGGTATAGGTGTCGGTAACTTTATCGTAAGCACCAGACTTTTTGAGTTTAAGGTCTTCCGTTACTTTACCCGGGATCGTAACAAAGACTAATGTTACACCAGAGGCGCTAAGTCCAACTTGACCAGCTCCCGATCCGGCTCCCGCTGAATAAACGATCGCACTATAAAAGCTACCCGCACCGTGATTTGCAGGGATTGAGGTCTTCAAGTTCAGTGTTTTGCTTTGGCCCGCAGGAATGATTACGTCTTCGGGAATAGTAAGATAATCTTTTAACGACCATGTTGTTTGTGGTGCGGCAGGGTCAAGGAATAACTTAGGCGTACCACCGTCGTCGGTAAAGGTGAAGTCAACAACCCTTAAAGTCAACAATAATGCAGAAGATGAATCCAAGTTGCGTATGGTCAGAGTATCATCGACAGACTTCCCTGGTTCGATAACATAATTTTTCTTTGGTACGATACTTAATGCGGCCGATGACTGTGCAGAAGCAGGCGCAGCAGGTAGTAGATATACAACTCCCATCAACACTGCGACAGCGATTAAAGCAATGCTCTTAAAGCGTTTCATTTTATTCCCTATTCCCTCACGTTTTTACTTTTTTTATATAAGTATAAGCCGTATTGTATCATTAAAATCTTCCGCTGGCTATGAAGGTTAACGTTGTTGTATACACACCAGCTCTCAGGTTAGGACTGGCGTTTACAATATAGCTAATTGTGAACTTTTTCATCAAGCTCACATTTGGAGAAAAGGCGACTACATCCCCTTCTACATACTTATATTTATTTGGAATACCGTAGTCTGGCGATGCAATTGCATTTGCAAAGGTGCCCTCTGGGTTCCCCCCAATAACAGGGTCGTTATTTTCTACAAGATTGATACCAAACTGATTTACACCTTGGGTACTTTCAGTAGGAGTTGTTAGAGGAGTGATAACATTCGTACCCGCCGCCATAGATGTTCCATTAGCAGTCACCGCGAACCCACCCGAAGCGTTTGTCCCTACTGCCATTTGCGATGAAGCTGATAATGTCGAGTTAGCCCCTAACTCCCCAAGGTCCGTGAAGTAAGTGTCGTTTGTTCCTGTACATCCTAGCTCAACTTCTTGTGCGGCACAAAAAACAAGCATTGGCGGAACTTGCGTCTCGATCAATATACCTGTTTGTGCTTGACCTCGCACCGAACCAAAGTCTACCTGTGTTCCTGTTGCATCATTTGTAGTGTGTGTTCGAAGACGAATAGAGAACGCCTTCGTACTTGTCGGGTTTTTTATATTATCGAATGTATATGACGACATGTTATTGTTCGTGGTAATCTGCGGGATCCTTGAAAGTACTATATGGTTCGTTGATTTCGAAGATATCGCATAACCCGTCTCATTCGTCTGATCAGTAAGGGTAGCATTAGAGACATCAAGTCCTGCAGGCGTTACACACGTCTCGTATGGGATAGGGCTTTCACAAAAAAGCATATCAACCGATCCGATCGCTGGTGAACTTATATACTTAAACGAGACAGTGTAAGAGGTCGTGGCACCAGGTTCGTTATTTACCATAAATAAGCTACGTTCTTGTAGACGCGTTGAGGCATACGTAGGTACGGTGAATACAAAGACCGCAAGAAGCAGTGCTAGAAATTCAGGTGTCCACAAGAAACGCCATTTAAAAAAGGCAGAGTGGTGAAACCGCAAGAACCTGTGATGCATACCTGTTATTGTACTAGATCGTAAGCGTTATGCGTATGAGATTAATAACGAAGTCCTCGTATTTTTCTATAGGCCAGTCTTTACGCGAATGAGTTGAGTGCCAGCAGGAGAACTTACGAGACCAAGTGAATAAGGATCTGCATTAAACATAATGTATCGTCCATCACTACTTATAACGCCATTGAGAACTTTTACCGTAGCACCACTAATATTTTTTGCGATCGGCTCCAATGTTCCAGATCCATCACTTAGGTGCTTTAAGAATTTATTGTCCTTATATAGAAAGACAACGTCACCTGTATCCGCAACAGATGCCTCAAAGTAGTTTGCGTTAAGACTCGGCCCCTCACTAACTGATGGACTAAACACTCCACTTGAATTGCTGTCGATATAAGAACGTAATCCCGTAATCCTATCGTATCGAACAAGGTGAAATTTAGCATTCATACCTGTTGGCGTAGGTGTTATATCTGTTCGATTAATCGTGGTATACAAGATATACCTTCCGTTACACGAAATAACTGGATTGATACTAGAAGCCGATGCTAACGATATGTCGGATGAACTATTATTACGTACATCCAAAAGTCTAATAGTTCCTTGGTGTTGATAAGCAACAAGAGATCCATCACAGCTCATCTGTCCATCAATATCCGTGTATCCTGATGCCCCTGGATTTGACTCACCATCATTCCCAATTCCCACCGTAGTCCATGCGGGTGTTCCTGTTTTATTATCTGCATATACTACGTTATACGGATATGGATATGAGTTCTGTACATACCTTGAGGCAAATAACGTAAACCTTCCATCGTTACTAACTCCAAGGTGCCTATCCCAACTACTCGAGCTAGTTGAAGAACCACCTCTAGAAAATAAACTCACGGTAGTACCTGTTTGAATATCACGCTGGTAAACACCAATGTCATTAGATGGCGTGGTCGTTCCATCGATAAGGTTGGTACCCCTCGATGCGAAGGTAACATACCTTCCAGTCTCACTTAGTGTCATTCCACTTGTCAGTACAAAGTTAGATGGAATTCCGCTTGTTGATACATCGACGCGAACCACGTTGTTCTCTTTAATATTGTATGCATACAAGCCAGAGCGGTTAGTAGCATTAGGAAGATTAGTCGCAAGTGAAGTAAAGAGTACGACGTTTCCATCCGCAGATACGTATTTAGTATTAGCATTCGTCCCAGCTGATGCATTTGGAGGTAATCCGTCTGTCGTTCCTCCAATATTAATAACTTCGTAAGTGGCAGAAATTGTGTTTGCCGCTTGGGTTGATGTATTAGATTGCGAAAATAAGGTCACAACTACGACGACCGCCAGCACCAATAACCCCACATTAATTCTCATAAGTCTACTCATATAAATTCCCCCACCAGATTTAATGAACTACAACTTCATAATAGCTTTCAGTTATTATAATTACAATCAAAAACCGACCCATTTCTAGGTCGGTTTTTGTTAGATTTCTATTTCGAGTTTCTCTACTCTAAACAAGGTTGTTTAGTACTGAGGGGCTGCGATGTAGTTAACCTTTGTTGTGTAGATACCAGCTGGTGTGGTAGCTGCGATGTTTGCGATGTAACGCATTTTTCCAGTTACACAGTCTACAACTTGAGAGCTTTCGTCAGCAATCGCAGTTGGGATAGTGTCTGAAAGTGGATCGAAGGCAAACTGTGCGTTTCCTGTACCCTTACCATCACTGTTAATCTTACCTGCACCGCTAGCGTAGTTTGCTTTTGGAACAAGTGGGTTAAGTCGTGGAGTGTGGTAGCTTGCGTTTAAGCCAGTGTAGTTGCCTCCGCTTGGGTCAGCAGCACCAAGACCTGTAAGAACTGATGGGTCAATGCCGCCTACATAAAAGTCATCGTTTGTGTCTGCTGCATTTTCGTAGTTTAGGTCTGGGTTTGGAGTTGTGGCTTCATCATCACGGTCAACTTGGTAGTCGACTGCATAGGTAGCCTTGTCAAAGGCTGCTACACCAGATGTGCTTGTATCTTTCAATGAAAGTCCAAGTCCAAACTGTTCTGAACCTTGCGCAGAAGCTGCTTTGGCTATACCAATAGGTTTGATTTCGTCACCAGAGGTGTTCGAAAGTGTGTGGCCAGAGTAGTAAACTGTTGCACCAGCACTTGAGTTAGAACTGAGGCGCCAGTATGAGTGAGTTGCGTATGTCTTAACTGTAGACAGTGAGCTCTCAGATCGTTGGTCACCAAGCTCTAGGACATTCTTTGGAGATGATGGAGTCAACCCTGTTTGAATGATGTCACATGGTGTGTGAGTATTACGGTTAAGCGCGGTCGCTTGAAGTTGCGTAGGAGTCAATGTATTAGGATCAACCGTACCAACTGAGAATTGCATCGTTTCAAGTACCTTTGTAGTAATTTGAATTGATTGGTTCATCACGTTCGCTACAGTTACACCACCGTCGATAATATTACCAGGAGTGGTAATGTTGTCTCGGAGGGTTTTCTCTGATCCTGAAGTTGTTGAAAGTGCGTCAAAATTCTTGAAAGTATTAATCTTTACGAAGAAGTAACCAGAACCAGGGTTGGTAATATAGTTGCTTGCTGTTGCAAAGAACAATACCTTAACCTGTTGGCCAGCAGTAAAGTCTGCACCAGTAGAGTTCTGAAGGATGATTGTGTTCTGTTGGCTAGTTCGAACATTCTCTTCTTGGTGTGAGGAAGTTGCTGTCCAACCTTCACTTTGAACCCAAGATGAGCCCACAAGCTTCATAACAATGAAGTTGCCAGCAACGTCTTTAGCATTTTCTGCTGCGTCACCAGTACCACCAGCAAATTGGTACTTAGGGTTGTTGTTTACGTAACCAGGTACTGCAAGTACTTCACCAGGTTTCACGCCACTAGCTGTATCGCTAGATGTTGCATTAATAACCGTTGCAAAGTCATCGTTATCGATTTCAGCTGCAGAAGGGTAAGTTACATTTAAATCTGCTGTTGAAGCGGTGTCAGTACCATGTACTGAGTTATCACCAGGCGCAGAACAGTCGCCTGCAGGCTGTGTACAATACTGGAAGCTCATCGCTTTCATTGCGGTAGCACCACTACTGGCACTTGTCACCTTAAAGCCAAAGTAGTTACCAGATTTCTTACCGTTTGCACCAGAGTTAGGTGGTGCGTAGGTGCTGTTTCCAGAACCGTCTTCGTCTTCCCAACCTGGCGCAGAACTTGATAGCGTCAAGCTACGTTCGGTCAGTGGGTTCAATGCGTCTGCGTAAGTCGATGCTGCTGGAGCGAATGTTGCTGCCACGATGGCGAACACTGCTACAAAGATCGAGCCACGTCGGACGATTGACGTGAGTTTTTGTGTACTCATATTTCTCCTTATTTTTGTTTTGTTATGCCCTTTTACTAGGGGTACAGGTGGATTTTACCATTAACAGTATCGGTTACGCAATACCTTCTCGATACGATTGCATAGTTATCCACAGCGTTTTGTAAGCTTGATAGTATATGTATTAATACACGGGAATCAAAACAGCCGAGAAATCACCAGAATATCGCCCCGCTGGTGTTGAACTGGCAATGTTCACGATCATACTAATAGTGTAGTTAGCCTCACCCGAATCAAGTAATCCATGTGCAACCACATCACCACTGACATATTTAAACTGGTTCGGTATTTTGTAGTCATCATTCGCTGCGCCAAAGATAGCTTGATCGGCAGGAACCTGAGCAACTGCTGCACCAACTATAGGATTAGTATTGAGGGCTAAGTTTAATCCAAACTGTTCTTTCCCAGGCTCGGACCCTGCAAGGGCTGCCATAGGGGTCAAATTATGTCCGTTAAATTTTGGTGTGTCACCAATAATCTGAAGTACATATCCACCGCTCAAGAAATTACGTACTTTCACATTCATCACCTTTGTTGCCGTTTTCTCGGTCGTCAAAACACCAAGGTTTGATTCCCCCGTCTCAACGATCATCGCAAGCAGCGGTTCCGTATTAGAGACAGCACCAAAAGCCGAGCTACTCACTCGCGCACTACTAGTATCCCCCAGCGATACCTGCGCACAGTACTGCGCCGAACAACTTTGTTGCGTCGATCCTGCACTAAACTGCGTTTCGGTTAATTGATAATTATTAGAACTAGAGGTTGGTAATGCAAAGACTGTTCCATTATTTCCACTGACAGCAATAACTACGGCTAATAGTAATAATTGTACAGTTCTGACCAGTCCCTTTTTCCGCATAAGCTTTACTCTGCATTATCCTCTATACCAGGGCAAAACACAACCGAGATGGGCGTCATAAGTACTAGTATCAAGGAGTCAAATATAGTAAGCTATACCTCAGTAAGCATAAGCGAAAAATAGACTCATGGAACCCGAGAAAAAAGACGAGCCGACAACCAGCGAAGAAGACAAAAAACCCGCAGAGGATGCGGAAGCTCCTGCTGACGCCCTCAGTCGTACACCTGAAGAGTTAGAGGAAGAAGCGACAGAAAAAGCAGCCGCTAGCACCGATGTCGACACTGGTATTGATGAGCCTGAAAAGAAAATCTCTCCGCTGAAAAAATTCTTCAAGAAAGTAAACGTCTACTTTTTAATCTTTGTTATTATCCTCGTTATCGCAGGCGCAATCGCGGCAGTTACCTATTTCAACAGTCAAAAACCACCTGTTATACCTGACACGGCAACGCAATCACTAACTGAAGACGCGTTGAAGCAACTCGCTAATACGGATGCAACTGTTGGTGATACCTCTCAAACACTTACCATTCAAGGTAATGCGATCATCGCTGGTCAAACATTGATGCGCGGTAATTTAAATGTTGCAGGTAACTTCCAAGCAGCAGGCACAATCCAAGGACCAAACCTAACGGTTTCAGGAACATCCAACTTAGGTACTGCGCAGATTAATACACTGCAGGTCGCCAGCAATACAGCCATTCAAGGTTCAACGAGTTTGCGTGACCTGACGGTTTCAGGAACATCATCATTTAGCGGTGCTTTGACGGCTTCACAAATTACCGTTACTCGTCTTATTCTTAGCGGTAATGCAATTCTTGAAGTGCCGAATCACATTAGCTTCACAGGTGCGTCGCCAAGTCGCACGGTTAATAACGCCGTTCTTGGCAATGGTGGAACACTATCCCTCAACGGTTCTGATACAGCAGGCACAATTAGTATCAGTAGCGGTAACAATCCAACTCCTGGTTGTTTTGCACAAATTACTTTCCAACAAGCGTACACTAATCCTCCCCATGTTATCGTTAGCCCTATTGGCCAAGCCGCAGGACAAACCGATTTCTACGTCAATCGCAACACAACGAGCTTTAGTATTTGTACGGCCAATGCCGCACCAGCAAACCAGACTTTCGGGTTTGATTACTTCGTCACAAACTAATAGCTAACTACCGTATTCGGCGAGTACAGCCTCGCGAGGAATCGCATGTGTCAACACTAACCCTGGGTACTCTACAGGAAAGACCCCTTTAGTGCGTACACCAAATCTGACTTCGTCGGGACTGTCGGTAGCTGCCGAGGGTGAAATAATCGCCATCTGATCAAGCAAGAGCGCTAGTCTATAATCAGCATAGAAACTATCTCTCATATAGATGTGCTGCTGCTTTATCTCTTGCTGAAGTTCTAGTGTTGGCAATGGAAGTACCTTAAAACCCGCAACACGAGCATCGATATGATTTCTCGTCAGAAACTTAGCAAAAGTATAGCCTGCGCTCATACCCATTACTTGCCGCTCATCAACACAAGCTATGTCTCCGCTCATATCTATTCTTTCACCCAGCGGAAATAGTGCTCGGCGAGCCAATGCTACACTTAGTTCACCTTCCATTCGAAGCGAAATAATATCTTGCTCGAAGGGATTTTCCATTTCATCGATATCGTATTTATCCTTAATATCATGAAACTCTTGAATAACAGAATCAAGATCCGCATTTAGTGGATGTGGCTGTGAAGTTTCTAAAAAGCTTTCATAATTAAAAGGAGTCATTAGTAAACATATAGTAGCATCGGCGTCGATTTAAGCAAGAATAACCGTTTTAAACGTCAACGAAAACAACAACCCGATCAGCCTTTACATGCATCAACGCACGATTGATCTTGATAACCTTTTCACCATCAGGTGTTTGGATCTTAAGATTAGAGGGGACCAACATACACAAGAAATTATGGTGATGTGGCAAAATGTCGAATGGACCCGTTTGATTAACGGCACTAATACTATAGCCGACGCCTTCGTAGTACACCTTAAATGGCGCATACACTTTAACTTCAATCGTCGGCTTCTTGGGATTAGTCGCTTCTTTTGCAAGTGCGGCATCGTCAATAACTTCTGGAGTTGTTGCTTCCGCGTCAGCCATTACTTATCTTTCTCTTCAGGCTTGTCTTCAGATTTTTCATCGTCTGACTTACCATCTTTTTCGTCTTCAGACTTCTCTTCTGCAGGCTTATCACCCTCCGCAGGTTTCTCTTCTTCTTTAGCAGGTTCAGCCGCAGCCTGACCATCGATACCAGTTTGCTTGTCAGCATTTCGACCAATAATCGCCTCGACACCATTTAACGTATCTTCGCGGGTCATGTGTTCGCCAGGAACACCTGTCACCTTTTCCATCACGTTGAAACGCTGCTTAAAGAATTCAACCAATAGTTTGGCTTTATTGTAGTCATCGCGGTCTTCAGCAGATAGCTCAGACTCACCGATGATGGCAATAATTCCCTTTAGTGATTCGTATTTCTGAAGGATTGCCGTTGCGCGTGTTGCAAGGTCATAGTGACGCTCACCCACAACATCAGGTGTCAAAAGGCTCGATTTAGATGCCAAGATATCAACCGCTGGACGAATACCTTGTGCGGCGACGGCACGCGATAGAACGATAGTACTGTCTAACTCGTGCTGAATCATTTGAACCGCAGGGTCAGACAAGTCATCGGCTGGAACATAGATTGTCTGTAGTGCAGTAATAGATCCGTTGACGTTCGTCGACAAACGGTCCTGGAAAGTCTTCACGTCCGAGAAGACCGTCGGCTGATACCCACCTTCTGCTGGAGTCTGGTCGATAATGGTAGAAACCTCGTTTTTCGCCTGAATGTAACGGTACATATTGTCCGCAAACAGCAGTACATCTTTTTTCTGATCATCACGGAAGTATTCAGCCAAAGTAATCGCACTCAGGCCAATAAGGCTACGCTGCACAGGATTCTCATTCATCTGACCAAAGAGCATGGCCGTTGTTTTTAGCAGGTCATTATCACCAAGAGTTTTGAAAAGTTCGTGACCCTCACGAATACGCTCACCAATACCTGCGAAGATAGACAATGCACCCGACCCTGTAGCAACGTTGTTAATAATCTCCATAGTAAGGACGGTCTTGCCCACACCCGCACCACCGACGATACCGATCTTGCGACCTTTCACGAACGGTGTAAAGAAGTCGAGCACCTTTAGTCCTGTTTCTAGTACTTCGTCAGGACGGTTTGTTAGTCCTGCTTCCTGGAAAGCAGGTGCAAAGATTGGGCGCTTGATCATCCTGTCTAGAACTTCTTGATCAAGCTGTGGCTTGCCATCAATTGGACGGCCCATAGCGTCCCATACACGGCCAACCATTTCTTCACCAACAGGGAATTCAAGGCTGCGACCGCTTCTGGTTACTGATTCACCTTTTTGGATGCTATAGTCACCACCGATGTTCAAACAGACGGCCATATCACCATGCTCCAACGCACTCACCAGTAGTGGAGATTTCTTTTCGTTATCAACGTACAGCATTTCGTTCAGGTCAGGCATGTCCTCATCAAAGCGAACCTTAATGACCAGACCCTTCAGTGCGCGGACAGTACCTTTTTTGTATTCGATTTGATCAGCCATTATCCTGCTCCTCCTGCACGTATTTTTTTCAGTCCCGACATTGATTCTTTCAACCTGGTGTCGACTTGATTGCGCTTTGCGCGGTTATATTCGGTGTGTAGCCCAGAAGCATTACTGATTGAACGTTCTTTTGCTGCCGACATCGCCTTGAAGCGACTAGCAACCTGCGCCAAACGGCTATCGTAAATGAACTGAGAAATTGTTAAACGCAAGATTGAGTTCTCGAGGTACGCTGCCACCATGTACGAACTTGGTTCAAAGATATAGGTTTTTTCCGTCACCATGTCATCACCGACAGTTGCAAGGTCGACCGCGCGACCCTTGCTTGAGACTACGTCACTTAGGTCAACTTCTTTAATTTCTTGTTGAGACAATGAGATATAGTTCTGATAAAAAATTCGGCTTTTAGCGTACTTCTTTGTAATCTCCATCAGTGGGTCGACGTTAATGTAGTCGTGCTCTGGTAGGTCAAAATAATACTGATAATCGACATGTGCCTGCTTTAGTTTGGTGGTACCGTGGTGCCCAATGACCAAAACATCGTTCTTATTCTCGTCGTAGCGTTCCATGAATTTGCGGATCAAACGGTTGTCGATGTCGCCACTCAGGCCACCCTTAGCGGTAATCAGAATCAGTAATTCCTTATCGATCGGCGTCTCTTCTTCGGTGCGTCCGTAGTTAAACATCACGTCGACACGAATTTGTTTGTAGATATTCCACACTTCGTCAAAGAACTGGTTGCTAATCAAGACCTTGTTCTTGGTTTTGGCAATTTGCATGCTACTAATACTTTCAAGCGCAGAGGTAAGGCTCACAACAGAACGTGCAGCAGCTTCTTCGGCCTTAATCTCAAGAGGGCGTCGCATTACTTCTTTTCCTTCTTGTCTTTGTCGTCAGCTGCTGGTGCTGCAGGCGCCGCTTCGGCTGCAGCTGCTTCGTCGGCTAAGTGCTTCTTCTCTGCCTCAGCCTTAGCAAGCTTATCAATAGCCGCCTTTTTCACTTCATCGATCGTCATCACTTCTGCTTTTAGGGCTGCCTCGAGTTCATCAAAGTTACCTGTCATATCTTTGTCTTCTTTTAACTTTGCGGCATACTCACGTACTCGCTCTTTCAACTTCTCGACATTGATAATTTCTTCAGGACTACTTTTAAGGACAATGTTCATCAAGAATTGCTGTTCTGCAAAACTATAGATCTCACCAATACCTTGGTTCATCAACTTAAAGAGCACCTTACCTTTATCGTAATCAGCTTGAGCTTGCGGACTTAGTTCTGTACCGAAGTGAGCGTACTCTTCAGCAACGCGATACCCAGCCAGTGTTAAGTTAAGTTTGTCGGCAAAGCCCTTCTGGCGTTTGTTTTGACCAACACCACCCACACGTGTCACTGACAGGGCCGTACTGACTGCTGGGCGCATTGTATCTTTAAAGATCTTCTCGTCCAAGATCCACTGACCGTCAGTAATCGACATAATGTTGGTTGGAAGGTAAGCAGTAATATCACCACCTGGTGCATATACAATCGGGATTAGTGTTTGGCTGGCGTGATTTGACTCTGTTTTACCACCGCGCTCAAGAAGGCTCGAGTGAGTATAGAACATGTCACCTGGGTACGAGTCACGTCCAGGAGAGACGCCTGCAATTAGTGAGATTTCACGATATGCCTGCGCGTGAGCTGTAAGGTCATCGTAAATCACCAATGTATCCATGTTCAGTTTGTGCCAGAAGTATTCACCGTGGGCTGCTCCGACATATGGCACCAAGTAGGTAAGAATCAAAGACTCAAACGAGTTACTCACTACAACAACCGCTTTCTTTAGTGCATCGTTCTTTTCTAGTGTCGTCACTAGTTCTGCTACGTCGTGATTCCGTTTCGCAATCAATACGTAGATAACGGTAATATCAGTATTCTTCTGGTTGATAGCAACCTGTGCTGCAAGCGCTGTCTTACCAACCTTACTATCACCAAGCATAGCCATACGTTGGCCACGCGCGAGTGAATATTCAAGGTCAAGAATCGTCACACCAGTCTCAACAGGTGTATCAAGTAGCTCGCGCTCGTAAAGCATCGGTGCCGAGTGGAAGACGTCCCATTCCTGGTCGGCCACAATCTCACCCTTGCCATCAATTGGTTCGCCGAAGACGTTAATGACACGACCAATAAAGTTTTTACCAACGGGAATCATAATGTCATTTGCTTCAATAACGCAGACCATGCCAATTTTTAAGGGCGAAGGATCGAGCTTCATCACAACAACGTGATCTTCAAGTACCTGGTGAACATAGCCACGAGTATTATCTTCAAATCGTACCGTCGCGTGTACGTTCGTAGGCTGCAGGCCGCGAACACTCACCATGAACGAGTCGATACCAATAATTTCACCGACTGGCTTACCCTCATCAACGAGTTTTTGGTACGCATTAACTGACACGGAGTGTATCCAGTTCTGCAACAAGTGCATCGTGTTTGCCTGCAATCATCGCCCGCAAACTTAGGTCACGGACATGATTTGGTGTACGCAAATACACACCAGCGATCAAAGATGGCTGCAATCCAACACTAATGACCGACTGTGGATGAACAGATTCGCGAAGCCATCGAGAAAGTTGCTGCAAACTCTCTGGGTCTGCCTCGACAGAGAAGGTCATATGAATCACGGGTACTTTATCGTTAAGAAGCCGTAACTCTTTAATCAGCTCTGTACGATTACGACCATCGTCGAGTGAAAGATTGTTTTGTGCAATAAAGTCAGTCAGATTTTGTGACATAGTTGGCTGCACTTTTTGCGCATCAGGATTGTCCTTGTTGCGTACGTCAAATGCAGTCATCTCGTTATCGATTCGTTCAACTTCACTTGCCATGTGCGAGATATCAAGTTTACTAATCACCGACTCGGGTAATTTAAAATCTGCAAAGGTAACTGTTTTTACTTCGGTATAATTCATAGCTTCATGTCTTCCGCAATTGCGTCTTTGTTGGCTTCCATCTGCTTGATGATAGATGGGAGTTGCGTCTTTAGGTCATAGGCATCACCAAGTGCACCTAATAGGTAGTGCTCGACAACCTGTGCCATGTTACTTTCAAACGCCTGGATCATAGACTCTTCTTGCTTGGCGATCTTTGTTTCAAGTGCTTCGCTAAGGTGTTTGTTTTGCTCTTCAAGTTCAGAGATACTTCGGTTCAATGACTGCAAAGCGGCTTCGTTTGCCTCTTTAACAGCAGCAATCTTCGTCATGTTCTCTTGAAATAAACTTTCCAGCATCAAACTTTGGTTAGCGATACTTTTTTGAATAGTTGTGGCAAGGTCTTTGTGTTGCTGTTCAAGACCTTCGGCACTCGTCGTCAGAGATTCAAGTGCTTTATCTTGTGCTTCCTTGGCAGACTTGCTGTATTCAGTAAACTGACCTTCAAGTTGCTTGGTAACGCTCTCTTTTAGTTCAGAGTTTATTTGGACAATAACTTCATCAAGCTGTGATTCAGTCCGTTCCTTTAAATCGATCGCAACACCATCAATAGTTGCCTTGAGGTCTTCTTTAAAAAGGACACTGTTTTCTTTAATGATTTTTTCGAAGTACCAGCGCCCGTGGTTACGGAGTTCTTCGCGAAAATTCTCATCAAAAAACTGCTCTATCTCAGCATTTTCATCATCACTTGATGCCTGTTTGTGTTTAAATATTCCCATCCCTGTCCACCTTCTTGACCCTATTATAACCTAAAGCTTAAGCAGTAAATATACTGCAAATAGCCCAATTATTAAAATCAATATACTTGTTAATATAATCTCTAGTAATGCCCTGAAAATTGATCGTTTTGACATCGGATTACGACCGATAGAAATCATACTATTGCGAACTCCCGAGTAAAGAATCGCGATGGCGGCGATAATACTAATCGCAGTAATCCCCATACTAAGGTAAATACGAATCGCACTCACTTCTTTTTCAGCGATAGCTTCACCGATACGCTCCAAGAATTCAGGCACCTCTGCTTTGGTGCTTTTTTCATTTGGATTATGCTGGATGTTAATCGTTACAGGGATCGAACCAAATTTGACCGTCTTTGTCGTCGCACCAGTTGTATCTTTTAAGGTCGTCGTCCCTAGGACGACGCCTTTACCATCAAAAGATCCGACCGAACGACCAAAGACTGTCTTCTCTTCAGTCCCCGCCCTCATACCAATCCCGTCAACCGCAGACATGGTTATGTAGTCACCTGTATTAATTGCGCCACCTTCGTCACTAACTAGCACGTTGTATGTACCTGATACCGCGACAAACGCTTCGTTACCACTGCCCGATGAAGACGAAACAAGCAGTTGTGATCGGTCCACTGTCACACCAAACATATTCTCTAGCTCTTTTTGAGTCGCGACCTTCACCTTTTTCCCATCAGCTTTATCAAGCTGGACAATCGTTCCGTTATCAAACGGTTTGTCGACGGTATAGCCTTGCACACTTCCACCCCCGTACTCTACGGCTAAGACGGGCATAGCAATACTAGCCATAAGGCCAATGGCGACTGTAAACCCAAGAATAATTCGTGATAATTTCACTGTTTGTTTACGCTCCCGTAACACCTTATGCATCCCTATCATTCGCTAGGGTTAATTGTAACATAACCGCGATAGAATTTAAGGGTCTTTACGCGCCAGGATTTTGGTGTCGTAGAAGTCTTGTTGTTTCTAAACCAACATGGCTTTATATACATAATTTTCTTGTAACTTTATCGTGGTTATGGTAGGATTAACCCAAGCTTTGATGAACCACCACACGTCAACAGTGAAATAAACATTTATAACCAAATAACGGTAATAAAAACAAACAAATGACTGTGTGGTTCACCTCCCTCACTATTTTTAGACGCCTTTTTTCGCTGCGTATAGCAGTGATCCTTGGCCTATGCGTTGCTATTATGACAACGTTATTATTTGGTATTATTTCACAAATCTCTCATGCTGCACCTGGCATCAACCAAACCATCAGCTTCCAGGGTCGTCTGCTTGATGCTAGCGGCTACGTCGTCCCTGATGGCCACTACAACGTTCAGTTCAAGATCTACCAGGACGGATCTGGAACGCTGGCCAACAACCCTGACGGCACCTTGAAATGGACTGAAAACTACATCAACAACGGTGGTACAGGTGGCGTCGAAGTAAAGAACGGCTTCCTCTCAGTTAACCTAGGCGACGTGAATCCTTTCGGCAGTAGCGTGGATTGGAACCAAGATAACCTCTGGCTTTCGATGAACATCGCAGGTAGCGCAGCTGGCTGTACAACTTTCGGAAGTGCACCATGTGTCGCTGACGGTGAAATGCTTCCAATGAAAAAGCTTACTGCTTCACCATACGCCATCAACTCTGGCCAACTTCAAGGCAAAACTGCAGCTAACTTCATCCAACTTGCCCAGGGCGTCCAAGAAGATGCCGTTAGCAACACCAGCAGTATCTTTATCAACAAAACCTCAACAGGTAACCTACTACAGCTTCAAAACACAGCGACCGATATTTTCACTGTTGGAAACGCTGGTGATCTAACACTCGGAAGCAACGCTGATAAAACCCTGTCGGTCGCCCAAAGTGAAGACGACACAGGAGGCAAGAGCCTGACCGTCAAAGCAGGCGGTGGCGGTGATGGCACAGGATCCTCAGGGGGTCTTCTTGTGCTTCAAGGTGGAACAGCTGGTGGCACTGACGGTGACGGCGGTGACGTTCTTATTGATGCAGGTGCAAAAACTGGTACTGGCGCTGACGGATCTATCTCTATTGGAACAACCAACGCCAGCGTAATCAATATTGGAAGCACTGGCACTGCAGCAACTCAAACAATCAACGTTGGTAACAACGGTACTATCGGTGCTGTGACAAACGTCAACATTGGCACAGGCGGCACCGCTGCGGGTGGAGCAACAAACATCCAGTCAAAGGACGACACAACGATTGCTACAAACGGCACTCAACGCGCTCGCTTCTCGGCAACTGGTGACCTTCTGTACGTCGGTAACGCAAACGCCAGCGGTAATGCATCAACAGCAAACGGCTTTACTATCCAAGGTACCAGCAGTACCGCCAATAATGCTCAGGGTGGTTCAATTACCCTACAAGCAGGTTCTGCAACAACTGGCGACGCCAACGGTGGCAACCTTGTCCTCAGTGGCGGTGTTGGTGTGGGCGCAGGCGCAAATGGAGTTGTTATGATCAGCACTCCAGTCTTCCAAACCGCAAGTACACAAAACTTCGTTGTTGATGGTGCGATTACTCAGGCAAACATTGATGGTAACGGCGTCATCATTGCAGGCGCTGCAACAACAGGCCTCACCGTTACAATGAACGACCCAACCATCACAACTGCAGGACGAATCGTATATGTTACTGCTGCAGACGGTTCAAGTAAGTTCACACTCGCTATTAACGGTGGCGGTGTTGGCAATGAAGTCACGATGAAAGAGAACACAACAGCAACTCTTCTTTGGAATGGATCTGACTGGACTGTTGCTGGCGCATCAAACTCTGCGACCCTTCAAGATATCTTCAACAATACACTACAAAGCAACGCTGGCAGCGCCGACCTCGTACTTGGCGATGGCCTCTCTAGCAGCAGCTTACTGATTCACGACGAT
>Ga0247817_10000370_pt1 | contig 26163 bp, 24 predicted proteins | sample UWRJL212509R1_FD_178010 | JGI IMG/M metagenome (GOLD analysis project Ga0247817, IMG submission 178010) | Plant litter microbial communities from Arlington Agricultural Research Station in Wisconsin, United States - UWRJ-L212-509R-1 | ecosystem: Environmental > Terrestrial > Plant litter >...
TCAATACTCAATTCTACAATCTCAATACTAATTAGAATTGCTCTCTTCCAGCAAAGTGGAAAGCACCTTCGATAGCAGCATTTTCATCGCTATCAGAACCGTGAACAGCATTTTCACCAATAGATTTTGCATATTTTTTACGGATAGTTCCTTCAGCAGCATCAGCAGGATTAGTTGCACCGATCAAAGCTCTGAAATCTTCAACAGCGTTGTCTTTTTCCAAGATTGCAGCCACGATTGGACCTCTTGACATAAATTCTACCAATTCTCCGTAGAAAGGTCTTGCAGCGTGTACTTCATAAAATTTTTGAGCATCAGCTACAGTCAACTGTGTCAATTTTAAAGAAACAATTTTAAATCCGCCTTCAGTAATCATGTTTAAAATTCCACCGATGTGTCCGTTTTCAACCGCATCAGGCTTAATCATTGTGAATGTTCTATTCGTTGCCATTTTTTTGTTTTTAAATTTGCGCAAAAGTAGTGCTTTTTAACAGAACCCAAAAATCATTATTGGTAATTAAACAATAAAATTTTAAAAATCTCTTAAGTATTTCATAATAAAAAATTACTCAGCCTTTACATTTCCTACATTTGCAACTTCTTTTTACATCCAAAATGAGAACATCAAAACACTATTTTGCGGCGATTACTGCCTTTATTATTTGGGGATTTTTCAGCTTGGTTTTAAAGCCGTTGCACAATTATCCGTCTTTGGATATTTTATTTTACAGGGTTTTTCTGTGCGTGGTTCTGATGCTGGGAATCAATCTGATTTTTAGGAAAAATATATTAAAAGAAACAAAGCAGAATTTCATTGCAATGCCTAAAAAAGAAAAGCGAAATGTTATTCTTTTGACTTTAGGTGGCGCAATTTTATTGACGGCAAATTGGTTCTTTTTTATCTACGTAATGAATCACGTCAGCGTGAAATCGGCAGCATTTGCATATTTGGTTTGCCCGATTCTGACAACCGTTTTCGCCTTTTTTATATTGGAAGAAAAATTAAATAACTGGCAATGGACAGCTGTTGCTTTAAGTGTTTTTAGTTGTATTTTGCTTGGATTCAATCATTTATTAGATGTTTTTTATAGCGTAATTATTGCAGCAACTTATGCCTTATATTTGGTCAGCCAAAGAAGAAATAAAGCGATCGACAAGTTTTTATTGCTGACTTTGCAATTGACAACTTCGGCCATAATTCTGCTTCCATTTTATCCTTTTTATAGAGGAGAAGTTCCAACCGAGATTTCGTTTTATGTTTATATTGCTATCATTTCGGTGTTTTTTACCATAATTCCGTTATTTCTGAATCTCTTTGCTTTGAAGGAAATGAGTTCTGCAAGTGTAGGAATTTTGCTTTATATCAATCCGTTGATAAACTTTTTTCTGGCTATTTTTTATTACAAGGAAGAAATTACAGCGTTACAAATTGTGGCTTATTCCATAATATTTCTGTCGATTTTGGTTTTTAATGTCAAGACGATTTTTAAGACAAAAGCAGAAACGCTTCCGCAGAATTAGATTTTTTAAGTCACTAAAATTCCCGACTTTTGCACTATGAAAAAAGTATATCTTGATAATGCTTCCACAACCGCGTTTCGTCCAGAAGTGATTCAGGAAATGACGCGCGTGATGCAGGAAGATTATGGAAATCCATCTTCAACACACAGTTTTGGCCGAACTTCTAAAAATATTTTGGAAACTTCCAGAAAATCTGTTGCCAAACAAATCAACGCAACCGCACAAGAAATTATTTTTACTTCTGGCGGAACTGAAGCCAACAATTGGATTTTGCGTTCTGCTGTCGAAGATTTGAAAATCAAAAGAATTATAACGAGCAAAATAGAGCACCATGCCGTTTTGCATACCGTTTTGGCGTTGGAATCTGATTATCAAATTCAAGTTGATTATGTAAAATTAAAGCAGAATGGAGAAGTAGATATCAATCATTTGGTTGAATTGCTTTCAGATGAAATTCCAACATTAGTCTCATTAATGCATGTTAATAATGAAATCGGGACGGTTTTAGATTTGGAAAAAGTGGGAAGATTGTGTAAGCAATACAAAGCGCTTTTTCATTCGGATACGGTTCAATCGGTTGGAAAAACCGAAATTGATTTGCAGAAAACGGATGTAGATTTTATCGTTGCCAGTGCTCACAAATTCCACGGACCAAAAGGAACTGGTTTTGCTTTTATAAGAAGAAATTCAGGATTACAGCCGTTGCTTTTTGGCGGAGAACAAGAAAAAGGACTCCGCGCTGGAACTGAATCGATTCATAATATCGCTGGAATGGCAAAGGCTTTGGAACTTTCGTATGAAAATTTGGAAGCAGAAAGAAAGCATATTTCAGATTTGAAAAGTTATTTTGTAAGTCAATTAAAATCGAATTTTCCAGAGTTTAAAATTAACGGAAATTCAGATGGTTTTTATAATATAATTAATGTGTTATTGCCTTTTTCAGAAGACAAGACTTCGATGATTCTTTTTAATTTAGATATGAAAGGAATTGCGGTTTCTCGCGGAAGCGCTTGCCAATCAGGAAGCATCAAGCCTTCGCACGTTTTATTAGAAATTTTATCGGATGATGAAATCAGAAAGCCAAGTTTGAGGATTTCGTTCAGTCATTTTAATTCGGAAGAAGATATTGATATTTTGATTGAGGCATTGAAAGGGATTTAGTTTTGGAGTCGCAAAGTTTCAGAGTTTCAAAGTTGTTTTGCGTTATCTTGGATGAGTAGGAATGGACTTTAGCCAATTTTTTATTTTGGATTATTCAATTGGCTTTCACAGAAATAAGTTTTTGGCTAAGCCAATTTTTTTATGACGTTTTGAATGAGCTAAAGCCTATTCCTATTCATGGATTTTCGACAACGATTTTCCACGTTTCAATTGGAAAACTGACTTTTAAAAAAGGCCTTAAAGTTTGAATCATAACCCTGATGGCCGCAAATATCCTTTTGTGCCGTTGTTCGGCGCAAAAGATATGGCGAGTCAGCAGGAATTTCATTTAAAAAAAGCCTTTGGTTTGGTTCATAAATAAATTGAAAGATGTTTTGAAACCATAGTTTTGTCATTCCGACGAAGGAGAAATCTCAACAATGTGATTAACTAACGAAGATTCCTCCTTCGTCGGAATGACAAGATTGAGAAAAAAAAAATCCGTTTTGAATGAACAAAACGGATTTTTTATTTATAAAGAATTTTAAATTTTTAATTCTTCAATCTTTCAATTAATTATAGGTGAATCACTTCATCATAAGCCGCTGCGGCAGCTTCCATAATTGCCTCACTCATTGTTGGGTGCGGGTGAATTGATTTGATGATTTCGTGGCCTGTAGTTTCTAGTTTTCTAGCAACAACTGCTTCTGCAATCATATCTGTAACACCGGCTCCAATCATGTGGCAACCTAACCATTCGCCATATTTTGCATCGAAAATTACTTTCACAAAACCGTCTGGAGCTCCAGAAGCTTGTGCTTTTCCAGAAGCTGAGAACGGGAATTTTCCGATTTTCAATTCGTATCCTTTTTCTTTAGCTTGCTTTTCAGTCAAACCAACAGAAGCGATTTCTGGAGTCGCATACGTACAACCCGGAACGTTTCCATAATCAAGCGGTTCTACGTGAAGACCAGCGATTTTTTCCACACAAAGAATTCCTTCAGCAGAAGCAACGTGTGCCAAAGCCTGACCTGGAACGATGTCGCCAATTGCGAAATAGCCTGGAATGTTTGTTTCGTAATATTTGTTTACCAAAACTTTATCTCTGTCAGTTGCGATTCCAACTTCTTCAAGACCGATATTTTCGATGTTTGATTTGATTCCAACGGCTGAAAGAACGATGTCAGCTTCAAGGATTTCTTCTCCTTTTGCAGTTTTAACCGTAGCTTTTACGCCGTTTCCTGAAGTGTCCACTTTTTCAACAGAAGCGTTTGTCATGATAGTAATTCCCGCTTTTTTCATGGAACGCTCCATTTGTTTTGAGATATCTTCATCTTCTACGGGAACGATATTTGGCATAAATTCAACGATCGTGACTTGCGTTCCCATTGAATTGTAAAAGTGTGCAAATTCAACACCAATTGCTCCAGAACCTACTACGATTATCGATTTTGGTTGCTCAGGAAGTGTCATTGCTTGACGGTAACCAATTACTTTTTTACCATCTTGAGGCAAGTTTGGCAATTCGCGAGAACGCGCTCCTGTTGCGATGATGATATTGTCAGCAGTATATTCAGTTACTTTTCCGTCTTTATCTGTAACGTCAACTTTTTTTCCTGGTTTTACTTTTCCAAAACCATTGATAACGTCAATTTTATTTTTTTTCATCAAGAATTGAACACCTTTGCTCATACCGTCAGCAACGCCACGAGAACGAGAAACGACAGCGTTGAAATCTTTGTCAAACTTTTCGATTGTCAAGCCATAGTCAGAAGCGTGCTTTAAATAATCAAAAACTTGAGCCGATTTTAAAAGTGCTTTTGTTGGGATACAACCCCAGTTTAAGCAGATGCCACCAAGGTTTTCTTTTTCGATTACAGCTACTTTAAAGCCTAATTGTGAAGCTCTAATTGCAGTTACATAACCTCCAGGACCGCTTCCTAAAACAATAATATCGTATTTCATTTGATTGTATTTTTCTAGTTTATTTTTGAAGGTACGAATTTAGGGATTTATTTAGGAGTTGCAAAGTTTTAAAGTTGGAAAGTTTTGAGTTTAAATGAACTGAAAATTCAGAAAATCATTCTGTGAATCTGCATGTTCGTTTTGCAAATTTTATTGAACTTACTTGCTATTGAAGCAGTCCCCAAAGATTTTTGGCTCCTAAAAAAGCATCCAAAAAAAACGATTTTGATGTACGGATAATAAAATGTTCCTTCTCTTGTTCTTTTCTAAAAAAAACAAAACCCCACTGAAATGTGTCGATTGTGACTGTTACTTTTGGGTGTTTTTTTATAATTTCCCAAGCTTCTTCCATTCCTGATGACCAATGGATGTCGTCAAAAATCCAAACGGTTTCATTGGAAATTGTAGGTAATAATAACTCAAAATAACTTAGTGTCGCTTCTTTAGAATGGTTTCCGTCAAAATAAATTAGGTCGAAGTTTTTCGGTTCAAGGTTCAGGTTTTGCAGATAATCTTCAAATTTGGCGACTACATAATTGACATTGAAATTGAATTTTTGAAATTGTGACTGCGCTACTTTTGAAGTTTCAGGACAGCCTTCCAATGTGACTGTATTTCTATTCGTATTGACTAGGGCAGAAGTGGCCAAACCCAAAGAAGTTCCGATTTCCAGCACATTTTTTGGTTGAAAATAATTGCCAATTTTGTATAGAAGTTTTGCATCGTTTCGAGAAATTCCGGCGTTTTTTGCAATTTTATTTATAGCTCGCGTATTTGATTTGAAAACTCTTGAACCTGCTCCAAAATCAGTAACTTCAATTGTATTTTTATTTTGTAAAAGGGAATTTCGGTAGTCTTTTAAAATTTTATAATTGGGATAATCAGTGCGGTCATAAAAGCATTTCCGAACCAAATCAAATACAAATGGCGAATGAACGCCGTGTGCATTTGTGGATTTCCAAAGAAATTTTAAATACGATTTAATTAAATGTTGCATCAGTTGTTGCACAAAGTTTAACAAAGCTTTTTCGCAGCGTTTCACAAAATAAATTAAAGACTTTGCGACGTTCTGTGAAACCTTTGTGAATATCTTCGGAAATCAAATTATCCCTCCATTTTAGCACTCAACTCAAACCAGCGTTCTTCTTTATCCTCCATTTTCTTGATGATAATAGAGAGTTCGTTTGCCTTTTTTTCAATATCGGCATCGGCAACTTTTCCTTCAGAAAACAGTAGTTCGATTTTAGACTTTTCAATCTCCAAGTCCTTTATTTCGCGCTCAATTTTCTGAAACTCTTTCTGTTCGTTAAAAGTCAGATTTCCAGTAGGATTATTTTGTTTCCAAGCTTTTTTCTCGGTTTTGTTATCTTCCTTTTGTTGCACATCAGCACTATCTTCATAGGCTCTAAAATCAGAATAATTTCCAGGGAAATTCTCAATTACGCCGTCGCCTCTGAATACAAAAAGCAAATCTACAATCTTGTCCATGAAATACCTGTCGTGCGAAACCACTAACAAACATCCCGGATAATCCAATAAAAAGCTCTCCAAAACATTTAAAGTCACGATGTCCAAATCGTTCGTTGGCTCATCCAAAATCAAGAAATTCGGATTCTGAATCAAAACCGTACATAAATACAAACGTTTTAACTCGCCACCGCTTAATTTTTCTACGTAATCGTATTGTTTTTTACTGTCAAAAAGAAAACGTTCCAGCAATTGCGAAGCCGAAATAATCTTCCCTTTCGTCAACGGAATATATTCGCCATATTCTTTAATGACATCAATAACGCGCTGTCCTGGTTTTGGATTAATCCCGCTCTGCGTGTAATAGCCAATCTTAATTGTCTCGCCCACAACCACTTTTCCAGAATCTAACGGAATCGTTCCGGTCAGCAAATTCAAAAACGAAGATTTCCCTGTTCCGTTTTTGCCAATAATACCGATTCTTTCCCCGCGCTGAAAATCAAAACTGAAATTATCCAAGATAACCTTGTCATCAAATTTCTTAGAAATCTTGTGAAGCTCGATGATTTTTGAACCCATTCGCTCCATGTTGATTTCCAGTTCCACCTTGTTTTCCTTGCGTCGGCTTTCTGCTTTTTCTTTGATTACGTAAAAATCATCCTGGCGTGATTTTGATTTCGTCGTTCTTGCTTTTGGCTGTCTTCGCATCCATTCGAGTTCTTTTTTGAAAAGGTTTTGCGCTTTGTCAACGCTAGAATTTTCAGAAGCAATTCGCTCTTCTTTTTTCTCCAAATAATAAGAATAGTTTCCTTTATATTGGTATAATTTTCCGTTGTCTAATTCGATGATTTCGTTGCAGACACGCTCTAAAAAGAAACGGTCGTGCGTCACCATAAAAAGCGTAATATTTTCTTTCGCAAAGTAACTTTCAAGCCATTCGATCATCTCTAAATCCAGGTGATTCGTAGGTTCATCCAAAATCAAAAGATCTGGACGGTTGATCAAAATAATTGCCAAAGACAATCTTTTTTTCTGTCCGCCCGAAAGATTTTTTACTTTCAATTTGAAATCTTCCAGCTTCAATTTGAACAAAATCTGCTTGAACTGCGTTTCAAAATCCCAAGCATTATGTTGGTCCATTCGGTCAAAAGCTCTTTGGTAAGCTTCCTCATCTTCCGGATTTTCTAATGCTTTTTCATACTCTTGAATTACTTTCAAAGTCTCATTATCCGAAGCAAAAATGCTTTCTTCAATCGTCAGTTCTTCCTGAAGATTATTGTCTTGTGATAAAAATGACATTTTAATATCCTTGCGAACCACGACTTGGCCTGTGTCAGACTCGTCTTCGCCATTGATAATCTTCATGATCGAAGTCTTTCCCGAACCATTTTTCGCAATAAAAGCAATTTTCTGGTCTTTGTTGATTCCAAAAGAAATGTCCTTGAAAAGCGTTCTTTCGCCGAAGGATTTTGAGATATTTTCTACTGATAAGTAATTCATTGTAATTTAGTGCCTAAAAATAGGACTTTTGTGTTTTTAAAAAATCAGCGATCACTAATTGCGTCGCTAATTTTATTGGAGCCAAATAATTAAGGTGTAAAGATAGTTTTTTGAACCAAACAAAAAAAGATAGCGGGTGGCTATCTTAAATTATAGTTTTAGTTTTAAAGAGACCTATTTTTTTGTGATTTACAAAATCAAGCCACAACTTTCACAACCCGATTCGGATATTTAACCACAAAATTATTCACCAATTGCGTCATGTATTGGTTGCTTTTGTAGGGAATAATATAATCCTTCAGGCTCGAAGTTGCTGTAATTCCAATATCTGAAGGCACATAACCCATTCCATAGAAATCGCCTTTTTCTACCCAAATACAGCTTCGTTCTTCGCCAGTTCTGCCTTTGTCAACAATGGCAAAGGTTTTCTTGCTTTGGATTAAAAACTCGACCGCTTCTGCAACTTTTTCATTGTGTGCGACAATATCCGGCAGTGGTATTTCGTCAACGGCTTTAAAAAATAAATCGTCGGCAAGTTTTCCATACTTGCAAAAACGGTAATCGATATTAAATTTTTCTGAAAGCGATCGAAGCGCGTTCATTCCTTCATATTCCTTGTCAAAAGCCTGTATGCAAGTTTGAAATTTTGCCAATTTTCCCACGGCAAGATAGCTATAGCCATTGCGAGCTTCATATTCATAAAGGCCAAATTTTGGTTCAAAACTTTTCAGCGCCCTATTATAAACCGGCCAAAGCTTTTTGATTTCAGCACATTCTAAAAGCAGTGCCATCAATTCTGTAGCACAGACTTCAAAAGAAATTCCGTGAATCTCACGCAAGAAATTTTGCCTTTGTGAACTGATATTATTTCCTGTGAAATGAGAACCCACGCGCTTTTTTATATTTACAGCTTTTCCCACGTAGATCACTTTTTTGTCTTCATCATAAAAATAATAGACGCCTGGTTTTTCAGGAAGCTTTTCAAAATCTTCTGGTGGGAGATTCGGCGGAAGGCGTTGGTCTTGGGCTGTTTTTTTTATCATTTTCTCAATGATAGCCTCTGAATCCCATTCAAGTAATTTTGAAAAAAGCAACGCTGTGGCATCGGCGTCGCCACCAGCGCGGTGTCGGTTTTCAAGCGGAATTTCTAAAGAACGGCAAAGGTTACCTAAACTATAAGAAGGAAATCCAGGTCTTATTTTTCGGGATGCGCGAACGGTGCATAATTTTCTAGCCGTCCATTTAAAACCTGATTCTTCTAATTGGTGGCGGATAAAAGAGTAGTCAAAGTTGACATTATGCGCCACGAAAACTCTGTCAGTAAGCAATGTGGCTATCGTTTCGGCAACGTCGTCAAAAATCGGCGCACTTGCAACCATCTCATTATTTATTCCTGTAAGCGCAAAAATCGAAAATGGAATGTCTTTTTGTGGATTCACTAAAGTCTCATAACGCTCCAAAATCTGAATTCCGTCGTGGATAATAATGGCAACCTCAGTTATTCTGCTGTTTCCCGCATTTCCACCCGTCGTCTCAATATCCACTATCGCGTATTCTGTTTTTTTCATGCCACTATATAACGAGCGTTTCTATTTCTTATTATTTTTCATGCGTTAAAACCAATCAATAATTGCACTAAGTTTCAAAAATATGCTTAGCGGCACTTTGAGAAAATCTTAACTTTTTCTTTGCGTTAAGACCACACAATAATAATTCCAAATAGTACAATTCCGACAAAAATACTTTCTTCCAAACCTTTTTTTACTAAATTCGTAATAATCTAAATAATTGAAAATGAAAAATATCTACCTATTCCTTCTAATTTCAATAACAACGCAAGCCCAAAAAAAGCAACAGCCACATCCGGTACCAGAAAAAAGCCAAAACCATCTTTTCTACATTCAGCATTCCCAAAACCACAACACTTTCGTCTATGAAGCGAATATCTTAAATAAAAAATTCGAGGAAACCGAACCCGTAAAAATCCACAGAATTGCATACACAAAAGGCGGAGTCAAGGAAGAGCTGACAAAAATTCAAAGAAAAATGGCCTACGGAATAGAAATCCAAAAGCTGAAAGAAAACAATTATGAATTCTCCTTGGTTTCCTATCCAGATAAAAAACTCTACCTAGAAATCAGCGCAAAAGGAAAGCCACAAGTAAGAACCACCATCAATGGCAAGAAAATGATCCTTCACAAAATGTTCCTCAATATGCAAAAAGGAGCTTCGCTTACTCCAAAAATCGAATACATCGATTTCCACGGCACCGACATGGAAACCGGAAAAGAAATCAAAGAACGATTTTTTGTAAAAGAGTGATTTTTAGCAAATAATTCCCAAGGATTTTTTAAAATAATCGACAGAGAATCCACAAATTTGCTATCTGGTCAAACATTTAGTATATTTGAAATATCAAATGAATTTCAATGGATTCTAAAAGAAAAAATATCGCAAAAGAACCTTCAGAAGTATACGAAACTTCTCAAAATGCAAGTTTGCAGTCTGAAGAAATGCATCCGATTTTAGTGAAACTATTGGAGAAATCAATTGCACAGGCTGATAAAGGTGAGTTTCTTACGACAGAAGAAGTAATGAAAAGAGCAAAAGAAAAATTTCCTTTTCTCAAATGATTTATACTGTTGAATGGACATTCCTGGCTTCAGAATCCTATTTTGATGAATTAGAATTTATTTACAAGAAATGGAATTTACAAGAAGTACTTAAATTTGAAGAGCTAGTGGTTAGCGAGTTGAAAAGGCTTGCAAAAAATCCAAATATTGGCAAACTCCAAACGAGAAAAAATTATTTTTTAGTTATCTCAAAGCAAACTACTATTATTTATAGAATTACTGAAGATGTCAAGTCTGTGGAACTTTTGCTGTTTTGGAACAACTTAAAAAATCCGGCAGATTTAACCAAATTGCTTTAACTTCGCATCATGCAACTTTCTGTCATCATTTTAAATTATAACGTCCGCTATTTCTTAGAGCAATGTGTTTTGAGCGTAAAAAATGCCACGCAAAACCTTCGCACCGAAATAATTGTTGTAGATAACAACTCGCCAGACGACAGTTGCCAGATGCTAAAAGAACGTTTTCCTGACGTAATTTTAATTGAAAACAAAGAAAATTCAGGATTTCCAAAGGGAAATAATATCGGTGTAAACATTGCCAGCGGCGAATACATCTGCATCTTAAATCCAGACACAGTCGTAGCAGAAGACACTTTCGAAAAAATACTAGCCTTCGCAAAAACCAAAACTGATTTGGGATTAGTAGGCTGTAAATTAATAGACGGTACAGGTAATTTCCTTCCAGAATCAAAACGCGGCATTCCAACGCCATTTGTAGCTTTTACTAAAATATTTGGACTTTATAAAATTTTTCCGGGCATAAAATCCTTCGGGAAATATTATGCTTCACATATTAAAGAAAATGAAACGGGAAAGATAGAGATATTGGTTGGCGCTTTTATGGTCATGAAAAGAGATTTGTACCAAGAAATAGGCGGTTTTGACGAGCGCTATTTTATGTATGGTGAAGACATTGATCTCTCCTTCAGCGCACTGAAAAAGGGAAAATCGAACTATTATTTTCACGAAACCACGGTAATACATTATAAAGGAGAAAGCACCGTGAAAGATGGAACCTACATGAGACGCTTTCAGCAGGGAATGGATCTGTTCTATCAAAAAAACATGAAATCATCGCTGTTTTTCTCTGTTTTTATGAAACTAGGCATGGTTTTTTTCTCATTGATAAAAATGTTCCAAGGAAAATCAAAACCAAATCCAAAGCCAGGAAATTACATACTGATAACAGAAAATCCAGATGCAGTCAGTTTAGAACAGCTTCAAGAAAAATTAAAAGCTGAAGTTGCAATCAATAAAGAAATATGTAATTCGCGAAAGGCTGAGGTGATTTTAGAAACAAACTCATTGGGATTTAAAAAGGCAATTTCAATTATGGAAGCCAACAAAAGTCAGAATTGCACCTTTAAAATATTCCTGAAAAATTCAAATTTTTTGATAGGAAGCAACAGCAGTAATGACAGAGGCCAAGTAATAAAGCTGTAACTATTTAGGGAAAACTTAATAAATCTTAATTTCTTAATAGTTTAAAATTAATGTAAATTTGTCAGAAAGTGATTTAAAAAATATTCCAGTAAAATTATACAATTCATAGTTTAGATTGAAAATTATCACTAATTTCGCATCAAGAAAATAAAAATTCACCATTAGGTTAACAATATGGCAAAATTTGAATTGAAACTTCCAAAAATGGGAGAGAGCGTTGCAGAAGCAACAATTACCAATTGGTTAAAAAAAGTAGGCGACCCGATTGAAGCTGATGAAGCTGTACTTGAAATCGCTACAGATAAAGTAGATTCAGAAGTGCCTTCAGAAGTTTCAGGAGTCTTGTCTGAAATTCTTTTCAATGTAGATGATGTTGTAAAAGTAGGACAGACGATTGCTTACATCGAAGTTTCAGGCGGTGTTGTTGTAGAAGCTCCAAAAGAGGAATTACAGGCCGTTGCTCAAGTTGAAAAAACGGTAGAAACAGCTAAAGAAGCTGTTTCAACACCACAAGATTTCTCTGCGTCAGAAAAATTCTTTTCTCCTTTAGTAAAAAATATTGCCAAAGAAGAAAGTGTTTCAGTTTCAGAATTAGAGGCAATAAATGGTTCTGGAAAAGACGGAAGAGTGACAAAAGATGATATTTTAGGATATATAGAAAGTCGAAAGTCACAAGTCGAAAGTCCAAAAGCACAACCTGTTGCGCAAACTAATACTACTTCACCTAAAACCCAATCTCCTGTGCCAGTTTCAGTAAACGGTGGCGACGAAATTGTGGAAATGGACAGAATGCGTAAGCTGATTTCTGGCTACATGGTTGCTTCGGTTCAAACTTCAGCGCACGTTCAGTCGTTCATTGAAGTCGATGTAACAAACATCGTGAAATGGAGGGATAAAGTGAAAAATGCTTTTGAAAAAAGAGAAGGCGAGAAGCTGACTTTTACACCAATTTTCATGGAAGCTGTTGCAAAAGCACTAAAAGATTTCCCAGGAATGAATATTTCTGTTGACGGAGATTATATTATCAAAAGAAAAAACATCAACCTTGGAATGGCTGCTGCTTTGCCAAACGGAAACTTAATCGTTCCTGTTATCAAAAACGCTGACCAGTTGAATATCGTGGGAATGGCAAAAGCCGTTAACGATTTAGGAAACCGTGCCAAAGCAGGAAAACTAAAACCAGACGATACGCAAGGCGGAACCTATACAGTTACAAATGTTGGAACTTTCGGAAGCGTTTTCGGAACGCCGATTATCAACCAGCCACAAGTAGGAATCCTTGCTCTTGGTGCTATCAGAAAAGTACCCGCAGTGATCGAAACTCCAGAAGGCGATTTCATCGGAATTCGTCAGAAAATGTTCCTTTCGCATTCTTATGATCACAGGGTTGTAGATGGCGCACTTGGCGGAAGCTTCGTGAAACGTGTTGCAGAATACCTTGAAGCATTTGACATAAACAGAGATTGTTAAGAATAAACAATCATAATTTTAAAAACTCCCGAAAGTATTTTTTGGGAGTTTTTTTGTTTTTGGTACTTTTAATTATTTGAAATTTGGTATATTTAAAATAAAAAAAATGACCTTGCTAAGAAAATTTCTGACTTACACTAATCTCCAATCTGAAATGGACGATTATGAAGTAATTCATCAATCCATCCAAAAAGACATAATTTTTAAGGGAACCAATCTTTGGATTTTAGTTTTTGCCATCTTCATCGCTTCCATAGGATTGAACATGAATTCAACAGCTGTCATTATTGGCGCGATGCTTATTTCGCCATTAATGGGACCGATTAATGGAATGGGCTACAGCATTGCAACTTACAATTTTGCTTTATTCAGAAAAGCCCTTAAAAATTTCATCTTTGCCGTTATTGCAAGTTTATTTGCCTCGACTTTATATTTTTTGCTAAGTCCTTTGTCAACAGCACATTCAGAACTTTTAGCAAGAACAAGCCCAACTATTTATGATGTTTTGATAGCACTTTTTGGTGGTTTAGCAGGAATTGTCGCCATCAGCAGTCGCCAAAAAGGAAACGTAATTCCGGGTGTGGCCATTGCAACAGCCTTGATGCCGCCACTTTGTACCGCAGGATTCGGTTTGGCAAACGGCGACATGAGCTTCTTTTTAGGTGCTTTTTACCTTTTTACTATCAACACTGTTTTTATAGGTATATCGTCGGTTTTGATCTCAAGATTTCTTAAATTTCCAATTACAAATCTAGTTGCTGAAGGTCAAAAGACAAAAGTTGTTCGATGGACGTCATTTGTTATTGCAGTTACCTTGATTCCAAGTATTTATTTTGGTTATGCACTTGTTAAAGCTGAAAGATTCACAGAAAGCGCAAACAAATTTATTGCAGAAGTTAGTGTTTTTGAAGGTAGCTATCTGCTGAAAAATGAAATCGATGCCAGAAATAAACAAATCAGTTTGGTGTATGGAGGAAGTGACCTGACACAGGAAAATAAGCAAGAAATAAAAAAAAGAGCGGTGAGTTATTCGCTTTCTGATGCAAAATTAATTTTCAAGCAAGGCTTTTCTTATAATGAAGGCAAAGAAAACGTCAACCAAATTGACAAGTTGAAAATCGAAGTGAATAGGCTGAATTTAGCTTTAAAAGAAAAACAGAAAACAACCGACAGCATTATATCGAAACCAATAATAGGAAAACAACTTCTGAATGAAGTAAAAACACTTTTCCCAGAAATAAAATCGTGTTCTTATTCTGAAACGGTATCTTTTCAAGACAGCACAAAAATTGATAAAGTGAAGATCGTAGTCATGGAAACCACCAAAAAAGGGCTCACAACTGACGCTAGAAAAAGAATAAATGAATGGCTGAAAAAGAGACTAGAAAGCGAAAAAGTGAAAACTTTCTTCGAATAGATTTTTATTTGAAGCCAAACTTCAGGCGCTTTTTTAAATGAAATTCCCGCTTTCTGCAGTAGTTTTTCTCCGATGAAAAATCGGAAGAAAAAGCTACTGCCGCCAATCGGGGCTATCCCCGAAGCTTCGGGACAAACTTTTAGGTTTCTTTTAAACTTTTGGAACAAAAATACCCAAATAAACGAGCAAATTCCTTTAGATAACTTTGCAACCTCTGCGAAAAACTTCCAATCTTTGCGTTTAAATAAACGTAAAAATAACCTTATTTATCCTTATTCACTTATCTTTGCAGTCCATATAAAAATCAAAAAATGGAACTCAAATTAACAAAACCAATCTGTTTTTTCGATCTTGAAACCACAGGAATCGACATCTGCAAAGACAGAATTGTTGAAATATCAATATTTAAAGTTTTTCCAAACGGCAACAAAGAAAGCAGAACTTGGCTGGTGAATCCAGAAATGCCAATCCCAGCCGAAACTACGGCCGTACACGGAATTACGAATGAAAAAGTAGCCAACGAGCCTACATTCAAAGAATTGGCAACAACGATTCACGCGATGGTAAAAGACTCAGATCTGTCCGGATTTAATTCTGATCGATTTGATATTCCGTTATTGGCAGAAGAACTTTTGAGAGCCGGTTTAGACTTTGACATGAAAAACCGAGTGGCCGTTGACATCCAGACCATTTTCCATAAAAAAGAAGAAAGAACTTTGAGCGCTGCTTATAAATTTTATTGCGGGCAAAGCCTTGAAAATGCACATTCTGCCGAAGCAGATACCATGGCGACTTACGAAATTTTGAAATCGCAATTGGACCGTTATGAAGATTTGCCACACGACATGAAGTCGCTTTCTGAATATACGACTAGAAAAAAATCGGTAGATTTTGCAGGATTCATCGGTGTTGATAAAGATAATGAAGAGATTTTTACCTTCGGAAAACACAAAGGAGCAAAAGTTGAAAAAATTCTTGAAACCGAACCTGGTTATTTCGGATGGATTCAGAATGCCGATTTTCCTTTATATACAAAAAAGGTTTTGACGGCTATAAAATTGAGAAAATTAAACACAAAATAGGTGTTGCGTAATAGGTTTAAGGTGTAAGGTCGCCCTGAGCCCTAAATCCTAAACCCCAAAAGACATGAAAATAATCTGCATCGGTAGAAATTATACCAAACATATAGAAGAATTACAAAACGAAAAACCGGCAGAACCGATTATTTTCCTGAAGCCTGATACTGCGATTCTTCCAAAGAATTTTCCTTTTTTTATACCTGAATTCAGCAGTGATATTCACCATGAAATAGAAATTTTGGTAAAAATAAATAGAGTTGGCAAGCACATTGATCCAAAGTTTGCGCATAAATATTATGATGAAATCGGACTTGGAATTGACTTCACCGCACGTGATGTGCAAGCGCGATTGAAAGACAAGGGACTTCCTTGGGAAAAGGCGAAAGCTTTTGACGGATCAGCGGTGATTGGCGAATTTTTGCCAAAATCACAGTTTAATTCGCTTGAAAATATTACATTTGAATTGACCAGCAATGGAAAGCAAGTACAGATTGGAAATACCAGCCACATGCTCTGGAAGATCGACGAACTGATTTCTTATGTTTCTCAATATTTCACATTGAAAATCGGCGACATAATTTTTACAGGAACTCCAGAAGGCGTTGAAAGAGTAAATCCAGAAGATATTTTGGAAGGTTTTATTGAAGGTCAAAAATTATTTAGAATACAAGTAAAATAAATGGCTTTACATTATAATTTAGCAAAAGTGTATGATATTTCAGATAATGACAGCGATTTTGTGCTGGATATTATCAATCTCTTTGTGACTGAAATTCCGGCCGATATGAAAAATCTGAAACACGGAATTAAAGAAAAAGATTTCAAAAAAGCCTATGCTTATGCCCATAAAATCAAGCCAACCCTTGATATGCTTGGGATGAAAATAGCTTTTGAAGAAGTACTTCTTGTGGAAGACTGGACGAAAAGAGAAGGCAAAAAGAAAGAGATTAAAGAAACATATAAAAATATTGAAGAGCAGGTGGAAAAAGCAGTAAAAGAAATCAGCAAAGATTTTAATCTGTAATTCCTGCCTTAAAGCTGCGTTAAAAATCACCCAAACCAATTCTTAATTTTCGTGAAATAGGTTATATTTGAGTAAACCAAAATCAAAATAGCCGTGAAAACTAAAGGAATCTTATCAAAAACCTGGTACTTACTCAAAACCACATTCAACGAATTTAACGACGATAACGCAATTAAATTAAGTGCGTCATTGTCTTATTATACCATTTTTGCATTGCCGCCGTTGATGATAATCATAATCACAATCTGCGGTTTTTTCTTTGGCAAAGATGCAGTAACCGGACAATTATATGGGCAAATCAACGGACTCGTAGGAAATGATGCCGCAATTCAAATTCAGAATGCAATCAAGAACGTAGAACTTTCTGAAAGCAACGTTTTTGCAACAGTTTTTGGAGGAATTATGTTGCTGATCGGAGCTTCTGGAGTATTTGCGGAAATCCAAAGTTCGATTAATTTTATATGGGGACTTCGTGCAAAACCAAACAAAGGCGTTAAGAAATTCATCCAAAACAGATTGATGTCTTTTTCAATGATTGCTTCCGTTGGGTTTCTTTTGTTAGTCAGCTTACTGGTGAATTCCGCAATGGATTTGTTGAGCGACAGGCTGAAATTATATTTTCCTGAAAGCACGGTTTACCTATTTTATGTATTGAATATTTTAATCGTATTTTTAATCATTACTTTGCTTTTTGCTATTATTTTCAAGACTCTGCCTGACGGAAATATCAAGTGGAAAGATGCGCTGATAGGAGCTTCGAGTACTTCTGTCTTGTTTATGATCGGTAAATTTGCCATCGGATTTTATTTAGGAAGTTCTACCGTTGCGACAGTTTATGGCGCAGCGGGCTCTATCATTATAATTTTGCTTTGGGTGTATTATTCCGCAATAATTCTGTACTTTGGTGCAGAATATACAAAGGTTTATGCAAGAGCTTTTGGCGGCAGCATTAGTCCGAATGAATATTCAGTTGAAATTCAAAAAGAAGTTTTTGAAATCGTAGAACCAGAGAAAAAACAACCAACACAAAATTCATAATTATGAAAATCATCGCCTTTGCCGGAAGTTCAAGTAAGAATTCCATCAATAAAAAATTAGCCATTTACACATCGAGTCTGTTTAATGATGCAGACGTTGAGGTTTTAGACCTTAATGATTATGAATTGCCACTTTTCAGTGTAGACAAAGAAGCGGAACTAGGCAAACCAGAATTAGCTAAAAAGTTTCTGGATAAATTGGCTTCCGCAGATATTTTGGTGCTTTCTTTAGCCGAACATAATGCAGGATTGACCGCAGCATTTAAAAATATATATGACTGGGCTTCCCGCCAAGATAAAGTCGTTTTCCAAGAAAAGCCGATGCTTTTGACGGCAACTTCACCAGGAAGAGGCGGAGGCAGAAATGCAATCGAAGCGGCAAAAATCAGCCTGCCAAAATATGGCGGAAATATCAAGGAAACCTTTTTCATGCCTTCTTTCAATGAAAATTTCGACGTAGAAAATGGAAAAATTTCGAACGAAGAGTATGACAATCAATTGAAAGAAATCGTAAATAATTTCGCTGTTTGAAGCCTTTAAGAAGAATCCTTCGCATCTTGCTGAAATTCCTTTTGGGGATTTTGGCTTTTTTTATCTTGTACATCATCGTTGCTTTGATTTTGCCTAGATTTTCGGTCAATGCTGAAGATGAAAACCCAAAGGAAGATGTGGCAATTTATATCAAAAGCAATGGCGTTCATACAGATATAGTGGTTCCGATTAAAACGGAATATAAAGATTGGAGTAAAAAAATAAAGTTCGAGCACATTCCTTCAAAAGATTCTACAATGCAATTTGTTGGAATTGGTTGGGGCGACAAAGGTTTTTATCTGAACACGCCAGAATGGTCTGATTTGAAATTCAGCACGGCTTTCAACGCTGCGTTTTATTTGGGAACTTCTGCCATGCACGCTACTTTTTACAAACAAATAAAAGAAAACGAAAACTGCATCAAAATCAATATTAGCAAAGAAGAATACGCAAATCTGGTAAAATATATTGAAGATAGTTTTCAATTGGATGCTAATGGAAATCCGATACTTATTAATGCAAAGACTTACGGCCAAAATGATAGTTTTTATGAAGCGAACAGAAAATACAGTTTGTTTTATACTTGCAATACTTGGGCAAATAATGCGTTAAAAAGTGCTGATCAAAAAGCCGCTGTTTGGTCGCCGACAGATACTGGTATTTTTCGTCATTATAGATGATTTTTAAACACAGATTTCACAGATTTACATAGATTTTTAGGAATACATTTTAATTAAAATTCTAAATAACGATTAAGGATTAGATTGATAATCTGTGAAATCTGTGTTTGAACTTTGGCAAGATTCTTGGTAATCTTCGCATTATGAAAGAGATATATGTTCGTGTTTTAAAAAGTGTATTTGTAATTATGCTTTTCTTTTCCGCGCCTACTTTTGCGCAGGATTTTTCAAAAGTGGATGAAATTGTTTCCAATTATCCCAAATCATTTTCTAAAGTTGAAGATTTAGCTTCAAAAATCAATCACGATTTTTCTAAGGAAGAAGAGAAGGCGCGCGCGATTTATTCGTGGATTGCTTTGAACGTAAAATATGACGTGAAAAGTTATTTTTCGAGTACTGCAAACCGACCAATTGCCTATCGTTACCGGACTGAAGCAGAGAAAATTGAAAAGCAAAATCAAATTAAACTAGATTTGATCAATAAAACTTTAAAAAGCAAACTGGCGGTCTGCCAAGGTTATGCTTTACTTTTTGAGCATTTGGCCAATTTATCTGGATTGGAAAGTGCTTTCATAACTGGAAATGCAAAATCAAATGCTCTTGATATTGGAAAATTGCCAACGCAGAGTCTGCACGCTTGGAACGCTGTAAAAGTCAATGGACAATGGAAATTAGTTGACGTGACTTGGGGTGCGGGAGTTGTGAATCCGCAGAAGCGGATTTTTGTTCCTAAGTTTAATGCTGGCTATTTTTTTACGGAACCTGAAGTTTTTGTATTGAATCATTTTCCGGATGAAAAAAAGTGGATTTTAGGCAGTTTTTCAGAACAGGATTATGCTAATTTTCCTTTTTATTATGGCGATTATGTGAAAGCTGACTTTCGATTTATTACGCCACAAAAAGGCATTATTTCTTCCAAGGAAACAAATGTACTTCCGTTTAAAATTTCAGATTTAGGTCAGGATGACAAAGTTTTTTATGTGTTGAGTTCTGACAACAAACCCAAAGTTGCAGCTTTAAAACGCAATGGAAATATCACAGAATTTGATGTGAATCTTACTGCAAATTCAGAATATTATTTGACAATTTTTGTAAATCAGAAAGCTATTTCGGTGTATAAAATCACGCGTGGCAAATCGACTGCTATTTGACGCAAACTGCATCACTGCCCCATCCCGACGCTTCGGGAGCAGGGGAAAGCATTTTAATTGAAAATCTATTTTTTGCTGGACTGAAAAAGCGACCAAAGGAAGCTCTTTTTCAGGGCCTTGCAAAAAAAGGTTTTTCAGTTAAAATCTTGTACCGGAAAGCTGGATTAAGGCACTTGAAAAAAAGGCAATAGGGAGAAGGCAATAGGCAAAAGTCACAGATTATGCAGAGAAAAAAGTCATAAATCTTAAATCAAAAATCTTCAATTTCTTTGTGAACAAGTCTTGAAAAAATTACTTTTCAAATCTTTCATTTTTCTTGTGAATGCTGTATATTAGCACCAAATCCATAATTTTCAAATGTCAGAACAAAATCAGTATACCGAAGACAATATCCGTTCCCTCGACTGGAAAGAGCACATCAGAATGCGTCCAGGGATGTATATCGGGAAATTGGGTGACGGTTCTTCGCCAGATGATGGTATTTATATTTTATTAAAAGAGGTTTTGGACAACTGTATCGATGAGTTCGTTATGGGTGCCGGAAAAACTATTGAGGTGAGCATCAAGGATAAAACCGTTGCTGTGAGAGATTATGGCCGTGGAATTCCGCTTGGAAAAGTTGTTGATGTGGTTTCAAAAATGAATACGGGTGGAAAATATGATTCGCTAGCATTTAAGAAATCTGTAGGTTTAAATGGTGTCGGAACCAAGGCTGTGAACGCTTTGTCAAACTATTTCAGAGTAGAATCTGTTCGTGACGACAAGCAAAAAGCGGCGGAATTTTCTGCAGGAAATTTGGTTCTTGAAGAAGATGTAATCGATACTACAAAGCGAAAAGGAACGAAAGTAACGTTCATTCCAGACGAAGCGATTTTTAAAAACTACAAATTCAGAAACGAATATGTGGTAAAAATGCTGAAAAATTATTGCTACCTGAATACAGGTCTGACAATAATTTATAACGGCGAAAAATACTTTTCTGAAAACGGATTGAAAGATTTGCTGGAAGAAAATATTGCAGAAGATGATTTGGTGTATCCAATTATTCATCTTCTTGGCGAAGATATTGAGGTGGCGTTGACACATAGTAAGTCACAGTATTCTGAGGAATATCACTCGTTTGTGAACGGTCAGAATACAACGCAAGGAGGAACGCATTTGGTTGCGTTTCGTGAAGCGGTTGTGAAGACGATTCGTGAGTTTTACAACAAAGGTTTCGAGCCTTCGGATATTCGTAAATCGATTGTCAGTGCGGTTTCTGTAAAAGTGATGGAACCTGTGTTTGAATCGCAAACGAAGACTAAATTAGGTTCTACAGATATGGGTCCGGATTTGCCTTCGGTTCGAACTTTTGTCAATGACTTCGTAAAAAATAAATTAGATAATTTTCTACATAAAAATCCTGAAACGGCAGATTTGCTTTTGCGTAAGATTTTGCAGGCCGAAAGAGAACGTAAAGAGTTATCTGGAATTCGAAAATTAGCAAAAGATAGAGCAAAAAAAGCCAATCTTCACAACAAGAAATTGCGCGATTGCCGTGTGCATTTGACCGATATTAAAAACCCAAGATATTTAGAAAGTACGCTTTTTATTACCGAAGGAGATTCTGCTTCTGGTTCGATTACAAAATCAAGAGACGTAAACACGCAAGGCGTTTTCAGTTTGCGCGGAAAGCCTTTGAATTCGTATGGAATGAGCAAGAAAATTGTTTATGAAAACGAAGAATTTAACTTGCTTCAAGCGGCTTTGAACATCGAAGAAGATATGGGAGATTTGCGTTATAACAATATCGTAATTGCAACAGATGCCGATGTTGACGGAATGCACATTCGATTGTTATTAATTACATTCTTCCTGCAATTTTTTCCAGAATTAATTAAGGAAGGACATTTGTATATTCTTCAAACTCCATTGTTTAGGATTAGAAATAGAAAGGAAACGATTTACTGCTATTCTGAAGAAGAACGTGTGAATGCGATTGAAAAATTAAAGCCAAAACCAGAAATCACGCGATTTAAAGGTTTGGGAGAAATTTCTCCGGATGAGTTCAAGCATTTTATTGGAGAAGACATTCGTTTGGAACCAGTTATGCTTGACAAACTGACTTCCATTGAACAGCTTTTGTCGTTTTATATGGGAAAAAACACACCTGACAGACAGAAGTTTATCATCAATAATTTGAAGGTGGAATTGGATGTGGTGGAGAAATAAATCTTTTTCAATTTATCGAACTTTATAAATTTATATGCAGGACAATCTTCAAAATAATTTTTTCCATCAGATAGTTTCGCTTTTACAAGAAGCACGACTTCAGGTTGTGAGAACTGTAAATCACACAATGGTTTATACGTATTTCAACATTGGAAAAATGATTGTAGAGGAGGAGCAGAATGGAAAAGAGCGAGCCGAATATGGTAAGCAATTGCTGAAAGGCCTTTCGCAACGATTAACTGAGGAATTTGGAAAGGGATTTTCTATTGATAGCCTTGAGAAGATGAGGAAATTGTATATGACCTATTCAATTTCCGAGACACTGTCTCGGAATTCTTATCCCAATCAAATACCACAGACACTTTCTGTTATATTTAATGAAATTGAAAAATCGTCGACAGTGTCTGCGAATTTGGAAACCACAAATTTACCGTTCGTTTTGACTTGGTCTCATTATACCTTTCTGATGCGAATTGATAACAAAGAGGAAAGAAACTTTTACGAAATCGAATCTGCAAAAAACAATTGGAGCTTAAGAGAATTAAAACGCCAATATGATTCTGCTTTATATACGCGATTATCATTAAGCAGAGATAAAGACGAAGTAAAAAAGCTTTCTGAAAAAGGACAGATTATTGAAAAGCCGAAAGATATAATCAAAGATCCATATATTTTAGAATTTTTAGGATTGCCTGAAAAACATTCTTATTCGGAAAGTGATTTGGAAGAAGAAATTATTAGTAAACTAGAGCATTTTCTACTAGAATTAGGTAATGGTTTTACGTTTGTAGCAAGACAAAAGAGAATTACTTTTGACGACAAACACTTTAGAATTGATTTGGTTTTTTATAATAGAATATTGAAATGTTTTGTACTGATTGATTTGAAAATTGGCGAATTAAAACACCATGATTTAGGCCAGATGCAGATGTATGTCAATTATTTTGACAGAGAAATGCGTCTCGAAGATGAAAACAAAACCATCGGAATCGTACTTTGCCAAAATAAAAGTGAAGCCGTAGTAAAATATACATTGCCAGAAAACAACGAGCAAATTTTTGCTAGCAAATACAAAACAGTGCTGCCAAGCAAAGAAGTTTTAGAGCAATTAATTAGAGAAAATTAATTTTCAAATTTAAAATTTGAATTAAATAAATGGACGAAGAAGAAAATTTAGAGCCAATAGACGAAGGTCAAGAATCCACGGAATCTACAGGACAATTTTACGACAACCAAGACGACGACAGCCAGGATACCATCACAAAGGTAACCGGAATGTACAAAGATTGGTTTTTGGATTATGCGTCTTACGTAATTCTGGAGCGTGCCGTTCCTGCGATTGAAGACGGTTTCAAGCCGGTGCAGCGCAGGATTATGCACTCGATGAAAGAATTGGACGATGGACGTTACAACAAAGTGGCGAACATTGTCGGTCACACAATGCAGTATCACCCACACGGAGATGCGAGTATTGGCGACGCTATGGTGCAAATCGGGCAGAAAGATTTGATCATCGATATGCAAGGAAACTGGGGAAATATCCTCACGGGCGATGGCGCGGCAGCTTCGCGTTATATCGAAGCGCGAATCAGCAAATTGGGTCACGATATTTTATTTTCACCAAAGATTACGGCTTGGCAAGCTTCTTATGATGGAAGACGAAATGAGCCTATAAACCTTCCGGTAAAATTTCCGCTTTTATTGGCACAAGGTGCTGAAGGAATTGCCGTTGGACTTTCAATGAAAGTTTTGCCACACAATTTCAACGAGCTGATTGACAGCTCTATAAAAATATTAAAAGGAAAACCTTTTACATTATATCCAGATTTTCCAACTGCTGGTATCGCTGACGTTTCCAACTATAATGACGGAATGCGTGGCGGTCGTATTCGCGTTCGTGCCAAGATTTCGCAATTGGACAAGCAGACATTGGTGATTACCCAAATTCCGTTTTCTACAAACACAGGAACTTTGATTGAAAGTATCTTGAAAGCGAATGAAAAAGGGAAGATTAAGGTCAAAAAAATTGAAGATAATACTGCTGCGGAAGTGGAGATTTTAATCCATCTTTTCCCTGGCGTTTCTCCTGATAAAACTATCGATGCGCTTTTTGCGTTTACGGCTTGCGAAACTTCGGTGGCGCCTTTAGGCTGTATTATTGAAAACCACAAACCTCGATTTCTGGGTGTTTCTGAAATGTTGAAAATTTCGACAGAAAGAACGGTCGATTTATTGAAAAGAGAGCTTGAAATTCAGTTAGACGAATTAGAAGAACAGTGGCATTTCCTATCGTTGGAACGTATTTTTATAGAAAAGAGAATCTACCGTGATATTGAGGAAGAATCGACTTGGGAAGGCGTAATTCGTGCCATTGACGAAGGTTTGAAACCTTATACGCAACATTTAAAACGTACTGTAACGGAAGAAGATATTACACGTTTGACTGAAATCCGAATCAAGCGGATTTCGAAATTTGATATTGACAAAGCCCAAGAAAAAATTGAAGCTTTAGAAGGCGATATTGAACAAGTAAAATTTGATTTAGAGCATATTATCGACTTTACGATTGCCTTCTTTGCAAGATTAAAAGAGAAATACGGAAAAGGCCGTGAACGCCAAACAGAACTCCGAATTTTCGATGATATTGAAGCGACGAAAGTAATTTTGAGAAACACAAAATTATACGTTAATCGCGAAGAAGGTTTTGTGGGAACTGGTCTGAAAAAAGACGAATACGTTACTGATTGTTCTGATATTGATGATGTTATCGTATTTCTTCGTGATGGAACGATGATGGTTTCCAAAGTCGATGAAAAGAAATTCGTTGGAAAAGATATTATTCACATTGCTATTTTTGACAAGCAAGACAAGCGAACGATTTACAATATGATTTACCGCGATGGAAAATCCGGACCTTCATATATCAAGCGTTTCAATGTTTCCGGAATCACTAGAGACAAGGCGTATGCGCTTTCACAAGAAAAACCAGGCTCGCAAATTCTTTACTTTTCACATAATCCGAATGGGGAAGCAGAAGTCATCACGATTTTATTGCGTCAGGTTGGTTCTGTGAAAAAACTGAAATTCGACATTGATTTTGCAGATTTGGCCATCAAAGGAAGAGCTTCTAAAGGAAATTTGGTTACCAAATATCCAATCAAGAAAATCGAATTGAAAGAAAAAGGAATCTCGACTTTGAAACCAAGAAGAATTTGGTTCGACGATACCGTTCAGAAATTAAATGTCGATGGAAGAGGCGAGTTGCTGGGCGAATTCCGTCCAAACGACCGACTTTTAATCATCAGTCAAGCTGGGAAATTGAAAACGATTATTCCAGAATTGACCACGCATTTTGATGAAGATATGGTCGTTTTAGAAAAATGGCTTCCTAAAAAACCTGTTTCTGCCATTTATTACGATGGAGAAAAAGAGAAATATTTCATCAAGCGTTTCTTGATTGAAAACGAAAATAAAGAAGAAATTTTTATTACCGAACATCCAAAATCACAACTGGAAATCGTTTCTACGGATTATCGTCCGGTTGCTGAGGTAATTTTTACGAAGGTAAAAGGAGTTCAAAAAGAAAACCAAACGGTTGATTTAGAGAGTTTTATTGCTGTAAAAGGTATAAAGGCCATCGGAAATCAATTGACAGGAGATAAATTGAAGCAGGTAAATCTTTTAGAACCGTTGCCTTATGAACCTCCAGTAGAAGAAATTCCTGAGGAAATTGAAGTTGTCGATGAAGAAACCGGCGACGTCCAATTAGACGATGACGGACAAATAACTTTGAGTTTAGACTAATAAAAAAGGCTTTCCATTTGGAAAGCCTTTTTTATTTATTTTTCAGAAATATACAAAACACAACACTTTAATCTTTCGTCATTTGAAA
>Ga0247817_10000371_pt1 | contig 26154 bp, 23 predicted proteins | sample UWRJL212509R1_FD_178010 | JGI IMG/M metagenome (GOLD analysis project Ga0247817, IMG submission 178010) | Plant litter microbial communities from Arlington Agricultural Research Station in Wisconsin, United States - UWRJ-L212-509R-1 | ecosystem: Environmental > Terrestrial > Plant litter >...
ACATTGCTGCCCCCTCGCCTTGCATGTATTAAGCCTGCCGCTAGCGTTCATCCTGAGCCAGGATCAAACTCTCCATTGTAAATTTTTGTTTGTGGTAATCCGAAAATCCCACGTTATCTTCTTAAACGAGTTTTTCTTACTCTTTTAGTTTATCTCATCATGTCAAAGAACAGTACCAATCAAACTTTCACTCTCTCTTTTCGTTTCCGCTGTCTGCGATTGGGATTGCAAAGGTAGAAAAAGTTTTTGTGAGTGCAAATCCCAAGCAAGAAATATTTTCATTTTCTTGAAAGTTCTTCAAGTATTCAAACTATTCAAAAAAATTATCCAATTATTCCGCAGAAAGGAAGGGATATTTATAGCTTTCAGGAGATACCAAGGTCTCCTTTATTACACGCGGCGAAACCCAGCGAAGTAAATTTAAAACAGATCCTGCTTTATCGTTGGTACCGGAAGCACGTGCTCCACCAAAAGGCTGCTGCCCTACCACTGCCCCCGTAGGCTTATCATTGATATAGAAATTACCGGCAGCGTTTACCAGGTGTTCAGTCGCATACTGAATCGCATATCGATCCTGTGCAAATACTGCACCGGTTAAGGCATAAGGAGACGTAGAATCGACAATCGGGATAATTTCCTCAAACTTCTCCGCATCATATATATATACAGTAAGAACAGGTCCGAATATTTCATCAGACATGGTTATATAATCCGGTTTGAAGGCTTGAATAATCGTTGGCTGAACGAAATATCCTTTACTCTTGTCAAATCCTCCACCAGCAATAATTTCCGCCTCTCCGCCACTATTCTTTACACCTTCAATATAGGAAGCAATTTTATCGAATGATTTCTCATCAATAACTGCATTCACAAAATTTGAGAAGTCTTCAACGCCCCCCATTTTTATTTCAGCCAGATCCGCCTGCATATACTCTTTTACTTCTTCCCATAAATTGGAAGGAATATAAGCCCGGGAAGCAGCTGAACACTTCTGTCCCTGGTATTCAAACGCGCCCCGAACCAATCCTGTGGCCAAAGCTTTCGCATTTGCCGATTTATGCGCCAATACAAAGTCTTTCCCGCCTGTTTCTCCTACAATCCTTGGGAATGTCTTATAAGACGAGATATTTTCTCCTATCGTCTTCCAAATCGTCTGGAAAACTTTGGTACTTCCTGTGAAATGAATGCCAGAGAAATCCGGATGTTTAAATACAACTTCTCCCGCAACCGGTCCATCCGACAAAATCATGTTGATAACACCATCCGGCAAACCTGCTGCTTTAAATACTTTCATAATAACATTCGCCGCGTATACCTGCGCAAATGCTGGCTTCCAAAGCACAACATTACCCATTAATGCAGGGGCAGCAGGAAGATTACCCGCTATCGCCGTAAAGTTGAAAGGCGTTATGGCAAAAATAAATCCTTCTAGCGGGCGATATTCCATCCGGTTCCAGACTCCATCCGAAGATACAGGCTGCTGTTTATATATATCGGTAAGGAAATTTACATTCAAACGTAAAAAATCAATGATCTCACAAGCGGAATCAATCTCCGCCTGGTAGGCATTTTTCGATTGTCCAAGCATCGTAGCAGCATTCAACTCTGCACGGTAAGGCCCGGCAATCAAATCTGCCGCTTTAAGAAAAATGGCAGCACGCTGCTCCCAGTTCATAGCCGCCCACAACTTACGCGCTTCCAGGGCTGCGCTAATTGCTTTCTTTACATCCTCTGCATCCCCTTCATGAAAATATCCAAGAATATGCTGGTGATCATGCGGTGGTGAAACCTTATGCTTATGCTGAGAAAAAATTTCTTCTCCTCCAATATATTGTGGAATTTCAATCTGTTTTGCTCGTGCTTCTTCCAGCGCTTTTTTCAGTTCACTTCTTTCGGGACTTCCGGGAGCATAACTTTTAACCGGTTCATTTCTCAGAGCCGGCACATTAAAAATACCTTGTGACATACTGTATTTTAATTTGTAAATAATTCAATTTTTGTAAAAAACTTCTGTTAATCAAAACGTTAATTTATAGAAGAAAGCTTCTACGTCTTAAGAATATATATTAAACCAGGTAAGTTCCAAAACTCATCGGCTTATGCAAAATCTACTTTTAATATTGTAAAATTAGATTGTTTTCATAATACTTGTTTTGACAAGGCAATTTAAAATACTTTTCTCAAATTACGATTCTAATTCACCTCATACGCAGGTATTTTCGTTAAATTTGCACTTTATTGCGTGACCTTATTTTTACTTATAATGATATTTTATAGTACAAAAACAAATTCCCTAAAGGCATCTCTTGAAGAAGCTGTATTCAGGAGCCTGCCACCCGATAACGGCCTTTACATGCCCGAATCTATTCCAAAAATTTCGGATGAATTTCTAAACACGATAGAAAATAAGTCGTTCAGGGAAATTGCAGTTGAAATTACATCAACCTTATTAGGCGATGATATTCCACTTCAAGACATCAAAAAAATTATTGAAAGTGCCTATGACTTTGACACTCCGGTTGTAAAAATAACTCCAGCAGATTACGTTTTAGAACTTTTTCACGGGCCGTCAATGGCTTTTAAAGACTTTGGAGCTCGTTTTATGGCTGCTTTAATGTCTTATTTTTTAGTAAAATCACAAAAGAAAATTCACATTCTGGTAGCAACGTCCGGAGATACCGGTGGCGCTGTTGCCCAGGGATTTTATAAAGTTCCGGGAATTTCAGTAACCATTCTTTATCCGAGCGGAAAAGTCAGCGAGATTCAGGAAAAACAACTCACTACATTAGGGCATAATGTAACAGCACTGGAAATTGACGGAACCTTTGATGATTGCCAACGTTTGGTCAAAGAAGCATTTCTCGATGAAGAGTTAACTGAGAAATTTAATCTGGCTTCGGCGAATTCTATCAATATTGCCAGACTTATCCCCCAGTCGTTTTATTTTTTCGCTGCCTATGCTCAGCTTAAACACTTAGGTAAACCTCTTGTGTTTTCAGTTCCCAGCGGAAATTTTGGAAATTTAAGTGCCGGCCTCCTTGCGTATCGCCTGGGTTTACCTGTCGAGCATTTTATCGCTTCAACCAATCTTAACAATTCAGTGCCTCGCTATCTTGAAAGCGGACTTTTTGAACCACATCCTTCAGTTGAAACAATTTCAAATGCAATGGATGTTGGCAATCCAAGCAACTTCGTTCGCATGACACGATTTTTCGAAGATGACTGGAATTTGGTTCGGGAGAAAATTTCGGGCTATTATTTCGACGATGAGCAAACTCAGAAATCAATGCGTGAAGTTTTTGGAAATACTAACTACGTTCTTTGTCCGCATACAGCGATAGCCTATCGCGGGCTTCAGGAATACCGACAAAATTCTAATAAAAATTTTACAGGTGTTTTTCTTTCAACAGCTCATCCTGCCAAATTTATTGACCTGGTAGAAGAAACATTAGGAAAACCTGTTGAAATTCCGGAAAGATTAAGATTATTACTTTCCATTGAAAAAACATCTATTAAAATGAAACCTGATTTTTCTGAGTTTAAGTCACTATTAATGAATAATTTAATTCAATAAAAGGTCAAAATATAACGCCTTAGATTTCGATATTTGATATTAATCGTCTCTTTGTACGCGAATTTTTAAATCTAAAAAGGAAAATGGAAGCCGATTTGACTTCCATTTTCCTTTTTTCGCTTTTTTAAATTAGTTGATCACATCACCCCTTAAAAGTCTGTAACGTTTTCGTGACTCAGCTACAAAAATACTTCCGGGATATTTTTCCATCAATTCCTGATATAACCTCATTGCCTCATCTTTGTTATTCAACTTTTCCTGGTAGAGTTTTGCCATCGCGAACAAAGCATCGTCTCCAAGTATGTCGACGCTAAATTTTGAATAGAGTAATTTCAACGATGCCATAGCTTGTTGATTGCTATCCAGTTTTATGTAGGTCTTGGCAGTCAGCCATAGGATCTCGTCAGACAAGCTGTGATTCTGATATTTTTCAAAGAGATGTTTAAGCGTATCGATTGCTGCGTACTTTTTGTTTTGGAATAGCAAAAGTTCAGCAGCAGAATATTCCTTCATGGCAATTTCATTGCTATCCAGTCCCGTATTGTCCATAATTAAAAGACTCAACTCATTAGCATCATTAGCTATTTCACGCGATGTCGCTTTTTTCAAAATGTCAAGAACCTCTTTGGCCAATGCAAAATCCCCTTTAAAATAATGTAATTTAGCGTTACGCAGTTTGGCTTCATATCCTAACTGATCATCTTTCTGCGATTTTTCTACCTGCGAATATAACAGCGAAGCTTCCCATGGTTCACCCTGTAACAGATAAATATCGCCAAGATCCAGCTTACATTTATCAACAAACATTTTATCCTGCTTTCCTCCTTCAATGGCCGCCTGCATGGTTTCAATTGCTTTCTTGAAATCGTCGAGATAAAACGCATTAAGTGTTGCCATGTTCCTTAATGCCTCAACCGTTCTTACACTCACACCAAGCTCATCGACCAGCTGCTGATATTGAGCTAATAACTTACTGACTTCTTCGCGTTTAACAGGAAATGTATTTTTAACCTGTTCTTCCCTCGCAAAGATGGCCATCCGGCGAACAACCGGGTACAATTGTCCTTTCGGATATTCTTTCACCAAATGATCGAAAATCGCGCCTGCATTTGCATAATCTTCATTTTGCAGCGCAAGCATTGCCAGGTTATACAGCCTGGCTCCATTATGTTTAAACCTTTTATCCAGTGCTCTTTCCTGGATAAATGCTTTGTAAAAATCTTTTTTTTGAACCTGATACCAGATCAGTAATTCATTATAGAAACCTTCATTAGGGAATTTTTGAATCTTATCATATAAAACCTTTTCCAGAAGAGCTTGTTCCTTTTCGTCTTTTGTAAAGTCCTGAAGCATATTCTGAACTACCTCTATGTTCTGATAGCGCGTGCCGTAAGACAATAGCTCATCGATCATTTTTTCCGGTTCATTCAAATCCCGATACACACTTGCCAGTTCAAGCTGAAAGAGATCATTACGTTTTGAAACTTCACGTCCGTTCATTAACGCATTCTTAGCCCACTCCGGTTGTCCGATAGATCTGAACTCTTCGGCCATATCGCGCTTCAGATCAATCCTGAGCCCTGAAGCAGTCAAAGCTTGTTCATACTTTTTATCGGCGTCCTGTACCTTTCCCTGTGCATTCAGCAGGCTTGCCCAGGCTATGTAGTACCATGCTGAATTAAAAGCGTCATTTTTAATCTGTTTTTTAAAAAACTGCTCGGCTTCGTTCCAACTTTTGGTTTTAGAAATACAGCTTGTATAGTTTCTTAAGTAGCCTCTTTCAAAAGCGCCCTTGAGCAGGCCTGTATAATATGTAAGCGCTTTGGGACAATCATCCTTTTTAAAGTATTCCTCAGCCATTTCTTTTTCGCTTTGCGCCCGGGCCGCCGACCCAGCGCCGGAAAGAAATATGTAGATCAATAACAACCTTAAACCCTTTTTCATAATAGATAAAAAAAATTTCTTTTTTAGTTATTATCATTCTCTAGCACTGTGGATATGTAGATAAATATGTTTTCCACTATAGATTAACACAGTTATCCACAAAATGTGGATAACTGTTAGGGTTTATCCACTGGAGTTTTTATTTTTGTCCACAATTAAGTAGTTGAACCACAAGGTAAGAAAATATTTATATACATAGGACTGTGGGTAACTCCACTACATTCCCCCAAAAAGTTATTCACATTCTCTACAGTGTATTAACGTACTGTTAACTTCGATTTAGATGTGGATTATACACTTTAGATTCGAAACTTGAATTTTATCCACACGAAACAGGGGTTATCCACATAATTGTTAACAAAATTTTGGTATTTACCCACAGATTTTTCGAGATATCCACACAGTTATCCACATAAAGTGCATAAGAAATTTTTAGTTCTTCAGTGTTGACAAGTCAAAATTGGTGTCGTTGATCTCAAAATTTGCTTTGATCAGTATCTTCTCGGGGAAATATATGATCCTTTCTGGCTGTCTGTTCTCAGCCGGAAGACCCGTATCCCATCGTTTGTTGTTATTGGCATCCATAATGAGCCTCAGAAAATAATTTCCTTGAGGAATATTTCTGAACGTGTAGGGCGAGCTGTACATGGATTCAAGAATTTTATATTCCTGGTCAATCAGCTCAACGATGAAATGGGTTGAAGAGTCTGCGTTAAGTATTGATCCACGCAGAAGTCCATAGTCTTCTTCTTTCAATACCGGATGTTTTATAGTCATTTTTGCAAGCGTATCCCCTTCAATACTGATAAAACTGCCTTTTGGAAACTCTAATTTTATACTGTCTTTTGGAGTGGTTTTCGCAGTGAATTTAATTTGATTATGGTATTTGTTCCAGCTCCATTTAAAGTTGCTCAAAGGTTCTTTCGTAACACTGTCACTTATAATCTGGATTTTTTTATCATCGATAAAACTTACCGGTTTACTGAGATTAAGCTCATAATTAAAGTTTTTTGTCAATGCCTTATTTTGAGCTGGTATTGAGTTCATCGTGAATGGATCTTTCTGACGGTCTTTGCCACGTTGCTGCTGGAAGGTCACTTTTATCGTGTCTACAGCCGAAATTCCCAGCGAATCAGTAGCTGTCATGCGTATATAAGTTGTGTCGGGATGGGGCTGTATATTAAAGAATTTAAGTTGCTGATTGTTTTCTACGACGTAGGGAATGGTATCCTTATTCATAAAATGTACATCCACTTTTTCTATTCCTTTATTAAATACAACGGTATAATTATTCACTTTCGGAATGGTTCTTTGCACCCGGAACGGCGTGTTATCGGAAAGAAAAAGACTGACGGAATAGTTTAACGAGTCTGAGCCAGCATTGACAGGCTTGCTCAAAAAGCCTATTCTTTCATCTTTAGAATTGTATAACAGGTTTCTGTTTTTATCATCAATAGCGAATAATTTGTAGTCTTTGATCTGGACATTTTCTATTGTGAACCGGCCACTGCTATCCGTTCTCGAAAAATAAAAAGGCTTTTGCTTAACAATATTTAGCGTATCGCTGATATTATAAAGTCCTACCAGGGCGTCGAAGATAGGTTTATTAGCACGAAGATCTTTGACGGTACCATAAATCCGGCCCGAATCCAGAGCAGCTCCGGTACTAAAAACAAGCTTCAGATTTTTTGCAGGATTTTTTTCCGCATAGTCTTTTATCGCATCTCCAAAATTTAAAGTATAGGTGGTACTATCCTGGAATTTTTTCTTAAAATTCAGTTCTACGGAAGTGCCCTTCTGCTTGAAACTATAAGGGTTATCAGCTTCCGGTGTGATGATCAGTTTTTGTGTGATGTTATCAATTATGACGTACTCGTCAAAGAAAAGAGAGATCTTATTCCCAGTAAAATTAAGTGTTCGGTTTGGGGGATCGCTGGATAAAAGATTAGGTGGAAGTATGTCTTTTTTACCACCTGTCGGAGGCACTACCTGGGCACATTTTGACAGTAAAAAAAGGCATGCAACAGGTAAAAAAAATTTCTTTAGCATGAGATTGATTTTAAATAAAAGCCCTCAATACGCGGTGATGTATTGAGGGCTTTTTTGGGTTTAACGAATCATTAAATTTTAGAGATGACGTAGATCAGGCTGGATGTATTCAGGCCTTCTGAGCGGCTTGAATTACCTCTTAAATTGGAAGTTAATCCTGTCTTTACGCTGTTGAAAAGATTAACTTTTCCAGTCTTATATTTTGTACTGAGCATGCTTACGTAAAAGGAATCAAACCACATTGGATGAATGGTATTCACTTGAAATCCGTGATTTTTCATCAGTAAAGCCATTGAATCTTTTGTGAAATGATATAAGTGCCGGGGAACGTCGTATGCAGCCCAAAAGCGACTAAATGAGGCAGCATCGGCGGACTGCGGATTAGGCACAGCAATGATGATCCTTCCATTTGGCGTTAAGTGCTGTGATAGCCAGTCAATGGTTTCATTAAGCAGATGCACGTGCTCAAGCACGTGCCACATGGTGATGATATTGTACTGGCCATATTGAAGTTCTGGAGCATTAATAGATTCAAAAATGGCTTCTCCCACCCTTTTTCCAGCTAGGTTTCGTGCCTCTGAATCGGGTTCTGTGCCCGTAGTTTTCCAGCCACCTTTTTTGGCGGCTTGCAAAAAGTTTCCTGTCCCGCATCCTATATCCAGCAATGAGCCGTGATTTGGAAAAAGCCCGTCTATCAGCTTAAGTTTCTGCCCAATTGTATAGTTACGCACGGATGTGTAGATCGTGCTCATCAGATCTTTGGCATCATCGTGGTGCGAAATGTACTCTTGTGACTGATAATAAACACCTATTTCGTCAACATTGGGGCGTGGATTTGTAAATAAAAAATAGCAGGAGTTACACTGCTGAATGGTGAATTCCTTTTTTGAAACTGTATAATCTTCAACATTCAGGTAATTACTGAAGCTGGTTTTATGACAGACCGGGCAATGACTTAAGGTTTCTAATGACATTATCTTCCTATGAATAACATGAGCACAGAGATATCGGACGGACTGACGCCACTAATGCGTGACGCCTGGCCTATCGTTGAAGGCTTGGTTCTTTTTAGCTTTTCTCGACCTTCAAATGATAGAGAGGTAACGACATCATAGTTGAAATTTTCTATGATGCTCAGGTCCTCTAACCGATTCATTTTTTCTACCAGCAGCTTCTCTTTTTCGATGTAGCTGTCGTATTTAATGTGAATCTCTGCCTGGGTAATCGTTTCCTCACCGTACTGTTCAAGAAGTGATGAAATCGCTGTATTAGCTTCTGCTATTTTTTCGATTGTAAGCTGTGGTCTCTTAAGTAATTGAGTAACTGAAGTCTTCTCGCGAATAGGTGCTGAACCAAGTTCTTCCAGCTTCGGATTAATTTCTTCAGGCAACAATTTGGTAGTGGAAAACTGAGAGATTATTTCTTCAACCTGCTCAATTTTCTTACGAACATTATCAAGTCGGTCCTGGCTTGCCAAACCTATTTCAAAGCCTTTTTCTGTAAGACGAATATCAGCATTATCCTGTCGGAGCAATGTTCGGTATTCAGCACGCGAAGTAAACATTCGGTAGGGTTCTTCAGTCCCTTTATTTATAAGGTCATCGATTAAAACGCCTATGTAAGCTTCGGATCTTTTTAAGACAAATGGTTCCAGATTATGGACGTTTCTGTGGGCATTGATCCCAGCCATCAAACCTTGACATGCGGCTTCCTCATAGCCGGTGGTTCCATTGATTTGTCCCGCAAAAAACAGGTTTTTTATCCTATGCGTTTCCAGTGTAGACTTTAGTTGCGTGGGTGGAAAATAGTCATACTCGATGGCATATCCGGGGCGGAACATTTTTACATTTTCAAAGCCTGGAATTTTTTTTAGTGCGGCATACTGCACATCTTCAGGAAGTGAAGTTGAGAAACCATTAACGTACACTTCAACGGTATCCCATCCTTCCGGTTCTACAAAAATCTGGTGACGATCTTTGTCGGCGAAGCGGTTGATTTTGTCTTCTACCGAGGGACAGTACCGGGGACCGAGCCCTTTGATCCGTCCTGAGAACATGGGTGATTTCTCGAAGCCGGTTCTTAATACTTCATGGACTTCATTATTGGTGTAGGTAATCCAGCAGCTTCTTTGCTTTGCTAATCTTGTAGTGTTGGTATAAGAAAATTTGGCTGGCTTTTCGTCACCGGGTTGCTCCTCCATTTTCGAGTAATCCAGAGAGCGTCCGTCGACTCTTGGAGGTGTCCCGGTTTTCATTCTTCCGGACTCGAACCCAAGTGTCTTCAATTGTTCCGTAATTCCGGTCGCGGATTTTTCTCCGGTTCTGCCACCGCCAAAATTTTTCTCTCCAATATGGATAAGTCCGTTCAGGAACGTCCCGTTTGTAAGAACTACAGACTTGGATTTTATTTCAATTCCCAAACTGGTTTTTACCCCGGATACTTGATCGCCATCCAGCAAAATTTCCTTAACAGTGTCTTGCCAAAAATCTACATTCGGATTGTTCTCGAGGATACTTCTCCATTCCAGCGCAAACATCATCCGGTCGCTTTGGCAACGGGGGCTCCACATCGCTGGGCCTTTGGAAAGATTAAGCATTCGGAACTGTATCATGGTTTTGTCACTTACGATTCCTGACTGCCCACCCAGTGCGTCAATCTCTCTCACAATTTGCCCTTTGGCAACACCACCCATGGCCGGGTTGCACGACATCTGTGCTATGGTGTGCATATTCATTGTAATGAGTAAAACGGAGGAACCCATGGTGGCTGCTGCTGCTGCTGCCTCGCAACCTGCGTGCCCGGCTCCTACTACGATTACATCATATTCTTGAAACATATTTTTAAGTTTTCTCTTATGTGTTATGAAACGTATTTCTGAAAATTTTCAAAAGTGTTCCACGTGGAAATATTTAATAAAGAAGAAGACATTCATCTTCCTTCGCTCGCATCTGTGCTTTTAATTCATCGCTGGTATCTGTGTAATCCATTAAGTGTAAGAGACCATGTATCAGTACGCGTCGCAATTCCGTCTCAAATTCGACACCGAATTCCAATGCATTTTCCTGTACGCGGTCAACACTTATATAAATATCACTTTCAATTTTTCCTTCTTCCTCACTGTTATCAAACGTGATAATGTCTGTGTAGTAGTCATGATCCAGATATTGTTTGTTAATCTCCAGGAGGTAATCATCCGAGCAAAAAATATAATTCAAGCTCCCTATATCATAACCCTCTGATTTAGAGATCGTTTTGATCCATTTGGAAGTTTTCAGTGGAGCAGGAAGTTTGAAATCAATCTCTTCCGAGAAGAATTTAAGCATACAATAATTCAGAAATTGCTGTGTATTAACTAGTTACAAAAAACCTTTCATGTAAGAATTTTTAGATTCTCAAATGCAAATTTGCCGTAAAGGTAGTAAGTATCTAAATACGATTTGTTTAACTGTCTGTTACACGCCCTATTTAACCTATTTTAAGAATTTTCATAATTCCCATAGAGAACGTGATTTAGAACAAAATAGCAAGATAATCAGTTCTTGGACTGGTATTTACGGAAATAAGTATCCACCTCCCGTTTGTAAAAAGGAGAAAAAGTAGGTGGAATAGTGCGAAGCAATTCTGTTTGTTTCTCTTTTTCCTGAATATATTTTTCAAAAGCAGCAGGTGGCTGACGCGGTTGTTGCTGGGCGGTCTGTGCTTTCCTTTGTTCGTCTTCATCCTGCTCTTTCATGGCTTTTTCGGATTCGAGCAAACGTGTTGTTATCTCCTTGTTTCTTTTTAATAGCTCAGGCGTTACCCGCTTGTTGACAAGGTCCGTTTCATTTTCGTCCATTTTTTCTATAATGTCCTGAAGTTCCTGGCCGAATTGCTGGCCAGCCTCTGTGCCTTTTTGAGAATCTTTCATCGCCTGGACCATTTTTCGTATCATCGCCTGCTCTGCTGCCATTCGAACGAGCTGTTCGGAGGAACTTCCCTGTCCTTCTTTTCCCTGTCCCAGTTGCTTTATTTTCCCATTCAGTTTTTCCTGCATTTCACCCATGCCAGGCTGTTCGCCCTTTTGCTTTCCCTTTTTCCCCTTTCCTTCACCCGGCATGGCCATCGCCATCTGTTGCTGCATTTGCTTAAACACGTCACTAAGCATCAGCGCGAGATTGTTCATCGAGGTCATCGAGAACTGCTGCTTGGATGTTGCAACGTTGATATTTCTGTCTTTTATGCTTTTGACGCTCTCATCCATATACTGTTTCATATCATTCAGTTCGCGCGTTATAAACGATTGAATTTGTATGACCCGGCCGGCAAGTGCATAAAGGCTATCCTCAACAACCTTGGCATCATCCTTTAATTTTAATTGCTGCTGACCAAGTTTTACGAAACGTGGATCTTGCAGATTTACGCCCCGGAAATCCTTCATTAACTTCTCCTGATCAAAAGATAAGGTGATCAGATTTTCAAGGATATCCCGAAGAGCATCCATATCTTCCTGCATTTGTTCCATTTCCTCAGCCTCCATAGCTTCGGACATGGACTTGGACATTTCCCGCATGGATTTTGCCGCTTTTTTCTGAGCCTGAGATGCTTTTGAATTCTGCTGCTTGCTTAGTTGCTCTTTACCCTGATTCATCTGCTCAGAAGCATTTTTTTGCTCCTCCTCTTTGGTATCAACCGGCTTTTCCAGCTCATTACCCATTTCCTCTATTTCCTTGGCATTTTCTTTTGCCTTGTCAAATTCTTCCTGAATTTTTTCCTGCTCTTTTTTCAGATCCTCGTTCTTTCCTTTCTTATCATCAGCGTTTTTGTTTTTATCGTTTTCCTGCGATTTATCAGCCAGATTTTCCTCTTTGTCGGCGAGCTTATCCAGTTTGTCGATCAGATTTTCCATTTTCTGCTCCATCTGCATTTGCTTGAAGAGCTTCATAGTCCGTTCCAGTTCCTTTTCAAGATTATGCTCCTTGTTTTTCAATTTGTCGAGCATATTCGACATGCGCTCACTTTTCTTTTGGTCGAGCAGTTTTTGCAATTCTTTGTACAATTTGTCTGTATCGTTATCCATCAGCTCGTTCATCAACTTCTGGAGCTGATCCATTTTTTGCTGTAACTCCGGACTTTGTTGATTGAATTGCTTCGATTTTTCATTCATGCTTTGATTTTTCTCCTGGAGCGCCTGTAACTCTTTCATCAGCTCCTCCCGTTTTTTCAGCACTTCTTCAATCTGCTTTTTTTCCTTAAAATCGAGCTCTTTGTTACTTTTGAGACGATCGTCCAGTGCACTGAGATCCTTTTCAAGGCTCTGTGCTTTTTTCATGGCAGACTCGATCTGGTTTTCTGTATTCTGCTCCGACTTTTTGATTTCAGCTTCAAGCTGATCTTTTGAAGGAACGGTGAATTGAATGGATCTGGAACGGGCACTTTTTGCGCCGTTTACGCCATCATTATCCCATACCTGAGCATAGTATTCAATTTTATCTCCGGGAGCCAGTGCAAGGCTGTCGACATACCACTGAAAATAAAAACTTTGTGTATTGACTGTTTTATTAAATGGAATCGGAATTGATTTTGGAACAGACCCTTTCTTCTCATTTTCTCTCTGGACAGAATAGAAAAGTTTTAACTGGGAAAAGCCATAATCATCACTGATGGAACCACCCAGAACCAGATAATTATAAAGTGTGGTATCCTGGAAATTTTCCAGAGAAAGCACGGGAAATTTATCAGGAATCACATTGATATAATACCCGATTTTATCGGCATTGGAAGCTTCATTATTTTTTAACTGAATCTGATATTGTGAAGATTTGCGGACCGAACGTTTGGTAACCTGAAATCCTTCATCGTTATCTTCTACGGCTTTGTAAAGGAGCGAGTCATTTTCAAAACGGATTCCAAGCGATTTTGTCGAAGAGGTATTGAAATTCCATTCAATGGTTGTGCCTTCCGGAACAGATAAATTTCCTACGTTATTCAAGGTTTCCGAAGGTTTGTGCAGATAAGCCGGATAATGCAGGTTAACGTCAAAGGATAACAGCGACGGGCGCTCAATTACGTTGATTTTATATTCATCAGAGAGAAAGCCAGCTGCTTCAAAGGAGAAAGCAGCATCTCTCTGTATGTTTTTAAATACATAAGAATAATGCTGATTACCTTCCTGATTTAATTTAAACCTAGTTCCGTTCTGAACCAGGTAAACATCCTTGGGTAAGGCTTCTCCTTTCAGTTGAAGTTTCAAGGTAAAATCCTCATTACGAAACGCTTTCAAACTTTTATTTTCCAGCAGAAAAGAGAATGGTGCATAAGTATAATTTTTTCCGAAATGGATGATCCTGTCGGAGCTGGATGTAAAAAATGATGGGTTAAAAAGTAAAATGACGCTTATGGCCACCAAGGGATAAATGGCATATTTAATCCATTTTTTATTTTCATTAAAACGGATAGCATCGGAGAATTTTACGATTAATAGCTGACCTGATTTTTGCCTGATACTGGCCTCGATAAGATCGGATTGTGTTCCCGAAAGATTGCGCAGTTGTAAAGTATTCAATAACTTATCGCCTACTTCCGGGAAATACTGACCGATCTGCAATGCCGCATCTTCATCAGAAAGTGGCCTTTTCAGGCCCAATAAATGGATAATTGGCTGAATAACCCATTGAAAGAATGAAAACAGCAGCACGGCTAAAAAACCAAAGAATAACGTTGCGCGGACAGCCGAGCTGAACCGGCCGAAATATTCAAGCGTATTGAATACCAGGTATACACTCAAAAGCAATGCGGCTGAAAAGATAATTCCTTTCAAAAGTTTATTCTGGTAATACTTTTGCCTGTATTCCTGAATACGAAGGAGAAGTCCTTCCATTACTGGTGTAAAAGCCGCCATAAGATTTGGGATTGTATTAATTACTATGGTAACGATTATACAAAGTAAAAATTACGATCTCCTCGTCGGCCATAATGCGGACTAATATAATCTTTTTTATGCTATTTTGAAAGATTTCACAGTGAAAGCAGTATTCCGGCACTGGCATAATTGACCCAGTTGAAGGTATATATTTTATCATTGTCTGCTCCGCCTTCCAATACCCGATACCCTAATTTTATTCCTAGTCTGGTATTAAGCTGATACGCTGCGCCGGCAAAGATATCTTCTGCCCGACCCACTTTTGCTGCCAGTGCATCTCCTTCAACGATAAAAGACCAGTGGTAATTTGGCTTGTAGCAGGCGTAAAAGTTTATGATAGGCACAAACCCAACATTGTCGTAGTGGGTGTCATACAGCTCATTTTTGAATCGTATATCTGCGTCCCTTATTTTGGCAGTCAAACCCGCTCCGACCTGCCAGCGCCCCTGCCGGATAAAGTTGTAGCGATAGGTCAACCGGTATGAATTGAATTTGTAGTAAACATTTACCGGGACGTTGGCAGAAAAATTCCTGTCGTTAAACTGGATGCTCTGATTAAAATTTCCGTGGTAATTTAGCGTCAGCGGGGCATATAACAAGAGAAGCGTATGCTTTTCATTAATCGTGTAACCTAAGCGGATTCTGTAAAATGCTTTTGCTTTTTCGTTCAGGTCATCAGATAGGTTCACCAGGGTTCCTCCGGTATTTGGAATTCGCACTTTATTATAACTTGTTCCAGGAATAACTCCACCTTCAAGATCCAGTTTAAATTGTGCTTTTACAGAAGAGAAAAAACAGCAGAGTAAAAGTGATACGATAATTTCTGAAGACGTTTTCATAGGCTCCTACAACAAAAAACAAACAACCCGCTTGTCGGATTGTTTGTTAAAAAATTGATGCCAGTTGTAATCGGGAAATGATCTGTTAAGCGCTTATTGTAACTGCATCCGGATTTTTTATCCCCTGAACAAATTGACGAATATCATTTTCAAGATCCTTGCTTTCTTCTAAAACCCGGATAAAAGCACTTCCGATAATCGCGCCCTGCGCATAATTACAGGCTTTTACATAAGTGGCATTATCCTTGATTCCAAAACCGATCAAACGCGGATTACGTAAATTCATCGCATTGATCCGGTTGAAATAAGATTCCATATCGGTGCTTACTCCGCTTTTCGAGCCGGTAACGCTTGCTGAGGAAACTGTGTAAATAAATCCTTCACTGGCCTGGTCAATCTGCCGGATACGTGCTTCGGAAGTTTGTGGCGTGACAAGAAAAATATTTAAAATCCCATAGGCATCGAAAATCGATTTGTATTCATTAAGATAAACATCCATCGGCATATCCGGAAGAATAAGTCCGTCCACACCAACTTCCGCACATCTTTTGCAGAAGTTTTCAATACCAAACTGCATGACCGGATTGATATAGCCCATCAGCAAAACAGGAATCGTAAGTGTTTCACGGATGCCGTGTAATTGTTCAAACAGCAGTTTTACAGACATGCCGTTCTCCAAGGCCCTCTCATTGCTTTTTTGAATGGTTTCACCATCGGCAACGGGGTCAGAATAAGGCATTCCGATTTCGACCAGGTCTGCTCCGCCTTCCTGCAATGCAGTCAGGATCTTCCTCGTATCATTAAGTTCCGGAAAACCAGCCGTAAAGTATACGTTCAGAAGTCCTTCTCCTGGCTTCTCAGTAGATTTTGTATTAAAAAGATTAACTATTCTGTTCATTCCTGTGTCCAGTAATCAAGCACTAAAACTTTGTCCAAATGTGGTTCTAAAACTTTCACAAATGCTTTATGTTCCGGATGAGGAAGGTAGGCTGCGCGCCCTTCCTCGCTATCAAAGGATACAAAAAACAAGTGCGTAAAGCCCTGGTTAAGTCCTTCGGGGCTGTTGTTTGTTCCCCATTCAAATCCTTTTACCTCCTTAACTTTTGATGGAAGCTTGCGGAAGGCATCTTCAACTTCTTTCACCTGTGCAGGTGTGGAAGAGTCTTTAAATTTAAATAATACGGCGTGACGTAGCATCTTTTTAGGGGCAGGTTTTTTATCTGAATTAGCGTAAGCGATGGTTCCGAAAAGTAGAAAACCGGCCAAAAATAAAGAAATGTATTTCATTTTGAATAGGTTTATTTAGGTTTGATTTAAAAGTCAGGCAATTTATAATTAATAATCCGAATTAGGATGAGCCGGAAATAATTCCGGCAACAAGTTTATAATACAAATCATTGAAGTTTATACCGATCGAAATACATAAATAAAGATTTTTTATCCCGGTTAAAACGTCGGCATTATTTGTGTAAAGCTGTATAAAAACAGGATCGGTTACGGGAAAGTCATACAATGAAACATTGTATGAAAAATGTAATCGAAGATGTTCTTTGGCCGGGTTATCCGGATAGATCTTCTCTGTTATTTTAAACTCGCTGACATTCAGCAACACAAGGGAATAATCAAGATGAACGATTTCCTGTGTAGAAAGCGCATTACTCCAATTCCCGAAAATATAGTAATGATTGTCGCATAAATTATGCAGCTGCCGACGATCAAACCGCCCGACCACTTTTAAATTTTCATCTTTAAAGAAAACATTTTCAGACTGATAAGATAATTTGACCGGGAAGCCGGTCAGTTCTATTTCAACGATATCCAGCAATTTTATGTGCGTTACCCAATGCGTGTAAATTTTACCGTGCTGGGTTTTACATATCGGACATATCCATTTCGGGCCATTTATTCCAATGATAGGCTCATTGTTATTGTTCAGCTGGATGCCTGCCAGGCACCTTCCCCCTTCTTTGACAGAATTGGCTAAACAGACAAAACGAATTGTCACTTAACCGCAATCAGGTCAGATGAACGATCCGGATATCATTTCTTACAAGACTGAAATATTCAGCTAACAGCCTCCTGTGACAATGGTCAGGTTTGTGTTCGCTGCATAACAGACAGTTTTCGTGGAGCTTCCCAATATCAGTTTTGCGGGCTACTTTACGGATGTCCAGCAGGTTCAGATATTCGGTTTCATATTCGTGCCAGGTTAGTTTTTTGGCACGGTACAGCGACAAAAGCTCTTTTGTAGGCGCAAAATCAAGGTTGTGTTCGTAGGAGATATTACTTATTGCTCTGGCAAAGTATTTCAGGTCCGTTCCTTTTGCGAAACCGGCCAACTGGGAAACATTATTTATTCTGGTGTCTACGATTTGCTTGACGCCAGAACTCTTTAAAAGATTAAAAAATGCTTCCGCTGGTTTTTCTGTAAAACCAATGGTGTATAACTTAATCATATTTTTTCTTCTGAATCGTGTGTGTATGGAGAAAATGCGATCTCCTGATTTTTTAAACGATAGGCAACAGTGATCTGATCCTGAATGGAAATATCAGGATTAAAAACTGTTGGAAACGGTAATTTTTTATGGAATTTTTTTAATAATGCTTTTTCGAGTGCCGCATTGGTCAACAGGGTTTTATCCCTGAGAATATGCCGGACATCGAATCCAATTTGCTGGAGAGCAACAGACACCATCGAGAAACGATGACAGTCAAGCGGTTCGGCTTCTGAGCACATCAGCGCAATAATGAAACCTTTTTCAAAACCATGAATTACTCTTTCAACACCGCTTTTAAAATCATCCGAATGGCGGACTTTTTCGAAATCTACTTTCGAATTTTCGTCTAAAAGTGCGGGATCTGTATGTCTGGCGCCAAATTCTTTGGCAAAATGCAGATAAGCAACCCCGTGTTTTTTCAAAAAAGCGGATAAGGGCTCCTTATTGAATTGAGGGTTATAAGCACTTGCTGCAACACTTCTGACATCAATAAGACAAGTAATCCCGTATGCCTTTAATAATTCGAGGAAATAATCCGGCGGATGGTTGGAGTGCCCCACCGTAAATAGCCTGTGTGTGTTCATTCTACAATCATCGGTAATGGTTACAATACGATTATGATTGCGTTGAGTATCAAGAATATTTTATGCTGAGCAATTTAGGCATTCTCCTTCATCACTGAATTTCAGGCGGTCAAACTCACCCAATTGTTCTTTTAATTCAAGAATTTCGTCTTCAATTTCACATCTTTCAAACAAAGACAATTCTCCTGAATTTACTTTCGTTTCCAGCTCCTGAACTTTCAGGCGCATTTCAAATACTTCCGGTAATGCCAGTATAGCCATCGTAAATAAGTTTAAATTTTATAAAAACAGATCGTACTATAACGAAGCTTATGGCTATTAGCTAATAGCCATAAGCTTTCAGTCAATATATTTCATGTAGGTTGCCATATCCTTATCCCCTCTTCCGGAAAGGTTGATAACAACCGTTTCATTGGCAGTTGCTCCCAGACGGCTCAAAACGGCAAGTGCATGCGACGATTCAAGCGCTGGAATAATTCCCTCCAAACGGGTAAGCTCAAAGGCTGCTGTAACGGCTTCATCGTCCGTAGCGGATAAAAATGTGCCTCTTCCGCTATCATACAAATAGGCATGCTGAGGACCAATGCCCGGATAATCCAGACCGGCTGAAATGGAAAAAGGTTCAACAACCTGTCCGTCTTCTGTTTGCATCAAAATGGTCCTGCTTCCGTGTAAAACACCCGGCGTTCCCAAAGCGGTTGTGGCTGCTGAATGACCAGAGTTTACACCCTGTCCTGCCGCTTCCACTGCCACGAGTTTGGTTTCAAGATTATCCAGATAATGATAAAAAGCACCTGCAGCATTACTTCCGCCACCCACACAGGCCACCACATAATCAGGGTTTTCCTTACCTGTCTGCTCTTTCAGCTGCCATTTGATTTCTTCAGAAATGATAGATTGAAAACGGGCAACCATATCCGGGTAAGGATGCGGCCCCACAACAGATCCGATGATATAATGTGTATCAACAGGGTTATTGATCCAGTGACGCATAGCCTCGTTTGTCGCATCTTTGAGCGTTTTTGAACCGCAGGTTGCGGGTCTGACTTCGGCACCTAGCATTTTCATACGTGCCACATTAGGAGCCTGACGTTCTATATCCAGTTCTCCCATGTAAATCACGCATTCGATGTTCATGAGCGCGCACACCGTAGCTGTAGCCACACCATGTTGCCCCGCACCTGTTTCAGCCACAACGCGTTTTTTACCAAGTTTTTTAGCCAGCAAAATCTGCCCTATGGTATTATTTACCTTATGCGCACCTGTATGGCAAAGGTCTTCTCTTTTAAGAAATATATTGGTTCCGTATTTTTCGGAAAGTCTGTTGGCACGATAAAGCGGCGTCGGGCGACCTACATAGTTTTTTAGCAGATCGTCGTATTCCTGCCTGAATGACGGCTCCGAAATAATCTGAAGATAGTTTTCACGTAATTCTTCAACATTAGGATAGAGCATTTCAGGAATGAACGCGCCACCAAATGTGCCGTAATAACCTTGGCTGTTTGCCTGGTAAGATGTTTTTTCTTGCACTGCTTCCATAAGTTTATGCTTCTGCCTGCTCCTCTTTTTTAACCCTAACCTTATCGAAAAGTTCTTTTAATGCGGAAATATCTTTTAATCCTGGTTCTGTTTCGAACATGCTGTTTACGTCAATTCCATAAATTGGCATCGTTTTGGATAAAGCGATCACCTCATCAATATTGTCAAGACCCACACCACCGCTTAGGAAGAAAGGCTTTTCATTATCGTATTTTTTTAAAAGACTCCAGTCAAATGCTTTTCCATTTCCACCGGGATTTTCACCTTTTGTGTCAAATAAAAACATATCACAGAAGGATTTGTAATTATTCAGCATGGCAAAGTTAAACTGGTCGTGAATAGAAAATGCCTTGATGATATTCACACCCTTCTGACGGATACTTCGGCACATATCAGGCAGTTCGTTTCCATGCAGCTGGGCATATTGTAAATCGTACTTCTTAACAGTATCCAGAATATATCCCGGACTGGCATTAACAAAAACACCTACTTTTTTAATCGTATTAGGAATACTTTTTACAAATTCCGGGTCCAGATCATTTCCTACAAAACGAGGAGATTTCTCGGAAAATATAAATCCGATAAAATTGGGTTGTAATGCGATTAACTCTTCGATGTTGCCCTGTTGGCGCATCCCGCAAACTTTAACTTTCATAGAACGTGAGGGTTTCTGTTACCAATTCGCGATAAATTATTTTGCAGCATTCCCAGTGCTGTTCCGGGGTTTGCTGTTTTCATGAATGTTTCTCCGATCAAAAATCCTTTGTATCCGTGCATGAATAATTCAATGATTGTTTCCGCATCGCTTAACCCGCTTTCGGATATTTTAACAAAGTTATCAGGAATTTGTGTGCTCAATTCGATGGATGTCTTAATCGAAGTTTCAAAAGTTTTGAGATTTCTGTTGTTAACACCAACGATATCGATTGTATCACACAAACTCTGTGCCAATTCCTCTGCATTGTGTACTTCCAGTAAAACTTCCAGTCCCAGGTCCTGTGCTTTTTTACTAAGCGACACGATTTCGGATGGTTCAAGACATGCAGCTATTAAAAGAATAATGTCAGCTCCGATTGCTTTTGCTTCAAAAAGCTGATATTCATCCACGATGAAATCTTTACGGAGCATGGGGATTTGTGGATTGGCTTTACGTGCTTTCAGAAAATCGTCAAAAGATCCGCCAAAGAAATCAATATCAGTTAAGACAGAAAGTGCTGCTGCGCCTTCTGATACATAATCTGCGGTAACGATTTCCGGCAATACACCGCCGTTTATGATTCCCTTTGAAGGAGATTTTCGCTTAAATTCTGAAATGATCCGGGGCGTGGAAGTGTTTCTCAAAACAGATGACAGCGAAGCTGTACTGCGACTGAACAGTAACTCCTTTTCCAGATCTGAAATGGTTTTTACCTTTTTAGATAATTCGACTTCAACCTTTTTACGCGCAATAATTTTTTCTAATATATTCATTTAGCTCTCCTTTTGTGCTTTAACATCCAGTCATAGATGTTATATGTATCCTGTTTTTCGTAAAGCCACTGGATCGAATGTCCTTCGTTTTCCAGCACCGTCAATTGTATATTTCCTTTACATCCTTGCAGCGTTTTTACCTTTTCTTCTGTTTCAGAAAGGGATACGACTGAATCCTGCCTGCCATGAAATGTCCAGATAGGGATGGTACTGAGCTTGCAAAGATTGGCAACATCGCTGTCCCATGCGCACAAAGGCACGAGCGCAGCAAATTTATCCGGATTTTCTTTGGCAATTTCAAAAGTTCCGCCACCTCCCATACTGATTCCGGTAAGGTATACCCTGTCTGTATCGATTTTGTATTTTGATAGCAGATCAAGATATAATGAATCAAACCAGTTTTGTGTGGACCAGTTTCTCACATTGGCCGGGCATTGTGGGGAAGCGATGATAAAATCAAAATGTCTGCCTTTTTCAGTAAGCTGAGGAGGACCGTATGCTTTAAGTTTATCTAAATCATTTCCCTTTTGTGAACTTCCGTGAAGATAGATTATCAGAGGATATTTTTTGGCTGTATTATATTCTTTCGGGAGATAAAGCAGATATTCGTATTTCTTTTTCTCTTTGGGATGTGCCGCCGTTTCAAATATATAAGAGTCGCTGGCTTTTGCACTTGTCGGTGTAACAAGGCAGGTTAAAAATACAAAAAAACAAATGAGCCAAAAATGTCTTATCATCTTTATTTATTCCTGAAAAAGAACGGCTATCTCTAATTTGGTGTAAGTCAAAAAAGATTTCCGCCCGGATTTCTATTTTATGCTGCTATCAGTTTTTTAAAGCTTTCCAGCGCTTTTTTACTTTCCAATGATTCACGGGCCATAGCTACCGCATCTATCAGGGATAACTTTGGGTTAGCACAATGTAATGCCAATGCCGAATTGGCCAAAACAGCTTGCTTTTGGGCTGAGGTAGCTTTATCATTCAACACGTTCATGAAAATTTTCGCTGAGGCTTCGACTGTTTCCCCTCCCGAAAGTTCGGAGGCGCGCAAAGTATCCAGACCCAAATGGGAAGGAGTCAGAACTTGCTCTGAATGAGCTGTTATGATTTTAAAGGCTCCTGTTAATGACACTTCATCGTAACCGTCTAGGGCATGAACAACTAGAAACTGTTTGTCAGTCTGTTGGTAAAGATAAGCAAAAAGTCGGGCTAATTCAAGACTGAAAACACCAACGAGCTGCTTTCCGGGCGATGCTGGGTTTACCATTGGACCCAGCATATTAAAGAATGTTTTAATGCCCAATTCTTTACGCACCGGCGCTACGTTTTTCATTGCAGGATGGAATAACGGAGCATGTAAAAAGCATACACCTGCTTCGTCGATCTGGCGTTCCAGAATGGACTTATCGTTGGTAAATTTTGCTCCCAGAAATTCCAGAATCGTTGAGGACCCGCACATGGAGGATACGCCATGATTGCCATGTTTGGCAACACGCTGGCCTGTCCCAGCTATAACAAAGCAGGAAAGGGTTGAAATATTGAATGTATCCTTTCCATCGCCTCCCGTTCCGCATACATCGATTGGGTCGTATGCAGAAAGGTCTGTTTTGAGACACATTTCCAGCATGGCATCACGAAAGCCTTCGAGTTCTTCAACGGTGATACTGCGCATGGCATAAACGGTCAGAAATGAGGCTATTTCTGAATTCGAATATTCACCGGAGCTGATGCCGATCAGAATTTCCTTAGCCTGTGTTTTACTTAATACTTTGTATTCAAATAAATGTCCGAGAATGTTTTTCATGGTGCTAAAAATCCATAGGAGGCACTACGCCATTATTGAGAAAAAGAGTGTATGAATTAAATGTTTAACCAGTTTTGTAACATTGCTTTTCCATGGTCAGTTAATACCGACTCCGGGTGAAACTGAACGCCTTTGACGTCATAGGTTTTATGTGACAGAGCCATAACCCTGCCTGCTTCATCCAATGCAGTAATGGTCAGATCGTCCGTAAAAGTTTCTGGAACCACGGTCCAGGAATGGTATCTTCCCACCTGAATTTCCGAAGGAAGGCCTTGAAAAATACGATCGGTAGAATCTGTTACTATGGCCTTGTCGCTGATTCCGTGCAGTACATCCGTCATATTTTCCAGACTGGCGCCATATACCTCACCAATGGCCTGATGACCCAGACATATTCCCAAAATACTTTTCGTAGGACCATATTCACGGATCAGATCCTGCATAATACCTGCTTCCGATGGAATACCGGGACCAGGAGAAAGAAGGATTTTGTCATATTGGCCTACTTCTTCCAATGTAATTTTATCGTTCCTGAAAATATCCACATGGCCGTGCAGTTCGCGGAGTATGTAAACCAGGTTATAGGTAAAAGAATCGTAGTTATCTAAAACAAGTATTTTCATGTTATTATAGCGATCGGCTTCCGGCAGTCGGCTTTGGCCGTATTCTGGTTAGTGTAACAGGTTATGTAAAAGGTACTCGGAACAGGGTTTTATTAAACGGCTATATTGTAATCCAGCATCAGTTCATCAGCCGGCTTACCCCGTATACCCCAGTTATGCAGAGGTGTTTCGGTCAGGGTTATTTCAATATCGTTGGGCGAGATGCCCAGCTCGGTCTCAAAGCGGTCAAAAACTAATTGGTACAAATGTTTCTTGGCAGCAACGGAACGGCCTTCAAACAGTGAAATTTCAATAATAGTGTATCGGTTACTCCTTCCTTCCGGATAGAAAAAATCTTCGCTATCAAGATAAAAAAAACGATGAGCTTTTTTGTTTTCAGGATATTGGAAAGCTTCAACAATGCAAGCGTGCAAAATTTTCGAAAGCTTGCTTCTTATGGGAAGCAATTGTTCTTTCAAGCCGTAAATCTTTATCTGTCCCATAACATTTATCAGATTTCTTCAGCAACATCTATCGCCTTACGTAACGCAGCCAGCTTGCTATTAATTTCCTGTAACTCGCTTTCTACGTTTGACTTGGCTACAACACCCATTCCGGCACGGTAAAACAGGGTATTATCCTTGCTTAAAAATGTACGGATAGCGATGGCGTGGTTGAAGTCTCCGTTGAAATCCATAAACCCGATAGCGCCACCGTAAATGCTGCGGTTGCTGGTTTCCATCTGGTCAATAAGTTTCATTGCATTATGTTTCGGAGCTCCTGAAAGCGTGCCGGCGGGGAAAGTATCCGCTACAAGCTGCAATGGATTTACCCCTTCATTCATTTTCCCCACGACCTTCGAAACCAGGTGAATAACGTGAGAATAGTACTGAACTTCTTTGTAATTCGTGACTTTTACGGCGTCGCAGCTACGGCTTAGGTCATTTCTTGCCAGGTCAACCAGCATCACGTGTTCAGCAGTTTCTTTTGGGTCATTAAGCAATTGCTGCGCTGCTTCTGCGTCTGCCTGATCGTCTCCTGTTCTTCGAAAAGTACCAGCTATGGGATGAATTTCAGCCTGACCATTTTTGATAAATATCTGTTTTTCGGGAGAAGAACCAAAGATTTTATAATTGCCGTAATCGAAGTAAAACAGATAGGGAGAAGGGTTGATAGAACGGAGTGCGCGGTATACATTAAATTCGTCTCCCTGGAAATCTCTGCTGAAACGGCGGGATGGTACAATCTGGAACACATCGCCACGCAGGCAGTGATCAATTCCTTTCTGTATAACACCTCTCATTTCGTCATCTGTGACATTGGATGTTTCGTCGGAGGTAATATGGAAACCATATTTAGGGAAATTACGATTTTTAATCAGCACCTCGATTTGCTCTAACCCGCTTTCTTCATTAGGTTCGCCATATTGGTGTTCAAAAATATACAATTCATTTTTGAAGTGATTAATAGCGATTACGTACCGATAAACCTGGTAAAAAATCTGGTCAATTTCTGTTTCGGCATTGGTTGGCTGAATGTCAATATCTTCAAAATACGTTACGGCATCGTAGGTCATATGGCCAAATAGACCGTTTGTGATAAATGGGAATCCGCTTTTCTCAGAAACAAAGCTCTGTGCGTAGCCATAAAGAGCCTGTACGGCATCTTTGCGCTTGGCCAGGGTAAATGTTTCATTGGTACCGTCAGGATATTTCTGTGTAACGATATCGTTGTTTAGCTTAAAGGAAGAAACAGGATCGCAGCATATGTAGGTAAAGGAATTCTCATTGCCATGATAATCCGAACTTTCCAGCAATATCGTATTGACAAAGCGATCACGAAGTTTCAGGTAAATCGAAACAGGTGTTAATGTATCGGCCAGCAGCTTTTTATGCCGGGTAGTGATAGCGTAAGTTTTGGTTATAGAGGACATATTATTCTTTGGAATAGAGATATAACAAAAAAGCGGCTAGCTGTCAGATGAACAGCTAGCCGCTTTGGAAAGTATATAATAGATCTTATACTACACAATAGAGCTTACTCGTCCATCTTTTTAAGACGTGTACGCCACCACCATGTAATATTTGAAGTAATTGTCATGTTTTGATTAAGACAGATTTAAGTCTATACAAAGATATTAAAAAGGATGTGATTCTTGCAATAGTTACATAAAATAAAGTTTTGCACACGCAAAAAAGACCATCCTTTTGAGATGGTCTTTTTTGCGTGTAATGGTATTGTGGCGACTACCTACTTTACCAGGTTTGACCCAAGTATCATCGGCGGTTCTGGGCTTAACTTCTCTGTTCGGGATGGGAAGAGGTGAACACCAGGCCAATAGTCACCAACAAGA
>Ga0247817_10000375_pt1 | contig 25870 bp, 26 predicted proteins | sample UWRJL212509R1_FD_178010 | JGI IMG/M metagenome (GOLD analysis project Ga0247817, IMG submission 178010) | Plant litter microbial communities from Arlington Agricultural Research Station in Wisconsin, United States - UWRJ-L212-509R-1 | ecosystem: Environmental > Terrestrial > Plant litter >...
GGCGGCGCTCGAGCGGCTCGGCGTCGAGCTGGGCGGCACGGTCTCCCTCCGCGCCGTCACGACTCGCGAGGTGACAATCGTCGGCCTCATCGACGACCAGTCGCGTGCTGACTCTGCGCAGCTCTTCTTCGGCCGCACGGGCGCGTTCGCTGCACGCAGCGCGAGTGACCGCGCTGCCTCCACGATCTACTACATCCCGGCCGAGACCATCGAGTGGAACGACGTACTCGAGCTCAACGCGCGCGGCGCTGTCGTGCTGTCCCGCGACGTACTGCTCGATCCCCCGCCGCCCTCGCCCGAGATCCTCACGGCGCGAACGGATGACACACCCCTCAGCATCTTCGCGATCGCCGGCATGTTCGGACTCTTCGCCGCGTTCGAGGTCGTGCTGCTCGCGGGGGCGGCGTTCACCGTCACAGCCCGACAGCAGCAGCGCACCCTCGCGACGATCGCGAGCGTCGGCGCGACGGCATCCACCCTGCGCACCGTCGTGACGGCGAGCGGACTCGTGCTCGGCGCCATCGGCGGCATCGTGGGCGTGGGTCTCGGGATTCTGGGTGGCGCGACCTTCATGGCGCTCACCGACAACGGGAGCCGCGTGCTGTACTACGGATTCCACCTGCCGTGGCTGCTCCTGTTCACTGTCGCCGCCTTCGCGGTTCTCGTCGGCTGGATCGCAGCCCTCGCCCCGGCACGGGTCGCGGCGCGCCTCGACGTCGTCGCAGCCCTGCGCGGCTCCCGTCGTCCACCCGAGCCGAGTGCGCGACGCCCCGTGGTGGGGCTCGTGCTGTTGCTCGTCGGAATCGGCCTCACCCTCGTCGGCGGCATCCTCATGTCAGTGAACCTGCCCGCTGACGAGTACGTCTTCGCGTCCGACGGCGCGCTCAAGGTGGTGCCGGGAACCCTGCTCGCCATCGGCCCCGTGCTCGCCCTCGTCGGCCTGATCGCGTGCGGGCCGCTCCTGCTGCGCGTGATCTCGCACCTTCTGCGGGGCAACGGTCTCGGGGCGCGACTCGCCTCCCGGGATGCCGCGCGCAACCCGGGCCGCTCGGTTCCCGCCATCGCCGTCACCATGACGACAATCTTCGTCGCCGTCGTCGGGATGAACCTTCTCGCGTCGGTCGAGAAGACCCAGGCCGAGAACTGGCAGTACACGATCGCGGAGGGCGAAATCTTCGTCGGCCTCGACAACCGCTACGACTACTCTGGCGCGGAACAGGACATCGTCGAGTACGACGCCGACGCCCTCGAGACAGCCGTGCGCACCTCGGTCGACGTCGACCAGCTCGCCGTCGTGTCGACGGTGCGCGAGCCCGTCGAGCTGTTCCGTGGCGACGGCCCCGCGGCACCGCCCGTGGGCAACCACGCGTACGTCGCGATCCCGAAAGAGAATGCGTGCGTCGAACCCTACGACGAGAACGACTGGCGCTGCCAGACCTGGTTCATCGACCCCGGTTCATCCGGAATCCGCGACCGCATCATGGTCGGCGATGAGCGCGGCCTCGCACTCGCGCTCGGCCGTGCCCCGAGTGCCGCTGCCCTCGACGCTCTCAACAGTGGCGGAGTCGTCTCGCTCTACCGTCAGCCCGTCGCCGACAACGAGATCACCTTCAACTGGTGGAGCGGCGACCAGCTCGTCGCCGGCGACCACTACAACGGCGGCACGCCCGTGCACAGCGTCACGGCGCCCGCCGTCGTCGACGAGCCTGAGCACCCCTACTACCTCGGCGTCTTCATGGCGCCGGCGACCGCGACGAAGCTCGGTCTCGAGTCGCACCCCGCGTTCATCCTTGCGTCGGTCACGACGCCGCCGACCGACGCGCAGGCCGACGCCCTGCTGTTCTCCGCCGAACTCGCCAAGCCCGGTATGGACCGCAACGGATCTGCCGCGTACATCTCGGTCGGGCCGGAGCCCTATGCCGCCACCTGGACCTGGGGGCTCCTCGGCCTCGCCGCGCTCGTCGCGCTCGCCTCAGCGGGCGTCGCGATCGGCCTCGCGCGGTTCGATGGGCGGCGGGATGACGCCACGCTCGCCTCCCTCGGCTCGTCGAGGCTCGTGCGGCGCAACTTCGCGTTCTGGCAGGCGATAGTGCTCACCGGAACCGGTGCCCTGCTCGGCGCCGGCCTCGGGCTCATCCCCTCGATCGCTCTGTCGCAGAACACTCTCACGCCGTTCGCGCCGCCGTGGCTGCCGATCGCGCTCATCGTGATCGTGCTGCCGCTTCTCATCGCTGCCGGCGGATGGCTCGTCGCAGCACGGGCACCGTGGGTGATGCGGGTCGCCGGGGAGTAGCCTCGGCGTCGCTCGGCCTGATTTCGACAGGCTCATGCACCGCTACTTGGCGTCGCCGTAGTTGTCGACGGTGACGGCCGTGACCGGGAAGTCCACAGGGAGCCTGCCGAAGATCAAGCGCCCGGCATCGGCGGCCGCGGCGCGCACCGCCTCCGTCACCTGGGGTGCGAGCTCTGCCGGGGTGTGCACGATGACTTCGTCGTGGAGGAAGAACACGAGGTGCGGGCCGTGCTCGAGCGGACCGTCGGTCATCTCCCACAGGCGTTTGCGCAAGCCCGCCATCCAGCACAGAGCCCACTCCGCCGCTGTGCCCTGCACGATGAAGTTGCGGGTGAAGCGGCCCCAGCTGCGGGACTGACTCTTCGCCCGGTTCTGGTCGGCCGCTGTCGCAGTGTCGCTCTGGGCGGCGCCCTGCACCTCGCGCCAGAGTTCGCCGGGGTAAGGCGAGGAGCGACCGAGCTGGGTCGACACGATCTCGCCGCGTTCCCCGGCGCGCGCCGCAGCCTCCACCATCGCTATCGCCTGCGGGTACGCCTTCGCGAGGCGCGGCATGAGCCTGCCGCTCTCCCCCGTGGTCGCGCCGTACATCGCGCCGAGCAGTGCGAGCTTCGCTTCAGCACGCGTGGCAACGGCACCGCTCGCCACGATTCCCTCGTAGAGGTCACCGCGACCGGCCTCGGCCATGGCGCGGTCGGCACTCATCGCCGAGAGGATGCGCGGCTCGAGCTGGGCGGCGTCGGCGACGACGAACTTCCAGCCCTCGTCGGCCACGACGGCACCGCGCACCTGCTTGGCAAGCTGAAGCGCCCCGCCTCCACTCGCACCCCAGCGGCCCGTTGCAGCACCACCCGGCACGTAGTCGGGGCGGAACCGGCCGTCGACGACCCAGGTGTCGAGCCAGTGCCATCCATTCGCGCTGAGCAGACGTGCGAGCTTCTTGTAGGCGAGCAGTGGCGCGATGACCGGGTGGTCGAGTTGCTTGAGGTCCCAGGAGCGCGTCGAATCGACGATGAGGCCGGCGCGACGCAACGCCTTGAGCAGCTCCTGCGGCGAGTCGGGGTTGATGTCGTCACCACCGAGGTGACCGCGCATCTCCACCAGCAGGGCGTCGAGCGCAGCGGGGCGCTCCCCCGCACGCGGTCGCGGGCCGAGCGTCTCCTGCAGCATCTGGCGGTGCAGGTCGGCGTTCCACGGCAGGCCGCCGTGCTTCATCTCGACGGCGATGAGGCCACCGGCGGACTCCGCGGCGAGCAGGAGGTTCAGGCGGTTCGGATCGCTGGATGCCGCGACAGCCGCCCTCTGCAACCGGAACTCGGCCACGGGGTCAGGCTCGTCGACCCCCGCGGGCTCCCCCAGGTCGAACAGCAGCTCGTCAGGGTTCGGTCCGGCCGGAGCCTCGAGCTCGAGCGGAACCGTGGAATCCCACGCGTTGCGCGGTGCACGCGCGAGCTCCGACGAAGCCGTGTGGGCGCTCAGCCGCAGGATGTTGTGGCTCAGCCGCAGGTCGACGCAGCGCTCGACGCGAACTCCGCCCGCGAGCAACTGCGGGTACCAGGTGCGCGAGTCGCTCCACACCCAGCGCGGGCTCGACTCGTCGTTCTCGAGGTCGGCCCACTCGGCGAGATCCTCTGGGTCGATGAGCTCGGGATCGTCGGCGGGGTTCGCTGCGTCGTCAAGACGGTGCGCGACGATACCGTCGGCCGTTCGCGCGAGAACTACGTACACGCTCCCAGTCTGCCGTGCGCCGGTGACATCCACCGACAGTGCGAGCTGCCGACGTGCGTGTTCGAAAATTCAGGACTTTGGTCAGGCGGCCCGCGCCGACGGCCCGTACCCACTCGGGTGCGCGAAATGCGCGCGACAAAAGTCCTGAGTTTCCGAAAGGACGTCGGGCCGTGGGAGAGCGTTAGGGGCGGCTGAGAGCGCTAGGCGTGCAGCAGCTCGCCCGACTTGGTCAGCACGTTCTTCTCGCCGGCCTCGACCGCGACGCTGAAGCGGTTCTGCTTCGGCGGCATCGGGCAGTTGAAGTTGTAGCTGAAGGCGCAGGGCGGCAGAACGGCTCGGTTGAAGTCGAGCGTGATGGTGCCGTCGGGGTTGGGTGCGACGAACAGAAAGCGACCGACTGAGTAGGTCGAGTCGCCCGAGGTCGCGTCAGCGAAGACGAGCTGCAGGGCTCGCCCCGCCTTGAAGGCAGCGAGGTCGTAGTCGACGCCGTCCTTCGTGAAGGTGATCGATCCGGGGATCACCTCGTCTTTGGTCTTGCCGTTGTCTTTCAAGTGCTCGAAGCCGAGGGTCGTGCCCTCGGGGTTCTCGGCCCACTGCGCGGTGATGACCCAGTCGGGGTTGTACTCGAAGGCATCGATCGTGCCGAAGTTCTGGATGTCCTCCGAGTTGGAGTCCCAGACGCGCAGCGCGTAGTTGCCCTCGGCACCGGCGATGACGAATCCGGTGCGGGTTCCGCCGAAGTCGACGTCGCTCGGTTCCGGCTGGTTCTTGCCGCGCACGATGACTGTGCCGTCGACGAGCGCGCCGTCGACCGTGATTCCGTCGGCAGCCGTCGCGGTGACGGCGAGTCCACCCTCCGCGGGAGCCCAGGTTCCTGGAACGCCCCAGATGGTCTGCTCTGCGTCGATCCACTGCGTGTTGACGAGCGCGAGGTTGCCCTTCGGCTGCACGACGGCGAGTTCGCGGCGCTCCCGGTAGACGGCGAGCAGGGCTTCTGGGGTCGAGTCAGTCATGGGTTCCATCCTTGTTGAAGTCACTCCAGACAACCGCGACCGACACGAAAATATGCCCCGCTTTAAAGCAGAAAGCCCGGGTGCTGAACCAGCACCCGGGCTTCTACGAATCAGTTAGCGCTTGATGAAGGCGTCCTGCGCGAGTTCGAGAGTCTCGAAGGCGCCCAGGCTGCGACCGAGGCGCGTTGTCACGTGGAACTCGTTCTCTCCACGCTGTTCAACCATGCCGACGAATGCGCCACGAACGCGACCCAGCCAGACCGTGTTCTGCACGCAGTCGGCGGCCTGCCACTCGAGGTGCGGACCGTTTTCGACGATCGCGCGAACCTGCTCGGCGGTGACGGGTACTGCAATGTCGTGTGAGCGTGCTGCCTGGGGTGCATCAATGGTTGTAGTCATGATTTCCCTCCCTCAAGGGTTTTCGGTAATTAAGAAATTACCCCCAGATAAGGGACAGAGACTGGGTATTGTGCACAGGCCGATAGTGCGCTATCGCCCCAAGGCGGCTATCCGTTTTCGGGCGTGCAGCTCCGCCTGCGAGGGGCGCCCGAGCAGTACCCCGAGCGCGAACAGCACGACCCTCGTGAGGGTACGGGCGGGCCACCACGCGCGCTTCATCCCGAGCATCCGTCGGTACTCTTCCGGGATCGTCGAGACGGCCCCGGCGAGCAGAATGCGATAGCCAGGCATGACCATGCGCTTCAACGGCGGATTGCGGATGAACCGCACGGCCTCGGCCACGCGTTCGTCGCTCACGAGTTCCGGCCCGAACGCTGCGAGCTGGGCGCGCAGCTCGGCTTCCGAACGTGGAGGGTTGCTGACGCCCATGAGGTCGCCGGCCGCGGACCACTCACGCACGTAGCCGTCGGCACCCCCGGGAATAGCTCCCTTCCAGGTCTGGTGGCAGGTGAGGAACGACTCGGCGAACACCACATGCACCCAGCGCAGCAGGTCGTCGTCGCCCGCCGAGTACGTCACATCCGCGCCGCTCGCACTTCGATAGGTTCCGATGACCCTCGTGTGGAGTTTCGAGACGAAGGCAGAGCCCTGCTCTGCACCCGCGCGGTCGTCGAACGAGGTAGTGAGCACCCAGCGAACCGTGCCGGAGAGGCGCCCGAGCGGGTCTTCGCGGTAACGCGACCAGTCGTGCACTCCCGCCATGGCGCCTGGATGCAGCGTCTGCAGCAGGAGCGCGCGAATGCCGGCGACGAGCACGGGGGTTCCGCCATGGATCTCCCACACCGCAGAGCCCGGGCCGAAGTAGCCCTCGTCATCTCCCGTGGCCATCGCAGCGACCCAGTCAGGGACTCCTGAGGCGTCGCCGGAGAAGGCGTCGAGCAGGTAGTCCTTGAGCTTCACCATCCCCAGGTTCCCTCGCCGCCCTTGAACGGGCCGACGATGTTCTCGGTGATCCACCCGCCGTAGAAATCGCCCTCCTGTGCAACGACAGTCTCACCGTCGACGGTGCAGCGGTCCATCATTCCGGGGTAGACGGCGACGCGGTCGACGAGTTGCTCGAAACCACGCGACGGAGCCGGGTAGAACCAGGCGGCGCGGTCGGCGCTGCCGACGCTCAGGTAGTGGGCTTCGCCCTTGAACTCGCAGAAGCTCGTGCCGGGGGCGGGCTGCAGCACGCCGTCCGCGAAGGCGCTGCGCGGCAGGTAGTAGACCGGCGGGTGACTCGTCTCGAGCACCCGGACCGCGTCATTGGTCGACGCCACGACCCTGCCATCCAGCTCGATGGTCACGTGCTTCGTCACGGGTTCGACGCGCGGCGGGCGCGGGTAGTCCCAGACGCTCTCCTGGCCGGGGCCGGGTACAACTCTCTTCATGTGTTCACCGTAACCCTCACTTAGGGTGAAGCCATGACTCTCCCCACTCTCGCAGTCACCGGCTCGACCGGTATCGTCGGCGGCATCGTCGCGACCGAGCTCTCCGACGCCGGGATGCCCCTGCGCCTGCTCGTGCGCGACCCGGCCCGCGCGCCCCGGCTCGACCGCTCTGTCGTCATGCAGAACAGCTACGGCGAACCCACCGACGCTCTCGATGGCGTCGAAGTGCTCTTCATGGTGTCGGCGGCAGAGAGCGAGACCCGGCGCGACGAGCACCTCGCCTTCGTCGACGCCGCGGCAGCCGCCGGCGTGCGGCACATCGTCTACACGTCGTTTCAGGGCGCTGCTGCCGATTCGGTCTTCACCCTCGGCCGCGACCACTTCGCGACCGAGCAGCACATCCGCGCGAGCGGCATGACCTACACATTTCTGCGGGACTCGTTCTACCTCGACTTCATGCCGTCGATGGTGGGCGACGACGGCATCATGCGAGGCCCGGCCGGTGACGGTCGCGTCGCGATCGTCGCGCGCGCCGACGTCGCACGCACCGTCACACGCGTGCTCGAGAACCCCGAGGCCCACGCCAATCAGACCTACACGCTCACCGGCCCCGAGGCCCTCACCCTCACCGAGGTCGCAGCGGTCATCACGGATGTCACGGCCCGACCGACGACGTTCTACGACGAGTCCCTCGACGAGGCCTATGCGTCGAGGGCGAGCTACAACGCTCCCGACTGGCAGGTGGACGCGTGGGTCAGCACGTACACGGCCATCGCCGCGGGCGAGGTCGCTACGGTGAGCGACGACGTCGAACGGGTCACCGGCCGCGTGCCGCTCACCCTCGCGCAGTTCCTGGGCGCATAGCTGCGCTGCGCCCGGGGCCGCGGCACGGGTTAGCGACGGCGGCAGGGGTTGCAACCCGGGCCGCGGTCGCCTGCACGGGCACGGCACGGCCGCTCTAACACATGTTGCTGCCAGGCTTGGCGGTTCCCGACAGCACGCTGGGAACCGTTCGTCGCACCCTCCCCGTTCGCAGAACCCGCGCGTACCGTCGATGGCGTGAAGACGATCAGCCTGTCGAAGCTCGACGATGGGCGGCTCACGCGGCACGTCAGCGCTGAGGCCGTCACCTCCGTCGATGCTGCGCTCGAACTCGGCCGCCAGCTCGCAACCGAGGCGATCTACCCCGGGGAGGGCGCCACGGGCGAGTTGTGGGGCACACTCGCATCCATCGCCGCAATCGACCTGGGCGCCGCTCGCGCGATCGAGCCGCACCTCGACGCGCTCGCGATTCTCAACGAGGCGGATGTCGCGGCCGACCCCTCTCGCAGCTGGGGAGTCTTCGCGTCCGAGGCGCCGGGTACGACGCTCGAAGCCGTCGAGGGCGACCTCGGCTGGACCATCAGCGGGACCAAGCAGTGGTGCTCCCTCGCCGGGAGCCTCGACTCCGCGCTCATCACCGCCTCCGGGCGGCTGTGGAGCGTCGACCTGCACGATGCCGGGATCACCGTGGACACCGCGGCCTGGCGCTCCCGCGGGCTCGTGGAGATCCCGAGCGGACCCGTCACGTTCGACACCGTGGGCGTCGAGCCGGTCGGAGCGGCCGGCTGGTATCTCGAGCGCCCGGGATTCCACTGGGGCGGAATCGGTGTCGCGGCCTGCTGGTTCGGCGGTGCTGTCGGACTGGCCCGCACGCTGTTCAACGCTCCCCCGCGCGGGGACTTCGCCCTCATGCACCTCGGAGCCATCGACGAGCAGCTTGAAGCCTGCCGCGTCGTGCTCACCGAGGCCGCGGATGCCGTCGACCGCCGCGAACCTGCGCGCCTGCTCGCCAAGCGCGTGCGGGCCACAGTCGCGCGCACCGTCGAGGATGTACTGCTGCGCGTCGGCCATGCGCTCGGCCCCGCACCGCTCGCGCTCGACGGAGCGCACGCCAAGCGCGTCGCCGACCTGCAGCTCTATCTACGCCAGCACCACGCGGAGAAAGACCTGGCCTCCCTCGGCGGCGCCCTCGTCGACGGTGGTGAGCTGCCGTGGTGATGTTCGACTCGACGCAGCCACCCACCGCGCTCTCCGTCTGGCAGGACAGCATCGACGCGGCTCCCGAGTTCGACCTCGGAGCCTACGAGAGCATCGTCGTCGTCGCGCCTCACCCCGACGATGAGACGCTCGGCGCCGGCGGGCTCATCGCGGCGTGCGGTGAGCGGGGCATCCACGTGCGGGTCGTCGTCGTCACCGACGGCTCCGGGTCGCACCCCGGTTCTGAGACGACGCCCGGCGAACTCGCGCTCCTGCGCGCGGCCGAGGTAACGCAAGCCGTCACCCTGCTCAACCCCGACGCAGAACTCGACCTCCTCTGGCACCGCGACGGCACCACCGAGGAGAACCGTGATGCCATCCGCTCCGACCTCGAACGTGCGGCCGCCGGCGCCGACCTGATCGTTTCCCCGTGGCGCGGTGACGGCCACCGCGACCACCGTGTCGTCGGCGAGCTGTGCGCGACCCTCGGCATCCCGATGGTCGAGTACCCGATCTGGGCGTGGCACTGGGGGTCCCCCGATTCGGTGCCGACAGCACGCTTCACGGTGCTCCCCGTCGGCGACAAGCGAGCAGCGATCACCGCGCACGCCACGCAAGTGCTCGGGCTCGCGGGAGACGTCGTGCTCCGGCCCGACTTCGTCGAGCACTTCACCACGGGAACAGAGGTGTTTCTCGTGCCGCAGACCTCGCTCGGGGCCGACTACTTCGACGCGCTATACGAACGGCACGACGACCCGTGGGCGTTCGAGTCCCGCTGGTACGAGCGCCGCAAGCGAGCCCTCACCGTCGCCTCGCTCCCCGACGAACGCTACGGTCGCGCCCTTGAGATCGGCTGCTCGATCGGCGTACTGAGCGCCGACCTCGCCGAGCGCTGCGACGATCTTCTCGCCGTCGACCTGTCGAGCGCCGCCATCGAGTCGGCGCGCGAGCGGGGCATCGAGAACGCGCGGTTCGAGGTCATGGATGTCGCCGCGGCCTTTCCCGAAGGCCCCTTCGACCTCATCGTGCTGAGCGAGGTCGGCTACTACCTCACCCTCGACGACCTGCAGGCGTTGCTCGCCCAGATCACCGAGCACCTCTCGGAGGGCGGCACGCTCGTCGCCTGCCACTGGCGCCACCCGGTGAAGGATTACCCGATTGGCGGCGACGACGTGCACGCGGCGATCGACCTGCCCCGCATCGTCCACCACGAGGAAGACGACTTTCTCCTCGAGGTCTTCAGCCGCGATACCCGCTCGGTCGCCCGGAAGGAAGGACTCGCATGAGGGTCGCCGTCGTCATCCCCGCCCGCAACGAGGAGCTGCTCATCGGGCGCTGCCTCGAGTCGGTAATCGCAGCGGCCGCCTTCGCTGGAGTCGATCCACACATCACGGTCGTCGCGGATGCCTGCACCGACGAGACGGCGGAGGTCGCGCGGCAGTTCGCGGGCGTCCACGTGCTGGAGGTCGACGGCGCCAACGTGGGACTCGCGCGGGGTGCCGGAGTGACCTGGGCGCTGCGGAGGGCGGGAGTCGCGGCATCCACCGTCTGGGTCGCGAACACAGACGCGGACTCTGTCGTTCCGCCCACCTGGATCGCCGAGCAGCTCGACCTCGCCGCGAACGGCACCGATCTCGTGATCGGCACCGTGCGACCCGACTTCACCGACCTGACCGCCGAGCAGGTCGCCGCCTGGACGGCCGGGCACACGCCCGGCAAGCCCAACGGCCACGTGCACGGCGCGAACCTCGGCATCCGGGGGTCGATCTACCTCACGGCCGGGGGTTTCGCGCCCCTCGCCGAACACGAAGACGTGGACCTCGTCGCCCGCTGCGCGCCGCTCACGAGCGCCGTCGTGGCAACAGACGCGAGCGAGGTTCTCACGAGCGGTCGCCAGTTCGGCCGCACCGACGGCGGCTATGCCCGCTACCTGCGAACAGAGCTCCTGCTCGCTGCAGAGTGAAAGGAAGAACCATGACAAACACCACAACGCCCCGCGCCGACGCCGGAGCAAAGCAGACCCGTCGCCAGAACGCCGAGAAGGGCTTCAAGGCATCGAAGGAACTGAGCGACAACCTGCAGAGTGTTCTCGTCGACCTCATCGAACTCGCCGGCCAGGGCAAGCAGGCGCACTGGAACATCGTCGGTCGCAACTTTCGCGACCTGCACCGCCAGCTCGACGAGATCATCGACTTCGCGCGCGAATCGAGCGACGAGGTGGCCGAGCGTATGCGTGCGCTCCACGCCGTGCCCGATGGCCGCAGCGACACTGTCGCGGCCACCACGACGCTCCCCGAGTTTCCTGCCGGTGAGGTCGACACGAAGGATGCCGTCGACCTCGTCACTATCCGCATCGAGAACACCGTCGGCACGATGCGTGAGGTGCACGACGCTGTGGACGAAGAGGACCCGACGAGCGCCGACATCCTCCACGCCATCATCACCGGTCTCGAGCAGCACGCCTGGATGGTGTCCGCCGAGAACCGCACGGCTACGAAGAAGTCCTGATGGATCTCGGCCTCACCGGAAAGGTCGCGCTCGTCACGGGCGCTGACTCGGGCATCGGGTGGGAGACCGCCCGGTTGCTGATCGCCGAGGGTGCGACGGTCGTCATCTCCGATCGCGACCAGTCGTCGCTGGATGACGCGGCTCGACGTCTCGGCGACGTGCACGCCTTCGCTTCCGACATCACGTCGGTAGAGTCGCTCGCCGCGCTCCATGACTCGGTCACGAAGGCGGTGGGAGCCATCGACATCCTCGTGCAATCTGCGGGGATCACCGGGGCACAGGGGCTCTTTCACGAGATCGACGACGCGGGCTGGGTCGACACGATCGACGTCGACCTGCTCGGGCCGGTGCGCCTCGTGCGCGAGTTCCTGCCCGACCTGCGTGCGGGTGGCTGGGGCCGGCTCGTCTTCGTCGCGTCAGAGGATGCCGTGCAGCCCTACGACGACGAGCTGCCGTACTGTGCCGCGAAGGCCGGAATCCTCGCACTCTCCAAGGGGCTCTCGCGCAGTTATGCGTCGGAGGGGCTGCTCGTCAACGCGGTCTCCCCCGCCTTCATCCACACGCCGATGACCGACGCGATGATGGAGAAGCGCGCGAAGGAGAAGGGCACGAGCGTCGACGAGGCGATCGAGAGTTTTCTCGACGAGGAGCGACCGTACATGGAGCTCGGCAGACGCGGCGAACCTGCGGAGGTCGCCGCGGTCATCGCGTTCCTGTGCTCCGACGCAGCGAGCTTCGTCAACGGTTCCAACTACCGGGTGGACTCCGGCTCGGTCGCAACCATCTAGGCGGCGTGCTCGCGGGTCTCGTCGAGCAGTGCCTCGAACTCGGCGCGGGATGGCAGCAGCGCCTCGCCATCGCGCCAGGCTTCGCGGGTCTCCGTGTCGAGCACGAGGTCACCCGCGACGATGCTCGTCGGCAACTGCCCGGTGCGACGGAGCACGGCCCGGAGGCGGTCGACGACCTCCTCGAGCCCGAACGGCTTGGTGAGGTAGTCGTCCCCGCCTGCGGCGTATGCGGCAAGACGGTCGTCGATCGAGTCGCGACCGGTGAGAAAGATGATCGGGGTCGACACACCGCGGCTGCGCAGTGACCGCGCCACCTCCACACCGCTGATGTCGGGGAGGGTGATGTCGAGCAGTATGACGTGAGGGGCGAAATCGTCGACGGCCTGCGCGGCCGCCTCACCGAGCCCCACAGTCGAGACCGACCACCCTTCGAAACCGAGGGCGAGACCCAGCACGTGGGTCATCCCTTCTTCTTCGTCGACGATCAGGACGCGCGTTGAATCGTTCACGGTTCCACTCTGTCAGCGCGAGGCTGGGAGTTCGTCATCCCCTCGGCGCATCTACGGCTACTGCTGGTGAAGTACATAGGAAGTCGTCGCGCGTCATCCTCACGGGCGACGACCGCGACGGTGCCGCACTCCTAGGCTCGCCTCATGACCGCTATCTGGAGTTCACGCGTCGTCGCAACCCTCACCCGCACCGACGCTTGCCCGCGCTGCGACCAGGTGCTGCGTCAGGGCATCTGTGTCGGTTGCTCGACCGATGTCTCCGGCGCGGAGGGCCACGAACTCTGGCGACTCTCGCTCGCTGCCGCTGAACTGATTCGAGAACGGCAGGCGTTCGTCGACGAGCTGCCTCGCGCCGTGCGGGCGCTCGAGCCCGTCGCGGTGCGTGTGGCTGAGCGTGCCCTCACCAGTTCCGCCGCTCCCCGCTCGGAATCGCTCGTGAGTGTGCAGTCGGTGCTCGCGATCGCCGGCGCAGCGCTCGTCGCCATCGCCGCCTTCGTCTTCACCTTTCTCAATCCGGATCTCACCGACACGGTGACCCGCTCGCTCATCGTCGGCGGCGTCACGCTGCTCTTTCTCGGCAGCGCGTGGCTGCTCGCCCGCGCGGGCCTCCAGTTCTCCGCAGAAGCCGTCGGCGCTCTCGGCCTCGTGTTCGTCGCCCTCGACGTGCAGGCGATCGGCGGAGGGTGGGCGGGCGCCGCCCTCGCCACCCTGCTCTTCTCGGCAGCGCTCATCGGGCTTAGCGCTCTCGCGCGCATCCGCAGCTGGCTGTTCGCCGGGCTCCTGGGGGTGGCCGTCGCTCCCGCACTCCTCGGCTACGCGGGTCCGGGGCCATGGTCGTCGATCGCTGGGCACGTCTCCGTGGCGTTCGCCGCCCTCGCGCTCGGCTACGCCCGACGCCGACTCGCTGCACGCTTCGACGGGGTGCTGGGGGCGGAGCGCACCGCGGCATCCATTCTGCAGGTGCTCGTGGTCTCGGTCGTACTCGGCCAGCTGGCCGCGATCAGCGGGATGGATGCAACGTCGCGAGCCCTCGGCACGGCTGCGGCCCTCGCGGCTCTCGCCGGCCTCGCGGCGCTGGCGGCGCGGGTCGAGCTGGCGACCTTCTGGAACGGCGTCGCCGGAGCCCTCGGCACTGCTGCCGTCGCGGTCGTGCCGCTGGCGTGGGTCGCTTCGGAGTGGTTGCCGACGGCGCTGCCCGTGGCCGCGTCTCTGGCCCTCGTCGGGGTCGCGCGACTTCGTGCTCCACGGCCGGCTCTCGTCGGTGCGAGCCTGGTCGCTGTCGTCGCCACCCTGCCCGCCCTCATGCTCGGAATCCAGCTGGTCGCGCTGCCCGGCAACCCGCTCGCCGCCTCACTCGAGGCGACCCTCGGACTCGCGGCTCTCGCGGCGGCGTGCTTCGTGGTCTCGCGACTGACCGCAATCCGCGAGTACCGCACGGTCGGAGTCTGGGTTGCTGTCGGCGCCGTGCTCACCGTGATCCAGTGGACTGCCCTGCCTCACCTCGCCCAGCTCGCGCTCGGCCTGCTCCTCGCCATTGCGCTCGCCCTCGCGTCGCGGCGCATGACTCCTGCCGCGCCGTTCGCGATCGGGGCGCACGTTGCGCTCTACCTCGTTGCGGTGCTTGCGTGGACCGACGACTCGAGCGTCGTGTGGACGAGCGCCATCGTCATAGCCGCTCTCGCCGTCGTCGCGCGCAGCGTTCCGGCACGCGCACGGGTCATCCACCTCGGAATCGGCTATGCGTACGCACTCGTCATCTTTGCGACGGCGATCGTGCTGCGCGGAGAAGAGTTTGTCGTCGTGCTCGCGCTCACGACGTCGGTCGCCTCCGCGACGGCACTAGTCGCAACCCTCGTGCGCCGGGTGAGTGCACGTGCGTGGCGCACCATTCTGCTCGTCACGATCGTGCCCTTCGTGCTCGGCGTGATCAGCGTGCTCATCGACATCCGCGGCTGGACCGGCTTCTCGACGGCCGTGACCTTTGCTCTCGCCCTCACCCTCGTGTTCACGACCCGCCCAGGACTCAACGCGCTCGTGCGCACCGCCGCGGCAGCCTTGCTCGTTCCCGCACTCGCCGTCGTCGTGATCTGCGTCGGGGCGTGGCGCATCGAGGCGAGCGCCTCCCCCATCACCCTGCCGATCATCGCGGGGATCGTCGCCCTCGCGCTCCCCCTCACCGGCTGGATCGCCCGCACCCTCGCTCGTCGCCGACTCCCCAGCGCGCAGGCTCGCGAGGTGCGCACCTGGATCGAGGTGTCCGCCCTCCTCACCGCGGCGATCGCCGTGCTGCTCTCGCTCGTGCGAGTCGCCGCGGGACTCGAGACGACGCTCCTCGTGCTCGCGATCGTCGGTCTCGGTGCCACAGCCACCGGGCTCTTCTCCCGCCGTCGCTATGCCTGGTTCGTGGCCGCAGTGGCGTTCACGGGAGCGCTGTGGAGCGCCCTCGCGATCGCCTCGATCACCGAACTCGAGCCCTACCTGCTGCCGCCCGCGCTGGCAGCAGCACTCCTCGGTGCCATCGGGGTGCTCCGCGGACTACCTACGGTGCGCCTCTACTCGACGGGGCTCGCGATCGCTCTCGCCGCGCCCCTCCTCACCCTCGCCGTCGACGGCGGAACCCTCTGGCGGCCGGTCGCCGTGCTCGCCGCCTCCGTCGCGCTGCTCGGACTCGCGCGGGTGCTGCCCGCGCTGCGCCAGCCCACCCTCGTGCTGGCGATCGCCGCCGCGGGCGCGGGGGCCCTGCAGGCGCTGCGCATCGGGTTCACCGACTCCGGATCCCTCGCGATCCTGCCCGCCCTCGGCTTCAGCGTGGTGGCGGCAGTACTCGCAGCAGTCGCCGGGCGGATGCTCGTGGCATCCACTCGATCGCGCTGGGTCTATGCGCCAGCCCTCGGCTATCTCGTGGCCGGGCCGATCGTCGCCGTGCGCGTCGACCTGCTCGCAGCCTGGCTGCTGTGGACGCTCTCGATCGCGCTGCTCGGCCTGCTCGTCGTGACGGCCTCGCGCGCGAGGGACACGAGCCTGCCGCCGGTCTGGTTCACCTTCGCCCTCGCCTGGGGTGTCGCGGTTGCGGGGTGGTCGACGCGCGAGTGGTTCCGGGTGGAGGCTTTCTCGCTGCCCCTCGGCATCGCGCTGCTCGTCGCCGGGGTCATCGTGCTGCGCCGCCCCCGGCCGGCTACCGCCACTCTCTCGAGTTGGCCGGTCGGCTATCGCGGATCCTGGCACCTGCTCGTGCCGGGGCTCGTCGTCGCGCTCGGCCCCTCGATGCTCGCCACCCTCACCGACCCGCAGACCTGGCGGGCGATCCTGGTGATCGCGCTCGCGCTCGTCGCCATTCTCGTCGGGTCGCTGCGGAGGCTCGCGGCCCCGTTCATTCTCGGAGTCATCGTGCTCCCGATCGAGAACGTGCTCGTGTTCAGCGTGCAGATCGGTCGGCAGATCGAGGCGGCGCCGTGGTGGATCACTCTCGCGACGGCGGGAGCCGCCCTCCTCATCATCGCCGCGACCTACGAGCGGCGTGGCGTGGGCGGCACCGGTGCGCGACTGCGCGACCTGACCTAGGGGGTGAGCAGTTCGGCGATCCGCCGCCGGGCGACCTTTGCCTCCGGAATGGGCAGCAGCGGATACACGTGGATCATGCCCTCGACCTCGTGGTACTCGAGCGGGTGGCCGGTGGACGCCGCGAGCGAGCGCAGGCGCAGGGCATCCGCGTAGAGCATGTCGCGGGTGCCGACGAAGATCGCGAGCTCGCCGAGGCCGTCGAGCGAGCCGAAGATCGAGCTCACGCGCGGGTCGGTGAGCGGCAGGTCGCCGCGGTACAGCTCTGCGGCGGCCGCGGCTCCCGGAATGTCGAGCCACGGGTCGGTGCGCGCGAGCTCGGCAACGAGGGGGTCACCGAAGGTCAGGTCTAGCGACGGTGAGATCATGATGACGCGCACGGCGGGCTGCCCACGATCGCGCAGCACTATGGCCGTCGCGAGCGACATGCCGCCGCCCGCGGAGTCGCCCAGCACGGTCGTCGCTCCGATCGACGTCACGAGGTCGGCGACGGCCTCGATGATCGGCCCGGCCGTGCTGATCGGTGCGAGAGGGTAGATCGGCACGTCGACGCGAATGGATGCAGCGGCCGCGAGCTCAGCGACGAGCGCCCAGTGCCGCTTGTCGATCTCGTAGATGTTCGCACCGCCGTGGAGGTAGACGGCCCTCGCCTGAGCGGCGGGATCGCCCACCGTGTAGACGGGCCATCCATTCACCGTCCTCTCCAGCGCTGTCACCGAGGCGGGCGGCGCCCAGGGCGCAGGATTGGCTCGCAGCTCCGCAACCCTTTTCAGGGTGCGCTCGGCCGACGAGTACCGCGGCTTGGAGCCGCGCAGAGTGATCGCGAGCGGCATGAGGCGACTCAGAAAACTCTGCGTCATTGGCCGCGGGCCTTCGCACGGCGCGCTTCGTCCGGGCGCTGGGTGACGCCGGTGATGATGAGCGCGATGATGCCCACCGGGAGCAGCGCCCAGCCAACGACCACCATGGTCGGATTGTCGTACCGGCTGCCGAAGATGATGAGCGTGGGGATGACGAAGACGAGCAGCAGCACGACACTCAGTGAGATACCCGAGACGCGCGCCGCCTTCAGGTTCGTCGTATCGAGCGCGTTGACCTGCGCGTACTCCTTCGGGCGGCGCAGCGACAGCACCGGCATGACGATCACGATGAGGGTCAGTGCACCCATGAGCAGCGCTGCGCCGTAACCGAGGAGGTCGAACCCGAGCAGCCCCTGCACGAGAATCCCGACCGGGTCGGTGTAGCGGTAGTCGACCTCCGCCGCGGCCGCCTCGACCGCGGGCTGCCAGCCGGCGATCACGTGCACGACCGTCGTCGCGAGAATGAAGATTCCGTTGAGCCCGAACAGCCGAAAACTGAACTGGTTGAGCGAGAACTCGCGTCGCTGCAGAACCTGTTCGACGGTCATCACGAGAGTGGTGAAGGCCGGCGCCGCGATGCCCACCCAGATGAACGGCGAGTCCGTGTACGGGTCGCGCGTCACTTCGACCAGCAGCATCGTAGAGACGACCCCGGCGATCACCGCAGCCGTGACGTTGACGACGGAGAACTCGCGCCAGAAGCCGCGCGGAAAGGTGCGGGTTGTGCTCATCACCGGGTCCAGAAGTGCGGCGCGCGCTCCACCCAGTCCGCGCCGGGCGAGTCCTCGCCAAAGCTGCCCTCGACGCCCGCGGTCGTCATCGTGATCGGAACCCGCCCAGAGCACGCGGCAGCAGGCCCGCTCTCCTCGACCGCGACGAGGCAGAGCAGCGTGCCGGGGTCGCCCTCGCCGCGCGTCGCGTAGAACGACACTCCATCGCCCTCCCAGAGCAGTCGCGAGGTCGCCGGCTCGATGCCATCGAGAATGGATGCCTCGTCGGGCAGCGTGTCGGCGGCTTCCCGTTGATCGTCGAAGATCGTCGTGACGGTGAGCGCTGGGGCACAGCCCGCGAGCACCACGAGGAGCGGAAGAACCAGCCACGAACGCGAACGGACCATGAGGCATCCTCTCATGCGACTGTCGAAACCACCCGGTGTTTCTCCTCGACCGATCGACCCCACGCCGTGCCGGCGAGGATGAGCGCGATGCCGACGTACCCGGCGGGGCCGATCGGATCGTGCGCGATCGCGATGCCGACGATCGCCGCCCAGATCGGCTCGGTGCCCAACAGGAGGCTGACCCGCGACGGGGACGTGCGGCGCACCGCCCAGGTCTGCACGAAGAATGCGAAGACCGTGCAGACGAGCACGAGGTAGAGAAACAACACCCAGCCCGAGGGCTCGAGCTGCGCGAGGTAGACGGGAATGGATTCACCGGTCACGAGCGTCGATGCCGCGAACAGCATGGCGCAGGTGGCGAGCTGCACGGTCGTGAGGGCGAGCGAGTCCATCGGGCGATCCGCGGTGAGCATGTGCATAGTCGTGACGTGCACGGCGCGTACGATCGCCGCAACAAACACGAGCAGGTCACCGAGGCTCGGTGGCTGAAACGCGCCGTTGCTCGCGAGGAGCATGACCCCGACAACCGCGACCGAGGCTGCGGCGAAGAATCGGCCGGGCAGGCGCCGACGCGAGATGACGGACTCGAGCAGCGGCGTGAACACCATCGTGAGGCTGATGATGAGTCCCGCGTTCGTGGCCGAGGTGTGGGCGATCCCAAAGGTCTCGAAGACGAAGACCGCCGCGAGGAGGGTGCCGAGAATCACGCCGACAGCGAGTTCGTTCCTGGACACACGGATGCGCCTGGCCGCGACGACGATCGCCATGACGCCCGCCGCGAGCAGCATGCGCACCGCGAGCAGCGCCAGGACTGAGCCCGGTGTGACAAGTTCCTTAGCCACGAGGTACGTCGAACCCCACGAAGCGGCCACGAGGAGCAGGAGCAGGTCGACACGGAACCGGGAGATCAGCTGGGTCATCCATCCATCGTGTTGTGCTTCGCAACCTAAGACAAGACAGCAGTTTTTTGTCAGACAGGTTAGTTTGAACTTATGGAACTGGGACAGCTGCGGGCACTCCGCGAGCTCGGCGATCGTGGCAGTATCGCCGCGGTGGCTGCAGCCATGCGCGTTACGCCGTCGTCGGTCTCACAGCAGATCAGTGCGCTGCAGCGACAGTCCCCCGCCCCGCTGACCTTCAAGGACGGCCGCAGGATGGCGCTCACCGACGCCGGGCGCGCACTTGCTGCCGCGGCGGTCGACGTCGAGGTTGCGCTCGAACGCGCGGAGCAGGCCGTCGCTCGCTTTCAGGGCGACGAGTCGGCGACGGTGTCGGTGGCCGCGTTCCACAGCGCGGGGCTCGCACTCTTCGGCCCGTTGCTCGCGGCGGCTCCGCGTGTGCGGCTGACCGACTTCGACGTCGCGCAAGAGGAGTTTGCCTCGCTCACGATGGACCACGATCTTGTGCTCGCCCACCGGCTCGTCGGCAGTCCGCCCTGGCCGTCGTCGGTGCGTGCGGAGCCGCTCCTGTTCGAACCCCTCGACATCGTCATGCGGCGCGACCACCCGCTCGCGTCCAAGCCCACGATCGAGCCGCTCGATCTGCTCGAAGCGAACTGGGTCGCCGTGCACGAGGGGTTCCCGCTCGAGCGCGCGATCTCCGTGATCGCGGGTCTCGGCGGCACCGAGGCCCACATCGTGCACCGCATCAACGAGTTCCGGGTTGCCGCCGCCGTCGTCGCGGCGAGTGGATGCATCGCGCTCCTGCCCCGCTACACGACCGACCTCAGCGAGCACCCCGAGCTGGTTCTGCGCCCGCTCGCCCACCACGACCTCGGCCGTCACATCGACTGCCTCGCCCGCCCGGAAACTCTGGAACGGGCGAGCGTGCAGGCGGTACTGGCCGAGATCCGTGGCATCGTGGCGAGGCTCACGAGCGCCTGACCGACTCGTGCCGTTCTACCCCGGACTGGGGCTGCAGAGCGCCACGCGGTCGAGTCACACTGAAGCATGCGTACTCTCGCCAGCATCCTCGTTCTCGGCAGTGCCATCCTCCTGAGCGGCTGCGCTGCAACCCCTCCCGTCGACGAGGTCGCCGCTGAGCCGGCGCTGCTCGAAACGACAGTGCCGAGAGACTCGGTACCCGGCTTCCTGTCCGAACCTCAGGTCGAGGAGGACCAGGTGCAGAACGACTTTCTCGACTCCGTGGGCATCGACCCCGCCAGCATTCGACTCCAGGGCGAGGTGGAGGGAGAACGCATCTACCTCGCCGTGAAAGCGGGAGGCAACTCGGTGCAGATCATCCATGGAACCCCCGGAACCGACGCGTGGGGATCGGGTGGTTCTCTCGGAAACGGCGTTCTGGGCTCGAGCCTGACGATGATGGGCGAAGGACACCTGCAGTACCTTCCGCAGGGCACGGGCGACCTCCCCGAAGGATGGACGGCGTTCTCCGACTGGATCGCTGTTCCCGACTGACACCTCAGGGCCGCTCTCACAGGTTTGATGAGACTCGGTCTTGACAACGCACTTTCATTTTGGAAGTGTCGTCGGTATGAGCCTATTCATCACGTGCCCGGTCGACAGCGTCGCCCGCGCGACAGCCTTCTACACCGCCCTCGGCTGGACTCTCAACGCCGACATGTCCGACCACAACGTCTCGTGCTTCGCGATCGCTCCTGAGCAGTACCTCATGCTCGGCAGCCGCGAGATGTACGCGAGTGTCGGAGCCGCCGAAGAACTGATCGGCGGCCCCGATACCCCCTCGAAGGTCACCGTCTCGTTCGACCTCGGCAGCCGCGAAGCCGTCGACGAACTCGTCGAGCGTGCCGCCGCCGCCGGCGGTCGGGTGGGCGACACCGACGACTACCCCTTCATGTACCAGCGCCAGTTCGATGACCCCGATGGTTACCACTACTCGCCGTTCTGGATGAAGCCGGACGCCGACGCGACCACGTGAGCGATCTGGCCGCCGCTCTCGACGTCGTGGGCCCACGGTGGGCTCTCCTCATCGTGGAGCGGCTGCTCGACGGCCCCCAACGCTACGGGGATCTCCAACGCGACCTGGGCATGGGCACGAACATGCTCGCCACCCGCTTGCGCGAACTCGAAGCGGCGGGCGTGCTCCGCCGCCTGCCCCTCCGGCACAACACTCGCGCCTATGCCCTCACCGAACGCGGTCTTGCGCTGCGCCCGACCATCGAGGCTCTCGCACGGTGGGGCACCGAAGCGCCCTAGAGCGCTCCGCCGGCGCTGTTCACTTCTCGAGCTCAGCCCGCAATAGTCGCATTGCTTTCGGCCCGACCCCGTGCAGGGCCGCAAGGGCTTCCAGGTCGGCGTTCTCAACGTCGTCGAGGTTGTGGATCCCGAGCTCGGCCAGCGCACGCGTTGCCGGCGCTCCGATGTTGGGGAGGGGGCGAGGATCGTCCATGCGATGCAGGGTACTCCCCCTACCGACGCGATCGGGCAGAGATCCGAACGTCACTTCTGTAGGGCGGACGGGACTTGAACCCGTGACCGACGGATTATGAGTCCGCTGCTCTAACCAGCTGAGCTACCGCCCCGCGGCACCCGAAAGCACCGGGAATCACGATACATCCTCCGTGCGCCACAGCAGCGCAGCGAGCTCGTGCTTGTGCTCGTGCTCGTGCGCCAGTGGTGCCGTCGCGGAGGCCGGCGACGCTCGGGGAGCCCGTGCGAACAGGTTCCGCGAGCGAGTCGGGGCTCCGCCGACGGGTTTCGATACGGCCCTGGCGGGCCTACTCAACCAGCGCACGGCGGCTCGGGCGAGTATGAGGTTTCGCCGTGGGGCCTACTCAACCAGCGGACGGCTCTAGTCGCGCTTGACGCTCGCCGCGACCTTCTTGAGCGACGCACGCAGGCGCGCACGCTTGCCGAGGGGGCGCTCGACGACCGAGTCCTCCGTGACGAGCACGCCACGGTAGAGCTGCTCGAACGTATCGAGGGTGCGCTGGATGTCGTGAGCCTCCACGATTTTCATCGAGGACTTCTTGAGCTTCTGCAACTCGTCCTCGGGCAGCGTGAGCACTTCGGTGAGCCGCTCGGCAAGGTCGTCGACGTTGCCGGGCTCGAAGAGAAACCCGTTGTCGCCGTCGTGCACGAGGTGCGGGAGGGCCATCGCGTTGGCTGCGACGATCGGAAGCCCCGACGCCATGGCCTCCATGGTCGCGATGCTCTGCAGCTCGGCGATCGACGGCATGGCGAAGACCGAGGCGCGCGTAAGGGCCTCGCGCAGGTAGGAGGTCTCCACGTAACCGGTGATCGTGACGCGGTCCCCCACGCCGAGCTGGTTCGCGAGGTTGCGGAGCTGCTGCTCCTGGTCTCCGCCGCCCACGAGTTCGAGCCGGGCATCCAGCGACTTGTCGAGCTTGGCGAACGCGCGCACGAGCTTGTCGAGCTGCTTCTCACCGGTGATGCGACCGACGAACACGATGAGGTTGTCGGTGCGCGGCTCGAAGCTCGGCGTGTAATCGGCCATATTGATGCCGCAGGAGATCGCGATGACGCCCTTGAGGTGCGTTGCCGCCTCGAGGAAGTCTGCTGCTTTGCGCGTGGGCGTCGTGACCGACTCCGCGCGGCCGAAGGAGCGGGCCGCTGCCTTCCACGCCAGACCGATGGCCCACGGCCAGATGAACTTGGGGATGAGCGTGTGCTCGAGCATGTTCTCGGGCATGAAGTGGTTGGTGCCGACGATGCGGATGCCGCGCTTCTGCGCCTGGTTCGACAGGCCGCGACCGGTGACGATGTGCGACTGGAAGTGCACGACGTCGGGCTTCACGGCATCCAGAATGCGGGCGCTGTTCTGCTCGATGCGCCACGGCAGCGCGAAACGCAGCCAGGGGTGCGGGTACCAGCGCCAGCTGTACAGGCGGTGCACAGTCATCGGCTGGCCCTCGATGACCTCGGTCCAGGTGCCGTGTTTGCGGGATGCCGCCGGCGCCACGATGTGCACGTCGTGCCCGCGCTCGACGAGCCCCGCCGCGAGCCGGGCGGCGAAGATCGCTGCCCCGTTGATCTCGGGGAGGAAGGTGTCGGCACCGATCAGGATGCGCAACGGCTTCGAACTCTCGGGCGAATCAAAAACGTCGACCACGGCGTGGGGATTCCTTGCTGTTGTCTCGGGTGCCCGGATGGCGGGCAGGCCAACTTCAAAAGTACCTTAGTGCTGAATCTGGGGGTGGTGTTTGGCGATCTGGAACACGCCGTAGATCGCGAGGGCACCCGCGACTGCGAAGGCGACGATCGCCCACCACGGTGCCGTTGCCGCCTCGCCGAGTACGACGATACCGATCGTGATGGCGACGATCGGGTCGATGACGGTGAGTCCTGCGACGACGAGATCCGGAGGGCCGGAGGAGTACGCCGACTGCACGAAGTAGGAGCCGAGGGCGGCTGCCAGCACGAGCGCGATGACACAGCCGATCGTGAGCCACTCGATGCCGCCACGCTGCTCGTCGAGTTCGATGAGGGTCGTGATGCGTCCGATGACGACCTTGGCGAGGGTAGCGACGAAGCCGAAGAGCACTCCCGCACCCACGACGTAGGCGAGTGCGCGCATGCGGTGGCGGAAGATGCCGAACAGCACCGCAGCCGCCGTGAGAACGACGGCGAGGATGATGAGCACGACGGTGAGCTGCAGCTCGGTGATCGGGTGCGACTTCGTGGTGAGCGCGGCAATCGTCACGAACAGGGCGACACCACCGATGCAGAATCCGATGGCACGCTTCGTCACGGAGTCGAGCCTGATGCCGCTCGATCGCGAGCTGAGGATCGCCGTGACGACGAGACCGACGGCACCGAGCGGCTGTACGACGGTGAGCGGGGAGAACCGCAGGCTCGTGAGCTGGAAGAGCACGGCGATGCCGAGCAGGATCGTTCCGATGAGCCAGGACGGCCGCGCCGCAAGCGCAAGGAGCTGGCGAACGTTGAGGCCCGTTCCCCCACCGCTCGTCGCGTCATCCACCTTGACGACGCCGCGGTGCTGGTAGTGGGCACCGAGGGAGAGGAGCACGGCTCCGACGAGCGCGATCGGGATTCCGAGCGCTTCACTGGGCGTGAGGCTGTAGCTTTCGAGCACGGGAGGCAGGTCAGGCAGCACCCGTCGAATCTACCCGGTGCCGCACCGATATTCTTGAAGAATGGCCGTACTTCCTATTCTCATCACGGGCGAGCCCGTGCTGCACTCCCCCGCGACACCCGTCACAGAGTTCGACGCTGACCTGGCAACGCTCGTCGCCGACATGTTCGACACGATGGCGGAGGCACCGGGCGTGGGGCTCGCCGGCCCGCAGGTCGGCGTGGGCAAGCGCATCTTCGTCTTCAACTGGACCGACGACGACGACGTACTCTGGCGCGGCGTCGCCATCAATCCGGAGTTGCTCATCTCGACGACCCCGATCGGTGCTGCCGACGAAGACGAGGAGTCCGAGGGATGCCTCTCGATCCCGGGCGAACGTGCGCCGCTGCGCCGTGCCGACCGTGCGGTGCTCCGCGCCGTCGACCTCGACCAGAAGCCGTTCGAAATCGAGGCGACCGGATGGCTCGCCCGCATCTTCCAGCACGAGTACGACCACCTCGACGGCATCCTCTACGCCGACCGCCTCGAGCACGCTCACGGCAAAGACATCAAACGGGCCGTCAAGAAGGCCGGCTGGGGAACTCCCGGCAACTCGTGGCTCCCGGGGGTCGACGACCTCGAGGGTTAGGCACTGCGGTGATCGAGCCTGTCGAGATCTGAACGGACCTGTCGAGTCTCGGCTTCGCTCGACCTGATCTCGACAAGCTCGATCACCGCTAGGCAGCGAGCCCGAACAACCGCAGCAACGCCGCCGTCGCGGCCGCCGCGATGAGTACGACGATGAACGGCACACGCAGCGCGAAGAGCACGCCAGCGAGCAGCACGGCAGGCAGTCGCGCGTCGACGAGGATCGTCGAGCCCGAGGCCAGGGTCTGCACCGCGATGAGCGCCGCGAGCAACGCAACGGTGAGGAGCGTGAGCACGCGTGACGGCCCCGGCTTCTCGATGAGCGACTGCGGCACGAGGTAGCCGGCGAGCTTGAGCGCGAGCACAGCGATCGCGGCGAGCAGAATGACTGTCCAGAGGTTCATGCGCGCTTGCCGAACCAGTTGAAGACGCCGACGATGACCGCGACAGCGGCCGCCGCGAGGATGGGCAGGCCGGGCGGAAGCGCGGGCGTCAGCGCCGTGGCGACGACGGCCGCGCCAATAGCGACAACCACGGGCTGCAGCGCCGTGAGCCGTGGCCAGAGGAGGCCGAGAAAGGCTGCGGCTGCGGCTGCATCCAACCCGTATTGGCGAACGTCACCGAGCAGGTCGCCGAGCACGGCGCCGAGGAGGGTCGTGAGGTTCCAGCCGATGAAGATCACGAGGCCGGTTGCCCAGAAGCCGATGCGCTGGCTGCGGAGGGTGGGCTGCGCGGTGGAGACTGCCGTGCTCTCGTCGATCGTGAGGTGCCCGGCAGCGACGCGACGCCAGAAACCCGGGCCGATGATCGCCGACATGCGGATCGCGTAGAGCGTGTTGCGGGCGCCGAGCAGGGTCGACGCGGCGATCGCAGAGGGTGCGGCAGCGAGGCCGCCGCCCGCGAGCACGCCGATCACGGCGAACTGGGATCCGCCGGAGAACATGAGCAGGCTCAGCACGGACGTCTGCCAGACGTCGAGTCCCGC
>Ga0247817_10000376_pt1 | contig 25771 bp, 21 predicted proteins | sample UWRJL212509R1_FD_178010 | JGI IMG/M metagenome (GOLD analysis project Ga0247817, IMG submission 178010) | Plant litter microbial communities from Arlington Agricultural Research Station in Wisconsin, United States - UWRJ-L212-509R-1 | ecosystem: Environmental > Terrestrial > Plant litter >...
TGCTGGTGTCGTGGAAAGATGGGAGAAAATTGAAAATCGTTTTTATTTCTATGGGCAGCAAGTAATTCTGGAAGTCAAGGTTGTTTCGGATGCCGTTTTGCGTTTTCGTTTTTCTGCGTTAGGTACCTTTCATAGAGATTTTTCATATTCGCATGCTCACGAATACCAAGAGCATATCGAACAACTGGAAATTTCTGAAGATGAAGAATATTTTACAATAAAGACATCTAAAATAGATTGTGAGATCCAGAAGGAGCGCATGCTTATAAAACTTCTAGATAAAAAAGGATTAATACTTTCAGAAGATGAAAAGGGATTTCATTTTGAAGAACACAAAAAACACGGTGGAGAGATTGTTTTCAATACCCGCAAAGGACAGGCGGGAGAGCGCTTTTATGGCTTAGGTGATAAATCGGCTGATTTTGATATACGTGAAAAACGATTTGAGAATTGGGGCAAAGATACCTATGCATATGGAAAGGAAACAGATCCTTTATATAAGAACATTCCTTTTTTTATAGGCTTACATCACAAAGTTGCCTATGGTATTTTCTTCGACAATTCGTTTCGTACCTATTTTGATTTTGGTTTCGAACGCAAAAATGCAACATCATTCTGGGCGCAAGGCGGAGAAATGAATTATTATTTCATCTACGGACCTGAGTTGTTGAACGTAGTTGAAACGTATACAAACATGACGGGTAAGCCTGAATTGCCACCATTGTGGGCGTTAGGCTTCCATCAATGTAAATGGAGTTATTATCCGGAAAAACAAGTACGCGAAATTACTACTGAATTTCGTACACGTAAAATTCCGTGCGATGCATTTTATTTAGATATCGATTATATGGACGGGTTCAGATGCTTTACCTGGCATCCCGAACATTTTTCAAATCCTAAAAAGATGATCCAGGATCTGGAGAAGCAGGGTTTTAAAACTGTTGTGATCATTGATCCGGGAATTAAAATTGATCCGAATTATTGGGTATACAAAGAAGGTTTAGAGAAAGGGTATTTCTGTAAACGCATGGACGGCCCGTTAATGAAGGGGGCTGTGTGGCCGGGCGAATGTAATTTTCCTGACTTTACACGTCCGGAAGTGCGTGAATGGTGGGCAGGTTTGTTTGAAGGCTTGATGGAAACCGGCGTGCGTGGCGTATGGAACGATATGAACGAACCGGCAGTATTTGAGATCGAAACTTTCCCGAATGATGTGCGTCACGATTACGACGGCGATCCATGCAGTCATAGAAAAGCACATAATGTATACGGAATGCAGATGGCGCGTGCAACCTATGAAGGTGTTAAGAAATTTGGCGACAATAAACGTCCGTTTGTTATTACACGTTCGGGCTACTCAGGCTTACAGCAATACTCGTCTGCATGGACGGGTGACAACGTTGCCTCATGGGAACATTTGTCGATTGCAAACAATCAATGTCAGCGTTTGAGCGTATCCGGCGTTTCGTATTGCGGTTCAGACATTGGCGGTTTTATCGGTTCTCCATCGGGAGAATTGTTTGTGCGCTGGATCCAGTTGGGGATTTTCCATATGTTCTGCAGAGTCCATTCTTCAGGTGATCACGGAGATCAGGAGCCATGGTCGTTTGGTTTGGAAGTAGAATTGCTGACGAAGAAATTTATTGAGCTGCGTTATCAATTGCTGCCCTATATTTATACTACATTCTTTCAGCATGTAAAAACAGGTATCCCGACATTGCGTCCGTTACCGTTTGTAGCGCAGGAAGATTCTGAAACCTACAACAGACAGGATGAATTCTGCATGGGTGACAATTTGTTGGTGTGTCCGATCTTAGCAGAAAAAGTAGATGGTCGCTGGTTGTATTTACCGGAAGGCAAGTGGTACTACTATTGGGATGATCAGGAATTTGACGGCAACCAGGAAGTATGGGCCGAAGCAGCATTGGATCGTATCCCCTTGTTTGTAAAAGCAGGAGCTGTGATACCAATGGCGCCGATCATGCAGTATGTAGGTGAATTCAATCCGGAAGAATTATACTTACACGTATATGTAAACAGTGGTGAGTATACAAGTCATTTGTACGAAGACAAAGGCGATGGCTATGAGTATAAAGAAGGCATGTCTGCATACAAAACATTTGTAACAAACGGTGAGAAGAAATCTTTCACGATCACACAAACCATCGATGGTCCGTATGATCCGGTATATAATATCTACGAAATTATGATACATGGTTTGAGCTTTGTGCCAAAAAGCTGTGAGGTAGACGGAGAGAAGGTTCAGATAGATGTGATCAACCCGGATAAAAATCTGATTCGTATTGATGCGAGCAAGAGGTTTTCTAAAATAATCATTAAAGGATGATGATCGGAATTATAAATTATGAGTTATAAATTATGAGTTATGAATTATGAATCACGCCGTTGTTGGTGTTTCCGCCAGAGCTAATGTAGATAGCATGTGGTGAAAGCAATGCGGATCACCAACAACCTGGAATGCAACCCGGATAAAAATCTGATCTGTAATGATGCGAGTAAGAGGTTTTCTAAAATAATCATTAAAGGATGATGATCGGAATTATAAATTATGAGTTATAAATTATGAATTGTAAAATCGTCTGTTCACATTGTGAGCAGACGATTTTTTTAATTTATGTTTGCTGAACTAAACTAGATTAAAATGAATTGTAAAAAATAAAACACGAAATATAAAATGTCAATATTTAAAAGAATATTTAATAGAAATAATTCAACAAAAAGTGTTACTTCAATACCTAAACGTTGGAGTATTTTAAAAGGAGAAAATGAAGGTAATCTGATGTTAATTCGAAAAAACGTTGGATTAGATAAAATTGCAGGAAAAGAGAATTATTCAACGAATTGTGGAATCGCTTTTAAATTTTTATTTCCTGATGAAAATGGGCTTCCTGATATTGAAAACGAACCAGAGTTAGATGACTTAGAAGATGATATTTTTGAAATATATGAAACAGATTTGAATTCTATTGTATCCATAATAATTACTACTTCTGGATTTAGAGAATTTGTTTTATATACAAAAGACGTCGAAGAATTTTATGTGCGGTTAAATAAACTGAAAGAAAAATATCATCAATATGAATTCACTAGCTATAAACAAAGTGATGAAAACTGGGGAACATATAAATCATTTAAGTAAAATAAAGGTCTTCTTTGCAATTATTGCTCTTCGTCGCGGGGAAATAAATTATGAATATAAAATCGTCGGTTCACGTTGTGGGCCGACGATTTTATTAATGTGTGCAATTTTATATTTTTTTTAATCCAAATATGCGTACAGCAGAGAATTAAAATTTAAACAAACATGGAATGAATATAATTGGAAGCATATTATGGATTGCTGTGTTTGTAACGCCTTTCGTAACAATTCCATTGGTTTGGCGGGTATCGGATGCTAATAAAATTACTAAGATATTTGTTGGAATAGTATTAGCATTAATACTATCATGCATATTTTATTATATCAGTTTGTCGATTATTTTTAGAGATGGAATGGGGCCGGGATAATGAAGAGGGTTTCTCACCTCGTTCTCTCACTTCGGTTCTGTGGCACACCATAGCCGTCAACTTAAGAAAAATTTTTATGTAAATCTTTAATAATACAAGTGGTCAGACGGACAAAAAAGCCGTCTGACCACAGTGCATAATGCGATCAATGTCTTCACTAGTCGTCAGACCACTTTTTTTCAGTGGTCCGACGACTTATCTGAATAAACACTGCAACAAATTCCTTAAGTTGACGGCTATGGTGGGTGACACACAGAACGAAACCTGCTCTTATTATTAAGCATGGATGTGAGCATTTTTGAAATATGAATGAAGTCGTTTAGAAGATCGTCATTGGCACACTATAGCCGTCAACTTAAGCAATTGTGCGACCCCGCTGGTGTCGATTGTAACATTCAACTTTCTATTCTATAAACATGTGACCCCTCTGGGGTCATTTCTAATAAGCAAACGAATATAATTTTGAATGTATTCTCTGGAATGGATATGTTAAAAATAATAAAGACTCATGGATAAGGATTGGTGACTCCAGCGGGATCGCACGTTGAAATCCACTAACGAAGTTTACATTTCCTTCGGTTCACCGTTATGGTATGCCACAGATCATGGAGATAAAACCATAGGCTTTTTTATGTCAGTTCCTGACTTTTGTCTGCCTTTTGATATGGAATAGAGGTGGGACATATATGGGACATACGTGGGAAAGAGGTGGGACATACATGGGATATACGTGGGATAACTATGGAGTAACTATGGGATAAGGGTAGTATATACCCGGTATTGCTTACTGTTTGCTTACCTCTGGCTTTGCTGCTTGCTGCCCACGTACGATTTAGCAGTCTTTGAATGCAATTCTAAAACTACTTTGTTCTATTAGGTACACTATCAGAAAAACTATTTGAGTTCAATAGATAAGGTAGCTTTTAAACTACTTTTAACGGAAAATCATCTTTGATAAGATGTATGTTAACATTTAACTAATGGACTACACGTTAATTCTTTTAATTTCTTCGCTGGCAGTTTTAGCTTTTTTATATTCTTCCATCGGATACGGTGGCGCCATTGGGTATTTAGCGGTTATGGCTTTGTTTGGAGTTGCACCCATGATGATGAAAACGTCAGCTTTAATTATGAATTTAGCCGTTGCAGTCACATCCTTTATTGGATTTTATAGGGGAGGACATTTTAAACTGAAATTGTTTTGGCCTTTTGCAATTACGAGTATTCCTTTATCCTATTTGGGTGGAATGATGACATTGCCAGATAGTATTTACAAGAAAATTTTAGCCGTGTGTTTATTGATCTCCATTGTACGATTGCTGTATCAATTCAGACAATCGAATCAGGAAACGAAAGAAATTCCAATCGGGACAGCCTTAGTGGCAGGCGGGTTGATCGGACTTCTCTCCGGAGCAATTGGCCTGGGCGGTGGTGTCATTTTAAGTCCGCTGATGTTGTTGATGCGTTGGGCTACTTTTAAAGAAACTGCAGCAGTATCGGCACTTTTTATTTCTGTAAATTCATTGTCAGGACTATTTGGACAAATGAATAAAGGCGGAATTCATCTCACAGACAATTTACAATATGCAGTGTTAGCAACAATTGTAGGCGGACTTTTAGGTTCTTACTGCGGAAGTCAGAAGTTCAATGTGCCCACATTGAAATACGTATTAGCAACGGTACTAACCGTTGCAAGTTTTAAACTGATGTTTACATAGTACCGCCACCCAATAACAGTAAACCGAACAACCTTTCGCTGTTGTTGGTGTTTTCGCCTGAACCAATACTGATATAATGAGTAAAAAATAACGCGGATCACCAACAACCTGAAATGAATTAATATAAATCGTCGGCTCACGTTGTGGGTCGACGATTTTTTTGTCTGAACTATGATTCTTTTGATTTAGGCGATTTTAATGATTTATGATCTTAATCATTTTTCATCACACCAATCAAACAAATTACAGTTCAGATAATTTTATAAAATAAAATTATTCCGTGATAGTTTTTTAATGGAAATAAGTTAATATTGAATCGCCAGCTAATTTTTGAATGGATAGATGCTTTTTTAGTTTTTTTGATATTCAAGATTTTGGTTGTGGATTAAATCGCTAAAATAAGCAGATACAAACAATAAGTGCTTTTATAAAACTAGTTGTATAACATTTGCAAGAATTTAAAAAATGGACTCATCTAAAATTTTGATAGAAAATATCAAGGAAGAAATTCCACACATTTTGATTACCAAATTCGATGCTTTTGCTATTAAGGACTTAGCAACAGTTCTCTCAATTAACATAGCAGAGTTTAGTCAAAAACGTGGAGTTGGGAAAACAGTTATTAATAAATTAACTGAATTCCAAGAGCGAGTTCAAAATGATTTAGCGTATTTTTCCGATTTGCAAATACAAAATACTAAAACTCATTTTTTACCTATAAATGAGAGAATTATTTCAACTTCGAACTTTTTAGAATCAGCATCAGAAGTCATAACAGATTATCTTAATCTTTTACCTAAAGTTGAACATAGAGGGATAATCAATCATTTATACGGGTTAAACAATACTGATAAATTTAGTATGGATGATTTGTCTAATTATTATCCACTTACAAGTGAACGAATACGACAACTTAGATTATTTTTATTGGTAGAAATTAGAAAAATTTTCAACGGTGAATTTAATATTGAATTGAAATGTCAAATTAGACAGAGTTTAGCTGAAAAATTCTCAGAAATTCAGAAATCATTATTTTCAAAAAGAGTATTTACATTTGAAGAAATAATTGAAACATTTACAGATAAATATTTTTGCGAAAATGCTATTGAAAATAAAGAAATTATTGATTTATTGATTGACGTATTTGGTTTTTCTAAGTGTGGGAAAATTGAGTCAAATTTTACTAAGGCTGATATAATAGTAGTTGATGAAGATAATAGAAAAAACTTTTTAAAAGCAGCAGATATAACTTTGCGCCATTTAAAGAAAAGAATCGTTCCACTAAATGAAATGCAAACTGTTATAGAAATTAAAAAATCGAACAAGTCTCTTCAAAATACTCAAATTATTGATGCACTCAATATTCTACCTGAAATTGTTATACTTGATTCAGAAGAGCAAACTTTTTATCAGGCAAAATTTGAATATTTATCTAATGCTGCTGATAGAGCTTATAGAGTTTTACTAGAAAAAGGTGATGTGATGTATATTGATGATATAGTATCTGAAATTAATCATCGGCTAGCACATACTGGAACATCAAAAATTTATGATAGACATAGTTTAGCAATTGCTAACGACAAAAGATTTGTTGCAATGACTAAAACAGGATTTTGGACTTTAAAGGAGTGGAACAAAAACATTGTAAAGCTAGAAGATTTAATAAAGAATGCACTTCACAAGTTAAATAAGCCTTCAACACATGAAGAAATTTATCAACTAATTTCGACCGAAAGACTAAATATTAAAGAGCAATCAATACGCGCTATTACCGGGCGGGATTGCTTGAAAGTTGTGGGTAATAAATGGATTCTTCCTGAGTGGAAACAGAAATATTCTGATCTAGCTTTTTTAAAACGTAAAAAACGTATAAATTCTACCGAACCTGAACATAGAACTGAACAAAGAGCCCAGGTAATAAAATATTTAGATAAAAAGAAGGATAAAAAAGAACTGGCTTCCAAAATAGTAAAGGATCTTAAGTTACTAGATAAGCGATTCTCGAAAGTCTCTTTTTATAAATTATTTGAACAGGAAGAATATTTTATCAAAGATGATTCGACTAAACTAACCATAATTCTTAGGAGTCAAGATTCCAATATTAAAATTTCAGTAGATCAATATAATTGGAAAGAGGTAAGTAAAAAATTAGAAAGAGATATTACTGCAGCATTTAACGATTTGACCTCTCCGGATTATTCACAATCTCTTACTGAATCAATTCAATTGTTTTATGAATTCATTTTGAAAGAGACCTCAGAAAAAGAGTTTCAAGGATTACCTGAGAGAATTCTAGGCAATATGAAAAAGTATTATTTCGATTCCACTGACAGCATTGATCTTCTTAATTTTTTAAAACAATTTCTAACAAGCACTGATCCTTTACTTAAAAAGATTTTGTGGTTCGTCAATCAGAATGATTATATCTGGATTAAAACCCATAAAAAAGGGTTAGGTGATATTATTGAGAAGCTAAACAAACTTGATCCCACTAAAGAAAGATTTAAAAGTGAAAAAATGGCTAGATCATTTAAATTTGGCAAACAAGTTCAGTGGGTATATTATTATCGAAACAATGATACGCACGGAGCAAATGATTGGACTGTTGCCGAATTAACAAAGACTATATCTAATTGTTTTATTTTATATGTATTTTCTTGTGCCGAATATTATTATGAGCTAAAATCGAAACTAACATAGTTTTATGTTGTTCGGTAAAACGGGTGTTTTACTAATGTTAGTAATTATCTCTTATTGCCTAACCTCCAAAGTTTGGCGTGGTTGTGTCTTTTCGACCAATCACCAACTAGCTTGTGGTTGGTCGAAAAGACACACGGCAGGAACGGTGTGGAATTTTTTACAGAGTAACTATCTCTGTTTCCTAATCTACGAAGTTTGCAGAGGTTCGTTGAGAGGTTGAGATGGCCAACAAAGAGTTAAATAGCCCACAACATATAGAAAGACAGTATCGCACCGCATATAAATGACTACAAATAAAAAAATCCTAATCGCAGGAATAACTTTAATAGCATTTATAATCATAACAATGGGACTATTCAGCTTCTTTAAATTCAAATCCAACAACGAAGCGTTTGTTCGTGAAGACGATTTCAAGAGTAACCTTGAGGAGCAAATGCACATGACACCGCAGACACTTGATCAGTTAAGAAAATTAAACGTTACGGCTGACAAAGAATTGAAACTTGAATATTTCTTTTATACAGATACCTCAGATAAAGCACAGCAATTAGCGAATGAAATTGGGAAATTGAATTACACGGTTGAATACGGACCTTCTGCCGGAGATAAGAAACTATTTATCGTGACAGGCTGGACAACCAAAATGAAAATGGCAGACGAAACAGTAAAACAATGGACAAAGCAAATGTGTGAACTTGGTTATACATTTGATTGTGAATTTGACGGCTGGGGAACAGAACCTCATCAGTGAATAGAAATCAATGACAGATGAACCATTCCAATCCCAACCGATTTTTTTACCAAATGTTAAAAAATCAACACTAATTTTTTAACAACTTACTGTTATGAAAGAATTGATCGAATACATATTGCAATTTGGCAATCTAAATCAACAGCAAATCGACTTGATCGTAAGCAAAGCCAAAGAATTAGATCTTCAAAAGGATGAATATTTTTCAGCAGCTGAACATGTCCCCAAGCAAGTTGGGTTTATTATAAAGGGCGTTGTACGCGGATGTTATTATACGAACAAAGGAGAAGAAATTACACGTTGCTTTATTAGCGAAAACAGTTTGGTGGTTGATTATGTGAATTTCGAAGCAAGTACTTCCTCTTCCGAATACCTGCAGGCATGTACAAATTGTAAACTTCTTGTATTTTCTAAACAAGATTGGGAAGAGCTTTCTAAAATTATTCTGGATTGGGATCCCATTAAAAATAAGATGGTACAATTATGTATGTATCAAAAATCCAGAAAAGGTCCGGTAATTTCGCAGGACGCAACTTCACGCTATCTGGAATTTATGGAAAACTATCCGACACTTATTAATCGAATTCCATTGGCTTACATTGCTTCGTATTTAGGCGTTACCCAACAATCATTAAGCAGGATCAGAAAGAATATTCGTTAATCGCTTTTTACCATTTGGTAAACCATTTCATTTTTAATCGGGCAACCTTTGCTAAGTATTAAAAATGAAAAAGAAATGAAAAAAGCATTAATAACAGGAGCCAACAAAGGCATAGGTTTTGAAACAGCAAAACAATTATTACAAAAAGGATTTTAAGTATATATTGGGAGTAGAGATTTGAAGAACGGTGAAGCAGCTGTTCAAAAATTAAAATCCGAAGGATTGAATATGGCGGAAGCTGTTCAATTGGACGTAACAGATGAAAATTCCGTACAAGAAGCGCGTGAAGCAATCGGAAAGAAAACAGATTCGTTGGATGTACTTATTAATAATGCAGGCATAAACGGTGGCAGTCCATATACTGCACTTGAATCAAGCTCCGAACAATTTATGCAATCGTTTAATACTAATGTGTTTGGGGTGGCGAGAGTGACGCAGGCATTTATTGATTTACTGAAAAAATCACCGGAACCAAGAATCTTAAATGTAAGCAGCAGCGTTGGCTCTCTTTCATTGCAAAGCAACCCGGCCTGGCCAGCGTATGACTTTGGGAAATATGCAGTCTATGGTGCTTCAAAAGCAGCGTTGAATATGTACACGATACATTTGGCTTACGAATTGCGTGACACGGCCTTTAAAGTAAATGCGGTATGCCCGGGTTATACGAGTACGGATTTTACTTTTCATACCGGAGGCAACGTAGAAGTCGCAGGAAATAGAATTGTAAAATATGTATTGATTGATCATAACGGCCCAACAGGTAAATTCTTCAGCGAAGAAACGAATCCTGAAACCGGCGAAATTCCTTGGTGATAAACAGAAATTAATTTATAATTGAAGTATCTATAACAGGATCACAATGAAAGCTGAAGTGTAAACTTTAGCTTTTGTGCTTTTCGCCGGGGTATCCAGATCGTTTGCCAACCTCAGGAATCACGGCGAGAGTTGAATTTAATCACCAACAAGACCTAAAACCTATAGTAGCGACTGCCAAGGTATCTCTCCGAACAAAGCGTCAGACAACAATGAATGATAAAGACATAAAAAGACTTTCCCGGCTGACTGCAATTTTAACCCAACTGCAAACAAAAAGAATCGTAACGTCAACAGCTCTTGCTGAAAAATTCAGCGTGAGTGTGCGGACAATTTATAGAGATATAAAAACATTGGAGCAGGCAGGTGTTCCTATATTGACAGAAGATGGAAAGGGCTATTCACTGATGGAAGGATATCGAGTTCCGCCCGTTATGTTTACCGAAAGCGAGGCGAATGCTTTAATCACTGTTGAACAATTGGTACTGAAAAACAGAGACAGTTCTCTGATTAAAGAATATACGGAAGCTGTAAATAAAATACGATCTGTATTGTTGTATTCAACAAAAGAGAAAGCAGATTTACTTTCCAAAAGAATCGCAGTTAGTCCGGCCATGCCGAACACCAATACGAGTGATACACTGACCTTCATTCAAAACGCATTGACAGCTTTTAACGTTTTGAATATCACATATCATTCAGAAGGTAAAGAAGAAAAAACAAAAAGGAACATAGAGCCATTTGCTTTGTATTACAACCAACAAGAGAGCTGGACGCTTATTGCGTATTGCAGACTACGAAAAGATTACAGAATGTTTCGATTAGAAAGAATTTTAAACATCGAACTGCTGGATGTGAATTTTACGCCTCACAAACTGACCCTGAAAGAATATTTAGACAGTAAAGAGAAAAACTTTAAGCACCCCTGACACACCCTTGTCATAGCGTACTTTTACTTTTGTGTCATGAATTCATTCAGAGACAATTAAAACAAAAGAAAGATGAAAAGCATGCATGTAGTATCCTTAAGAATTATCACCGCAGATATCAAAGCTTCGGTCCACTTTTTTGAAAAAGCAACCGGTACAACTGCTACGTGGTTAACAGACGACTTTGCAGAGATCGTTACAAGCTCTATTACCCTGGCAATTGCTAGCACCCGAACATTGGCATTTTTTGGAGAAGACGTGGCTCAGGCAGCTGCGAACAAAAGTGTAATCATCGAATTCCTGGTTGAGCATGTAGACGCAGAATACGAACGGATTAAAGAGTTAACTAATGATATTGTTCAGAAACCAACAACAATGCCCTGGGGGAATCGGTCGTTATTGTTTCGTGATCCAGACGGTAATTTAATTAACTTCTTCACACCGGTGAGCCCTGAAGCTGTTAAGAAATTTGCTTAACGGTAAGGACCTTCCCTAAAAGGCAAAAGAGGCAATTCGATGCTTGATATGATAGTTTTTTGTACATTTAGAATGTCGTGCTTGTATAACGTTCATTCGTTCTGCTGTTCGTAATTAGCATTCGCGACGCGGACCGAAGCCGGATCAAATGGATTTGCAATACGTTTAATAAAAAAGCTCTTCGGGCTTTAGTAATTGATTTCATTAAAAAAATATTCAGATGAAGAATATTCCAACATTGTACGAATGGGCAGGAGATATGTAGACGTTTGAAGCGTTGTTTTCATCCTTCTATGATAAAGTATTGAAGGATGATCTTTTGGGGGAGGTCTTTGCATCTATGTCGCCTGAGCATGTCAAACATGTTGCTCATTTTGTGGCAGAAGTTTTTGGCGGAGACAAGTTGTATACCACTCAGGATGGCGGCAGTCATGCGCACATGATCGGCATGCATATCGGGAAAATGCTGACCGAAGAAAAGCGTCAGCGTTGGGTGCAATTGTTGTTAAAAACTGCAGATGAGGTCGGGCTTAAAAGTGATCCCGAGTTTCGCTCCGCTTTTGTCGGCTATATCGAATGGGGCACACGGCTTGCTGTGATCAATTCTCAATTAACAGAAAATCCGTTGGATAGTAACGAGCCGATGCCTACATGGGGATGGGGCGAAACAGGAGGCCCTTATGAGCCGAGCTGATCGAGTTTTGATCACCTCTCTATTTCTAACCAACTACAGCAGTTTTTATGTGTTTGGGTAAGGATTTTTTAATAGATTCACAAAAAGAAATAAAATCAATAATCTAACATAACACAAAATGGCAAAGCAGGTATTTATCAATTTAGCAGTAAAAGACCTTCAGAAATCTATGGATTTTTATACTGCATTGGGATTTACAAACAATCCTCAATTTTCAGACGAATCAGGAAAATGTATGGTGTGGAGTGAAAATATTTTTGTCATGATCATGAACCACGAAAAGTTTTCGGGTTTTGTAACGAAACCTATTGCAGATACCAAAACCAAAGTAGCAGGGATTTTTTCATTGTCGGTAGATAGTACAGACGAAGTAAACAGCATCATGGCTAATGGTCTTAAGGCAGGTGGAATTGAACCAAACGAAATGAGAGATTATGGATTTATGCAGCAACGTACCATAGAAGATCTTGATGGGCATATCTGGGAAGTTTTCTTTATGGATGTTACTAAATTTCCAACGGAACAATCGAACGGATAAAAAACAATTGCTACTTTCTGCAATAATAAGCTTGAGTAACCCGTCAATGAATAGTAAAGCAATAAAAATAAACGGTCATAGAAACATTGAATCTTTGAAGATGTTTATTCTTCAGAAACTAAAACTCGTTGACCATAAAAAAGACTGCGTTGCAGAATTTGACGACAGACTGAAAAGTTATATTAGCAGGAATAAAGATTTAAAAATAGAATTTCAGTTTGATCGTATAAGACTTGAAAAAGATATAAAATTTTATCTTTCGTTGACAAAAACTACTCAGCCTTTTCCTGAAAACTTTGAAATGGGTAATCCTCATAACAGATGGTTCTTTGACCCAATTCCAAAGACAGCGGAAGACATAGAAAAAGAGGATCTTGAGTTGCAGATGATTTCTCAGGAAACGTATATGTCATTTGAAAATTTTCTTAGGAATCTTGTGCAGTTAGGAGACGGACAAATTAGTATCAAAGAGAGTTGACTATTTGCAATGTCAGTGGTACTCTAACCCTGTTTCCTAACCTCCAAAGTTCGCCGTGGCAGTGATTGTCAATATAAAAAATAAAGAGAATGAAACAACTGTTATTATGTGTATTGCTTTCCATTTCGATTTCGAAAGCATATAGTCAGACAAAGATCGAGAAAGCAATTATTGAAGGATTCTTAACTAGCTTTTTGGATCAATGTTCTATAGATAGTATCGTAGATCCTGATTCATTCACAGAACAATATTGTTTGGAAATTGAAAAATATGGTTTGGTCTTATTAGAAAAAAGTGAAAATCATTTTTTTGATTACTCCATAGATTCATTAAATAACCTTAGAGAATCTGGATTGTCATTAATTGATTCTACTACCCACAGTGATTTTTTTAAAAGAAATGAAAGTTCAATGGATCTTGATTCGATCATTTTTAAAGGTAAAATAGCACAGACTACATCTACTAGAGAGTTTACAAGGGCACAGAAAAAGAGCAATGAAGCATTTAGAAAGAAGTATGGTAATAAAACTGTCGTCCAAATTTCAAGGCCAGGTATTAATGCTAATAAAGACATTGCACTTTTGTCTATTACATTTATACATGTAGATTTTGGTATTATTACTAATTACTATGTTCTGGTCAATGAAAATCAAGTTTGGAACATAAAACAAAGCATGATACAATTTGTTGGGGTTTACGTGTATTGATATATGATAAAACTTAGCTATACTTTTCCCACTGATGTTGACAACGATCTTTTTTTCCTAATCTCCATGCCCTTCGTGGTTGTGTCTTTTCGACCAACCACCAAATGCTTTATGATATTAAGTTTTTATTCGTAATTAATTTTTTCAGGGAATATTATCTTATATGGATAGAGCAGTGGGCTGTTGGCAAGAAAAGGAACAACAGACCTTGTCCCGCTTTTGGGCGTGAAAGTTGAGTGGTGGGTAGGGAAAGTGATTTACACCAACAAATAGTTAAATTAAATTATTTTAAAATAAACCTTGGTATAAATTCAATTAATTAGATAATTAAAAGTACTGCCAATTATGAAGTTATTTCAAGAGTTATTCTTCCATATGCTTTAATAAAAAGGGATAAAGGCAATTAATATACTATTTTGAATCAGGCAGTAACCATCCACATTATTGAAATGTTGTAATCATTTATCCCGTGTTCCAACTTTGATTATTAGTTAAAAAGCGATAAATTACAATTATATTTATATAATTGTAATTTTTTTTAATAGCAATTATGTCAACCGTTATTAATAAAAACAACGTTCATTACATATGAAAAAAAAAATACTGATTCTGTTAAGTAATCTGCTTACACTGATTGCTTATTGTCAAACGCCGTCTATCACTTCTTTTACTCCTGCATCTGGTATAACAGGTACACTTGTAACTGTTACGGGAAACAATTTTAATACAGACAAGTTTAAAAATATTGTATTTATAGGAGTTGCCAAAGCCAGTGTTGTCTCTGCAACTTCCAGCAGCCTTTCTGTACTTGTTCCTCAAAATGCCAGCTACGGAAAAATCAGAGTTACAAACACTTCAACAGGATTAACTACTTCCTCTGTGTTGCCATTTGCCATCACACAAGGTTGTGTAACCACTCTATCAAATAGTACATTTGATGCGCCTGCAACTTTTAATACGAACAACTCCATTGCAGGCGGTGCCTACGCATATGACTGGGATGAAGATGGAAAGAATGATTTACTCGTATCCACTTTTTCAAGTACCATATTACTTTTTTATTCTAATACAAGTATTCCAACACATCCTTCATATACCCTTAATTTAGCAAACAGCTTATCTTTAAACAGTCCATTGTATTTTGAAGATTTTGACGGAGATGGTAAAACCGACATAATTTGTTGTGACGGACAACGTATTCAGGTTTTATTTAATAATAGTTCCAACGGAAAAATCAGCTTTACTACAGTAGCATCTGTAACCATAGCATCATCACCTGCGTCACCAATATCTCTGCGATGCGTAAAAGACATAAATGCAGACGGGAAACCCGATATCATTATACTCACCGCCAGTTCCAGCAATATTTCCATATTAAAAAACATAAGTACTGCGGGTACTGTTTTATTTGCTGCTAAAATTGATCTCCTTTCCGGAGTATCACCAACAGCAATCGTTGTAAATGATATTGATGGCGACGGAAAAGTTGATCTTGCTATTTCCAATTCCCTTTCAAATACACTATCTGTTTTCAGAAATACGGGTACACCAGCAACAATTTCATTCGCAAGCAAAATTGATCTTGCTACAGTTGCCGATCCTGGAAATATTATTGATGGAGATATTGACAGCGATGGAAAAATTGACATTTTGGTTCAAAACCGTTACAATAAAAACGTGTCTGTTTTCAGAAACAGTTCTTCAAGCGGACTTATAACATTTGATCCTAGATTGGATATAGCGACAAGCGAGAATCCTGTAGAAATTGCTTTGGGCGATATAAACGGAGATGCAAAACCAGACATGGTTATTACCTATTTTGCAACATCAACCCTATATTTATATCAAAATAAAAGTACTGCAGGTACCATTTCCTTTAATCCTGCTATTGCATTTCCGGCACTTCAGGATTCATACCCTCAGGGTGTTTTAATTTTTGATGCAGACGGAGACAACAGACAGGATATCATTACGACAAATGGGAGCGCAAGTGCAAAATCATTCTCCATTTATAAAAACATTTCCGGACCTTCTATTACTTCGTTTTCACCAAAAACTGTGAGTCCGGGAGATATTGTTACCATTACCGGCACCAATCTTACCGGTACAACCCAAGTGAGTTTAGGTGGACAGCCATGTGCTTCTTTTACGGTTCAATCAGCAACAACTATTTCTGCAGTTGCAGGTCTGGGTAGAACCGGGGAAGTATTTATCAATACGACATGCGGAATGACAAGTAAAGATGGTATTAAGGTTTTGTCACCAATACCTACAGTAACTTCTTTTTCTCCAACATCCGGAAAGCCAGGCAGTACGGTAACCATAACAGGTACGAATTTCAATCCCGATTTTAATTTTAACCAGGTTTATTTTGGGAATACCAAAGCAACTGTACTAGGTGGTAATTCTACCAGTTTGACGGTATCTGTGCCTAAAGGCGGTGATTATAATGTGATCAATGTAGTAGAAACAGCTTCAGGACTTACAGCAACCAATCAACACTATTTTACTACACTCAATACATGTGGATCTGCTATTTATGCATCCATGTTGTCTCCTGTAATTCTATTTCCTAAAGGAGATCTTACTACAACTCCTATTGATATGGTCTATGCAGATCTGGATGGGGATAAACGGAATGATTTTATAACAATAAATAATTCAACTTCTTCATCTGCTAATTATAAAATGGCAAGAGTCTACAGGAATACAAGTACACCAGGGAATTTTTCAATGGATGATGCTATTTCATATGTAGGTAATGATCCTCAGTCTGTATGCGCCGGTGATTTAAACGGAGACGGTTTACCAGAAGTAGTTGTTGCTAGTCCATCAAAAAACATCTTCAGTATTTATAAAAATACAAGTATCCCTGGTACAATTCGGCTTGCCAGCAGAATAGATGTAAATACTGTAACGGGTGTACGCAAATCTGAAATAGTCGACATGAATAAAGACGGGAAAAATGATCTTGTCTTTATGAATGGAGTTGGAGTTTATATCATGAAAAATATCAGTGAAGATACGTTGGCATTTGCACCGCCTGTAAGATCTGCATTGGTGAACCTGAATCAATTTAAAATTGGTGATATGAACGGAGATGGATTACCAGACATTATATCATTATATACGAATGCTGCTTTTTCTGTATGCCTGAATACTTCTGTTGCAGGGTCATTATCATTTGCAGGGCCAGTATACTTTCCAGCTTCAACATTGCCAAAAACTTTTTTAGTTGGAGATGCAGATAATGATGGACGCTTGGATGTATTTACAATTTCGCATAATTTAACTACTGTATTCAGAAATACTTCTACTTCAAGCACACTTGCTTTTGATGCCGGCATCGATTTTTCATGTCAGGTAAGTGGCAATACTCCTGCAAATCTAACTGATGTTGACAGCGATGGCAGTTTAGAAATTGTTCTGATGGAAGGACAAAGCGTATTTATATTGAAAAATTTATCAACTGCAGGAAACGTGCTTTTTGATGCAGGAACAAATATATTTTTGAGCGATGGAATTGTTGCAACTGATTTTAAGATGACAGACATGGATACAGATGGCAATAATGAATTCATTAGTATATTAGTATCTTCATCAACAACCAGTAATCTATTCGGAGTATTTAAATTTTCGTCAATAGTTCCACATATTTCTGATGTTTCTCCCAAAAGCGGAATTACAGGATCAAAAATCCGTATATCAGGAGGTAATTTTTCTGATGCTTCTTCTGTAAGTATTGGAGGTGTAAATGCTGTTTCATATGTAGCTACTGCTTCTTACATTGATGTTACGCTGCCAAGCATTTCATCTGGCACTATCGCCGATATTAAGGTTGTCACACCATGTGGCACAAGTACATACACTGGATTTATTATCGGGCAGATGCCTGAAATTAAATCATTCACGCCAATGTCCGGAGCACCTGGAACAATCGTTACACTCAATGGATTTAATTTCTCACCCTCTAATAATACTGTATTCTTTGGCACAGCTGAGGCAACCATTTTGTCTTCCACAGAAACAACACTTACTGTTTCTGTACCGAAAGGTGCGACATACAGGCCCATTACTGTTTCTGATAACAATTATGGATTAACAGGAACTTCGCTGCAACCATTTGTAATTACTAACAGTTGCAGCGCCAATAATCCGATCAATAGCCTTTCTTTTAATACCAGTATTCGAGGTCTTCCTTCCGGAACAAAACCTCAAAGTGCTGTAACCGGAGACTGGGATAATGACGGACTTGCAGATATAGCTTTTGCTTACGGGGTAGGATCCAATACCATCAGTATATACCATAACAAAGCGATAAGCGATACACTTCATATGGAATATGTCACTGGTCTGAATAACTTTACATCACCGAATTTTATTACAACCGGTGATATTGATGGCGATGGTAAACTGGATTTAATCTGTACAAACTCTGCCGATAATTCTATTTCTTTATTCAGAAATACAAGTACTCCCGGCTCCGTATCTTTCGCTGCAAAAGTTAATTTCACAACAGGTACAGGTCCTGAACAAGTATTTGTCAATGACCTTGATGCAGATGGAAAACCAGATCTGGTTGTAACAAATTATTTAGACACTAAAATTTCAGTATTCAAAAATACAAGTTCTATCGGTTCGTTTGCATTCACTACGATAAATGTACCTACAACACTTTATGCGAAAGGAATTGCTATAGACGATCTCAACCTTGATGGAAAACCTGATTTAGTAATAAATTACAATCGTGCACAAATATCTACGAATTCAATTTATATTTATCTTAATATTTCTGTTCCAGGAGCTATCTCGTTTTTCTCAAGCCCTTCTAATTATATTACAGGAAGTGAAGCGCAAAACGTAAGCATTTCAGACCTGAATGCAGATGGGAAGCCTGATATTATTATTGCCAATAAGGCCTCAAATTCAATTTACTATTTTGAGAATCAAACCTATACTGGTATGGTTAGCGGTATGAAAGGGGTTTCTTTAAATACAAAAGTATCTTATGCTGTCGGTAACCAGCCTGTTAGTACGACAATCGGAGATATTGACGGTGATGGCAGACCGGATATTTTAGTAAGTAATAATACACTTGGATTTTCTGTGCTCAGAAACACAAGCTCATCAGGAATATTCAGTGTTGCAAACAAAGCAGACTTCTCAACTGTATCTATGTCCGGGTTTATTAATATCGCTGATTACAATTGTGATGGCAAAGCAGATCTTGGCTTACCTTCATTTTACGGCGCTTCATCTTCCGTTGCTATACTTCTGAATACAATCAGCAGCTTACCTCAACCTATCGTTACTTCGCCTGTAATTTATTGCATGAATGCTGTAACACAACCATTAACTGCAACTGCTTCTTCAGGCAATTCATTGGTGTGGTATACGGATGTTAATGGCGGAAAAGGTATTACCACTCCAGTTTTTCCGAGCTCTTCCCAGAGCGGTTCCAAATATTATTATGTTGCTCAGACAAATGGAGCATGTAAAGGAGCTGCTGTATCTATGGTAGTTTCTATAGTAACACCATCTGCTCCTCCTGGATTTGTATCATCGATCAATTACTGTCTGAATGCCCCAGCAAATCCATTAACTGCAACAGGAAGTAATTTATTATGGTACACTTCTTCTACGGGAACAACAGGAGTTTCTGCACTAACACCGGCTACAAACATATCCGGACTAAAATCTTATTTTGTAACCCAAACAACAAATGGGTGCGAAAGCGAAAAGGTTCAGCTTGATGTATACATTTCTTCTGCATCTTCGGCCATTCCTCCTGTTGTAACAAGCAGTGTTTCATACTGTCAAAATGCGACTGCAGATCCTCTAGAAGCTACCGGTACTGAATTACTTTGGTATCAAACATCTAATAGCACTGCAGGCAATCCTTTTGCAACTGTACCATCTACTGCTTCTGCAGGAACAATTTCTTATTATGTAAGTCAGACAATAGATAAATGTGAAAGTAACAAGGCAAAAATTGATGTTGTTGTTAAACCAGCGCCATCTGCACCTAGTGCCCAGACTAAGATAAATTATCAACAAAATGATGTTGCAAAGGTGTTAACTGCAAGCGGTTCTGATCTTCACTGGTACACTTCACCAACAGGAACAGGATCAACAACAGCACCGGTTCCGTCTACAGATAATGCCGGAATAACTATGTATTATGTTTCACAATTCGTTAATTCATGTGAAAGTGCGCAAACGGCAATAACTGTAACTGTAACTGCCAAAACAACATCTGTTAACGGAAAAGTATCCTATAATATTATAGCGTATCCCAATCCGGCAAAAGAAAATATTATTTTAGAAGTAGACCCTCTTTTAATTAACAGTTCATTTGTAATAACAGATGCCACCGGCAACGATGTTTTGAATGGTACAATTCTGGAAGAGAAAAACAATATACCTATTTCTGGTTTACAACCCGGTATGTATTCTCTTCATATTGCGGGATTAACAGAACCATTTAAAATAGTTATACTTAAATAATTCAATATTTATTTTATAACCCGCCTCGGTTTGATTTCATATAAAGACAATTCCGAGGAGCATTCAGATGAATGTATAAAAATAAAAAATAATGTACTGTGATGTGTGCTGCTACTAAACAATATTATATGCGTTTAGTAGCAGTGTATTTTTTACAATACAACATATTGGATGATCTCACTGCGGTTTGTGGCATACAGAATATTAATAATAGATTGGGTTAAGCAAGAATATAGATATACATAAATTAAATCCATCCAACGAATTCATTACATTGAATATTAACCCATCAGAAGCATTGAAACTATAATCCACTTCAAATGCCCTTCAAACAAGACATAGCAAATAGAATACACTCCGACTTTGGCGAAGTTGCCTGCAATGCATTTGAGATTCTTGAAAATGCAATTGAAAAAACAGACAGTCTCAATTCAGACAGAGTTATTCGCTGCATTATTTTTTTAGCAAAGGGAAATATAGACGAATTGAAGAAATATGTAAATGCAGCTGCGACTGATCCAAGGGATATCATGCTTTGGGCAGAGTATGAAAAATCAGAGGATGATATAAACTATAACAGACTGCGAGACTTTAGTAATACTTTTGAAGGAAGTTTAATGGATAACAAGGAATAGGAATGGATGCCATAAAATTTTCAGAAACTATTTTAATTGATGAAAAACCAGAACAGGTTTTTGATTTTACGCAAGACTATACGAAGCGTTTGGTGTGGGATACTTTTCTTAAAAAAGCAGATCTGATTGAAGGTGCAACTGCAGCAGACAAAGGCGTTAAAGCATACTGTGTAGCAAAAAATGGAATTGGCATGGTGACAGAATATGTTACCTATAACAGACCCAAAGTAACAGCAATAAAAATGACACAGGGACCTTATATGTTCAAATCCTTTTTAGGTTCATGGACATTTAAGGAAATTCCTAACGATAAAACAGAAGTTGTTTTTCTATATTCGTTTTCGCTTCGGTTTCCATTTAATCTATTGACAGTATTTATAAAAAAGAATTTGCAGGCTAATGTAAAACAGCGGCTCATTGATTTGAAAAATAACATCGAACGTGAACATGGAAAGAAGTAATAATCTCAAACCTGTGGCGTTAGCAATGAGTTACTTTTAGTATAAATCAACAACAATGGAAAATCTGTTCAATTCTACTCCTTTGGAGGATTTTATTTTTTTTGTTTGGGCTATTCAAATTTTTATTGCCATTTATTGTTTATTTAAATTCATTATTTTATTGCTGATAAATGGAGCTCTTTATATAAAAGGCGACGTACAGGGCAATACACAAAAGGTTTGGATGGGTATGTTGTATTTGGTTTTTTACATCATTTATCCAATACCTGTTATGCTTATTGCGATTGTGTTAGAAAAACAAAGCGATGGAGGAATTGGAATTTGGTTGTTTATGGCAGGATCAATCTTATATAGTTATATTATTTTTAGAAATATAGTACTGTTGACAACAAGCGAAACCTAATGTTGGATTTTTTCTGGTGCTATATGTTATTCGGAATTTGCATTTACTGCAGCGAACCAAGACCAGATATAAAAAGATTTGCAATCCAGCTTAGATAGACGTCTTCGCCTCTGTTAATGAAAGCTGGAATCAGGACGATAATCAATTATGATTAAATATGAAAAGAACATTCATTCTAATAGCATCTATCATATTGTTATCCTTTTTAGGGTTTTGTGGTTATGTTATTTATGCATTAGAAAACGAAGAGTATCATCAATCTCCATGCGAATCATCTGCAGAGATAGTAACTGATAGTTTACGAAAGCTATATAAAGTATGGAGTTGGAGTAGTTATCCAAAAAACTTTTGCTCCAAATGTAGTGATTATGATTCAACTAAAGTTGATTGTAAAATCCTGATGTGTGAATTAGGGATCAGTGACCCGGAATTAGATTTTCAAGAAGATTCACTGATACATAATGTTATAAATATTTTTTGGTCATTCCCTCAAAATAAAATCGTTGATAGTCTTTATTTAACAATCGGAAATAATACTAAAAGAATAAAAACAAGTCTTAGTAGGTCTGATCTGAAAAAAACTCCTGAAAAAATATTTTACGATACAGATAGAAGCATTTCTAACTTTACCATTCTTGATGTTATTGAAGGCTCAGAACAAGGCGGCGGCGGGGATTATGAGAACTATGATATTAAGACTCGGGAATTAAAAATTTTATCAAGGGTTGATCTCGTCGATTATGAAGATGTTGCAGAATATTATTACAATAAAGAATTGGATAGATGTAAAAAAGATGCTGTTTCAATGCTGACAATTGAAATCGAAACAGCAAATCCCAAAGGACAATTCGTAGAAAATAAAATATCTACATATGTATATCAAATAAATACCGAACACATTAAGAAAAAGAATGCGTTGTAAAAGATGATTAATGGCCTGTGTAGATAAAAGAAATTAATGTTTACGGAAATACTACGATTATATTTTATGAATAATATATACTTTTATTGGATTATTTTCGTTTAATAACTATTAAGCACGGATTTTTGTATTATTGCACTGTATAATGAATAAAAGATCAGCCATACGTTCACTAATCATACTTCTTAGCTGGAGTATTGTTATAACTATGTTGTTAGTGATCTGCATACAGTTTTTTTATAATCACTCTTGTCATGGGGCAAGTAAAAAGTCAAATAAATCTGCATTTACACAGGAAGATAAACATTTGCAGTTAGTTCATACGCTCAAATTAAATTGTTCCAATCTGCGCATTGCCAGAAGTACTAATAATAGTTGTATAAAGAATATTCATTTATCAGGGAACTCAAATTCGAAGTATTGGCCTAAGGTACTCTGTATATTTTTTTCTACGAGCAATTTTAATCGTTTTATCTGTTGCAGTCGTAACCATACGATTTTTTTTCAACAGATGCGCATATAGCATTATTTTAATTATTCTTTGCCTGCTATTCACCCGACTTAATTGTCAGGAGAGTAGTCTGAATTTAATTTAATTAAAATATAAAATTGTATGCACCATTTACCTGAATTGATTATAGATCTAGCTTTAATTCTTGTTACAGCGGCAGTAACAACGCTGATCTTTAAAAAAATAAAACAGCCATTAGTATTAGGATACATTATTGCAGGTTTGCTTATTGGCCCAAGCATAAAACTTTTTCCATCTATAACAGAATATAAAAATATTTCAGTGTGGGCAGAGCTGGGTGTGATCATATTGTTATTCTCATTGGGCTTGGAATTTAGTTTTAAGAAATTAATAAAAGTTGGCGGGGCATCATCTATAACAGCAGTTTTTCAAATTGTTATAATGCTGTTTGCAGGTTATTTTGCAGGTTATTTAATGGGGTGGTCACAAATAAATTGTTTCTTCCTGGGTGCAATGCTTTCCATCTCCTCGACAACAATCATTATTCGCGCATTCGAAGAATTAGATGTGAAGAATAAGAAGTACGCCAGTGTAGTTTTCGGTGCTTTGATCGTTGAAGATTTAGTTGCTATTGTTTTAATGGTGTTATTAACGACTATAGCCGTAAGTCAGCAATTTGCGGGTATGGATATGCTTTATTCCATCTTGAAATTAATTTTCTTTCTGATATTATGGTTTGCCGGCGGAATATATTTTATTCCAACATTTCTTAAGAAAACAAGAAAGCTCATGACAGATGAAACAATGCTGTTAGTCGCACTTGGCTTATGTTTAACGATGGTTGTTTTAGCAGGCCAGGCAGGTTTTTCGCCAGCATTGGGTGCATTTATTATGGGGTCTATTTTAGCAGAAACTACTGAAGCAGAACATTTCGAGCATCTTATTAAACCTATTAAAGATTTATTTGGGGCAGTCTTCTTTGTTTCTGTAGGAATGATGATTGATCCTGGTGTATTGGTTGAATATGCCTATCCGATTGCAGTACTTACTGTGGTAACCATCTTTGGAAAAGCAATAGCATCAACAATCGGAGCTTTGATTTCCGGACAGCCATTGAAACAATCCGTACAGACAGGCATGAGTCTGGCTCAAATAGGAGAGTTCTCATTTATTATTGCAACTTTAGGTTTATCATTAAATGTGATAAGTCCGTTTTTGTATCCGATCATTGTTGCAGTATCTGCAATCACAACATTTACTACTCCTTATTTAATTAAATATTCGGGGCCGATGGCGGATCTGATCGAGCGAAAAGCGCCTGGAAAAATTTTACGCATTATTGAAAATTATGGTTCCGAAACTCAATCCATTGTTGTGTTGAGCGATTGGAACGTTTTCTTAAAGGCCTATGCATTGAATATACTTCTAAACGTAGTGGTTTTAGTGGCTTTAAGTTTGTTCGCTTCCATGTATATATATCCGTTTATTCTTGAACATGTGTTCAATGGATTTAAAGGAACTGTAGCGGGAATCGTTATCAGTTTTATATTGATGATGCCATTTTTATGGGCATTAACAATGAAGCAGATAGCACCCAAGGTATATCAGCGTTTGTGGGATAATGAAAAATATTCCAGAAGTCCGCTAGTCTTGCTCGGTATTGTTCGATTGTTTATCGGGCTTGTGTGTATAGACTTTTTATTAAGTTTCTTTTTAGACACAACCGTTGCATTGATTACATCTTTACTTGTATCTGGTATTATGTTGCTGTTGTTTTCAAAACGGCTTCAGTTTTTATATGATGGTATTGAAAAACGGTTTTTAGTAAATTTTAATCAGCGTGATGAGATAACAGATTATAAAATAAAGATTGCACCCTGGGATGCCCATATAGTTGAGTTTAAAGTTTCTCCTGTTTCACCTGTGATTGGCAAATCGCTGGAAGAACTGGCGATCAGGGAAGAGTATGGAATAAATATCATTATGATTGAGCGAGGTTTTGTTACGATACCTCTTCCTTCCAGAAATGAGCGTATTTATTCAGGGGATATTCTTTCTGTTGTAGGGAATGATGAACAATTAGTTCGATTAAAGAGTTTGATTGCATGTAATCTGACACCCGATGAAATAGAAGCATATGCATTGATCAAAAATGATCTTGTACTAAAGAATATTGTTATTAATAAGGATACTCAACTTCTGAATAAAAAAATTAAAGATTCAGGAATACGAGAAAAAAATGCTCTTGTTGTTGGCGTGGAGAGAAAGGGAGAACGGATATTAAACCCTCCCTCAACACTGGATTTTCAGAATGGAGATGTTGTATGGATTGCAGGTGGAAGTAAGGTGATAAAAGAACTTATCTAGTGATATGTTA
>Ga0247817_10000378_pt1 | contig 25647 bp, 28 predicted proteins | sample UWRJL212509R1_FD_178010 | JGI IMG/M metagenome (GOLD analysis project Ga0247817, IMG submission 178010) | Plant litter microbial communities from Arlington Agricultural Research Station in Wisconsin, United States - UWRJ-L212-509R-1 | ecosystem: Environmental > Terrestrial > Plant litter >...
CTGCGCCAAGCCCAATCCAAGACCAAGCGATTCCCCTCATTATTGAAGGCCGCGACGTTATTGGTTTAGCAAACACTGGTACTGGTAAAACAGCAGCCTTCTTGCTTCCTATCATTAACTCACTTACAACTCACAGCCCACGTGCTTCAGTGCTTATTATGGCTCCGACTCGTGAACTTGCCGTTCAAATTGAAGAAGAGTTCCGTGCCTTTTCACAAGGTATGCAACTTTACGACGCAATTTGTGTTGGTGGTACTAGCATCGACCGTCAAATCCGCGACCTTCGTCGTGGTGCACACGTTATCATCGGTACACCAGGTCGTCTAAAAGACCTCATCAACCGTCGTGAGCTTAACCTAAGCAACGTAACGACACTTGTTCTTGACGAAGCTGACCGTATGCTCGACATGGGTTTCATCAACGACATTCGTTCAATCGTTTCTCAAACTCCTGAAAACCGTCAAACACTTTTCTTTAGTGCGACTATCACCCCTACAATTAAAACTCTTGTAGATACATTCCTAAACAACCCAGCTGAAGTACAAGTACGTACAGCTGATACTAGCGAACGTGTAGACCAGAACATTATTGAAGCTGATACAAAAGAAGCTCGTTTAGACATCCTTACAAACATGCTTAACGAATCTGAATTTGAAAAAGTTCTCGTATTCGGTGAGACTAAGTTTGGTGTACAACGTCTTTCAGACCACCTTGAACGAAGTGGCCACTCATCTGTTGCCATTCACGGTAACAAATCACAGTCACAACGCCAACGTGCTTTGAAAACTTTCAAAGATGGTAAAGCTCGTATCCTTGTTGCAACTGACGTTGCTGCTCGCGGCCTCGACATTCCAAATGTTAGCCACGTTATCAACTACGACCAACCTGCGACTTACGAAGACTACGTTCACCGTATCGGCCGTACAGGTCGTGGTGGCGCAAGCGGTAAGGCACTTACCTTCGTTCCAACACAAAACCGTCGTTAGTTTTTACTAGCTACAGCGTCGCTAATTTCTTTAGCAACAAATTTAACGTACCGGCCCACAATTTCGTGGCCGGTCGTTATTTTTTTAGCCACAATATTTGTGTTTTGCTTCGCAAGTAAGCGAATATTAGAACCAATAACTACCGGGTCGAGTGCGCCGTACAAAATAGTTATAGGCAATTTTAATTTAGCCGCGTCTTCTAATGAAGTCTGGTTCACAATACTTGCCTCTAAGGCCGCAACATACGAGCGAACGTTACCTGCATTAATATCTAATGCTTTACTTGCCAAATTCAACTTCACAATCAGTGGCGATAGCGATTCCAGCGTTTGCGGGTACTTTTGCATACGGCGATACAAATCTTTTAATATTGCGTCGCGCTGTAATAGCTGGCGCTTTTCTTCAGTCTGTCTATAAAACGGCGGGCTACATAAAATAAGTTTCTTAATACGAAACTTGTAGCGCTTGGCTACTTCAACTGCTACCAAGGCACCAAGCGAATGCCCAACAATTATCGGCGGCTGAATAATTCCCAGTTTTAATAGCGTCGCACTCACCGACCGCGCCTGGGTTCGGGCATTGTACTTTGCCCAAATTGGACGAGGCGATTTACCAAACCCTAGCAGGTCGATGCCAATAACCCGTACATTCTTAGGAAGAAGCGGAATCAAAGCATCCCAAGCCTTTGCCGAGTTACCAATGCCATGTATCAAAATGAAGGTTGCTTTTGGTTTTTTAGGTGAAAGAAATTCAGTTACATGCAGTGTATACGGAATTTTCAGCCATTTGTGAAGTGCAGTGTCCATACATCTATAATAACAGCCCCTTCTTCTTTAAAGCCGCCAGGTTACCATGAAGCGGTAATGCTTTATTTACAACGTCGAATATGGTAATCTATCCGCAACCATCTGTATTCCGCAAATGGTTGTGTCGCTTCAGTAGCGATATTCGACATTTCGGCACTAGAAAGGCTCTGCAATGAACTTCCAAGGTTCAAGTCAGGGTGTCCGCAAGTCACGACGCTTCGCACTTGTCGCGGCACTGGCACTCATGATGGGATTTGCCTCAGCACCACTCCCCGCTTCCGCCTCTTCGAACACAGAAGTGGAATCGTCCATCGTCCTCATCGGCACCACCTGGAGCGGGTTCATCTTCGTTCCAGACTATGCCAGCGCAGACGGCGTTGGCTACTGGACCGACCAACTCACCGCTTCGTCGTTCTGCACCGGCTGGTTCGCCAGCACCAAAGGTGACATCGTCACCGCCGGCCACTGCGTCGACCCCGACGAAGGGCGCATCGCTATTCTCACCAACTACCTCAGTTCACAAGACGCCATGGATTCACTCAGTGACGCCATCGTGAACTGGACCGTAGAAGGTGACAACGACGGAGACGACGCAAAACGGGTCGTGCAAGTTGTACAGCCCAGCGACGTCGAGGGTGCAATCATCACCAGTGACCCCATCACAGCCCAAATTGTGGACTTCCGTGGGTTTGAAGATGGTGACTTGGCACTCCTGCGCGTTGCCGGAATCAAATCCACGCCACCACTGACCGTTGCCCCTACCAACCCGGTTGTTGGTGATGCGCTTACGGCAGTCGGCTTTCCCGGTTCGGTTGCTGAGGTCATGGACGGCACTCGCGTTCACGCTTCCTTCAAATCGGGCACCGCTTCCAGCCGGCAATATAGCGCCGAGGGTGGGGTGCCAACCACGGAAATCAACGCGGACATCAGCCCCGGTATGTCAGGTGGCCCGACCGTCAACTCGAAGGGTGAGGTTCTTGGTGTTAACAGCTTTACGCTGACCAACGAACAGCGCAATTTCAACTTCATTACCGACACGGATGACCTTGAAACCTTCCTGAAGAAGAACGACATCGGCTACGTTGCCGGTTCGGTCGACAACGGTTCCGGCACAGTGATTTTGGTGATTCTTGCCATCTTCGTTCTGGTGCTCCTAGCGGCCGGCGCCTACTACCTGTTGGTGTGGCGTAAGAAGCACCCCAGCACCGCAGCGGCTACCTCGTTCGGTAACAATTCGGTAGTATTGCCAAGGTCGGCGGTTCACGAAAACCAGCCAGCGCCAGCAGTCATAACAACAGCTCCAACGGTGCTAGAAGACAAACCGCCAATTGTCATTGGGCCCAGCGAAACCACACCACTCGTCGACAACACGCCGAAGGACGATGCGCCACCCACCGGAGTTTACTGTCCCGAGTGCGGTACGCCTTATCCCAACAGCGCGAAGTTCTGTTCGAAAGACGGAACTCCCCTCCCGAACGCCTAGTGGCGTTCACCTGCGGATGAGACCGTCCATGCATTTTTTTGCGTGGGCGGCTCATCCGCCATTAACCTAGTACATAAATAATTGTGTATCGAGTTGATGCTTCTGATATAGTTAGTGGTAATGTCACGCGAAAATATAGAGTTTCAAAAACATATTCAAAAAAAGAAGAAAATTACTTTCTTCGATACGGTCGTTATCGCCGCTTCATTTTTGTACCCACTAAGTAGTATTCCCCAGGCTATCCAAATTTTTCACGGGTCTACCGACGGCGTGTCTATTTACTCATGGGTCAGCTTCGCAGTATTTGCGACTATCTTTTTAATTTACGGGCTTAAACACCGTATTACCCCAATGATTATTACCAACAGTTTATGGGTAGTAATGGACAGTATTGTTATCGTTGGCTTGCTACTTAATAGCTAATCTTCAATGAGTGCGAGTATATTCCCCGCTGGGTCTTTAAACCAAGCAATGTTTGGGCCTTGGTTAAATTCTTTACCACGAAGCACGCCGCGGTCGTCTTGCGGCGCCGGCATGTCCGGGTAGTGTTCGAAAGTAATACCGTGTGCGTTCACTAAATGGTCAATTGCCACGTTAATGTCTTCAACAACAAAATTTAAAACGGTAAATTCAGCAGGAACATGGGTAGGTTTTTCGTATATAAACAGTTGGCCACCACCAGGAAGTTCCAGCAACAACCCCATACTGTCGTCTTTTAACGGCAGTTCTAAGGTATCAACGTAAAAGGCTCGGGCTTCTTGTAGGCTCGATACAGATATTCCACTAAATGATGAAATCGCTGTAAGCATATACTTATTATACTCCTTCTAATCTTGGGCGTATATCCAGGCACGCAAGTAGGTGCGAGAGTTGCCATCGTCAATAAATTGGTCGGTTTGGCGGTCAAGGGCTTGCACTGCAGCATTTTTATCGCTCAGCGCCAGGTACATAAGCAGGTAATCGCCAAGTGCTACGTTGTAATTATTTGGCTTGTCCTGCTTAGCAAGTTTCTCTTTAATACCCGCGCCGTCGCTTTTGAAAGTTTCCATCACTGGGCTCATTGGAATGAGTTGAATAGCTAGTTTCGTATTTGATTCATCACTAAAGAACGTTGAGTATGTCCGTTTGCCACCAAAGCTCAGTGACGCTACGGGGCTAGTGTAGTTCTTCAAATAACTTGCAGACGTATCAACACTTCGCCATGCGGTATTAGCCGTTGCCGTTTCGTTTGACAGCATCCACACACCGTTTTTCTTCAATGTTTTATTGCCAATGACATCCGCCCACAGCGCAACACCGTTATAAGCGTTCAATGCTTCCGAACTTGATTCTTGGTTATTACCATCTTGGAATGGCGATAAACCTGCCGCCCAAGAGTGCGCTGAATACGGGTCATAAGTGCGTTCAATAGGAAACTCTGGATAAGTTTCGTATGAGGCAATGTCTGCTACCAGTAAATTCACTCGGTCTTTATATTCATCAACAAATGATGTATCGTATTTTCCTAAAATACTTGCGGCATAAATAAAGTAGCCATAGTGGAAATGATGGTCATTAAAATCTTCCGATCCAAAAGCAGCCGTTGAAGCAGCAACACCCTTTAAATCGGTATCGTAATAAAAATACGCTTTTCCAAGCCGCGCAGAAAACTCCCGTTTCAATAGTGTTTGTAGTTGCGTTGCAATATCCGGCTGGTCGAGTTGCTTCGCAATATCGTACAGCGTTGCAATCCGCGCTAAGCCCTTGCCGGCATAGTAACTATCTTGCTGTTCAATAGTAATATCTTGGCTATCGGCTTGCAGGTCGCTAATTACTAAGCGTTTCTCTTCGTCATTTAGTGTATCTAACGACAAGGCATTAGATGGTGCAATAAGCGGTACTGAAGTCATAAGCTCATTCCCCCTCCGTGATTCCATATCGCCATATATGCTTTGATACGCAAGGTTCAGGCTCTCCCCACCTTCTGCGTTTTGGTAGGGCATTGTACTGACAATCGTTGGTTTTTGGTTAGCGGTTTCGTAATGAAACTTTGTGAGCGACTTTCCGTCTTTTTCTTCGTGAGTAACCTTTACTCCGGTTACTTCATTACCAGAATTCTCAGCTAACATATCGCTATTACCTTCAGGCCGAGCGTAAAAGGTCGCCAGGCCACCTTTTGGTACGGTAATAGTTAACTGCGCTCCATTTACAGCCAGCTTTGCATTGTCATGCGTCGCAACTGAATATTTTTTACCACCACGCTCATACGTGTACTCACCATTTACAACTTTGCCACCCTGGGTGTTAGCTACGGTAATAGTGGTATCTGCCAGCGCCCTGTAAAAAACATACGGGGAACCTTGGGCGATAGTTACCGTCGCTAAATTTTTATCACCTTTTATATAGTTCAAGGATGCAGATGTTTTATCAAAGCGACTTAATTCGAACTTTGTCGCCCCCTCAACAGTCGCTTCGATACCTGCAGTATGTCCGCCTGTAATAGTTTTAGCGTCACTAACAACCGTCGGTAAGCCAACTTGAAAACCGGTATCAAGCGCTTGAAAACTCAACGGCATCGGAAACACCGCCAATGGCTTTTCTTGTAATGCCAACCCACTAATCCATGAGTTAGTTGGCGGTGTTACACCCTCGCCTACACGGTCAAGGTATGCGCCCGAAGCTGCTTTTGTAGGCAAGTCTTTTAACGCATTTTTATTCAGTATCGAAGCGTCGTTTGAAAATATGCCACCCTTATTCGAAGTAGTGCGATTTACGACCACAGCAGCAATAACACCGACCAGTACGGCAGCGAGTACAGCACTCGTTAGCAAGTAGATTGTTCGGCGTTTCATAGGTTACCCCTTCTTAGGTGTAAATAGATCTTGAACGACCTTTACGATATTTTGGTACCACGTATCTTGACGTAGGTGGAGTTTTGCATCAACTGGCGTACCTACAGAGAAACGGAAATCGCTCATGTTCGCATCGGTAATTTTTGCTTTTACAACGGTGTCGACTTTTTCTTCGTCCTTACTACTTTCAAGCGTAACCGATGTAATCGTTCCATCCTTTTTCGTGTTGTCCGGGAACAGCAATTCAAGCGTACTATCGTCTTCAATACGTGCATAATCTGGTGGAGCAAGCTGGAAGTGTGCCGTTACGAATAGTGAATCAAGCACGTATACCGTGGTAATCACACCGCTAGCAGGAACATATGAACCTTCACGGAAGAAAATTTCGTCAATAACACCCGCACTTGTTGAACGAACTTCAATATTTTTTGTATCAGGGTTGAGCTTGAATGGCAGGCTTGCTTCGGTAACCGCACCGGATGCCAAGCTTGTTTTTAATTGTTGGCTTTCAATCTCAAACAATACTTCGTTCTCTGAAACTTTTTGTCCCTCTTCTACATTTTGCTTTACGACGAGGCCTGGGTAGTCAGTACCGACAGTTCGCGACTGCGCATCAAGGGTTGCCTCAACCGAGCTTGATGTCGACATACTAATGTTAAGAAATACCGTTAACAGCGCTACTAAAATAACGACTGCAATAATTCCAAAAAAGAATTTAATTTTACCACTTAATTTCATGCTGCTTCTCCTTCGGGTGTAATTTGTTCGGCTGGGAATTGCTTAATCATTATTTTTTTTGGCTTCCGTTCGGCTCGCTTCAATGTTCGCGCCTCGGCTGTTGCAACGTGTACAAAGTATCCAAATACGATGGTATTAAATAGGTTCCATACTAACGATATTGAAAGTTCGTAGGTATACAGTGCCTTCCAAATGCCCACGAGGCTGGTAAGGAATAAGAATACGAAAATATATACCTGCGCCCTTACGTAGTTGAATGGTGAGTCATAGTTGCCAATTGCATTCGTCGCTTTCCACGCTTGGTCACGGCGCAGTAGTGCATTAAAGAAAGCTTTAATATAAATTGGGAATGAAACATTCGCTAAAATGAGCGTCTTAATTTTCAACCCTCCCATAGTATAGAACGCGAGTACCAGTTGGGTGACATAAAAACCGCTATACATTAACGCCCATTGCCATACTGGAATATCGGTAGAAATCGGTGAAAGGTTAAAGAAAATTTGCAGTGGTGGCAGCAACAAAAGCAGCAGTACAGAGAACCCAACAAAGTAATAAGAAGACGTCGTAAGGTACTGTAAACGCTGGTCGACACTGAGCTTCTTAATAAACAGTGGGTTTTTACGAATGAATACTTCAAAACTTCCTGTCGCCCAACGAAGTTGTTGCTTCGAATACGCCATAAGGTTTTCAGGTGTTTTACCTACTGCTAGCAAGGTTGGAATGTAAATCGATTTCCAGCCTTTTTCGTGCAAGAACAACGATGTCCAAATATCTTCTGATTTTGACTTTTGGTACACGCCACCAATGTCCTCAATGGCTGCCCGGCGAAATACAACATTCGTTCCTACACAAAATGAGGCATTAAATTTATTCTTTCCTGCTTGAATAAGCGAATAGAATACATGTTGCATAAAGCTTGCACCGCTCGATACGAAATTATTTTGATTACTGTAATATTGCGGCGTCTGAACAAATGCTAATTCCGGGTCTTCAAAAAATGGCAATGTTTCATATAGGATATTTGGCTCAGCCACAAAGTCCGCATCAAGAATTAAGAAGAATGCCCCGTTCGTTTGGCTTAAAGCAAAGTTAATATTTCCCGCCTTTGCATGTTGGTTTGTAGGCCGACGAATATAGCCCACGTTCAGCGCTTTAGCGAGTGCTTGCACTTCATCAGATTTTCCATCGTCAAGAATGAATGTCTTATGAAGTCCATACGCATCTCGGGCAGCAATCGCTGTCTCGCGAATATCTTCTAATGGCTCGCCGTATACCGGAATAAAAACGTCAATTGTAACAGGCTTCTTATTAAGCTCCATTGGAATACGCCGGGCTATTTTAGCTGACGATTCGGTAATTGTTTTTACCGCCGATTTGCCGCCTGTTTGGCCAGCAAACAACCGGTCTTGTGCGTGGTGATATTCATACCCACGCGGGTTGAAACGTCCACTTAGAATAGTCCAAAATGCCATAAGGCCCTGGAATATAATAAATATTTCTGCTGTCAGCGCAAGAGTATACGGAAGTGGATCACCTCGAAACTCTGGTTTAATAAGATACCCTAAATAAATAAGTGCTCCCACACTTGCAAGAAACAAAATCAGCGTTACGGATGGAGACTTGATTTGACGTTCGATACGGTTTGCAGCTTGCTGCAAGTCTTCTTTTTGTGACACATGGCCTCCCGATAGTTATATTTAATGTTCCCAGTTCTCGTTCCACTATGCCATAGCTAAATTTATGGCGCAACGCCCATTGGGGCATTACTGTGAAATATATTACACTTTTGACACATAACTATTTTGAGAGATGTAAAAACGCCATAATACATCCTTCGCTTTACTAATACCTATCCGTTTTGTTTGGGTAATAAGGCTTGAATCTAACGGTTTTTGAAGGATGAGCTTTAACGGTGAATCGGCTAAATAATGGCCATTTAGACGCTTATCAATGCCCAATGCCTGACACAATTTTGCCGGCCCATTGCTGAGTTGCACCCCACTGAAGCCCCGAAGTTCCTGCATATATTGTTCGCCCTCTATAGGCTCTACCGCCCTAATTAAAACCGCAGCACCTTCACCTTTCTTACCGACCACTACGTTACAGCAATAATGCATTCCATACGTAAAATACACATACAAATACCCGGGGTCGCCAAACATAATATCCGTTCGGGGCGTTCGGCCTTTATAGCTATGGCTGGCGGCATCTGTTTCGTCGTATGCTTCAGTTTCAACAATTCGCACCCGCATAATTTTGCCATCAATTTCCCGCTCTAAAATACACCCAAGTAGTAACGGCGCAACCTCAAAGGCGGGTTTTTGTAAGAAATCAGACAGAACCATATTCATACATTTATTATACTAGCCTCAGAATACTAACGTAGTTTTATATTATTCAGAAACGGAGGCTTATGGCCGATACATCCACCGAACTCAAAGCACTTACCTTAATATGTACCCTCTCGCCATCACCATCAGAATCGTCATCTGATAAACTCGCCCACGACGTCGATGCTGAATTGCAAAAGTACAACGTCAACAATGAATTCATTCGCGTCGTTGATTACAACGTAAAAGCTGGCGTTGAAATAGATATGGGTGACGGCGACGATTGGCCAATGATTCGCCAGAAAATGCTTGCTGCGGACATATTTATTATCGCTACCCCTACTTGGGTTGGCCAAATGTCGAGTGTAGCACTGCGCGTTATCGAGCGCCTCGACGCCGAGCTAAGCGAAACTGACGATAAAGGGCGTCCGCTCACCTTCGGCAAAGTTGCAGCAGTTGCCATTGTCGGCAACGAAGACGGCGCACATAAAATTACCGCCGATGTATTTCAAGGCTTAAACGACCTTGGTTTTACTATCCCCGCCCAGGGCGCTACGTACTGGAATGGTGAGGCGATGCAACAAGTGGATTACAAAGACTTATCAGAAATTCCCGAAAAAGTCGCAAGTGCGAATGCGACGCTTGCGCTAAACCTTGCACACGTTGCACGACTTCTTAAATCAAATGAATATCCCGCAGTTGAGTAAGCAATAAGAGGAGAATAACAGTATGGCAAAATACGGACCAAAAGCTCAAGAAAAAGTCGGCAAAGCCATTCATGAAATGGAAGAAGGCACATTAAAAAGCGGAAACTCGAATAAAAAAGTTACCAATAAAAAGCAAGCTATCGCTATAGGCCTTAGCGAAGCACGAAAAGCTGGTGCGAAAGTTCCCAAGAAAAAAACGTAATGAAGAAATAAAATACCCGTCAATGACGACGGGTATTTTTATTGCTAAATAGCATTAAGGTAAGTGGTTACCACCCGTTACACCAATAACTTCAGCAGTAATATAGCTGGATTCTTGGCTGGCTAAAAATACATAGGTTGGCGCTAACTCAGCAGGCTGACCTGGACGCCCTAATGGCGTGTCTGAACCAAACTGCACCAACTTCTCTTGCGGCTGTCCGTGGCTTGGTTGCAGTGGTGTCCAAATTGGGCCAGGGGCAACGGCATTTACACGAATACCCTTTTCCGCAAGCATTTTTGCAAGGCTTTTTGTAAAGGCGGTAATAGCACCCTTAGACGATGCGTAGTCAAGCAAGCCTGGTGACGGTTGGTAGGATTGAATTGATGTCGTATTAATAATACTCGCGCCCTCCGGCATATGTGGCACCGCGGCTTGCGTAATCCAGAACATCGCAAATACGTTCGTTTTAAAGGTTTGCTCGAATTGTTCAGTCGTTAAGTCTTCGAGGTTTTCAACATATACTTGCTTGCCTGCATTGTTTACTAAAATATCTAGTCCACCCAATTCTTTGACGGTCGTTTCAACTAAATTTTTAGCGTGCTGTTCATCGGAAATATCCGCAGGAATGCCGACACCCTTTTGGCCAGCGCTTTTAATTTCCAAAAGAGTTGCCTCGGCATCTTCTTTTTCTTCGGGCAAGTAATTTATAACCACATCTGCCCCTTCTCGGGCGAATGCAATTGCTACTGCCCTTCCTATACCAGAGTCGCCGCCCGTAATCAAAGCCTTGCGGCCCTTCAACCGGCCGGAACCTCTGTAGGTATTTTCACCGTGGTCTGCCTGCGGTGCCAGGTTTTCGTCAAGCCCAGGTTCCGGTTGGCTTTGTTTAGATATAACATCCGAAGTTGGATATTGTGTTATTGGATTCTGCATCGTATATTGATCTTTTTCGCTCATGAGTACCTCCGTGCGTTAGGTTCAATGTATTTTTGCGGCTCCAAAGTCGCACTCTTTATTATACCAAAACGACGTGTTGCACTAAATATTAATGAGCAACGTCAGCCATTGCGCTGGCTGATAATTTGTAACGACGGCCCGCAGTTGACCAGCCAATAGTGTGGTCATCGTTGAATTTGTGGAGTACAAATACTTCAAAGAAGGCAATGACATGAATACCGATTTCGATGAATCGTAAGAAATAGAAATACGGCATCACCCCAACAAGGTTCCAACGCTTTGCAAGAACTGAAGCAAAGAGCGCAACACCGAAGTTAATAATAAAGTCGAGTGCAATCATATATAGCACCGTTAACCCACCATGCTCGGTTGTAAATAAAATAATTGGCGCAATAACGAACACTTGGACCAAGAAAAAGAATGTTAAGAACATTTGAAAACCAAGCACTGCATCGATACGTTGACGGTGCAAACCAATACCATATTTTTTGACACCCTGGAAGAAGCCCCGCATCCATCGAAGGTTTTGTTTACAAAAATCACCGAGGTTTTGAGGGTCTTGAGTGTAGTTTACCGCTTGAGGAATGTACAGAATATTACCAAGCTTCTTACGGTGCACTTGTAAGGTAATATCAAAATCTTCAGTAAGGCTTGGGCCTTCAAAGCTAAGCTTATCAATAATATCTGTTCGAAGGCAGGTCACAGGCCCAGGAAAGACAGTAATCATACCGAAGGCTGATTGTATGCGTCGGTCTACTTGTTGGCCGTGCGTATAGGTAAGCGCACGGTAGCTGCTAATCCAGTTTCCACGTAAGCTTTGGACGAACCCGAGTGCAACTGCATATTTTTCAGGGTCGAGTTTCCTGCGGTACACGTGGAAATAATCTTTCGAGAATATACTATCTGCATCGGCAACGTGCAACCATTCGTATCGTTCGATAATCTTAAATCGAACGGTAGCTTTTTTAACTGCCAACGCTTTACCGCTTCGTTTAACGTTTAATACATTTGACTTACCAAGTAGCCGTGTAGCAATTTGGCGAGTCTTATCAGTAGAGTTGTCGTTGACGACATAAATATGCTCAATGTCTTGACCAGCCGCAACAGCGGAATTAATAGTAGCCTCGATAATAAGTTCTTCGTTATGTGCGGGCAATAATAATGCAAGCTGTTCTTTATTAGAAGGTTTACGGGCAACTACTGGCGCCGTAGCGACTGCGCGTTTCCTTACAACTTTAATGCGCTGTTTTTTAGACCGCTTGTTTTTTACCTGAATTGTTTTTGTACGGAGGTATTTCTCATCAGCAGCTATATCTTGCGCAATTTGTTCGTATGCGGCTTCAATAATCTTGTAGTAATCGGTAATTGCTTTAAATTCAGCATCAAGCTTTTGCTCAATCTTTTGCGCTTCAACCTTTTGCTCTATGTGCTGAGCAATGCCCCGTTCAGGGATAATTAGTGTCGTACGTGCATAAGGAGTGTCTGTAAGCTGGCGACCACGCACGCGTTCTAAATGTTCCTGGCGTTCAGGGACGTAAAGAGTTGCGGGTGATCGTTCTCCTAACCTACTCATCATTCGTGCATTATAGCATAAGTTTTATTAAATGTCAATATAATTGTATGGTAGCAGTAGTGTTAAGAAACTTTTTCGTAACGATTAAGAGTGAACGTATAAAGTGTACGGAATTGATACCAGGTACCTGAACAAGTTTGGAGCGTTAAGGTAGGCGCTTGTGTGTTCTGAATTAACGAAACATCATTAGGGCTCACCGCTTTGAATGATTGTAATGTGTAATAAAATTTATATCCGTTATCGGTTGTCACAATAGCTTCTGCACCAACTTGGACATCGCGAAGATTGCCAAAGATATCATTAGCATTGTGGCCATAAATAAAGGTATTACCTGTTTGAGAGTTAGCCGGAGCAGTCATAGTGCCATAAAAGGCTGAAGTATCACTAAGGGTCCACTTGCCATTACTAGCATTGTAATACCCCTTCTCTACTCCAATATTCACCCCTACTTGGGCTACTTCTATATGCACCGGAGTGCCTTGCACGGCCTCTGGAGTGATTGTCGATTGGTCAATTGCCATAGCGGGCGTTTTGCTGGCGTTCGCAATTGCTTCTGCCTGTACCCGTTGAGAAATCCCATATCCATTGAGTATGACAGCACCGCCAACTATTAAAGCGGCTGCAATACATACTAATATAATGGGAATAATCTTTTTCATAATAAATGCTTCCAAAAAATATAAAACGGCTTTAAACACGCGAACGCACTTGCAACCGTTTTATATTTATAGGATTATTTAACCTCTGAGAAATCAATCTCTGTAAGGTTCTTTTTTCGAGCGATTAGTACTGAAATAACTAATACCGCTACACCTAGGGCAATCATGCTTGAAGCAATGACTAACAAGGTTGTGTTACCACCTGTAAAAGGTAGGATAACTGCTGGAGCTGTTGCTGGAGCTGCTTTTGCGTACATGTTGTACTCCTTTATGGGCCAAAGCAAAAACATCCTCATGTTTAAAATGAGAAACTTCCCTCTGGCTCGCACGTTTATATTGAATTGTACGTCCACCGTCTCTCAAGGCCATGGGCAGTGCAATTTAAATGCATTATACACTATTTATGAGTATTTGTAAACATTATTATATACATTCCATTGACATAATAATAAAACGGGTGTATAATATGCCTAAATTTGTTTAATGGATGTGTATTATGAAAAAACAAGCAAAACTTATTTTCGCTGCCCTTCTCCTGCTTGCAGGTCTATTTACCGGTACAACGAAAGCCTTCGCCGAAGAAACCAACCTTATTACTAATAGCTCAGTTGAGACAACAAACGGAGCAAACCCCGCAAACTGGACAGCAAATAGCTGGGGAACAAACACAGCCTCACTGACCCAAAAAAGTGACGGTCATACTGGCAGTAAAAGCCTCTATACCTCAATGGCCGCTCGTACAAACGGCGATGCGAAATGGATGCACACTGCTGTTGCCGTTGCACCAAGCACTCAATACACATATAAAAGCTGGTACAAATCAAACATCGCAACCGAAGTAGACTTAATGTACACCAGCACATCCGGCGTTATATCATACAATTATCTCGACGCGGTTCCTGCTTCAGCAGATTGGACCTTATTCTCTCAACACTTCACAACCCCTAAAGACGTTGCGAGTGTTACCGTCCTTCAAATTGTCACCAATGTTGGTTGGCTACAAACAGATGATTTTAGCCTGACTAAGGATGTCATACCTGTAGGTAACGATTCAAACCTCATTGCAAATGCGGACTTCGAATTAACAAACGGCGCACAGCCTATTGGTTGGACCACTAACGCTTGGGGTACTAATACTGCCGCCTTTAGTTACGACTCAACTGGCCGTAGCGGTAAAAGCGCAAAAGTAACTATCAGCAAGTACACTGATGGTGACGCAAAGTGGAGTGCAAACCCTATTTCTGTCACCGCCGGCAAAACCTACACCTATAGCGATTACTACAAATCAGGCGTTGCAACTCGTGTCGTGCTGGCCTTCACAACCGGGACGTCAACAAGCTACAAGGAACTTGCCTCTGCGCCCGTAAGCGCTTCAGCCTGGGCCGCATACACTTCAGACTTTACCGTTCCTACCGGGGCTTCCAAAGTAGCCGTATATCACTTACTTGATAAAGTAGGTGCCTTATCACTCGACGACACAAAATTAGTACTCGCAGCTACACCTACCGTTCCAACGCAACCACCTACTACACCAATTTCGTCTATTATTAACCCGTCAATGGAAACAGCAAATGGCGCTGCGCCTGCTAACTGGGCTTCTGCAAGCTGGGGTACAAATACCGCTGCCTTTAGCTACGAGTCAACCGGACACACTGGAACTAAAAGTGCTAAAGTAACCGTTTCAAATTATACCGATGGTGATGCGAAATGGATGTTTGACGGCGTCACTTCAGCAACTACTGCCGGCGCACAATACAACTTTAGCGCTTGGTATAAAACAAATACTGCGCCACACGCCGTTGCGATGTACACATTAAAGGATGGCTCGGTTCAATACGCCAACTTGCCCGTTGTACAACCCGGTGCGAATGCCGCAACAACTTGGCAACAATATAAAGGCACGTTTACAGCACCCGCAAATGTCGCTAAAACTACCGTATTTATGCTACTTAGCAGCAACGGTTGGCTACAAACCGACGACTACAGTGTTGATGCCTACAAGCCAACTGGTTTTAACCGTGCCTTATTATCGGTCACCTTTGACGACGGCTGGGCTAGTGCATATACTCAAGTACGTCCAATTATGGCTCAATACAACATGCTTTCAACCCAGTACATTATTTCTGGTGAAGTTGGCGACAGCGCTGATGGCTACATGACAAAAGCTCAAGTGCAAGCACTGTCAAAAGCTGGTCACGAAATTGGGTCACACACTATTTCTCACCCAGAACTTACAAAAATTACTGCAGCAATGCTCACTACTGAACTTAAAAACTCACAAACGAGCCTACAAACACTTATCGGCAAACCAGTGACTAACCTTGCGTCTCCTTACGGCGATTACAATGCATCAGTTATCACCCAAGCAAAGAAGTACTACAGCTCACACCGCACTGTCGACGCTGGCTTTAACTCAAAGGATAGCTTCGATGCCTATTCACTCCGCGTCCAAAACATTCTTAATACTACTACCCCGGCAGAAGTAAACGGTTGGGTAAAACAAGCCCAGGCTGATAAAACATGGTTAATTTTGGTCTACCACGATGTCAGTACAACCCCTGATACATACGACAGTTCTATTGTGAACTTCAAAAGTGAAATGCAATCTGTTTCTGCAAGTAAAATCCCAATTCTTACAGTTTCTCAAGCACTCGCTGAAGTTAAATCTCAACTATAATTCGGCTTCGATTCTCTTTAATAAACCGGCGGATAATTTTATATTCATCAAGGTCAAAATTAGGTTCGGTATCAACAATTAATTCATTCCCGTCTTCGTCGTTATAGCGTTGGACTATCCAATTGTTAATAACAACCGTCTCACCGGCTTCATTGACTGGAACAATAATCGAACCATCAAAGGGCCACTCTGAAAGCTTACTGCGCTCGAGTGCCGTCTCAAACCGTCTGTTATACGAAGCTGCGTCTTCTTTGCCAATACAAGCGCCCTTACAGCGCCCTAACGAATACGAGAAGCAAGCGCCCTTCCCTTTTTCAATGCCCATAAGGATTGGACAAAGCTGGTATGCCCGCGTTAACTCAATAATAGTTTGCTTAGCTTTCATACGGTTGCTATAGACACCGTAAATCGTACTGAGGTCTGTTTCGTTATCGACGTTACCTGATACGACAGCTAGATTCGCATAGCCATCTTGCTCTTTTTTAACCAACATAGCGTACATCGATACCCGTCGTAGCATGCGATTATATAATGGCTGCAATTCTTTGATAAGTTTAGATTCTAACAACAAGGCTGCTAGTTCACTTCCTGTAGGAATCGTTTCAACGTGGTGCACTTGTTGGCTAATTTTAAGTTCTTTCGGGCTTGTACTTTGAAAATGTGAAATAACTCGTTTTTTCAATGTGACGCTCTTGCCTACATATACCGGTTGGTGCGTTTCATCCTTAAAGATATATACGCCCGGTACGTTTTCAATTGTTTCAAGTTCATTCAAATCAAGGTTAGGTGGTAGCGATTGTGATTTTAATTGGTGCATTAACGCATCAGCAAAGTTTTCTGGTCCATGCTGGTCATAAGCAAGTTGCGAAAAGTATAAAATCGCCCTGGCATCTTCAAGGGCACGGTGCCTATCGAGTACAGGAATAGAATGTCGGGCAATAATTTTTTCTAAGCTATGCCCTTTTTGGTCAGAATATAAATAGCGAGATAACCTAACGGTGCATAGAAGCCTAGGGTTAAACGATGTACCAATCATTGCAAACTCTTGTTTTAAAAATGAATAATCAAAGCGAACATTATGGGCCACAAAAACAGCACCCTCTAAAATTTCGAGCAGCTCATCGGCAACATCCTCAAAAGTTGGCGCACCAACAATATCACTTTCAGTTATTCCTGTTAAGGAGGTAATCATTGGCGGAATGCGGGTTCCCGGGTCAAGGAGTGTTGAGAATTCCTTCACTATTTTTCCGCCCTCAAAGCGTATCGCAGCAACCTCTAATACGCGGCTGTTGCGATAACTCCCTCCGGTAGTTTCTATGTCAACAAAGACAACTGGATACTCAAACATCACTTCTTATTATACTCTTGCTGCAATATGTAAAAAATCTTACATATCTAAATCGAAAAAATAAGTACTATAAAGTAGTTATGTTAACGAAGGAGGAATTTTATGAATAATACACAATGTAGCTGCTCATCTTATTGCCGTTCACTTGCAGGTGGCATTAATGGATAGCATCAACCCCGACCCAGCCCATATTCCAGATGACGACCTTCAATTACAAGGCTATCAAGACGATTTAGACACGAGCAATTCAATTACCGACCCAATTACCCACGACCTCACCGACGACCCAACCAAAGAGCTCGGCGTTGACCCTAACGAATTCAAGAAAGAACTCGACCTTTACGCCTTCGAAAATACTAACGACGAAAACGGTGGCGAAGATGACCGCCGTGAAGATATCGAAAGCTTAGATATGGACGAAGACGCAAACGCAGATTCATAAATGTAATACAACCTAAGGAGTTTTTTATGAAAGCAGTTACCTGGCAAGGAAAACGAAAAGTTTCTGTAGAAGAAGTACCAAACCCGGTTATTCAAGAACCGAATGACATCATTATTAAAGTCACCTCTACTTGTATATGTGGTTCTGACCTTCACCTATATGAAGTGATGGCTCCGTTTATGGATAAAGGTGACATTATGGGCCACGAACCGATGGGCATTGTGACTGAAATCGGCAGCGCTATAACAAATGTCAAAGTTGGCGACCGTGTAGTAATTCCATTTAATATTTCCTGTGGTGACTGCTTTATGTGTAACCAAGGTTTGCAATCGCAATGTGAAACAACCCAGGTGCGCGACCAAGGCCATGGTGCGGCATTACTTGGATACAGTAAACTGTACGGCCAAGTACCTGGTGGACAAGCTGAATATTTGCGCGTTCCGCAAGCACAATACGGCCCTATAGTTATCCCTCACGAAGGCCCAGATGACCGTTATATATACTTGTCTGACGTTCTTCCTACTGCATGGCAAGCGGTTGAGTACGCAAACATTCCAGAGGGTGGCTCGGTCGTTGTTATGGGCTTGGGCCCTATTGGCGATATGTCTACTAGAATTGCAAAATATCGTGGTGCTGGCAAAATAATCGCTGTTGACCTTGTGCCAGAGCGCCTAGAACGTGCGAAACAAAACGGCATTGACGTTATTGACCTTCGTGAACACGAAGAGGACCTGCGAGAAGTTATTCTTGAAATGACCGATGGCCGCGGGCCAGATTCAGTTATTGATGCCGTTGGGCTGGAAGCGCATGGCTCACCCACTGCCAAGTTTGTTCAAGACGCCGCCGGCTTACTGCCCGACCCTGTAGCGGCCAACCTGATTGAAAAAGCAGGTATTGACCGTCTTGCTGCACTATACGCTGCAATCGACACCGTACGCCGCGGTGGTACTATATCGCTATCAGGGGTATACGCCGGCAAAGCCGACCCTATTCCTATGGATACCCTCTTCGACAAACAAATCCAAGTCCGCATGGGTCAAGCAAACGTAAAACGCTGGATTGATGACATTCTTCCACTACTTACCGATGAGGACCCACTTGGCGTTGATACATTCGCAACCCACCATATACCGCTAGAGGACGCCCCTTACGCCTACGAAATCTTCCAAAAAAAGCAAGACGGTGCGGTAAAAATTGTTCTCAAGCCGTAATATTACAGTGTTGTGCGCCGTGTCGTGCGTTGTTCTAAGCGGTGGTTAATTTCAGCACCCAGTAAAATAATGAACGCTGATAAGTTAAGCCATATAAGCAACACGATGACACTACCAAAGACGTTATAAATATTGCTATAGACGGATAAATATTTTGCATATAAGAAAAAGAGTGTTGTTCCACCAAGCCAAATAATACTCGCAATTGCCGCGCCCCAACTTGTCCATTTTAAGTGCGGGTTGTGGTTACTTGGGGCGAACCTGTAAAACAAGGTAAGTGAACCGGCGATAATAGCGGCCAAAAGTATCCATCGGAGTACTGGTAGTGTAACAGCAAAGAATGACGGGACGCCAAAGTGCATTAAAGCTGTTTGGTCTACCAACACCAAACCAAGAGACAAAGCTGTAACAATGATTGCCGCAACGGCCATAGCAACACTCATTCCAATCAAGACAGATGGTTTTCTCTTTTCAGGTTGCTCGTAGGCAGTATTGGTTGCACTAATAAGTGTTGCCATTGCCCGAGATGCGCTAAAGAGCGCAATCAGGGTTGCAATAACCCCCACAACAACATTGCGTAAATTATACTCAAAGGCATCTTCAAGCTGAGAACCAATGAGCGCTGCAATGTCTATTGGAAAATATATTTCTATCGCAGAAAGCGCCGTATTGAGTTGGTTTACATCGACAACATATGCCACGATGGCGATAGTCGCTGCGAGCAGCGTAAAGAAAGCCAACCCAGCATAAAAAGCAGTGCCCGCTGCTAATATTGGCATTTTTTTGTCTTTTAACGCAACGCGCGTTTCAAGTAACACAAAGCGCCAATCCCGCGCAGAAAATAAGTGCGGACTAGTGACCGCTTTTCGAGGCTCGTTACCCGTAAGAACAAAGAATCGTGCAAGGAATTTTCGGACTTTTTTACTTTTTATACTGAAGAACATATAGCGTTTATTTAACCATATTTTACTACATAGAACTAATACGACATAAAGAAAAGCCCCACGATACCGCAGAGCTTTTGCTCAATGCGTTTTCGCGGGGAATGGTTAATCGTCTTGTGATGCTTTGATGAGGCTGTCGTAGACGTGTTTGTTCAGAATCCACTCGTTGAAGCTTGTGGCCTCTTCGCGCCATAACGCAAGCGCCTCTTCGTACTCGTTCCAGCCGGTCTTCGCCATACGGCGTCGGTAGATGAAGCGGCGAGCGTCCTCGAGGACCATCAGACCTACGACATACGCGATAGGAAGCCCTAGCGGAAGGACAAGCATCGAGACGAAACCGACGAAGGTCAGGGTTTCCTTCATGCCGGTGGTATTACTAACACCGAGCATAATAAGGATAAACCCAGCCACAAAGCCGAGTGTCGTCAAAGGCAACGCGATGCCAAAGATGACATCAGTCTGCTTCAGGACTGGCTTCGGAGCCTCTGGCTTGGTAGGACGCCGAGCGTTCCACTCGTCGACAGCTTCAACCTGCTCCTCTTCATTCAGCAGTTCTTGAAATTTCATTATGTACCCGTTTCAGTTGTCGAACAAAAGAATAACGTGAAGCATATTTTACCATATTTTATGGTATAATGCTAATAACCGAGAGAAATGAGTAAATTATGGGATGTGCAGCGTGCGACTCCTTAAATGAATGGAATGGACCCGGTGACAAGAAACAGTTTTGCATGCGCCACACTGGTCGCCAAGAGTGTCCAATGTGTCGAAGCGTCAATCAAAACAACAGCCTCGGCGACCCGTTCCGTCCTTGCGTAAAGCACGACGGAAAAGCCGACTAAGCGATTGAGAGAACATGGCCCAGCCACCTGGCACTACCCGATTTTCGATTAACATCAATGAAATGACGGCCGAGCAACTTCAGTCGCTCAAGCAGAGAAAAAGTACGAACACTACCGCCACTGTTGAAAGAGCTATTCTGCTCTTTAACTGGTTCGAAGAAGCAGCAGCAAGGGGCGATGTCATAAAGGTTCTATACCCCAATGGCGACGTTCGCGAAATCGTATTCATATAACCCGTTCTAAAAGTCGAGCCTGCGAGATTTATCTCAGCATAACCGCTCCTTTTAGGGCGGGTTCACTTTTTTAAGAGGAATCACATTTTAAACTAAGCGACTAAACAAAAGTAGATAACGGTTTGTCGGCGTCTACGATATAAGTTGAAAGCATCTTCCCAGTTTCCGTGCCTACATCTTTGGCATTGTGCGGCGTATTGGGAGGTATCAAAAACGCGCTGCCAGCTGGCAAATTGAGAGTATCCACATCCTTAATATGCATTTCTACCTTCCCTGCTAAAATGTATCCAACCTCTTCGCCTGGGTGTGTATGCCATCCAGACTCTACACCACTCGGAATCTCCGTTAACACTTGGACTATATCCCTACCTGGGATTGAAGAAACTACATGTTGTAACTGAGTGCGCTTTAGCTGACTTGATAGCTCATCTGCTTGGTTAGGCATAAGAATTGATAGCTTCCATAATCACATCTGTCACCTCTTGCGGTTTTGAAACCATAATGACGTGAGAACCCTCAAGCTCGGTTATTTTAGCACCGGCTCGCTGTGCCATCGAGCGAACTACATCACTACCAGCGGCTTTATCACCTGTTGCCACAACCGCCCAACTCGGCAACTTCTTCCAGGCAGGTTCACCATTAGCTTCACTAAAAGCCAAAACTGACGCTGGGCGCTGAGCGGCAGACATAACTGCAGCTAGTTCTTCTGTTACATCTCCCGCAAATGTTTTGTGAAATAACTCCGATTTTATATAAAATTCATCTACCATTTCACCGTTTTCTAAAGAATATTTATACGGTTGCAACGCCGCGTTTAAAATACTGTCCTTAGAACCATCTTCCACTTCTATAAGCTTTTCATCTAAATCAGGCGCAAAGCCGGCAACATACACTAAACCTACCACATTCTCGTTGCCCGTGGCTGCATTTGTTATGGTTGCGCCTCCATATGAATGGCCGACGAGAAGTAGTGGCCCATCAATTTGTTTGATAAAATCTGCAAGATACGCCGCGTCAATATGTATACCTCTCAGCGGATTAGCTGGAGCAATTACCTTATAACCTGCTGTTTGCAGTTTTTCGATAACACCGTTCCATCCAGATGCATCAGCAAATGCTCCATGCACCAGCACAACGGTAATACTAGGTTCTGTAGACATAATTCCTCCTTGGTTAATTACCTACACGGCGGATAGTACCAAGGTTGATTAAGGCTATTGCTTAAAGAAAAATGGTAGGCTTAAAGTCGCGTATTAAACTAATAATATGCCTATTCGTTCTAATTTAATGTGATAATTCATGCATACAGCGATAAAAGCCTGCTGGGGATGAGGGATTCGAACTAAAAATCCCAAGGTGTTGTTTTGCCTTGCAAAACGGGGGTTCTCAGCCACAGCGAGAGCCATAGAAAAAGAGAGTCTTTACGACTCTCTTTTTCTATGGCTGGGGATGAGGGATTCGAACCCCCGAATGTCGGCACCAAAAGCCGATGCCTTACCACTTGGCGAATCCCCAGTAATGTACCGATGTATTATACCGCAACCGGGGTAATCGCTCAAGCCTTGAAACTATTTTGCTTTCTTTGTACCCTTTGACTTCTCAACATGGGCAAATTGACCATGAATTTCGAAAAGGAAATAACCACTAATTGCTAACCATACTGCACCAAATAGCACAGTGATGATAAAGCTAAAGACACCAAGGGTGAGGAATGCATTTACAACAAGCCCAACACCACTTACTAACCAAGCTCCAAACAAAAGCACCCAACCTTTTTTCTGCTTCTCTTTAAGGGGTTGAATTGCAAGAAACATCAAAATTGCTTCAATAATCAAAAAGAACAAACTAACGCTTACAGTAACAATAATCCAATCGGATGTCGTTGAGGACACGTAGTACGAACCGGCAACTGTACCCTGTAATGATATTTGTTGTTCTAAGGTTGCGAGGCCTCTTAAGATATTAATTACTACAAGGATAAGCCCTACAATCACCACCCACCAGATATTATCACCAAGCCACTTACGGGCGTCATTCGGTAAGTTAGGTGCGGCCTTAAACCATCCAAACACTTTTTCTTCAAGTTTCTTTAAATAATCCATCACATAACTCCTCTGCTATTCAATATATAATACCGCGCAATGGGGTAATCGACAATGTTTACGCCTCTTTGCGTTTGCCAGGCCACAAGCCCCAAGCCGACCAAATTGCTAAAACTCCAACTGCAAGCGTAATAAAAATCGCGTAGAAGCCAGGTAAGAACGATACAAGGCTACCAGAAAATTCAGTTGCACCGGTAGCCTGGCCAGAAAGTACCACCCAACTTGCAAGGAATATCCATAAGGCAGCAGCAAGGAGCCCTAAATAAAGGCTGACGTAACGAAATGCCAGGCTTAAGTCCATCCGCAACAGGTATGGCAAAGCGAACACCTGTGCCACAACCATCAACGGCAAGAAGGCATAGTTCAGGCCTGTGCCAAAAGGAAGATTAAGCGATTGAATATACGCCAAAAAATCTTCGAAGTTGAAAAGCATAATTACAGCAGCGGCTGTTAATATAAGTGCGTATAAAAGTGAAACCTTAAGGCTATTGATAGTTCTAGGTTTTGGCGCCGGCGTTGTTTTTACAAAAAAGCTCATGCATAGAAGTATAGGCTTCCCTAGTAAGTTACGCAAATCGTTGTTTTTTTTAACATTATGCTTGCGCTTTTGTACGCAGCGCGTTACAGTAATCAACAAGCGAAAGTTACGTAAAAAACAAAAACTCCAAAAAAAGAAATGTTGTAGCTATAAAGTCGCTCTACGATATCCACCACAACATCGAAGGATTCCCGCCCAAAATTGGCGGGTTTTCTTTTTGGTTTTTTATTTAAGAATTTATTCTGAAGCTTTAAGAGAGTTGTCGGCACGCCACTTGGCAATAAGGGCATGGTTACCGCTTATAAGCACCGGAGGTACTGCCATACCGTTAAATTCGGCCGGTTTAGTGTATTGCGGGAACTCGAGCGTCTCGCCGTCCGAGAAGCTTTCAATCTCAGCACTTGCTTCGCCACCAAGTACCCCAGGAATAAGGCGAACGATACTATCAATAATAGTCATAGCTGGAAGTTCACCACCAGTTAAAACGTAGTCGCCAACACTCACCTGTTCATCAACAAGGCTAACGATTCGCTCGTCGTAGCCTTCGTAGCGCCCACAGATGAATATGTAGCCATGGTCGGCCTCTGACCAGTTTTGTGCAATAGATTGCTTCCAGCGCTGCCCACGTGGCGTCATAAGGAGTACTTTAGCCGTCGGGTCGTTCTTCTTCGCTTCAGCAACAGCAGCAAATAAAGGTTCTGGCTTTAATAACATACCATCGCCGCCGCCGTATGGAGTATCGTCTACTTGTTGGCGCGGGCCAATACCAAAATCACGTAAATTAATGGTACTCAGTTGTACAATTTCATCGCGTTGAGCCTTCCACATCATGGAATTTTCAAACACGCCGGTAAACATCTCAGGGAAGAGTGTTATAACTTGGAATTTCTTCATTCCTACTAGTGTACGGTACATTGACGGACTTGTAAATAAGTGTTATTGTTTTCTTAGCTTTTCCACCAACCGAGAGGAACATAATGGTTACAGCGAAACCGGTGGAAACCTCCACTGACGAAGATATCGAAGCAGGTACCGTAACGATGTACGTTCCCAATCCGAAGCAAGAAAGTCCTGAAAGGATTGCGATTCGACAAAGTCTCGCGGCTTACCCGTTGAGAATTCGCCGTTTTGTAACGGAAGAACTGATTCATCTTGACGTCACCGCCATCAACCGAGCTATCGCTAACCTTCCAACAGAAATGCCAAGCCTGGTGGAGTACTTCAAGCAATCAATCGGCCGGTCTAAGGTAAAAGCCAAAACCTTCAAAACGGTCTACGAACCCCTTGACGAAGCGTTTATGCAAGAAGCGCTCAACTACGTCATAGAGTTGCGCAAACTATACCGATGAACGCTCGATATCTACACACTACACAGCCCGTTGAAAGAGCCCGCCGTTTACGGCTTGAGCCTTTCAGCGGGCTCTTTCAATTCTTGATAAATACTGCCAAAACAAAACACCACCAAAGAAGGTGGTGTTTTTATCACATAAGCTCTCAACAAATGGTGATTTGTCGCTCGCATGAGCTGTTGTCTCGCAGTTCAAAGGTTTGGTGTTGAACTATTAAGAATTATATATCAAGGTCATCTAGTTCTGCAAGCTCAGCCCGAGTCTTTTTTGTGTAGTCAGAACTGTTGTCCACAGCTTCATCTGTTACGTTGTCCACAGCGATTGCTTCGGCAACTGACACAACAGGGGTGTTGGCAGATTCAGTAGTTTGCTCTTCTTTGTCGTCACTGCTGACAGTAGCACCGACTTGGCCATCGTTATTCACAATTTTCAAGTTATAACGGGCATCATTCTTAGTACCAAGTGCGCGAAGTAAAGTGCGCAGGCTTTGCGCAGTCACACCGCGTTTACCAATAACTCGGCCGAGGTCTTCTGGGTTAACCGTCAAAGTAAGTAATACGCCCTTTTCGTCAATAATTCGATCAACGAGCACATCGTCAGGGTGTCCTACGACAGACTTAACGATATATTCAATAAATTGCTGGTCAATGGTCGACATAGAGCCCTCCTCAGTCGGTATAAGTATCGTA
>Ga0247817_10000379_pt1 | contig 25631 bp, 34 predicted proteins | sample UWRJL212509R1_FD_178010 | JGI IMG/M metagenome (GOLD analysis project Ga0247817, IMG submission 178010) | Plant litter microbial communities from Arlington Agricultural Research Station in Wisconsin, United States - UWRJ-L212-509R-1 | ecosystem: Environmental > Terrestrial > Plant litter >...
GTCGGCTGTCGCGGCGCTCCAGCGCTGGCGCCGGCGGGTCTCGTCGAAGAGTCGCGCGTTGTCGATCGCGACGCCCGCGGTTGCGGCGAGCGCCGTGACGAGGTCTTCGTCTTCCTGGCTGAACGAACCGCTCGCCGGGTTGGTCAGGTAGAGGTTGCCGTAGACCTCGGTGCGCACGCGAATGGGGACGCCGAGAAATCCATCCATGACCGGGTGGTGCGCGGGGAACCCCGACGACCGCGCGTCGGCCCCGAGTGTCTCGAGGCGAATGGGTCGCGCCTCGTCGACGACAGCACCGAGCAGGCCGTGGCCCTCCGGCAGGTGGCCGATGATGTGCGCCTGCTCGTCGGGAATGCCCACATGGATGAACTGCTCGAGGTGGCCGTCGGGCGCGATGACTCCGAGGGCGCCGTACTCGGCGTCGACGAGGGAGACCGCCGCTTCGACGATGCGCAGGAGCACCTGCTCGAGATCGAGCTCCTCGACGACGGAGCGGTTGGCGTCAAGCAGATGCCGCAGCCGTCCCTGGGTGGCGAGCACCCGCTGTGCGCTCGTCACGAGCTCGTCGATCGTGCGCTCGAGGTCTGATCTCGGAGCGTCGGGAAAGTCGAGTCTCTCGAACCGGCTCATCGAGCCTCTTCTCCTCGGGCGTCAAAGTGTCGCCCTCGGAGTGTACCGCTCGCCCACGCGACTGCAGCAGGTGCAACCGCGTTCGCAGTTTGAGGGCCTCCCACTCCGCAGCGCTCACTTGCCTCATTCGTGATCCACAAGCTGGGGGTGAGAGGTCATGCGTCTAGCCAAGCGCGGGGCGCGCCTCGCGAACAGGGGCCTTGGTCCCGTGGATGTCACGCACGGTGCACGTCAGCTAGTCGGTCTCACTACGCCGCGTTACAACGAGGTGGCGCCGCGCGACCGAGTGGCGCAGTCTTGAACCATGTCCATCGCCTCCCCCGCTCCGGCCGACCGACTGCGCACGTCGCGCTCGTCGCTCAAGTGGACGCGCTACCCGGAGGGCGTGCTCCCGCTCTTCGTCGCGGAGATGGACTACCCGGTGTCGGAGCGCATCCGCGAGGCGATCATCGAGCGGGTCTCGACCTCCGACCTCGGGTACATCGACTCTGCCGGCCCCCTCGCCGACGCTTTCGCCGGGTTCGCCGAGCGCCGCTGGAGCTGGACTCTCGACCCAGCCTCGGTGCGCGTGGCGACGGATGTCAGTGTCGGCATCGTCGAGAGCCTCCGGCACGGAATCCCGTCAGGATCGCCCGTCGTCGTCACTTCCCCCGTCTACCCGCCGTTCTTCGAACTCGTCGAGGAGGCGCGGCTGCCTCTCGTCGACGTGCCGATGGTCGAGCGGGTCGAGGGCTGGACCCTCGATCTCGAAGCCATCGAGAACGCCTTCATCGCGGGCGCTCGCGCCATGCTGCTGTGCAACCCGCACAACCCGCTCGGGGTACCGCACGATCGCGAGACACTCGCGGAGCTCGCCATGATCGCCGCGCGCTACGGAGTGCTCGTGATCTCCGACGAGGTTCATGCCCCGCTCACCCACCACGGGGCGGTCTTCACACCCTTCGCCGTCGTCGCGAACATCGTCGGCGCCCGATCGATCACCGTGACTTCGGCGAGCAAGGGCTGGAACATGGCCGGCATGAAGTGCGCGCTCATGGTGCCGTCCGATGCCGACGCCCTCGCGATTCTCGACAGTTTTCCGCAGGAGGTCGCGTCGCGCACGAGCATCCTCGGCCTGCACGCCAACGTGGCCGCCTACGGCGACGACGAGTGGCTCGACGCCACCATCACGCGCATCATGCACAACGACCAGCTGCTCGCGAGCCTGCTGCGGCGCAAGCTCCCGGTCGTGCGCTACCGCAGGCCCACGGCCACCTACCTCGGCTGGCTCGACTTCCGCGACCTCGGCTTCGGCCTCGACCCCGCGGAGCGCGTGCTGCAGGACGCCCAGGTCGCCCTCAACTCCGGCCCGACGTTCGGCGCAGCAGGCCGCGGCCACGCCCGCATCAACTTCGCGTGCGACCCGAGCGTGCTCGAGGAGGCCGTCGAGCGCATGGCGGCGGCGTTCGGCTAACTGAAGCGTTCGTCTTTCTCGTAATCACGGCGTCGCCGCGCCAGTGCCTCGGCCACCTGGCCGGGCGCATCGTCGCCGACGAGCAGACGCAGTCGATCGTCGGCGGGGTCGGCAACGTGGGCGAGGATCGCTGCCGCTGCTGCCGTCGGGCTCGTGCCTCCGCCGGTCTCGCCGTCGGAGCGCCACGGTATCTCCGCCGTGCCGAACAACTGTGTGCGCAACTCGTCGTACACAGCAAGCGGATCCGCGAAGCGCATGCTCGAGGTACCCCACTGGGTGTCCACCTCGCCCGGCTCGACGATCGTCACGCGGATGCCGAATGCCGCCACCTCTGCCGCGAGCGCCTCGCTGAAACCCTCCAGCCCCCACTTCGCCGCGTTGTACAGCCCGAGCGTCGGAACTGTGCCGACGCCTCCAACCGTGGAGACCTGCACGATGTGGCCCGATCCTTGCGCACGCATGACGGGAAGCACCGCTTGCGTCATCCACAGCGCGCCGAGCAGGTCGGTGTCGATGATCTCGCGCGCGTCGGCCTCACTGACCTCCTCGACCGCGCCGACGAGCCCATACCCGGCGTTGTTGACGAGAACGTCGAGCCTGCCGAAGCTGTCGATAGCGGCATCCACCGCGGCCCGCCCAGCAGCTCGGTCGCGCACGTCGAGCCGATGGATCACGAGGCGGTCGCTCGACGGCAGGTCGTGCTCACCGCGCACCGTCGCCACGACCGCGTGGCCGGCGTCGAGGGCCGCGATCGTGAGGGCACGACCGAGGCCGCGGCTCGCACCGGTGATGAGAAAGGTCTTCGACTCAGTCATGCGACGACGCTAGCCACCGCACCTTGGAGTTCGCGAATAGCATGAGGACATGGCAACAGAAGACGTGCAGCCCGAGAGTGTCGTAGCCCAGGCGCTGGGCTGGATCGACGAGAACACCCGGGCGATCAACCCGCCGATCCACGTCTCGAGCACCTACCTGCGCGACGAAGACAACCAGTACCGCTCGGGCCGCGTCTACATGCGCGACCACAACCCGGCGTTCGAGCAGGCCGAGGCCGTCATCACGACCCTCGAGCAGGGCCACCAGACGCTTCTCTTCGCGAGTGGGATGGCCGCTGCCACAGCTGTCTTCCAGGGCCTTCGTCCGGGCGACCACGTGTTGGCCCCGAGGGTCATGTACTGGAGCCTGCGCAACTGGCTCACCGGCTTCGCCACCGATTGGGGGCTGGATGTCGAGATCATCGACATGACCGACCCCGCCGCTGTGGGCGCTGCCCTTCGGCCGGGCGTGACGAAACTGGTCTGGGTTGAAACGCCCGCCAACCCGCTCTGGACCATCACCGACATCGCCGCAACCGCCGAGCTCGCGCACGCGGCGGGAGCCCTCCTCGCCGTCGACTCGACGGCAGCGACCCCGGTGTTCACGAGGCCGCTCGAGCACGGCGCCGACCTCGTCATGCACTCCGCCACCAAGTACCTCAACGGCCACTCCGACCTGACCGCCGGAACCGTGACGACCCGCGCGGACAACGAGCACTGGGAGCGGGTTCGCGCGGTGCGGGCACAGCTCGGCGGCACCCTCGGCTCGTTCGAGTCGTGGCTGCTCGTGCGGGGGCTCCGCACCCTGTACCTGCGGGTGCGTGCGGCGAGCGCCTCGGCCCTGCGCATCGCCGAGCATTTCGACGGGCATCCACTCGTCGCCGAGGTGCTCTACCCCGGATTGCCCGGCAGCCACGGCCACGAGGTTGCGAAGCGTCAGATGACCGACGGGTTCGGCGGCATGCTGTCGATCCGCACGTCCGGAGGCGAGCAGGCGGCGATCGCTGTCGCAGCCCAGACGAAGCTCTGGAAGCGCGCCACCTCGCTCGGCGGCGTGGAGAGCCTCATCGAGCACCGTGCGAGTGTCGAAGGGCCGACCTCGCCCGTTCCGCTTGATCTGCTGCGACTCTCGGTGGGAATCGAGCACGTCGACGACCTCATCGCCGATCTCGAGCAGGCACTCGCGAAGGCACACGCGCTAGCCTGAACGACTGCCCGACATCCCTTATTCCCAGCGAATCTGCACGCTCGGCGATATATCGTTGAGCCAGTCGGGCCGCACATGGCTCCGGCACTACGGAGGTCATCATGAGCAACCCATTCTCCAGCGAATCATTCGGCAAGACCCGCGGCGGTCTCGGCGACGGATGGCCCGGCACAGCGGTCTGGGAGGCCTTCGACCAGCTTCGCGGCCAGTTCGAGCAGAAGGCGGGCTCGCGCATGGGTCGTGGGGATGTACGTGCGGCTGTGCTCTCCCTTCTCGCTGAGAAGCCCATGCACGGCTACCAGATCATGGCCGAGATCGAGGAGCGCAGCGGCGGCTCGTGGAAGCCGAGCCCCGGCTCCGTCTACCCGACCCTGCAGTTGCTCGCCGACGAGGGGCTGATCCTCGCGGAGGAGTCCAACGGTCGCAAGACGTACTCGCTGACCGAAGAGGGCAGGGTCGTCACGGCTGCCTCGAGCGATGCTCCGTGGGAGGGATCGCGCAGTGGCGCAAGCCGCACCGGCGCACTGCCCAAGGCCGGTGTCGAGCTCGCGCAGGCGATCGCCCAGGTGGGCCGCTCGGGCAACCCCGCGCAGGTGAACGAGGCTGTCGCCGTGCTCGACGAGGCACGCCGCAAGGTCTACGCCATCCTCGCCCAGGGCTGAGCGGGTGCCCGAATCCCCCAGCATGCGTGCCCGGTACAACCGGATCCTGCGCTTTGCTTCCCGCTACCTCGTGCAGACCTGGTGGTTCGAGCTGTTCCTCCCGAGGATCGGCCTGCAACGGGTGGCGGACCGCACGCGCTCGCGGCGCATGCTGCACATTGCCCGGCGCTTTCGCGTGCTCGCGATCGACCTCGGCGGTCTCATGATCAAGGTCGGCCAGTTCATGTCGTCGCGCCTCGACGTGCTCCCGCCCGAGGTAACCACCGAGCTCGAGGGGCTTCAGGACGAAGTGCCTCCCGTCGCGTTCCCGGCGATACGGCATCTGGCCGAATCCGAACTCGGGGTGCCACTCGAGACGGCGTTCTCGTTCATTGACGAGACGCCGGTCGCCGCTGCATCCCTCGGTCAGGCGCACCGTGCCCGCCTGTCCGAGGCGGATGCCGCGCAGACCGGGCTGCTCGAGGTCATCATCAAGATCCAGCGGCCGGGTATCGACGCGATAGTCGATGTGGACCTCGCCGCCCTCCGCCGCGTCGGCGGGTGGCTCAGCCGCGTGCGGCTCGTCTCCGACCGCGTCGACATGCCCGCTCTCGTCGAGGAGTTCGCCCACACGAGCCTCGAAGAGATCGACTACCTGCACGAGGGCCAGAACGCGGAGCGCTTCGCCGAGAACTTCGCGGGAGACGCTCGCGTCGCGGTTCCCGAGCTCATCTGGGAACGCACGACGCGACGAGTGCTGACGATGCAGGATGTCACGGCTATCAAGGCCAACGACGGTGCAGCCCTGCGAGCGGCCGGCATCGACCCGAGCGAGGTCGCGACGGTCTTCGCCTCGGTCATGTTCGACCAGCTGTTCATTCACGGGTTCTTTCACGCAGACCCGCACCCCGGCAACATCTTCGTGACGCCGCACGCTGACGGGAGCTGGGCTTTCACCTTCATCGACTTCGGGATGATGGGCGAGGTTCCGCCGACGTTGCGCCAGGGGCTACGCCGACTTCTCATCGCCGCGGCCTCACGGGACGGCAAGGGGATGGTGAGTGGCATCCAGCAGGTCGGAGTGTTGCTGCCCTCCGCCGACACCACCGAGCTCGAGCGCGCCATGACCACGTTGTTCTCGCGTTTCGGCGGCATGGGCTTCGCCGAACTTCAGGAGGTCGACCCTCGGGAGTTCCGTGCCTTCGCCGAAGAGTTCGGTCACGTCGTGCGCACGCTGCCGTTCCAGCTGCCGGAGAACTTTCTGCTCATCGTGCGCGCGATGTCCCTCACCTCGGGTCTGTGCAGCTCACTCGACCCGAAGTTCAACATCTGGGACGCCGTCGAGCCGTACTCCGCGCAGCTCATCCGCAGCGAGGGCGGCAACGTCGTGCAGGATCTCGCGAAGCAGGCAATGGATGTCGCGCGCACACTCGCCCGACTCCCGCAGCGGCTCGACGACCTCACGACGCGCATCGAGGAGGGCAGGATCACCCTGCAGACGCCGCAGCTCGACCGTCGCATCGGCGCCCTCGAGCGCACCGGCCAGCGGGTGATCTCTGCGATCCTTTTCTCCGCGCTGCTCATCGGCGGCATCCTGCTGCGCGGCGACGACCCGGTGCTCGGCACCGTGCTCATGATCGCGTCAGCGCTGCCGCTCCTGCACGCACTGTTCGCCGGCGTAACACGTCGGCGCTAGTGGGAAGCTAGACACCTCATGGATTCGCCCGCAGAACGCCTCCGCCAAGCCCTCACCGCGCCCTCGGCGTCGGACCGCCTGCAGGCCGCGATGGACTCGGGCACGCACCCGCATCCGTCGTTCGTGCCGGTGCTCGTCGAGCAGTGCGCCCTCGAGACCGACTTCAATGTGCGCGAGATGCTCACCTGGTCGCTCGTGCGGCAGGAGACATCCATCACCGTGCCCCTGGTCATCGCGCAGACCGAGTCGGAGATCACGCAGGCGCGCAGCCAGGCGTTGCATACCCTCTCGAAGATCGGCGACCCGCGAGGGTGGGCGGCGATCACGCCCGCTCTCATGCTCGACGCTGACGACATCGTCGCCCGCACCGCGTGGCGTGCGGCCGTCGTGCTCGTGCCAGAAGAGCACGAGGCAGAGCTCGCGACCACCCTCGCCTCCCTGCTCGGCCGCGGCGAGCGCGAGGCCAAACAGAGCCTCAGCTACGCGCTCGCCCAGCTCGGGGATGCCGCGTGGCAGGCCCTGACCACGGCGTCGACCCATACCAACCCCGAGGTGCGCATCCACGCGGCGGCGACCTCGCGCATCATCAACGACCCCGACGAGGGATTCGACGCCGCCTGGTGGGAGGCGACGAAGACCGTCGGCGACGCGCCCACGCTGCCCTAAGGTGGGGTGTCCATAGCGTCTAGGTTTGCGGGGTCTCACGGTGTCTGGCATCGCCCTCGCCCTCGTGCTGAGCGCCGCCGTGGCGCACGCCGCATGGAACATCCTCGCCCACGGCGTGAGCAAGACCGGTTTGCACTTTCTCTGGTGGGGAGCACTGTTCAGCGTTCTCCTGTGGGCTCCCGTCGTCGTCGTCACCGGCGGCATCGGCACGGACGACTGGGCGGGCTTCGCACTCGGCATCGGTGTCGCCGGCGTGCTGCATGTCGCGTACATGTTGGTGCTCCAACGGGGCTATGCGAGCGGGAGCCTCTCGACCGTGTACGCGACGGCGCGAGGAACCGGGCCGCTCCTGAGCGGCATCGCCGCGGTCCTGCTGCTCGGGGAACGCCCCGGTCCCCTCGCTCTGATCGGCGCAGCAGCCATCATCACGGGAGTCATCGCAATCGGTCTCGCCGATCGCGCCAAGCCGCTCCCCGGCGGCACGCGACGCGTCGATCCCGCCATCCTGTTCGGGCTGCTCACCGGTGTGGCGATTGCCGCGTACACCATTTGGGACGCCAACGCCGTGCGCACCTGGAACATCTCACCCGTCGCGTTCATGGTCGGCTGCGCTTTCGTGGAAGTCCTGCTCTACACGGTTCTGCTCAGGCGGGGAGTGCGCGAGCTGCCGGCATCACTCCGTGCTCAGTGGCCGCGATTCCTCGCATTCGGCGTGCTCTCACCGCTCTCGTACATCCTCGTACTCACTGCGATCACTACCGCGCCCGTTGCCCTTGTCGCTCCGATGCGAGAAGTGAGCGTCGTCATCGTGAGCCTGTTCGGGGTGCTCATCCTCAAGGAGGGCAAGGGCGCCTGGCGCTTCGCCGCCTCCGTGGTCGTCGTTATCGGCATCGTGCTGCTCGCCGTCTGAAAACTCTTCACACTGTCGGTGGATGCGACTAGCGTCACCTCATGGCCACCGAATTCGTTCAACTGCAACCTCTCGAGTTTCACGCGACACCCGGCGTCGAGGATTGGCGCGTGCTGTTCTGGGGCGCCCACGTCTACTACGCCACTGATTCATTCGCGCAGGGTGCCGCCTTCGTCGCCGAGATCGCCGTCGTCGCCGAAGCGGTCGGGCACGAGCCCGATATCGATCTGCGCCCGGAGGGAGTCACGATCAAGACGTTCTCGCGCCGTGATGGCGCCCTCAGCGCGAAAGACGCGGTGCTCGCGGTCGAGGTCAGCGCTGTGGCGCACCGCCTCGGCCTGCGGTCAGACCCCAGCAAGCTCGCCGTCATCGGCATCGCCGTCGCACAAGGCGAGGGTGTCGACACCCGGCCGTTCTGGGAGGCAGTGTCGGGCTACGACCGCCTCTACGACGAAGACCTCATCGATCCGGTGCGCCGCAACCCGCACCTGTGGTTCCACGAGCTGTCACCCGCGAAGCCCGGTCGCGGGCGCACCCACATCGATGTATCGGTTCCCGCCGACCAGGCCGAGAAGCGCGTGCAGGCCGCGATCGCAGCCGGCGGTCGCATCGTCGACGACAGCGCGGCTCCCAAGTGGTGGACCATCGCCTCACCCGACAACCACGGCGTGGACATCGCGGGGTGGGCCGACTCGCTGGCGTGACATCCAGCGGACATATCGCACTCGGTCGCCGCAATCAAGAGTGAGCGCGCGTGACCCGATGGGTTTAGCCTCGCGAGCGTGTATCGGCTCATCGGCAACAACCACTCCCTCGGCGGACTGCCGTTCTCCGCACAGGTCTTCGTGCGCTCGCTCGACCGAGTGCGCGGCCGCCTGGCCGACGACGCCGGTGTCAGCCGGTTGGAACTGACCGCGCTCGGACGCATCGCGGAGGAGTCGGACATCGACACCGCCGCGCTCGCGCAGCACCTCGACGCATCGACGGCAACCGCAGAAGCTGTCGTGCAGGGGCTTGCGGAGCACGGACTCGTCACTCCCCAGCTCGAGCTGACCCCTGCAGGTCACGCCCTCATGGAGAAGGTCTACCTCGACTTTCAGGGCTCGATCCTCGAGGCGGCCGAAAGCCTCGACGAGGAGCGCCGGTATGCCTTCGAGTCCGCGCTGCTCAGAATGGCCCGCAAGCTCGACGACGCCGCGGAGCGCTGACCCCTACGCGGTGATCGCGGCGACGATGCGATCGACGCCGAACTCCCACGCGTCGTCGACGTTGCCCCCGAGCTGGAAGCCTCCGTTGAGCTCCATGCTGATGAATCCCGTGGCCCACGCGACCACCGTGCGTGCGGCCTCGAGCGCGTGCCGTTCGCCGGCGAGCTCACCGGCCGCGCGGAGGATCGCCTCGGTCGCGGCGACACGAAAGCTGTCGTCGGCGAGCGGCGTACCGGCGGCTGGCGTGAGCACGAGCTGAAAAGCGGCCGGCCGCTCCCGACCGAACTCCCGCATGCCGTTGACGATCTCGGCGACACCCGCGTCGGGGCGAAGACGCGCATTGAGGTCGGTGAGGGTTGCCTCGGCGACGAGCTGGATGAGGCGGTCGCGGTTCTCCACCCTCTTGTAGAGGGATGGCGCGCGCACTCCCACGCGCTGGGCGACGGCGTTCATGGTGAGGGCCGCGAGACCCTCGGTCTCGAGGAGGTCGCAGGCGGCGGTGACGATCTCGTCGAGGGATGTACGGTCTGGCGTGGGCATGCCTCCAGTATAGCTATTGACTTTAGCCATGATAGCTATGTACCATAGCCATCATGGAACTCGCACCCTCACTTCGCCGCATCGGCAACGACATCGTCGCCGTCTACCTCGTCGACACCGCAGACGGTGTCACGATCATCGACGCCGGACTCCCCGGCCACTGGAACGACCTCGTCACCGAGCTCACGATCATGGGCCGCACGCTCGCAGACATCAGGGGCGTCATCCTCACCCACGGCGACTCCGACCACATCGGATTTGCCGAACGCCTGCGCCGCGATCACGGGGTGCCGATCTTCGTGCACAGCGCCGATGCCGACCGCGCCAAGGGTGCGAAGCCGCCGGCCACCGCGACACCGAAGATGAAGCTCGGCCCCCTGCTGGGATTCATCGGCTACTCGCTCCGCAAGAACGGTCTGCGTGCGACCCACCTGAAGGAGGTCGTCGAGGTCGCCGGCGGCGACGTGCTCGACCTCCCCGGTGCCCCGCAGATCATCGGGCTCCCCGGTCACTCCCCGGGCAGCATCGCCGTCTACATCCCCGCCGCCGACGCGGTGTTCGTCGGTGACGGACTCACGACGCGCCACGTGCTCACCGGTGTCGTCGGCGCGCAACCCGCGCCCTTCACGGATGACCCGGAGCGGGCGCTCGCCTCACTCCGGGTGCTCCTGCCGACCGGCGCGACCTGGGTGCTGCCCGGCCACGGCGCACCGTGGGGCGACGGGGTCGACGCTGCGGTCGCTGCCGTGGAGGCTGCGGCGCGCTCCTGATCGGCCCGCGCCCGATCAACCCTTCGTGAGGTCCTGCGCGAGCATCACCAAAATGCCGCTCGGCCCGCGAAGGTAGGTGAGTTTGTAGACGTCCTGGTAGTTGGCGACACCGCGCAACGGATAGCACCCGTGCTTAGCGGCAATCGCGAGGGATGCATCGATGTCGTCGACCGAGAACGCGACGCGATGCATCCCTATCTCGTTCGCGAGGGTGGGCTCGGTCTCGATTGCCTGGGGATGGATGTACTCGAACAGCTCGATCTGACCGTGCCCGTCGGGCGTCTGCAGCACGGCGATGCGCGCATGGTTGCCGTCGAGGCCGACCGCTGTGCTCGCCCACTCCCCGCTCACTTCGTCCATACCGGCGAGTTCGAGACCGAGGTCGGTAAAGAACAGGATCGTGGCTTCGAGGTCGCGCACAGCGATGCCGACGTTCTCGAGCTTGATGGGCATGCGTCAGCGCCCCTTGCGCGCGAAGACGTAGTGCACGACGCCAGAAGGGGAGGCCGTCACCTCGACGTCGAAGCGCTCTTCGACTGACTCCTGGCCGTCCCAGAGTCGAACGCCGCGGCCGAGGATGATCGGTGAGACGACTACGTGCAGGTGGTCGACGAGGTCGGCCTCGAGAAACTCGCGCACGACGGTCGGGCCGCCGCCGAGCCGCACGTCGAGGCCACCGGCCTGCTCGATCGCGAGATCCAGCGCAGCGCGCGGCGACAGGTCACGGAACAGAAAGGTCGTCTCTCCCACGGCGAGGTCCTCCCGGGGGTGATGCGTGAGCACAACGACGGGAGAGTGAAACGGGGGCTCCTCGCCCCACCAGCCGCGCCAGTCGTCATCCACCCACGGCCCCTGCTGTGGACCGAATTTGCGGCGCCCCATGATCTCGGCGCCGATGCCGTGGTTGGTCGCCGCGGCGAAAGCGTCGTCGACACCGGTCGTGCCGCTGCCGACCGCTTCGTCTTCGTGCCCCGACATGCTCACGAAGGTGCGGGTGGGAAAGAACCAGTTCATGAGGCGCTGGCCTGCATGACCGAACGGAGTCTCGAGCGACTGCCCCTCACCGGTCGCAAAACCGTCGAGGGAGATTGCAAGGTTGTGCACCCGGAGCTTGGCCATGCGCTCGAAAGTAGCAGCATGTTGACACTGTGTACATGGAATCTTTATCCAACAGATGTAGTTTTAAATGCATGCGAGCGCATGAAATACATGAGGCTCCATCCCGAAAGGAAGTGGTCATCGTGACCAGGTTTGACAGCAAGGTAGCTCTCGTCACCGGCGGCGGCAGCGGCATCGGCGCGGAGATCTCCCGCGAGCTCGCTGCAGAGGGCGCATCGGTCGTCGTCACCGACATCCGCATCGAGGCGGCACAGGCGATCGTCGACGAGATCGTGGCGGCAGGCGGCAAGGCTGCGGCATTCGCGCAGAACACCGCGAAGTGGCAGGACTCTGAAGCCGCGGTGAAGTTCGCGACCGACACCTTCGGCGCCCTGCACCTCGCCGTCAACAACGCCGGCATCGGGGCCGCACCCCAGACGATCGGCGACTACGACATCGAGGCATGGGACCGCGTTCGCGCCGTCGACCTCGATGGCGTCTTCTACGGACTCAAGTTCCAGCTCCCGGCCATCGTCTCCGCCGGCGGCGGCGCCGTCGTCAACATGGCCTCCGTGCTCGGCTCCGTCGGCATCGCGCAGAACGCCGCGTACGTCACGAGCAAGCACGCCCTCATCGGCCTCACCAAGGTCGCTGCCCTCGAGTACACCGCGCTCGGAGTGCGCACCAACGCCGTCGGCCCCGGATTCATCGACACGCCCCTCGTGCGTTCGAGCCTGTCTGCCGAAGCACTCACCGCGCTTGAGGGCGAGCACGCGTCCCGCCGCCTGGGCACCGACAAGGAGGTCGCGGCCCTCACGCTGTTCCTGCTGAGCGACGCTGCATCCTTCATCTCCGGCAGCTACCACCTCGTCGACGGTGGCTACTCGGCACACTAGCCACCAGTGGGCGCGCGTCAACCCGAAGGGCGCGCACCCACTGGCAGACTGAGGGCATGCGCCACGGAATCGTCATCCTGCCCCAGGACCCCTGGTTCGAAGCGAGCCGCAAGTGGGCTCTCGCCGAAGAGCTCGGCTTCGACCACGCCTGGACCTACGATCACTTGTCCTGGCGCTCGCTCGCCGACGAGCCGTGGGGCGCGACTGTTCCGACCCTGACCGCGGCGGCGACGGTGACCTCGAGCATCAGGCTCGGCACCTTCGTGGCATCGCCGAACTTTCGGCACCCGGTGACCTTCGCGAAGGACCTCGCGACGATCGATGACGTGGCCGCCGGCCGCCTGCTGCTTGGCATCGGCTCGGGCGGCACGGGCTTCGACGCCTTCGTGCTCGGCCAGCCCGAGTTCACCCCGAGGCAGCGCCACGCGCGTTTCACCGAGTTCGTCGAGGGCCTCGACACCCTGCTGCGCTTCGAGACCGACGGTGCCATCTCGTTCGAGGGCGAGTGGTTCGACGCCGTCAACGCGCGCATGGTGGGCACGCCCGCCCAGTCGCCGCGCATTCCGTTCGTGCTCGCCGCCAACGGGCCGAAGGGGCTCGCACTCGTGGCGAAGCACGGGCAGGGTTGGGTCACCACGGGCCCCGATGGCGTTCACGGCGATGACTGGTGGCGCGCTGTCGCAGAGCTCTCGAGTCGACTGGATGCCGCGGCCAACGACGCCGGTCGCGACCCGGCTTCGATCGACCGCTACCTGGCTCTCGACATGAACGGGACCTTCTCCATGTCGAGTGTCGCCGCGTTCGAGGACGAGACGGCCAGGGCGGCCGAGCTCGGCTTCACCGACGTGATCTCCCATTGGCCGAGGGCCGAGGGCATCTACGCGGGCTCGGAGAGTGTGCTGCTCGAGGTGGCCTCTACGTTCTAGGCGCCCACGCCCGCGAACCGCGTGATCGCGACGAAGAGCGGAAGCACGAGGAGTACGAGGTTGATCGGGATGAACTTGTACTCGCGAAAACGCAGGTGGTAGCCGATCGCGAGCACCATGATGAGCACGAGGCCGCTCGCGGCGATCGGGGTCAGGATCGGCGCGATGTTGGTGAGCGCCGGCAGGATGACGCCGATGCCGCCGAGCACTTCGGCGGCACCGATGAGGCGGAGTCCGCGAACACCCGTGTGGCGCACGAATGCGAAGTTGTCGGCGAGCTTGTCTGTGGCGAGGGTCACCTTGCGACCGCCTGCCATGATGTAGAGCAGTGCGGTGATGGCCGAGACGATCCAGACGGCGATGAGCATGCTGTGACTCCTATAGTTATGATTTGTGACTAACAAGGATCGTAACGACTAGTTGATGTGTCTACAAAAGGCACACGGAGGTAACCATGGCTCCCGAGGGGATGAACGCGATGTGCGACTCCGGCCGCAGTGTCGTCGTACGAGACGCTCTCGAGCGCATCGGCGACAAGTGGAGCCTCCTCGTTGTCGGCATGCTCGAGGAGCAACCGCTGCGATTCACGATTCTCAAAAACAAGGTTCCCGGAATCTCGCAGCGCATGCTCACTCGCACGCTGCGACATCTGGAGCGCGACGGACTGGTATCCCGCTCCATGTTCGCTGAGATGCCGCCACGAGTCGAGTACGCGCTCACTCCGCTCGGACGCCGCCTGCTGCCTCCCGTGCTTGAGCTCGCCCGCTGGGCACTCGAGAGTGAACGGGAGATTCGCGACAACCGCGAGGCATTTGACGCGGCTGCCACGGCGTGACGGCGCGCGGCATCTTAAAACTCGCTGAGAGCCGCTGGCACTCTCGCGGCTCGAGTGCTAGAACTTTTATCGGGTCCACGGCCCGTCGTGAGACCTTCATTCGGATACGAAAGGAGATAGATCATGTCCAACCCGTTCGATGTCTTGAGTCAGTTTGACCGCCTCGCTTCCAGCGCCTTCGACACGGCTCGCACTCCTCGCCTCATGCCTGTCGACCTCTTCCGCGATGGGGACCAGTACGTGCTGAGCGCCGACCTGCCGGGAATCGACCCATCATCGGTAGACCTCGATGTCGATGGCCAGCTTCTCACCATCCGCGCTGAGCGCCAGGCGCCCGCCGACGAGCAGGTGAAGTGGTTGGCCCACGAGCGACCGCACGGCAGCTACATGCGCCAGTTCACCCTGGGCAATGGAGTGGATGCGGAGAAGATCACCGCGAACTACGAACACGGCGTGCTGTCGGTGATCATTCCGGTCGCCGAAAGGGCGAAACCGCGAAAGATCGAGGTGGCGGCGACCGGCGGCGAGGCCAAGCGGATCGCCAGCTAGTCCCTGTACCCCCGGAGTGCCCCGGCTACGGCCGGGGCACTCGTCCGTATGGGTGCCCGGATTTCAAGTGAGACAGTGTTGCCTTTTCTATCGTTTAACGATAAGCATTAACCGTAGAACGATATAAGGAGACTCTATGAGCAGGATCATAGTCGCCGCGCTTCGCGTCGTCATCGGTGCCACGCTGGCTGGAACCCTCTTTGTGCAGGTCGCAATGGCGCCCCTGCTCTGGAACGATCTCGTGGACGTTCCCGCCCCGTTGCGCGCGCTCGTCATCGTCATCCTCGTCGCGGGCATCGTCACCCTGCAGGTGTGCGCAGTGTGCGTGTGGATCCTGTTGTCCATGGTGGGCCGCGGCACGGTCTTCTCCCATGCGGCATTTCGCTTCGTCGACGTGATCATCGGCTCTATCACCACGGCAGCCGTACTCGTCTTCGGCCTCGCCGTGCTGCTCGCCCCGGGCGACACGGCCCCCGGTGTCGTCGGACTCGTCTGCGGCGCATCCCTCGTCGTCGGGGGTGTCGCCCTCATCGTCTTCGTCTTGCGAGTGCTGCTCACCCAGGCAGTGGAACGCGAGATCGAGGCATCCCACCTGCGCTCCGAGCTGAGCGAGGTCATCTAGTGGCGATCATCGTCGATATTGACGTGATGCTCGCGAGGCGCAAGATGGCGGTCGGCACCCTCGCCGATCGCATCGGCATCTCGCCCGCGAACCTCTCCGTGCTCAAGAACGGTCGCGCCAAGGCTGTGCGCTTCACCACGCTCGAGGCGCTGTGCGAGGTTCTCGAATGCCAGCCCGGCGACATCATGCGGTGGGCTCCCGACGACGAGACGGCGGCGCGCCTCGCGTTTACCCCGGTTGCCCCCGGCGCGCAATAGCCCGCGTTCAGTGACCGACGCGCCTACTCTGGCCAGATGAGCCCCTCCGTGAAGAACGCAGCCCGCTCCTCCCGCAACTCGACGGCCGTGCACGCCGTCGCTCGCGCGGGCTACGCCGTCAACGGCGTGGTCAACGTGATCATTGGATTCATCGCTATCGGCATCGCCATCAGTGGCGGCGGTAGCGCCGACCAATCGGGGGCGTTCGGCGCAATCGCATCCACTCCCGGCGGTCTCATTCTGTTGTGGGTGATCGCTGTCGCGCTTGCGGGACTCGGCCTCTGGTACCTCGTCGGCTCGGTGCTGACCCAGGGCCAGGACACGAAGAACCGCGCCGCCGCGATCGCCGTCGAGGTCGGCAAGGGCGTCGCCTACCTGGTTTTCGCGGCCACCGCTTTCGGCTTCGCGGTGGGCGGCGGGAGCGACAGCTCGAAGCAGTCCTCATCGCTGACCGCAGACCTCCTCGCAACCCCGGGCGGGGTGCTGCTCGTCGTGGTGATCGGCCTCGCGATCTGCGGTATCGGCGTCTACATGGTGCGCAAGGGCGTCACGCGCAAGTTTGAGGAAGAACTCACGATGCCGACCGGCAACGCCGCGAAGGGTGTTCGCGCCGTCGGTATCGCCGGCTACGTGGCGCGCGGCGTGGCCCTGTTCATCGTCGGGGTGCTGTTCGTGGTTGCCGCCGTCACGGCCGACCCTGACAAGGCGACGGGACTCGACGGCGCGCTCAAGACGCTCGCGAGCCTGCCGTTCGGGCAGATCCTGCTCGTGCTCGTCGGCCTCGGCTTCATCGCCTACGGCGTGTACAGCGTCGCGCGCGCACGACTGGGCCGCCTCAACTAGTCACCGGTCGGACGCTGCCGCTGCTGCTTGATCTCCGACCGGCGCTTCTTGGCGGCGAGATGCCGGCGGGCCGAGCCGCGAGTGGGCCGGGTGGCACGGCGGAGTGGTCCCGGCGGAGCGAGCGCGTCACGCACGACCTGAGCCAGGCAGTCGAGCGCCGTCTCGCGGTTGCGCAGCTGCGAGCGCTGCGAGGAGACCGTCACGGTGATCGCGCCACCCACGAGTCGTCGACCCAGCTTCGTGAGCATCGTCGCGCGTTGCTCGTCGGTCAGCGCGGCAGAGTCCATGACGCTCCAGGTCAACTGCACCCGGCTGTCCGACGTGTTGACGTGCTGGCCTCCTGGGCCTGACGACCGGGAGAACTTCCAGCGCAATTCGGAGTCCGCGATCCTGAGGTCAGGCGTCACCTCGAGATCCATGCGGCAACACTACTGTCGTAGCCTTCATGAATGGCATCCGACAGCGCGCTCGGCGAGTACCTGCGTTCGAGCAGGTCGCGCGTCACTCCCACCGCGGCGGGCATCACCGCGACCACCGGGCGCCGGGTCGCTGGACTCCGCCGCGAAGAGGTCGCCGAGCTCGCGGGCGTGAGCGTCGACTACTACGCCCGACTCGAGCAGGGGCGCGAGCGCAGCCCATCGCCGCAGATGCTCGACGCGATCAGCCGGGCACTGCGTCTCGACGTGGATGCCCGTGCCCACCTGTTTCGCATCGCCGGTGTCGGGCCGACTATCGATGGCGGTCGCGAGTCGGTGCATCCATCGCTCCTCGCCCTGCTGGGGAGGTTCGAGGACTCCGCCGCCTATGTGCTCGGCCGGGCGTTCGAGGTGCTCGCGACGAACGCTCCCGCCGCGGCGCTGCTTGCCCCGTTCGCACCGGAGTCCAACATGACGCGCATCCTCTTCACACATCCGCTCGCCCGCGAGATCTATCCCGAATGGGAGCGGATGGCGAGCGCGACGGTGCACGCCCTGCGGCTCAACGCCGGGCTGTTTGCTCGCGACGAAACCATCGGCGACCTCGTCGCAGAGCTCAGCGTGGCGTCACCGGAGTTCACCGCCTTGTGGAACGACCAGACCGCCGGCGGACTCACCCGCGCCTTCAAAATCTTCAACCATCCGGATGCGGGTCGGGTCGAGCTGACCTATCAAACGTTCGAGGTGAAAGACGCTCCCGGCCAGCAGCTCCTCGTCGGATCCCCCGAGCCGGGCAGCGTGAGCGAGCGGGCGCTCGGCGGCCTTGCTGTCAGATCAGGTCAGCGCGGATAGTCGCGATCTTCTCGCCCTCGAAGGTGATGTCGAAGATGCCGCCGACCTGCCCGCCGGGAAAGCTGCCGGTGAAGTCGACTTCGACGTGGGTGAAGGCCTCTCCCGGCTCAATGCTCACCAGCCGGGTCTGGGTCTTGTATCCGATGAAATAGTTCTCAAAGTAGGTCCGCAGTCCCGCTTCGCCTTCGAAGACGTCGCCGATCGAGGGATCGTCGATAGACGCGCCCTCGGTGAAGAAGCGGAGGTAGCCCGCGGTGTCGAAGTCGTTGGAGACTGCGATCCAGCGGTTGATGATGTCGTCGTGTGGTGTTGTCATGGCTCAACTCTCACGGTGCGCGGCGAGCGCAGGAAGGGTGCGGTGCACCCCCTCACTCATGCCGCGACGTGAAAGGTCTCCGCGAACCGGTCGAGCAGGGCGCCGGGGCCACGCAGCACTCGCACCGCGCCGCTCGAGATCGCGCGGCTCGGGGCGAGGTCGCCGGAGATGAGGCGATGGATGTCCGCGCTCACCGCAAACGCGAGGTCGGCGGGCCCGTCACCGCGCGTGACGTCGAGGGCGGGGCCATCCACTCGGATGAGCAGCTCGGCCTCCCCAAAACTCGCCGCGTACGTGGTGGTCGGAAGACCGGCCGCTACGTTCGCGCGAAAGGCGGTGCGGAGGTCCATCGTCATCGAGTCGGGGGTGATGACCTGCTCGAGGCGCGGCTCATCGAGCGCCTTGAAACCCCAGGCGCCGAGCGCCAGGACGACGGGTTCGAGCTCGCGGCCGTAGGGTGTCAGGTCGTAGACGATGACGCGCGAGTGCGGCACCCGGCGGATGATGCCCGCGGCCTGCAGCTCCTTGAGCCGGGCAGACAGGATGTTGCTCGGAATGCGGTGCAACCCACCGGCGAGGTCGCTGTATCGCCGCGGCCCGACGAGCAGGTCGCGAATGATGAGCAGCGACCAGCGCTCGCCCACGAGTTCGAGGGCGCGCGAGATTCCGCCGTACTGGCCGTAGTCGCGGGCAGCCACCTAGCCCTGCTGCTCGGCGTAGGCCTCCGGGCCTTGCGCGGCAGCGACCGGGTCCATCCAGCCGAAGTCGATGACGTTGCCCGACGGGTCGGTGAGTCCGCGCTGGTACATGAAGCCGTAGTCAGAGGGCTCCCCCGGCTCGGCTCCGCCGGCGGCAAGTCCGGCCTCGACGGCAGCGTTCACAGCGTCTTTCGTATCGAGGAAGATCGCGACCGACGACGTCGGGTTGACCGCGGGGTCACCAATGGTGAGCTCGGTAAAGGTCTGGAAGTACTCGCGTGTGTGGATCATGAAGTAGATGTGGCCGTCATCAACGACGACGCACGCAGCGTTGTGGTCGGTGAACTGCGGGTTGATGCTGAAGCCGAGGGCCTCGTAGAACGCCTTCGACTGGTCAAGGTCGCGCACTGCCATGTTGACGAACATCTGGGGCATTCTGTCTCCTTTATTGATTGACCTTATACTTGCAAATAACAAGTAAACCAACAAGAGGTTATTGACTACTTTTCGGTAGTCGACCTGAACGGTGACTACCGATCGGTAGTCCGTGATAGTGTGACTACCGATCGGTAGTCCGTGATAGTGTGACTACCGATCGGTACTCAAACCCAAGGGGCCAGCGTGAAAGCACTCATTGACGGTCCCGGAGACCTCGGGGCTCTAGTCCGAAGGATCCGAGAGAGCGAAGGCATGAGCCAACGGCAACTCGCCGACGCGCTGGGGGTCAGCCATCGCTACCTGGGCGAGCTCGAGTTGGGCAAGCCAAAACGCGCCGACGCCAACTACTTCGCGGTTCTGTCGCGACTCGGCATCCGCCTAACGGCCTCAACCGCTGACCGGGACGACCGTGCCTGACGTTGAACTGCCGGTATCCCTGTACGGCACCCACGTCGGTGAGCTCACTCAGGTCGACGGCCGAGCACTGCTCCGCTGGTCGACTGACGCGGAGCAGAGATGGGGTGTCAATTCTCCGGTTCTCGGTCACGGGCTCCGCGTGGGATTGCCCAGCTACGACGCCACCGAGTCATTCTTTGGCGGGCTCCTTCCCGAGGGTGTGCACATCGACACCCTGGCGCGTGAAGCCAAGTGCTCGAGTTCTGATCTTGTTGGCTTGCTTGCACACGTGGGAGCCGATCTCGCTGGTGCGCTCCGCGTTGGAAACACCGGAATGGCCACACCCCCGCAGATGCTCGATTCAGCCGAGATCAGTCGACTTTTGACCCAGGCATCGGGCTTTCTCGTAGGGGGCGGCGGGTCTGCACTCCCAGGGTTTCAACGCAAACTGACCCTGACTCGCCGGGACGGCCGATGGTGGCGAGGAAACGGGACCTGGCCATCGACTCACATCCTCAAGCCTGTGGCCGCAGAACTTCGCTCTGCCATTGAGTCGGAGCGCTTTACACTCGACATCGCCCGCGCCATCGGTCTCCTCGACTTCGATGCCTTCGTCGAGATCATCGGCGATCGCGAGGTACTCGTCATCGAACGATACGACCGTTTCCACAACGGAGCCGCAATCGAACGCATACATCAGGAGGACGCCGCCCAGGCGTTGGGTCTTCCGTGGGGCGGAAATGACAAGTTCGAGCAAAACAATCCCACTGCGAACCTGCGCAACGTGGCGTCACTCCTCGATCTCGAGCGCACGGTTTTTCGACCACAGCGACCGGACACCGAGAAACTATTGCGCTACACAGTGCTCAACGTTGCCGCCGGAAACACCGACGCGCATGCCAAGAACTTCTCGCTCCTGCACAGTGACGACGGGTCGACCCGACTCGCGCCCATGTATGACGCCGCACCGCTCGCACTCGCGTTCGAAGCCAACCAAACTCTTGCGATGTGGGTCAACGGGGTCAAACAACTTCCCGACGTCACGCGCGAAGATCTGGTTTCAGAAGCAACCGCCTGGGGACTGAGCGGCGACCGCGCACTCGACATCGTCAATGAGACGCTGACCGCAACGATCGAAGCAACTCGCACGATCGACGCCCACGAATCGATCGAGGCACACATCCCCGGATTCATTCGCGGACAGGCCCGCAATCTTCTCGCGGGCAAGCGAGCTCGGCTCACTACAGCACTCCCACCGGCACTGATGCCACGCTTAGGCACACCGCAACCACGATCTCCCTAACTTGGGCTCAGTTTGCCGCCGTGGAGGCTCACTCGGCGCTCTGACCCAGAGCCTGCACCCCGATCACCGACAACAGCTGCAACTTCTCATAGCTCGGGCTGCCCGGCACCGCGGTGTAGACGAGCAGCGAGTGCGACTGCGCCGGATCCATGAGTACCTGGCAGCTGAGCTCGAGCTCGCCGACCTCCGCGTGCACGTAGCGCTTGACCTCGTTGGGCCGGATCCCCACTTCGTGCGTCGCCCAGACCCGTCGAAAGTCTTCGCTCTGCTCGAGCAGCAGCTCGGCCAGGCGGGCGGCGTGCGAGTCGGGACCGCGCGCGGTCATCCGCTCCCGCAGGCCGGATGCGAACATGCGGCCGAGAAAAGCGTGGTCGTCTGGCGCATAGAGCGCGCGCGTCGCCGCATCGGTGAACCAGCGGTAACCAATGCTGCGCGAAGGGCCGGTATGCGCGGTCAGGTCGCCGGTGAGCGCAACCGCCATGGGCGTCTGCCGGAGCGTCTCGCCCAGCTCGGTGACGATCTCGGCGGGGGTGTCGTGCAGTCGGTCGAAGATGCGCAGCATCCCTGGGCTGATGTAGTCGCTCGCGGCACCGCGACCGGGCGGGTTGTGGCCGGCGAGCAGAAACAGGTGGTCGCGTTCGTCGACCGAGAGGTGCAGGCCCTGCGCGATTGCGGCGATCATCTGCTCGGATGGCTGTGGCCCGCGCTCCTGCTCGATGCGCGAGTAGTAGTCGGTCGACATGTGGCTGAGGGCGGCGACCTCTTCGCGTCGCAAGCCGCTCGTGCGGCGGCGTTGTCCGCGGGCGAGGCCCACGTCTTCGGGCTGCATCGCCTCGCGGCGCTGGCGCAGAAACTCGGCAAGCCCGGTGCGGTCGATGTCCATTCTTCAGTTGTACAGGTTGGGGGTGGGCGCATCCACGGATCGGTCATCCCTGTTTAGCTCCGCGAAAGTGCAGGACTGTGGATGCAACCACCGAACTGGAGCGCAACCTCATGCCACGCACATCCCATACCCTGACCCTCCCCGACCTCACCGGAAAACGCGCCCTCCTCACCGGCGGCAGCGACGGCATCGGACTCGGCATCGCCACCCGCCTCGCTGCCGCCGGCGCCGAGCTCGTTCTGCCGGTGCGCAACCGCGCGAAGGGCGAGGCCGCGGTCGCCGCGATTCGCGAGTTGTCGCCGCACGCCACGGTTCACCTGCACGACCTCGACCTCTCGTCGCTCGCATCCGTCGCGGCGCTCGGCGAGGAGCTGAACAGTGAGGGATTGCCGATTAACCTGCTCATCAACAACGCGGGAGTCATGACGCCGCCCGACCTTCAGAGAACCGCCGATGGCTTCGAGTTGCAGTTCGGCACCAACCACCTCGGGCACGTCGCACTCGTCGCGGGCCTCCTTCCGCTCCTGCGCGCCGGCCACGCCAGAGTCACCTCGCAAGTGAGCATCGCCGCCGATGCGGGATCGATCAACTGGGACGACCTCAACTGGGAGAAGTCGTACAACGGCATGCGTGCCTACAGCCAGTCGAAGATCGCGTTCGGACTCTTCGGCCTGGAGCTCAATCGACGGAGCGCCGCGGGAGGGTGGGGCATCACGAGCAACCTGTCCCACCCGGGCGTTGCCCCGACGAGCCTGCTCGCCGCACGTCCAGAGCTCGGACGCGGCGCGGCGGCGAACGGACGCGGCTTCATCGGAGCGATGTCCCGCCTCGGCCTCATCGTCGGCACGGCCGAGAGTGCTGGCCTGCCGGCCCTGCTCGCAGCGACGTCCACCGACGCCGCCGAGTTCTACGGCCCGAGCGGGCCCGGCCACCTCGGCGGAGCGCCCGCCCAGCAGAAGCTGTACTCGCGCCTGCGCAACACCGACGAAGCGGCACGGGTGTGGCAGGTCTCCCAGGAGCTCACGGGAACCACATTCCCCCGGTAGCCCTCGACATGTTCACAGCGTTTACATACACTGAGGCATGGCCACGACCGACCAGACCGCGGGCGACTCCGCGACATCCACTCCCGCGCACGAACCCCCGGCGAACGGCGCGCGCACGTTCGGCGCGATTCTCGTCAACACCGCCGTCGCGAATGTGACGACGAGCTACCTGTGGTGGGCGCTGACGTTCTGGGTCTACCTCGAGACGCGCTCCGTGCTCGCGACCGGAATCATCGGTGGCGCCTACATGCTGCTCGTCGCCCTGTGCTCGATGGCATTCGGCACGATCGTCGACCGCCACCGCAAACACCGCGTCATGGTGTTCGCGGGGGCGTTCACGGTTGTCGCCTTCGCCATCAGCCTGGGCCTCTTTCTCGCGTTCGACGAAGCCGTGCTGCTCGATCTCGGCGGGCCGATGTTCTGGATCTTCAGCGGCGTCATCCTGATCGGCGCCGTTGTCGAGAACATGCGCAACATCGCGCTCTCGACGGTTGTCACACTGCTCATCCCGGTCGATCGGCACGCGAACGCCAACGGCCTCGTCGGTACCGTGCAGGGCATCGCGTTCATGGTGACGAGCGTGTTCAGCGGGCTGTCGATCGGCCTGCTCGGCATGGGGCCGACCCTCGTCATCGCCCTCGTACTGTCTGCCGCAGCGCTCGTGCACCTGCTCTTTCTCGACATCCCAGAAACACAGCCCGTCGTCGACAAGAACCGCCCGCTCATCGACCTGCGCGGCAGCATCACCGCCGTACGCGCGGCGACCGGCCTCTTCGCCCTCATCATCTTCTCGACGTTCAACAACCTCATCGGTGGCGTCTACATGGCGCTCATGGATCCCTACGGCCTCGAGCTCTTCGCCGTCGAGTGGTGGGGAGTCGTGCTCGGCATTTCGTCGACCGGCTTCATCATCGGCGGCCTGCTCGTCGCGAAGTTCGGCCTCGGCAAGAACCCGATCCGCACCCTGCTGGTGCTCGTGATCCTCATGGGCGTGCTCGGCGCGATCTTCACAATTCGCGAATGGTGGCTGCTCTACGCGGTGGGCATCTGGATGTACATGACCCTGATCCCGGCGGTAGAGGCGGCCGAGCAGACCGTCATTCAGAAGGTCGTGCCGTTCGAGACCCAGGGCCGGGTGTTCGGCTTCGCCGCCGCCTTCGAGTCAGCCGCTGCCCCCGTGACGGCGTTTCTCATCGCGCCGATCGCCGAGTTCGTCATCATCCCATTCATGAACTCGGATGCCGGCCGCTCGAGCCTGGGCTGGCTGCTCGGCGACGGCCAGGCGCGGGGTATCGCGCTGGTGTTCCTGGTCGCGGGGCTCGTCATGGTGCTCGCCGCCATCGCCGCCTTCTTCACGCGGTCGTACCGCAGAATCTCGGCGCAGTACCTCGCCGAGAGCGAGTCCAGGGACAGCGTCGAAGCCTAGCTCCGGCTAGTCCGCGGGTCTCGTGAATGACCCGTTGAGCGTGGAGGTAGCGAGCACGTGCCCGTCGAGCCGTGCGAGCGCGTCGTCCAGGGAGATCGTTGGCGGGAGTTCCGGCGCCTCAGCATCGAGTGCGTAGAGGGTGATGGCGTATTCGTGGGTGCCTTCCGGCGGGAGGGGCCCCGTGTACGGCGTGAGTTCGTGGCCCGCGACCGCACCGCCGCCTTCGATCTCGCCGACCTCCGCGGGAATCCGATCGACGAGCCAGTGCACGTCGCCGCGACTGTCCGGGTGGATATCCACCATTGCGAGGAGAAACGAGGCGGTCTCGGGCGGAGCGTTGTTCCAGCCGAGTTGTGGGCACAGGTTCTCGTACTTCCGACTGTGGTGCAGCTCGAGTGCTCCACCATCGATCAGTTCCATGGATGTCAGCTTCACTGCTCCACCCCCAAAATGATGTGTACACCGTCAACATAGTTGACACTGAGGGCAAGCGCTAGTGGGGAAACTGCTTATCCCTCATTTAACTTTCCTACTGCAGATCGGGCACTCGTTGTCGAACTACCAGGTCACGGCGCGACCGGGTCGCTGGCAAAGATCTCGGCAGGGCGGTCGCCGAAATCGGGACGGGTGAACTCGTAGTCTCCCGAGAGCAGCGGCGACGAGATCATGAAGTCAGCGCTCGAGATGTTGCACGCGACGGCGGTGTTCCAGACCGCGGCGATGCGCAGGAGCGCCTTCACATCGGGGTCGTGGGGCTGCGGTTCCAGGGGGTCCCAGAAGAAGATCAGCAGATCGATTTTGCCCTCGGCGATGAGCGCGCCGATCTGCTGGTCGCCGCCGACCGGGCCACTCAGCAGCCGGGTTACCGACAACCCGAGTTCGAACTCGAGCAGCGTGCCGGTCGTTCCCGTCGCGAAGAGGTCGTGGTGCACGAGCGTCTCGCGGTTGAAGGCGGCCCAGCGAATCAGCTCGGCCTTCTTGTTGTCGTGCGCGACCAGGGCGATGCGTCGTCTGTGGGTTTTCGTCATGCCGGCCTCCTGATGAGCGATGCTCCCAGTATGGATCGCCGGTCCGTTTCGGAGAAGGGCGCAGTGCGAGGCACCTAGTGTTGAGTATGAGTAAAACTGGATTGCTGCGCCTCGGCGTCATGGCCACATCTCGCAAGGCCGACGAACGGCGGCTGCCGATCCACCCAACGCACCTCGAGCGCATCGACGAAGACCTGCGCGCGCAGATGATTCTCGAGCGCGGATACGGCATGCGCTTCGGCATCCACGACGAGGAGCTGGCCCCTC
>Ga0247817_10000380_pt1 | contig 25628 bp, 28 predicted proteins | sample UWRJL212509R1_FD_178010 | JGI IMG/M metagenome (GOLD analysis project Ga0247817, IMG submission 178010) | Plant litter microbial communities from Arlington Agricultural Research Station in Wisconsin, United States - UWRJ-L212-509R-1 | ecosystem: Environmental > Terrestrial > Plant litter >...
TTCTGACGGTTACCAATTTCAAGGGAGCCGACCCCGAGAACCAGATGCGCGGGCGGCTTCCGTCGCTCCGCGTGCTGACCGTGGGCACCCAAATTAATTTCTAATCTTAAAAAAAAAACATATGATACTATTACTGAGAAACTGGACGCAGTACCTGGCGTACTGGCTTGCCCTTATTGTCCTGAGCCTGATGGCCGCCAGCTGCGAGAGTTTTGTCGACGTCGACCTGCCCTCATCGCAATTGACTGGTGAAACCGTCTTTGCCGATGCGGCCACAGCTGACGCCGCCCTCACGAGCATCTATAGCAAAATGCGCGATGATGCCCTCACGGCAGGCACTCCGACAGGCATCAGCGCCCTGCTGGGAAGCTATGCCGACGAGCTGGAATACCATGCCGGGAGCACCCTGGCCGCCAATGATTTTTACCTGAACAGCCTGCTGCCCTCCAATGCAACCGTCACTTCCACTTGGAACAGTACTTACAACCTGATTTATGGCGCCAACGCCATCATCGGGGGCGTCAGCGCTTCCACCGGGATCAGTGAAACCGATAAAGAAAGGCTGCTTGGGGAGGCCTATTTCCTGCGTGCCTGCCTGCATTTTTATCTTGTGAATCTTTATGGTGCGATTCCGTATGTGATGTCAACGGACTATCAGCTAAACAGCACGATCCCTAAACTGCCTGTCGGCGGAGTCTACGATGCCATCACGGCAGACCTGCAGCAGGCTGCTGTCCTGCTTCCCGATGACTATTTCGGAGCGGAGCGGTCGCGTCCGAACAGGAGCACGGCCTATTCGCTATTGGCCAGGGTCAAGCTCTATACTGAAAATTGGCCGGATGCCCTGCTGTATTCGCAGCTGGTGATTGGCAACACGTCCTTATATGCTTGGGTCGATGCTGTCGACGGCGTCTTTTTAAACACCAGCACGGGAACGATCTGGCAGCTTTCCTCGCAGTTCAGCGGCAGCAATACATTGGAAGCACAGATCTTTATTTTTATGGAAGGGCCGCCGCCGGCATTCAGCCTGCGCCAGGACCTTGTCGACTCGTTCGAGGCTGGGGATCTTCGCAGGAGCCACTGGATCGGCACCGTATCCGAGGGAACCGACAGCTGGTATTACGCCAACAAATACAAAGAAAATGGTACCACGGGCGCCTCAGCAGAATATTCCATACTGTTTCGGCTGGAAGAGCAGTACCTCATCAAGGCGGAAGCACTGGCACACTTGAATGAAATCGACAGCTCGAAAGCCGCGCTGGACAAGATCCGAAACAGGGCAGGTTTGGGAAACACTGCAGCTGACACGCAGGCAGACTTGATCAGCGCTATTCTGGAGGAGCGCCGAAAAGAATTTTTCACCGAACTGGGACACCGATGGCTGGACTTGAAACGCACCAATACCGTGAACTCGGTGCTGTCCGTGAAAAAGCCGGGATGGGACAGCAAGGATGCGCTTTGGCCGCTGCCAGAGAATGAGCTGCTATTGAATGCAAATCTCCTTCCGCAGAATACGGGCTATTAACAACATTCACCGGGCGACTGCCGATAGCGTTAGGCCGGTGTCATTAAAGAAATTTAAAACAATGAATCTATATAAACTTTTGACTGTTTTTATGCTGCTGGCAATGGCGGGCGTCCAGGCGCAGGAAAAACGAATGCTACAGCCTGAAGATTATGCGCTTTGGAAGGAATTTGGGAATGCCGGAATCAGCAGTGATAGACGCTGGGTGTATTACAGCCTTATTAATGGGGAAAGTGATTCCCTGTTTTTGAGAGACACCCAATCGAAGCTGAAGTATTCGTTTTCGGGCGTGCACAGCACGCTTTTTGATCCTAAAAACAAGTGGTTTGGCTATGTCAGGAAAGACAGCCTGAATGTGCTGGAGCCTTCCAGCGGAGCAAAGCGATTTTTAACGGCCGGCACGATCGGATATGACTATTCCATTAACGGGAAGTATCTGGTCGCTGGCGTTGCCGAAAGCGGTTCCAAGAGCCTAAAGATAATTGACCTGAAAACCTTTGAGGCAGTTTCCATTCCCGATGTGCAGGAATACAATCTCAGCCCGGACAAGCGCAGAATTGCTTTTGTGACCCGTGTTGATGCCGTTATGAGTACAAGCGTCTTGGATTTTTCGGATTTAAAAATAAAAAACGCCGCCAACGGGAAGTCTGTTGCCTTTAAAGACTTGCAGTGGGATGCCTCCAGCAAGAAGCTCGCGTTTTATGCCCTATCAAAAGCAGGCGAGATTCAAAATAGCCAATGCACCATCTACTGTATCAGCGGTTTTGGCGGGAAATTATCTGTCCGGAATTTCGACGGAAGCCAGCTTTCCCTGCCACCGCAAACCTATATCGTACCGACCAAACTATACGTATCGGCGAAAACAGACCGCATTTTCTTTGACGTGATGAATACCGTAGCCCCTTTTGAGGAATTCGGGGCAGGAAATCCGCAGGTCTGGCTTTCGGAGGACAGGACCGTGCCGCCTGTAGACAGCAGGGCAAAGAAACGGGACGCGGTAAAGTGGACTTCCTGGGATACTGAAACGGGAACGGTCATGGAAGTGGAAGACGACACGTACGGCCATGCGGTGCTGACAGGAGATGAAAAGAATGTCCTGCTGTATGACGCTATGGAACTGGAGCCGGCCCACAGGAACGGAGGACTGAAGCTGGCGCTCTACGTAAAAAACCTCGATTCTGGAATAAGGCATTTTGCCTGTTCCGGCGTCGAGGCCAGCTTTGGCGAGGCCTCGGTATCGCCCGCGGGGAACTATATATCCTATTTTAAGGACAGTCAGTGGTGGGCCTACGACATCAAGAAAAGAACAAATACCTGCGTCACCGAAAACATGCCACTGCCTCTGGACCGCGGCGACTATGACCGCCCGACGTCGGCACCGCCCCTTGGAAATTCGGCGTGGACTCCTGGTGACAGGGAATTGGTCATTTACGACCGATCAGATATCTGGCTGGTGAAGCCCGACGGCTCGTCACGGAAAAGGCTTACCGACGGATCAGGATCGAGTAGGATATACCGGCTGTACCAGAAAAACAGGGCGCCGTTTCCCCGGGATTCCTACAGCGGCTTTGTTTCTGGGCAGGCCGACTTTTCAAAGCCCGTGCTGCTGCATTCCAAAAATGCCAGCGAACCTGGCGAAGGAGTTGCGGTGTTGCAACCGGATGGGAAGATCAGGAATCTTTTCCAGGCCGAAAGCCGTGCCAGCGTCATTTCAAAAACTGGAAACGGTCTGGCTGGCCTTTTTATGGAAAACAGCTTTGAGATCCCCTGGAGGCTTTTTGCCACAGATGAAAAGGGCAGGGAAGTATTTTCGGTAGATTCCAACCCGCAGCAGCAGGAATTCTACTGGGGTAAATCTTCTGTTATCGAATACAAGGGAACTGCTGGCGCTAAGCTTCAGGGGGCTCTTTTCTATCCCGCCAATTACGATCCTTCCAAAAGCTATCCGATGCTGGTCCATATCTATGAACGGAAGGTGCAGGAAAAATTAAACTATGTACCTCCTTCGGACTATTCACTCTACGGATTCAATCCTACCAATTACATAAATGACGGTTATTTTGTACTATGTCCCGACATTGCCTACGGGGTGAATACGACAGGGGAGGATGCGGTTTCCTGCGTCACGGCGGCTGTGGAAAAAGCCACGGAAAGCGCTTCCATCGACCCGAAATCGATCGGCCTGATCGGGCATTCCTTCGGTGGCTATGAAGCGGCCTACATTATGGGCAGGAGCAGGCTTTTCAAGACGGCCATTATCGGAGCGCCGATGGTGGACCTAGAAAGTGCCTACCTTACGTTAGACGGGCATGGGCAATCCAACATGTGGCGTTTCGAGGACGGGCAGGTGCGGATTACGGCTCCCTTTTATTCCAGGGAATTTAAGGACAACGAAGTGCTTGGACGTGCCAAGGATTATGATTCGCCCGTGCTTATCTGGACGGGAACTGCCGACAAGCAGCTGGACTGGAAGCATAGCATGAAACTCCAGAGCGCGCTCTGGAGGCTGGGCAAGAAGAGTACGATGCTGGTATATCCTGAAGAAGAGCATGTGCTTACGGACAGAAAGAACCAGCTGGACCTTTCGCAAAAAGTACGGGATTGGCTGGAGTTCTACCTGAGGGACGGAAAACGGAAGGAATGGATGGGGCTGCAGTGATAGTCACAAACAAAAAAGGTGCCCTGTCAGGGCACCTTTCTCTCCAAGGCCTAGTTTCGCTTGTACAAGACAGAGGCACAGGTAGTTGCCGACGGGTTCAATTTCCCGTAAGCCTGGCGTACCTGCCCCTGGTGGAGCATTGTACAAACCTCGCCGAACGAATTGTCACACTGGACCGGGATCGAACACGGAGAAGGCGTGTCGATATAGCCGGTCTGCAATGCAAGGCTCCCATTTTGTGATGACGGCGACTGTGATGCGAAGGCACCCGCGACAGCCAGCATACCTGCTGCTATCTGCATACTGAATTTTTTCATAATAAAAAGATTTAACAGTGATGATCTACTCTTTTTGCAGGTTTTCGATCTTCCCCTGGCACGGCCGTGCGGCATTCATGAATATCAGTTATTGAAATAGGCCTTTTTGAGCCTCGTGGCGACCAGGTGTTTTTTGGTCAGCCCCACTAGGATATCTCCATACACCATAAAGGACTGTATTTCCTCCCCGCCGTAATGGTAGAGGTAGAAGCTGAATTCGTAGGAGTCTTTCGAAAGGTCGTAGACGTCGATGATGCTTGCCTGCCGGCTCATTTCTTCGGTTTCATACCTTCCCAGCCGGTCCGACTTTACGAAGAGGTAATTTCCGGATGTCGCAGCGTAGCGGTTTACCTTTTCCGGCTGGCGGGCAAACTTTTTTTCCGTATTCCCTTTCAGGTAGGCAAAGTTCATCGGTACCTGCGTAATCGTATCGATTGTTTTTCCTTGGTAAAAAGATTTGAAATTATTGCCAGCCACTACAAAAGAATTCCTGTAGTAGTACACGTAAATCACTTTTTTCAACTCTTGGTTGTAGAGCAGTATCCCGTCCGTGTCGAAGATGCCGTCGACTTTGGCTTCCAATGCGGTACCGTATATTTTCATTGTTTCTTTTTGGCCGGCTGTAATGCCTGCCAGGACATTCTGCCCATTGCTTTGTAAATTTGTCCTTACCGCAAAGTTCCCATTGCCCACCGGTTCGAAAAGCGAAAAATAATTCTTTTCCCTGAGCAGGGTTTTCGCCGTCCAATTGCTGGTGCTTCCCTGGTACACAATCGGGATCGAGCCGTCGCCGAGATAAAAGTTCGGTGGCTGAACCCTTATCTTTACCGATGCAAAAGGATGGTCTTTCGAATCCTCGATCTCAATCCTGATTTCCTCAGTCTTTACGAGCGAGGTGTCGATGCTGAGCAGGTGCAGCGGGGCTGTGCTGTTTCCCAAAAGTATGTGGTCTTTTTCAAAACCTGCGATATAGTAGGAATTGTATTTTAAGGGAATGCCTTTCAAATCTCCAACAGGGTGCTGCGGGTACCTGCGGAGAAACCCATTGTTCCGGTGTATTTCCTCCTCGGATAAGAAAAATAAAATAATTACAGTGGCGCACCCAGTTGCCGCAATCACCAAAGAATGGAACAGGCGCCTGCCGGGCGTAATTTTTGGACGCTCATCAACCAGTACCGCGGCCAGAGCCAGCAGCACGAAAGCGCTATTGAAAGCCAGGTGCTCGGTCCATCCCATTTTCGAAAGGATCCCGCCGCAGGAACACGGCACGAAGGCGCTGTAATTAAGGATGATGATTATATAAGCGGTGAACATTACCATCAATCCGAAAGAGAATAAAAATCCGATGTAGCGCAGCCTTGGCGAGATGAGCAGCAAGGAGATGGCAACTTCCGTAAAAGGCACGGCAATGGCTACCCAGGGCGCATAGGGTGCCAGCAGTGGCGACTGCCCGAGCTGTACCCTGAAGGTATCAAATTCCAGCAGCTTGTTGGCTGCCGCGTAGCAGAATAGGAAAATAAATGCAAGCGCTGTCCATTTGAGAGCCTGACTGCGGATGTGGTTGCTGCGTTCCATGGCAATTGTGTTTTGTTTGCTATGGTAAAATTAGGAAGCCTTTTTTCGCAACCGTATGCAAATCAGTAATTTCGATATGCAAAACGGCGGGACTGCCAGTATGCTACGGCCGGTGCCTCTCATCGCTGGGCGTGTGGCCGAACTGCTTGACGAAGGCCTTGTAGAAATTCAGGTAGGAATTGAAGCCGCAGGCGAATGCGATTTCCTTCAAGGGCATGTCTGTGTGGCGTATCTGCCCCATCGCACGGAGCAGCCGGTGCTCGTTGTAGAACCCGTATATGCCGGAATTGAATTCCCTGCGGAAACCTGACTTGAGGGAATGCTCGGCGATTCCGAATTTCCCCGCAAGCTGGCGCAGTGCGGGAAGGGGCTCGTCGAGGTGGGAAAGAATGTAGTCGTGTACTTCACGGACTGGCGCCGGTATTTCCGCTGTGGCAGCGTCGGATTTCCCCTGGACAGCCGCGTGAGTCCTCTTGACATAAAGCGTAGCGGAAGCATTTACGATGATGCTGCCGTAGGGAAGCAGGGAAGTGACGTAGCAGAGGGCAGGCACGATCTTTCCGTTCGCATCATTGAAATGCAGCGGCAGGTAGGCATCGATTCCGGCAGTTCTAGACTTCCTGCCGATTACCCTGTTCCACATTTCCAGTGAATGGGCGCAGAGCAGGCTCCCGAAAGGCTGCCTGCGCAAGTTGGTGCCGCGGAATTTGAGCACGGCGCTCGCAGCGGCGCTGAAGCCGGCTACCGAATACTGCCCGTCCAGAAGAAAGACCATCTGCACGAGCTCCGCCCGTCGGTTCTTGCGGAACGGCATCCGGTAGTCGAGCATGACCGAGAGCATGGTCTCTGCAATGGAATCCATGCTTTCCCGGAGCGAATTGCGCCTCTCGCTTTTCAGGGCATCACCGGGCAGGCAGGCATCATAGGCCTGGGCATTTTCGGACAGCAGCCGGTAAAGGTATTCAAGCCTTTCTTTTTTCTGATTTTCGGGCATGATGTTCGATATTTGGGTTAGACTTCCAGAGGCCAAAACCCATGGTTCCTATTTTGACGGAAAAAGCAATGTTTAGGTCATCTGCAAAATTCCAAAAAATACCGCCAAAAGTGTTTTCAATTCGGGAGCATTGCTTGACAATTCGGGAGTATTGCAGTTGCAACCTGGCGCTGTATTCAGTTTTGGATGCAGCAATAGGTTTGGCAAAGGCTAAATTAGCGGTCTTCGGCCGGAAGAATGTTGTCAGAATACGCCAAAATTTATAAAAAACGGGCCTTTTTTTATCAGGAACTTCGCAGGCAAAAAAATAGGCAGGACATAGCCGCCTGATTATCTGGAAAAAATAGCTGGCAGTACTTTAAACAACAGAAGCAGCTTTTGAGGCCTGTCAATTGTTGAATATCCAGAATCATAAAGGCACAAGCGCAGGTTGCAAAATACACATAAGTGGCAGGCCAGGAGACGGCATCAGATTTATGCAAAGTGCATTGCTGGAAAGCAGCAGCGAAAAGACGACTTCGGAGTTTTTTCCGGCACCCGCAGGGGCAAGTGGTTTTGAGATGCGGAATTCATTTCAAGCATCTCAAAACACAACTTGCCATTACCATGTGGTAATATTTTACGGGTACATTCTTATCGGAAAGGGCAATAAGCCCTTTTTTTGCAATAGTGGCAGCAGGCAATTTATTTTAAGTCCTTGCAAGGGCTACGAATAGGCAATATATATGGCAAAGTTTCCATTAAGGGCGAATGACCGCGGGAATTATCGAGACGGTAATCGATCTATGGTTCTAAAACAGTTATTTATAGGTAACGGCTCAAGGAACCAGGGGTGCAGGCATGCAAAATGCCACTACGCAAGCGCAAGCATAATAAGATATAAGCATTTAAGGAACAAAGTAAAGCAAGTATGCAGGTACAGAGGGATGCAACTGTACTGGAATGCAAATTTGAAAATATGTTGGTATGCAGGAATGCAATTTTGAAGATATGTTCGCATACAAGTAAGTGAGAATGCAGGTGTGCAGGCATGCAATTGCATACCTATTTGTAAAAGCGTTTTTAAAACTGTAAAAATGCTTTTACGATCTTTCCAAAACTTTCCAATTTCCTTGAGGCAAACCGTTAAGAGATAATTGCAACGGTACACATCCCAATAAAAAATATTTTTCCAAAGAAAACAGAAAAACGCAAAAAAGAAAAAGAAAGCAATTTTACAGGACGGGATGCGGGTGGGCCAAAAGGAAACGGAATAAGTCCCGAAGGGTGTCTTGCGAGGCACGAGCAGGACATTATGCCGTAGTCTTTTTGCCAGGCGGAAACAGCCCGGCCTAGCTTCGTTTTCTTTTTCTTTTTTTTGGAAACAATATAAAGTAAAAAAGAATCCCGTATAAACAGCTCCTGCCGAAGAATATTTGGTTGTGGGCTTACGTCGGGGTGAGTTGACCACCGCTTAAATAATGAAAAAGAAAGAATAAGCCAACTGTGTCCATATTGTGCCATATCCCGGGAAGCTACTAAAAACAAGATACCTTGGCTTTGCAAAGCCAAAATTGGAGACATGGGAAGCGAAAAAAATAAGAATCGGAACGCAGGAGGAAGGCCTCCAAAAATTGATCCCGCAGTCCACCGCTATTCCATCAGCCTTACTGCGGAAGAAAATGCGCGCTTCCTGTCGCTCTTTGAGGCATCGGGGATGCATGCGATGGCGCACTTTATCACAGCATGCATTTTTCAGAAAGGCGTAAAGACAGTCACGATCGACAAGGCGGCGATGGACTACTACATGCGCCTGACTTCTTTTTACAGCCAGTTCAGGGCTGTCGGGGTAAACTACAACCAGGTTGTCAAGATGCTGTACCGCAGTTTTTCAGAAAGAAAGGCCGCGGCATACCTGTACAGGCTGGAAAAGCAGACCATCGAATTGGCTGTCCTGTCCAAAAAGATCGCGCAGCTCACGGAAGAATTTGAAAACAAGCACCTTAAAAAGTAGGGCTTGCAATATTTAAACTTTAGCAGACTGCCGGCAAACTTTTGCACAGGCAAAAACAGGGCATTATTGCGATAGCTGTATTTTGAATTCGTTTTGCGTAGTCCAAAGTTTTTCAAATCTGCCTTTTTCAAATGCATCTTCTTTCATGGCTTTCCTCTATGATGCTGCTAGTGTTTGGATGCTAGCCGTCGGTTTCAGATGAAAGCGGACTGAGATTTATCTGCCAGGATAAAAATTTTTTCCAAAAAGTAAACGTGCTGTAAACCGAAATTCGGCAATTGCGGTCAGTGGCATTTAAGGTCATTTTTCTTATTCCTGTTTGTTGCCGCTAAAAAAGCCAGTCATTGCTTCCAGCGCACTTTCGCTGTGCATCAGTTCTCCATTTTCAAGCGATTCCTGCGCTATCTGTGAAGCCCGTTTTCGCATGGCTGTTTCATAAAAAGAAATTGATTTTTCAATAGAATCGTATCTGCTGGCTGTCAGCGCCTCACTCAATTCCAGCGCATCAAGCATCGCCATGTTGACGCCTTCGCCGGCGAATGGCGGCATGACGTGGGCCGCATCGCCAAGCATGGTCAGGTTGGGCTTTGCTTTCCAGGCCTGGTCCAAGGGCATGCAGTATATTGGACGCGGGATAAACGGCATTGTCGTATTTTCAAACAGTTCGTCCCAGATCGTACTCCACTCGGAATATTCTTTCCTAAACCAGCCAAGCACCTGCGATGGATCCGCAAAATCTAATCCGCTTGTGGAAACCCAATCTTTTTCTGCCCTGAAACTGGCGTAAAACCCGATCTCTCCATTGGCCTTCTGTCCCATCAGGATATTCTTTTCATTTCCGAAAGCCATTATTTTTCCTCCCCGAAGAATGGCAGCAACCTGCGGCACTGCCTTTTCTCCATCGTAGATGTTTCCCTCAAGCATCGTTATTCCTGAATAGAAAGGCTTGATATCTGTGATGTAGGGGCGGATCTTTGAATTTGCCCCGTCTGCGGCTATCACAATATCCGCGTAGGCGCTCTTTCCATTTTTGAAATGCAACAGCCAGCCTTCGCCCTGCTTTTCCATGGATAAGAAGTGGCTGTCCCAAGCGATGCTTTCAGGAAGCAGGGAATCTATCAATAGTTTTCGAAGCGCTCCACGGTCTATTTCCGGACGGAAATGCTCGTGGCCGAAATTCTCTTCTTTTTTGGTATCGTGGTCGCTGAATACTGGTTTTGCCTGATCGTCAGTGATGGTAGTCCTGTCGGCTCCCGGCATATAATTCATTTTGAACTCCTCAATCAGGCTGGCTTTCCGCAGGGCTGCCAGCCCCGAATTTTCGTGCAGATCGAGAGGCGCGCCCTGTACTCTTGCATTTTTGTCTAGATCCCTTTCATATACTTTTGCATTTACGCTTTTCAACTGTAAAAGCCTGGCCAGTGTCAGTCCGCCCGGACCGCCGCCTACGATGGCTACCTGCTTGTTTTGTACCAGCATCATTTTGAATTTTATTTTCCAAAATTACTGTTCGCCATAGGCTAAAAATTGTAAAAAACGGTCATTCTCATTTTTATGGAGCTCTTTGGGCGAAACGCCCGAAAATTGCCTGATTTCTTTGATAAAATGGGACTGGTCGGTGAAATTCAGCTTTGGATAGAGTTCACCATTCTTTATATGGGGAAGCGAAGATTGAAAACGGAGTATCTTGCAGTAGGCTTTGGCCGAAAGTCCGAACTGGTGATTGAAGTACCGATTGATCTGGCGTTCGCTCCAGTGTATTCTTTCGGAAAGCTCCCTGATTGAAATCTCACCGTTCGAAGAAAATAGCAGCTGGAACAGCTGGCGCTTGCGCTCATCTATTTTTTTCGGCAAGAGAGCGCTGATTTTCCGTGTCGCTTTTTCACAGAACCCTTCAAAGTCATCCATGTCATTCCTGCTGAAATTCCAAAAATTATCAGGCAAAATCTTCCCCGTATTTAGGATATCGGCGACTGGCTGCTTAAAGACATATTCTATGGCAAGCGGATTAAAGCTGACGGAATAAAAATTGACAACTTCTTGATTGGTGTATTTCGGTTTTGTCTCCAAGCCCAAAAGCAGTGCGATCAATTGATTGTCGCCAGTCTTTGAAAATATCAGGTCAATTTTCCCATTTGGAATTATTACCGCTTCCTGTTGATTTGAGAAATCTTGCAGGGAAGTAAAGCAATGGACAAAATCACAAAGAGATTTGTCGGGTTCAACGAGTTGAAAATGCAATGTGTTTTTCATTTGTCTCTTTACGCTATAAGAATATTACAAAATTGGCATAACGTCTCGGGCTTTGCTAGTTTCAGAACTTCGTAACGGTGTATTTTTTGTTAAATATAAAATTTGTTCCGAAACGAAAACGTGAATTAACTACAAAATTCGCAATTGCGAGAAACGGCTGTTATAGCCTGTGCTTTTAATATTTAAATAACGTCTTAAATGTTTTCTCAAAATTCTTGTACTCTTTTGTTTGATTATTTGCTTTCAAAATTTGAATATAATCTTTAAAATATTGTTTTAAAGCATCATGAAAATTCCATGGACTTACTAAAATTCTATTTACTGAAGATTTATAATAAAAAACTTTTGAGCTTTCAGAGTGAGTACTATCTATTAACAAACCCGATTTTATTATCATATCGTGAAAAATTCCGCATCTTGAAATTCTGTAAAACTGTGAAGCTTGAATTTTGGCTAATGTAGAAGCGTCGACTAAATTATTTTGTTGAAGATATTTTAAAAAGGTTTCGAATCCCAATGTAAAAGTTTTATTGCTACCTGTTATACTATTTCCAGATAAATATTTACCGTGTGGTTCAAAAAACAAAAGTTCCAGAGCAAACATAGAATAACCATTTTCAAAAGTTACTTTTTTATCTAAAGCAAGTTGTTGTAATGGTCTAAAAACCCAACTTCCCATTTACTCTTCATAAACATCAATCGGACTTTTTCTTCTAGAAGTTAAGTCTGCAAAACTAATGTTTTTTGTAATTAAGATTAAACTATCCATAATTTTATTAAGTTGATTTATCCGCAATTTTGGCCGCATTTGCTAAAACGTCCCGCGGCTTCAAGAAGTGGCGATGAACCAAGGCCAAGCCTTTAAAAATATAAACAAAACTTTAAATTAATAACCTTTCCCATTTCAAATAAATCCCGTGCCTCACCATTTCTTGAAACCGCTGTTGCGTGCTGTTTTTATTTATCAATTTTTTTGAATTCTTCTATTTCAATCTTTCTTCGAAAATAATAATATTCAGTAGTCGTTATTTTGTTTTTATAAATGGTTTTAATATTACATCCATTATTCTTATACCTAATTTCCACATAATCATTATTTTCCATATAATTTTTTTCCCTTACCTTAAATCCGTTTTTGTCGAATTCATCTTCATTAGAAAGAAAATAGTCTTCATTTTTATCATAAAAATAATACTTATGGATTCCTTCAGAACTTTTTTCAGAATTATATTTTTCTTCATAAAAAAGTTTACCATTTTTATCAAAGTATTCAGCTCTAATTGGTTGATTTTTTGTATTGTTTTCAAATCTTCTTGAAATCTTACCGTTTTTAAAATAAAAAATAATTGACATACATTTATTGTCTATCATCTGGGATTCAGATTCAATGTTTTTTGTTTCACTATTCCAATGTTTCCAAGTGCCATTTAATCTATCATCTACATATTCTCTAGTGCTTATAAGGATTTTATTGATATAAATCTTCTCAACTCCGTTTATTTTGCCGTTTACATATGGTAACTCACTGTTTAAATTTCCGCTTTCATCATAAGTTTTCCAAGTTCCTACTTTAATTCCATTTTCGTCATAGAAACTTTCTCTATAAATTCCGCCATTTAAGTAGAACTCTTTATGATTACCAATTGGCAATCCATCTTTGTAATTTAGAACATATTTGCTATTTCCGTTAAAATCAAAACATTCTGTTTTACCATCTAATTTACCCATTTTATGATTTCTTATGAAACGCTTTTTTTTAGTTGATATATAATAATCAATTACTTCGCCATTAACAATATTTTCCTCTACAAAAGGAACTTCACAAATTAAATTAGAATTTTTGTCATAATACTCAATGACTCCATTTTTGTAATTAGTAGGATAAAGACAATAGTCATTACTTTCAGTATTAATAATTTTAATTTTACCAACAACTTGTCCATTACTACAATCACCTTCAATTATTCTCTCTTCATTAAACGCAAAGAATCTCCTGTTTCCATTCCTTACTCCATTTTTATAGTTTGTTTCAACTAATGGTTTTCCTTCTTCTTTAAAAACTTTATAAATACCATTTACTTTTCCATCTAAATATGGTATTTCATGCTCAACTTTTCCTTTGCGATAGAGGAAAATAGTAGATTCTTTTTTGTTGATATTAGTAATTATTTTAAGTTCTATATTTTTTCCTCCATATATTTCGAATACAGTATTATAATTTTCTTTATAGAATTTACTATTTACAGAATTCACTTTCGGGAGAGAATTTGTTTCGTTAAACATTCTTTTTAATTTTTCAGAATTATACTCATAAGTTTGCTCCGATGGGCTATAAAATGAATTTAACTCAGTAATTTTTTCTAAATTAAATGGATGAATTTCATAAACTTCTTGGGAGTATATGTTAAATGATGAAAGAAGTATTATTAGATACTTAAGTGTTTTCATATATCTGTTTTTTTACAAAATAGCACACAACTATTGGCCCGTAACCGCAGTTTCTGATGCAAGCGAGCTAAGTTTTCTCGGCCAAGATAAAACTTTCTTCGTGAAAATGGACGTTCTGTAACCCGAAAATCAGCAATTGCAGTTAAAGGCGGTTGTGCGATGTTTGTATTGGAAGAATTGTTTCAATTTGGATTTCTCGATGTTTTTTACTTGTCGTAAGTTCTAAAATGTAAGTGTCAATTCTATTAGATATTTTATCACCAGGAAAAGGTAAGTCTTGTTGTCCAACATCCAACATGATTAAATTGTGATTTTTCTCTAAAATTTTTAAAATCATTTTATAACATGAATCTTTATACATATACGATTGTTCAACCCAACCAATTTCTATTGGAGTTTTCAAAAAACAATCTAGCAGTTTTGTGTTTTCAATATCGAAAGTTAATTCATATTTCTCATTATTTTCACCACTGTAAGTATGTTGGATTACTTCCAAATAATTTTCCATTTGCTTGTTAAATACAACTTTTGCGTTACTTACCGTAAAATTCAAAGGATTGTTTTCTATTAAAAAATATTTTCCACATTCAATTTTTTTTAATTTGTTGACGCCATCAAACTCAAAGAAAATATACGTTCCGTTAATTCGATAATTTCGATTTGGATAAAATGATTCTTGATTATTTTCAAGATTGTATATTTCGAAATCAGCGAATTTTTGATCGATATATTCAAGCCAATTTTTCATAGGTATTCGAATTGTTTCCAGATTTACTGTCAAATATCGCACAACGTCCAGGCGATTGGCGAGGTTGGGGGAATAGAGATGAGAGATTTTTCGGTTAAACACAAATTTTCCAAATACTAAGCCATCTTTAAATTCAGCTAAAAACCCCAATCTCGCCAAACGGCTGTTAGCTGTAGTGGTTTTTGTGCGTTCAGTTCTGTATTCACTTTATTATTTCGTCTAGATTAGCTTTAACATAGTTAATCCTTAATTCACCGTAATGATTCAATTCATAAAATCTGTCATCGAGAGTGTCAAAATGAGGATTTCGGTCTTGTGCATAAAGCTCTTTGTCTCTTAAGTAAATTTCTTTTGATTTAATCGCAAGTTCAAGAAATTCGGTTGCCCCAAATTCACGTAATCCATCAATTACGTCGTCAATATATTCATCTTCGTTATTCAAGTAAAATTGGTCAAAACCACCATTGAAAACTTCATTATCAAGAATGTTAGTCGATACAACTCGCTTCTGCATTTGATTAAGAGTCTTTTCGTCAAATTTGATTGTCAACAAATAGTCTGCAACTTCAAAGTCAAAATCGTCGCCAGATAGAGTTTTAAGCTTTTCCTTCAGTTTTAATAAATCAATATTCATATGTTGGTTTTTCATTTGCCATTACAACTAACGTTTTGCAGCTTGGCGAAGTGGCGGAAATAGAAGCACAAATGTTCAGTTTTGCACAAAAGTTCAATAGAAGAACTGAACTTGAATTTAGTACTGAACCCGCCATTTTGCCAAACTGCTGCTAGTGGCAGTTAATTTTTGTTAGTTCTTCTATTTTCAATTCTATTGGTGTTTTATATCTTTCATTTGCTATGTCTGCGGTAAATGATTTTTTCGGCTTTAATATAATTTTGTCGTCTTTCAGATTTATTGCGTCAACCAAAGTATAGATGTCTTCATAAAATTGTAATTTATAATTGGCAACTCTGCAAATATTGTTTTTCCTGTCTTTATATTCAATTATTGCCTTTGTCCCACCATTAAGCGCTTTAATTTGATAATAAATGTTAATCTTATATGAATTTGTTTCCTTTGTTTTGAAATGGATTTTGATTTCTGTGTCAAACTCTGTCAATAAATTTTCTGTCTGCTTAATTAATTCCAAGCCTTCGTCTTTACTTATGTGTGTCAATACTTTGAAAGTTGTAGATTTTATGAAGTTATCTTTTTCGCTGTCTTGGAGTGCGTTTAACTTTTCAGAGTTAATTCCAAAATCTACATATTTAATTCGTTTGTCAATATTTCTGTTAGAAACTATTATTTCATTCACTTTAATAACAGTTGTCAAGTTGATATAAATATGGTCAAACTCTCCATAAGAATATTTTAGTTCGTTCAGTTTCCTTGCAATTCGTTGTCCAATATAGTTTGTGTCATTTGTCGGAATGAAAAGTTTACCCAATTCGTGAGGCATACTTTGTCCTTCAATATTCTGTTTTTCACTCTCGTAAAATCGTATGTCTTTCAATATTCTGTCTGCCATTTTCGGGTCTGGTTTAATTGCCACTAACTTATATATCCGCTACTTTATAGCGCATATCACCGCCTTCATAGCTGTATATGCGCTGCTTGTGAAATTTTAATGTTTTACAATACTACGCAAAAAGAATAATACTGCTTACGATTTTTCCAAATTAAATCAGATGTAAGTAATAGTTTGCTAATATGCTCATCAGTCTGCTTAGATAAATAACTAAAACAGAATCCACCAGCTTCGTCTGCCCAAAGGATGATTATATTATAACTAGCGAGTTTTCCGCTAACCAAATTGAATATTGAAGAAAATATCACCCTCCACATAAGTGACAAGATATCTAATTGACTGCCCAAAAGAATAAAAAAGGGGATGCTACAGCATCCCCTGGTCTGCAAAGGAATAGTATCCTTCGGTAGTAAGAATAAAGTGGTCCAGCAGCGGAATTCTTTCGGTTCTGCCAGAGCTTTCCATCAGCCAATCGCCCCTCTCGATGTAGCTGCAGTTCATTAAAAATCTAGGAATCGTACTTCTCTGTAGACCAATTTTCTGTCCCTGATTTCGGAATTTACAGAAATGAATTGTGCGGTAAAGTTCCTTATGGTAGATTTTCTGTTGTTCTCCAGTTCAGATACTAGCAATTGATCAATCGTGCTTTTTGAGAGACCGCCATTAATGCCTTTACATTTTTCCTCAATAGATTTTTTAAATAGCTTCCTTTCTGCTGCAATCGAAACATACAATGATAAATTATAGATGGTATCAACGAATTTCTGATACTTTAAAAATTCCTCATGCCATTTATTATTCAATTTAATTATATCATTTACTTTTTCAACTTCAGATTCAGAAAGTTTTGATATAAAATAAGGGGAACAGCTTTCAGCACTGAAGGATTTCTTATAAGAAGAATTTAAAAATCTTTTGCAGTGAACAATGGTTTGCGTTGCATGTTCTCCAAATTCATTCTCGACTTCGTCGATTCTTGCTATTTGCCAGATTCCTTTCGAATATGAATTAACCCAGTCGCCTACTTTCATTGATAATTAATTTTTGTATTGCAAATAGCGTTTTGTGGCTTTGCGAGGTTGCGAAGTTCCCCACTGCTACTTTTTACGCTAAAGATAAAATTTCTTACGAAGACAAACGAGAATTAACCACATATTTCGCAATTTCGCCAAGCTGTTATATGCCGTTTTATTTTTCCAATTCTGTTTTTTCAGTAAGTAACATTTCTGCACAAACTATCAACCAATCTTTGCAATATCCAGAAGTGATAAAATAGGAGCTTAAATTTGTTTCTTTTTTAATGTCATTTCGAATATTGTCGTGTGCATTAGCTAATATTAACGTCGGATTTTCTCTTAAATAGTTGTCTAATTCATTTATTATAGATTCCGTATCATTTCTAGTTATGATTTCTGTAATAAGGTTGAATGAAGAAATGTCTGGTAAACTTTGAAAAACGACTCCTATAAATTTAAGTTCAGATAAAACGTATGTATCTGAATGCCATTGCTTGACTGAAATAGTAACCCTTTTTAAGTCGTTTTCAATCACAATTTTTTCAATTATTCCGTCAAAGTTTTCGTTTCCATTTAGATATATGAAGTTATTCGATTTCATAGTTTTGGTGTCGGTTTTCAAAAATGGCCTAACGTTTCGCTGGTAGGCGACGTTGCGGAAATAAAACCCGGAATCCCTCGGCTACCGAAAATAAAGTTATGGAAAAAACTGTTTCCTTTTAAACTAAAACAGCAATGGCGTTTACCAGCTGTTATGGGTTGTTCGCACTTATTAATTGTTATAATAATTTTTGATTCTATTTGTATTGAATTAGTTTTTGAAATTGTTAGTTAAAAATATATGAGCTTCAGGAAAACCTTCGTGCTTAGCCTGTATAAGGAGTTGATATGATTTTGCTTTATGTGCGTTATCATTGGATTCTTGTGATATATGAAAATAAGATACTCCTGCCATGTATCTGAGATAACCGTCCTTCATGTAAACCGTCCCCATTGCCTCGTCACAGAGACTTCCGCACTTCTTGAAATCCTGCGATTTATATGCATTTTCAGCATTATCTCTAAGATTCATATATTTTTTATAAACATTATTTGGTATCGGAAATACTGGTGTTGGACGATATAAAGTATCAACTACGGTTTCTGAAGTTTGGATTCTATCTTTGGTTTGTGCACAAGCTTGCAGCGAAAGTAGAAGTAATAATAAAAAATTTCCAAAAGAATACTTCATAAATGATTGATTTTTCATGATTCTAATTGTTCTAACGAATAACCCATAACGTTCTGGCGCTACACGAGGTTTGGGATTAAAGATGCGTAATCTTTCGGTTAAACACAAATTTTCCAAACACAAGACCATCTTTAAATTCAGCCAAATGCCCAAATCTCGTGTAACGGCTGTTAGCGGTTGTGTTTTTATTTACTTTTATAATTCAACTGTTGCGTTTTTTTGCCAACAATCTATACACATTGTAATTCCACTTTTACCTAACCGTTTCATTTCTTTCGGATTAAATTCCATTCCACATTGTTGGTCATATTCATAGTTTAGCCAAAATGTTATATGCTTTTTCTTAATCCCTATTTGTTTGAGTTCGGCAAATTTTGGTTCAATTATATCTAAAAAATTATTTATGAAATCATAATACGGCGTTTCGAGGTCATCTTCATCAAAAGTATAAGTCCATAAACTACATAAATTTTCGTCTTTTTTTTCGGCATCAAATTCCGTAGGCTTAACTCCAAGAATTTCAGTTATTTTGGAATAAGTTTCAAAATTGTTTTTGCACTCAATATGTAATCTATAATATTTCATCTTTTCCGATTCGTTCTTTCAACATAACCGCTAACTTATATATACCCGCTACTTTATAGCGCCTATCGACCCCATTATAACTGCATATGCGCTACTTGTGAAATTTTAATGTTTTACAATACTACGCAAAAAGAATAATACTGCTTACGATTTTTCCAAATTAAATCTGATGTAGGTAATAGCATGCTGATATGCTCATCAGTCTGTTTAGATCAATAACTAAAACATAATCCACCAGCTTCGTCTGCCCGAAGGCTGATAATAGTCTAGCTAGCGAGTTTTCCGCTAACCAAATTGGATATTAAAGAAAATATCACCTCCTGATAAGTGACAAGACATGTAATTGACTGCATAAAAGAATAAAAAAAGAGGATGCTACAGCATCCCCTGGTCGGCAAAGGAGTAGTATCCTTCGGTGGTAACAATCAGGTGGTCCAGCAATGGAATTTCAAGAATCCTGCCAGCATCCTTCACTTTTTTCGTGATGTCCCGGTCGGCCTGGCTGGCTCTAAGCGTGCCGGAAGGATGGTTGTGCGCCATTATGATTCCTGAGGCATTGGCTTTCAGAGCGGCTGCAAAGATCAGCTTCACGTCGACCACGGTGCCGGTGGTACCTCCGGTAGACAGTTCATACTGCCCGAGCACCCTGTTGCTGCGGCTCAGGAGCAGTACCTTGAACTGCTCTATAAATTCGATTCTGTCGGGATTCCATCCTGCCAAAAGGATTTCGAAGGCAGAAGCCGACGAGCTTACCTGCGGGCGTTGCGAAGGCTTGATCGCCGTCTTGTAGACCAGTTCAATTTCTGATACCACTTTCCAATTGTCTGCTGTTGCTAAAGTTTCCATGATTTCTAGATTTTAAGATTAATTATGGAGCACTGTCGGCAGCCGGCAAGCGAGCGCAAAAAGCAACGCAATAAAGCGACGGCGCAGCCCGAGCATTTATGGGGGAATTTTTTGCAGCGAACCGAAGCCGGTCAGCCGAACTTTGTGAGAGAATTAGTCAATAAGAGGCCTGAAGTAATAAGTGAATTGAAACCTATCGGCATACGTAAATAGTTATAAAGCAATGCGGCTGATCATAAATTCGCCTAATGGATAGCGTTTAAGCCAGCAGAGCTATCCATTGTTTTTTTACAAATTGTAGTCGTCTAAAATGTCCAAGATTCAGCACACAAATACTATCAAGTTTACAGTATCCACTTTGCAAGCGTAGTCGAAATGGAACAGAATTTGCAGAAAGGTTGACAGGAGAAAAACATGATGGAGCATCTGAATTTACTAACGCTAGAATCACCAAGGAAAGATGTGCTGCTTCAAGTGGTAAAATAGATATCAAAAACAATATTAATACTCTACTATAAAAGTATTTGATACATTTCAGTATGTTAGTAACCAGTCAAGACATAATTGCGCTAAAAGATTTATCAACTGCAAGCGAACTTATTGCGGTTGATGCAATCCCTAATGCATTTAAGGAAGACTTCCAATTATTCTTTTTTGGAAAGACTTTTTTGAAGAAAGACAATACGCTATTTGCCTACCCTCATGACATTAAAAAGTGGACTCGCTTTATGTTTAATAAATATAACGGATGATAAGTCAATGCTTCCAGACTATTTGTGAAATTTCAACGAAGCTTGAGAAACTGCACCCATTTTAGAGTGAATAACGAAGAAAAGGTTCTACTTTATATCTTTTTGCTACACTAATACAAACTTTGTTACTGATGTTTTCTTTAGTGTCTCTAAGGTATTTTACAATAACCCTTGGTGTATATAATTGTTCCAATCTTTTAATGTCTTGTTCAAAAGTATATGGAGTTGTCGCATACATAGCTCTTGGGATAATAATAGATTTATCTTTATCAAGATTTAACTTGTTACAATCCATATCCCAAAAAAGGTGTTTAGGTAAAATTGCCGCTATGTTCACTTTTTGTTTCATTATCTAATATAGTGCAGATATAGCTATTATTATTAGTATAATAACAATGACAAAACTATAAATTTTTATTTATACCAAAGATACATTCCAGGTGCTAATTCTGACTATCTGATTTGCTTCATCATTAATTACTTTACTGTCAACAGTAAGTTTTAGGTAATCAGTTTCTGGATTCTCTTATCTATAAGTTCCATGGACTCCCTGGTAACGCCTGCATCTTTTGCGAACAATTTCCACTGCGAGACGGTATCGGCTACCTGCTCCACAATCGAAGTTCCGTTTTTCATGCTGAAATCAGAGGCCAGTTCTTTTAGGTGTTTTCTATTCGGGTTCGCGCTTTCTCCGGCTATAGCTGTGCTGTGCATGCCGTGGGAGGAATTGGAATAGGTTAGGTCGTATGCCGGGGCAAGCTGCCATTTGCCTCTGGAATCCATCAAATACGATAGGTTCTTGCTATGGTCATCCCGATTATGCGAAAACAGGTTGAACGCAGCAATACGCAATACTTTTTCGTGTCCGCCAACATCCTGCTCCAGGCGGAACGTGGCATCCATCAGATTGCCATAATCCATGGCGCTGTACCTGAAGTTATCGTTGAGCATGGCGGCAGCGGAATGCAGATGCAATCTCTCGCTGCCATTACGGTCAAATCGCCTAGTGCCGAAAAACATGCTGCCGGATGCCGTGGTAAAAAGCCTGGAGCTGGACATCGAAATCCCCGCAGCCACTGCCATTTTATGGTACGCATATTCTATCTGGGCAATATCCTGGCGGTCATTAGACGAAGGGAATTTTATGAGCCAGTGCTCGTAGGTTTCAGGCAGGGCGTCGGTCCCGTGGATCAGGTGGTCCGTTTCCGGATCGTATCCGACAAGTATTTTAGGGCGGGCGCCTCCTGAGGATCCTCCCATTTCGTACAGCTCCTCAATTATTGACGAACTGGCTCCTTCCAATACGGCATTCATTTCTTTAGAGATAGCATCCAGCTCGACCTGAAATACTTCCTGCGCCGAAGTTTCTATCTGCGGCCTGTAGGTCAATGCGCCCATGCCTTTCAGTCCCACGTGGGCCAAGCGCTGCAATGGGGAAACGTCCTGCAGGAGGATGCCTTTCGCTGTCAGTGTCCTGTCCAAAAGCAAGCGCCCCCAGCCATCCGGGAGGGAATCGTGAAAGACGCCGAACAGGCCTTCAAAGGGCTGGGCGGGAGCTTCAAAAATTTTATCTTCCAGGCGTAGGTAGAAAGGCGATATTTCAGTACGGGACTTTATAAAATCGGTATAGTACTTGAAGAAAATGCTTTTCCCTTCCTGTATCAATTCCCCGACCTGTAGCTCTTTGTTTCCAAAATCACAGGAAACGGTAATCTTTTGAATTGGCTCCATGGTTAGCGTGTTTTGCTGCTGAATAATTTTTCCACATTTTCCAAGTCTGCATCAGTCTGGAATACAGCAGCAAAATCCTCAAGGCGGTTAAAAAAATAGGCTAGTTTTAAAAGGGATTCCAGCGAAATTTGCCCTGTTGTTTCAAAACGTTTCAGGCTCCCAAAAGATACGCCCGAACGCTTGGACAGCTCAAGTTGAGAAATACCATTTTTTTTACGCAGCTGCTGTGTCTTTGTCGCAAGCTCTTTCATTACTGTTAACGGTGTTTTTGTAACACTATATTTTGACATTAGTAGATAATATATTGTACAAATATAGGTAATTTATATTGTATTAGATAATATATTGTACATTAATGCTTATAAAAATGCAAGGACGAAATTAGGTCATTCAAGTATCACGATGAAAGCTGATGGAGAAATCATAGGTTATTCTCAAGGACCTACTTCAAAAGGCATGAGTGAACAGGGAAAAAGAACAGATGATAAGGAAGCAAAACGAACTCAGAAAATTTATATTTGCAATTTGTCAGGGGACAAAGGCAACTTTGCCCGCCTCACTATTTGCCAAACTAAATGGTAACTAAATGAAAAATTTAATTCTTCTAATCCTCAAAGTTATTCATCTTGTCTTTAAAAAGTGCTTTTTAATGCACTTTTCAAGACTGCTTTTCTGCTTATAGTCTTTTAAATACCGAATAGTGCTTTTTAATGCTCTATTTGTTGTAAGATTGAAAAATAGATGTCCAAAGCGATGGTTCAAAATTGGCTCAAGAAGATTTTGCTTCTTTGGCACAGCGAGCACCGCAAACACATGGTACTGATTACAAATATTTAGGTAACTGTTTAGAACTGTTTGAGTTGATGCAGGGCCATCTGCCAACTTATAAAATAGAAGCTCCCAAGCTATTAAAGTTATTGGTGTTTAATTATCTTTTTTCAAATGGCGACGCTCAATGTCGGGTACTGACGCTAGAGTAATAGGCGATTTTTATTATAATTACAAACCAATTAAAAAAAGCTAACTAGATACTATTAGGAGGTAATGTGCCTTCCTCAATTAATACAAATGATATTGGCTCACAATCGTAAAATAATTATATTTACGATCAAATTGGAAGACTCTTAATAAATTCAGGACAGGGACTTAAGTATATTTACAATACACAAGGCTTAGTTGTTGAAATACCGAAGAGCGCGATTAATTCTACCATAAACAGCTCCAATGTAAGGAAAGAGGCGACAGGGTATAAAAGGAAACTTTCAGCCTAACGGGTAGCATTATGAAAACAATATTCGATAGCTTAGATATAATCGCTAATGTAGTGGCTGTATATGAAAAGTCAAATTCTGTCGTGCAGACCGAACTTCCAATATTGCAATAATGCATCAGTATAAATAATATGAAGATTTTTTTTTTAATAGCAATTCCATTTTTACTAGTTAGTTGTTTCGACCAATCGGATTCGTTATCTTCTAGGTTCGATCTGGATGGGCTGAAGCTTTCAGAAGTGACAAAAAGCTCTAAAGAGAGTTATAAGCCGATAATTTCCAGATTAACGCCGAATGACAAAGACACATTAATTTCGGAATATCAGATAGGCAAGTTAAGACTTACAGGACTTAAGATTAAAAATACACGAAAGAATGTAAGTGTTAAGTCGCATTTGGAAAATTTCAATCAGTCTACAAGCGGTCAAATCTTTGCAGGTCATGAACTTGATATAAAATATAATATACAGATCAGCAAATCGAAAGAGGAAATAAGTGAGATTGATTTTTATTCCGATATTGTTTTAGAAAAAGTGATAGATAATGACTCAGTAAAAAATTTTTACATTAAAGCAGATAAGTTTCTTATTAAATTGAATAGCAATAGCAGATATACTATTTTGGGCTACAGTGAATACGAAGATATAAGTAATATCTATTTTGACGTAATATTTTATCAAAGAAATGCCGACATGTATATTTTTATAATGAACTCTAATGATATAAATTTCCCAGTTAAAAAAGGAGAACTTAATGACTACCTGTTTAAAAATATTCTGCCATTATGATATTAAAATTTACATTATCAGAAAACGATTATTTCCAGTTTTTGCTTTATACGACATCGGTGAATAAAGAAATTAAAAAGAAAGAACTTATAAAAAGATTTAGTTCCTTCTTCTTCTATGGATTAGTTTTACTAGCATTTTTACGCAAAGAACTTTACGATTTTGCTATCCTTTTCGGATTTATTATACTTGTCGATGTTTTTTTCTATGCTAGCCGGGAAAAAAAAGAAAAATTCAAAAATATGAGAATTGCTGCTAATGATAGTGAAGGTCGAAGAATCGATAAAACCTTTACTGTTATACTTGATAACGAAACAGAATTTGTACAAGTCACGGAATTCTTTAGAGATGCGAAGAACAAATTAAGAGGTCTCGAAGGAATAGTTGAAGTAGGAAAATATTTCTACATTTTATTTGTAAACGAACATTTAATAATTCCCAAACAGTCAATTGACGATGAAGATGCATTGCGTTGTGAATTAAAAATGATTTCTGGTAAGTATAGTATAGAATTTAAATCAGATTTAAATTGGAGATGGTAATGCACAATTTTCGCGCGAGGTGGAAAAAGAGGAGCATATTGTTTAAAGACTTACCCGATTGATTATGAATTTTTACAAAAAACTTTATTACAAGTTATCAACTAACGGTGCCACCAGTGAACCTGGCCAGGAGATGATGATTATAGCATATATTGCCAGCTGCCAGACTTTCAACCTTGTTACGATTATAAATTTATTTTTTTTAATAGCGAGGCCTGGTGAGATATATCATTTTCCCAGCTGGTTTGTGATAATATATGTGTCAACTTTTGTTATAAACTATTATTATTTTGAAATAAGAAAAAATGGACAGAAGCTTTTGGATAAAAAAGCCTACTCTTCTAAAGGTTATATGAGCATTATATACTTGGTAATTTCCTTAATTTTAGTGTGTACTTCTTTTTCATATATTACCCTAAAGTTTGAAAACTCCAAAAGTATAGTTAAAATACACGTTTCGAAAGTCATGCATCAAGAACTGAATAAACGATGAGAAAATAAGGAAGCCCTTTACATGAAGGGCTTCCTTATTTTCTCATCGTTTTAACTATAATTTTCTCCCTTTGGCATTAAGATTTAATGAATAATTTGATGTACCAAAGCAAAAGGCCAATAAATATTAGCGTTTATAGATATTTGTAACCACTTGTTTCTAAATATGTGGGACATGAGGTACTTGAACCCCGTAAATCCGATAATCTATTGGATCCTATAGATTATTTAGTATCCCGCGATCCATCCATCAATTTTTGGATTTCCTCATAGCGGTAGTACATCAGCCCGCCAATTTTGGTGAAAGGGAGGGTGCCGTTTACACGCAGGTTCTGC
>Ga0247817_10000384_pt1 | contig 25426 bp, 21 predicted proteins | sample UWRJL212509R1_FD_178010 | JGI IMG/M metagenome (GOLD analysis project Ga0247817, IMG submission 178010) | Plant litter microbial communities from Arlington Agricultural Research Station in Wisconsin, United States - UWRJ-L212-509R-1 | ecosystem: Environmental > Terrestrial > Plant litter >...
CTGCCTCCTTACCTTTAATTTCTTCCTTAACATCATCAACTAAATGCGAACCGCGAACAACCCTTAAAGCTCCGTTATCGCAGTCAGTGTCATCAAGATGAATACGAATAGTGAAATTTTCTTTTAAAACAGCTAAAGGCGGCTGAACGGCAAATTGATTGTGTTTGTTTGTCCAATTTGAAAAGCCGGGTAATGAGACTTTCTTATCAACTAATATAGTCAGATCCCGATGCCAGGCAACAAACCAGTTTGATTTTTGTGGCTTATCAAAATAGATGGATTTCGATACGAAGTAATCATTATCAAAAAGCTGCGCTATTAAATTGGTTAGCTTTTTATTAAGTATAACCGGCAATACCTCCGGAACCTCTTTTAAAAACTGCCTTATGGCAAACAGATCATCGGTTTTTCTAAAAGTATCTCCTGATTGATCAACCACTTCAATAAGCGTGGCAATCTGTTTTAGTTCATCAGCAGTATAGATATCATTTAAAACAGTAAAGCCCTGCGTTAACAAGGCTTCACTATAATTTGAATTATCTTTCATTACCACTTAAGGTATTTATACTGTTTTCAACTCCTTATTCCTTCTGAATATCGCCATCAGCGTACCAATTACCATAATAATAGTACCGGCCCACAACAGGTTAATAAACGGAAATTGGATGGCCCGCATTACTATATATTTACGCGCGCTTGGTGGTTGTTGGTATAAGGTAATTTCGAGTTTATTCTTTTCGGGCATAATTTTAGAAAAACGCAGTTTAATACCCAGGTCTTCTACTTTGTGCGCGAAATCAAAAGCGTTGCCGCTTTTTATCATGTAAATTGGCTTGGCATCATACGTTTTTCCGTTTGATACTACCTGTAGCTGAGCCTCTACCGCAACATCTTTTTCGCCAAGCTCAATACTTTTTACTTTGTTTATACGGGTAAAGCCTTTCAGTAAAACATAACCTTCTCTAAACGGTAATGTATCACCTGCAGCAACTTCGTAAACTAAAGGAGCTTCGTATTTGCTATCGTCGTCCTCTCCCTCATGTCCGTCTGCTTCGGCAGTTTCATCATAGGTAATGGCATTTGCCATGTTTACGTGCGTGTAAATATCACTAAAGAAGTAATGGCGGGTATCAGGAGATGAGATCAAACCCATTTTGCGGTTAGCCTGCGCATTGGGCTTCAGTATAAAATCTTCAGTCACCTTGCCATCTTTGTCAAATGCTTTGTATTGCACTTTAAAATAATGGTTAGGCGGGGCTATTGAGTCGCCTATGTAGGTTACCTGGTACTTACCCATTTGCACAGGCGTATTTTTATACATGGTAACGTTCTCCAACGGGTTGTTTTTGCCTTTGATAAACTCCTCTGAATACTGCTCGCCGGTAATGTTTTCTGATATCACCTTACTTGTACCTGCAGATATAAGCGCGCCAACCAACATTAACCCAAAACCAATATGCGCCACTGCCGAACCTGCCAGTTTAAATTTGCCTTTAATAGCATCTGCTAATATTTTACCATTGGCCAATATAGAGTAGATACTACCTAACATAACCAGCACAAAAGCAAAATTTAACTTATAAACGCCGGTTAAATAAGCTATGGCTCCGGTTAAAACAGCCGAAACTGCGAGGTAAACCGCTGTAGTAATAAAGAACTTTGTAGTATCTGTTTTTTTATATTTTAAAAACTGGGTAACACCGGTTAGCAGTGAAATTACTATAGCGAATGAAGCTTGAATTATGTTATAATGCTTTACAGGATCAGACGGCGGCGCAAGCTTGGTTCCAAACGCTGCGTTCCAAACCGGAATAGAAGAAACTACTACCAGGTGAAAGCATGACAGGCAAAGAAATACCGAGCCTACGAACATCCAGAACTCGCGGGAATAAGTTTCTTCATCTTTTTTACTGGATGGGAGATCTTTCCAGCGGATTATCAATAAAACAAGCGCTGCAAGCAGGAATAGTATCACATCAATAGCCAGGTGCCAAAACATGCCGGCATCTGTAAATGAGTGTACCGAAGTATCGCCTAAAATACCGCTACGGGTTAAAAACGACGCGTACAATACCAGCACAAAGCTCAACAGCGTCATTATAGTGGCTGTGATATAAGAGTGCCCGGAGTTTTTGTAAACGATAAGCACGTGTACCGCACCAACTAAGATCAGCCATGGGATAATAGAAGCGTTCTCTACCGGGTCCCAAGCCCAGAAACCGCCAAAAGTAAGCGACTCATACGCCCAGAAAGCGCCCATAATAATACCTGTACCTAATATCATCATGGCAAACAAACCATACGGAATTGCTGGTTTTACCCACTCAGTATAGCGTTTTTGCCATAAACCCGCTATCGCGTAAGCAAAAGGAATGATCATGGAGCCAAAGCCCAAAAACAAAGTCGGCGGGTGTATCACCATCCAATAGTTTTGCAGCAGCGGGTTCATGCCGTTACCGTCTTTAATATAGCTCAGATAGTTTTTAAATACTTCCGGATCGGCAAATATCGGAGCAGATTCTTTAAGGTTAAGTGCATCGCGCAGCAAAATAAAGGGAGACGAACCTATGCGGGTACCAAAAATTTCAACGCCCATTAAAAAGGTTGCCAGCATAGCCTGAGAGAAAGCAACCACCGTCATCACCGGCCCCTCCCACGATTTTGCTTTCCATATTAAAACATTGCCTAATACAGCTTGCCAGAACGTCCACAGCCAAAAACTACCTTCTTGCCCATCCCAAAAACTTGATATGATGTATTGAACGGGTAGCGCTCTTGATGAGTGCTCATAGGCGTAATAATATTCAAAAAGATGGTTTAAAATGATGTAATACAGACAGATGCCTATACCCACAACCGAGATGGAATTGATGTGAAAGCCTATGCGCCCTAAACGATTCCAGGACTTATCGCCGGTTTTGTCTGTAGTGGCAAAGTAAAAGGCAATTGCAGAAAATAATGCGGAACCGAATGCTAAAATTATAAAAAACTGGCCTAGCTGGCCCGGTAAAAGGTGCTCGCCTTTAAAAGCTGTATCCATTAAAATTGGTTATATATTGGCTTGTTTAGCTTTGACCTCGGTGATCTCAACTTTATCCTGTTTGTATTTAGACGGGCACTTCATCAGTATTTTTGAAGCGTGGAACTCTTTACCCTGCATTTTACCTGTTAAAACAATGTCTTCAGAACGTTCAAAATCCTGCGGCTTTGTACCGGCAAAAATCACCTTGCACTCTTCGCCGTTATTATCTTTCATGTAAAAGGTAAAGTAGTTGGCATCTTGAGTTGCATCATAGTGTAACTCTTTTTGTTTATTTAGCGCGCCCTTTACCTGCAATTCGCTTTCGCTATTTTTAGCATCGGTAAAAGATCCGTAAGTGCTTGCACTACTATATACGCTTATAATAACCGCAATGGCTATTGCTATAATAACCAGGCCGAATATTGAACTTTTTTTCATTATAGGTTTATCTCCCTTAATTAGCAACCGCAAAAATACAAAACGTTAAGGGAATAATATTTATTACAAGCGATATGTTTTATTTAGAATTATTATAGATAAGCATCATTATTTAATGATGCTTACATACCCGGTGCGCTTAAATGTTTTGTGGTAATATTGATCTATGCCCTCAAACACCCAATAGTACGTGCCTGCCGGCATGGGCTTTCCGTTAAAGTTGCCATCCCACATTAGGTTCTGTTGGCTGGTTTTAAATATAAATTGCCCTGTGCGGCTATAAATACTTAAGGTTCCTAAATCAACAAAACCCTCTCTGGTTACAATAAACTTATCATTTATCCCATCGTTATTTGGCGTAAATACAGTTGGCCCCGAAATGGTAAAAGGTGGTGGCGGCAGAACAGTAACATCAACGGGCAATATTTTCTGGCAACCGTTATTAGAAATTACTTTTATATAATACCGTCCACCTGTATTTACATGCTGGTAATCATCAACCGTCTTGGTAGCTGCCGCATCTTTAAAAAAGGAGTACGAATATCCAACATCTTTTTGATAGGTTGAAGAAAGATCAACTGGGGTAGGATACTTTACAGGTGCCGGATTAGTTACCACGGTAGCTACGGCATCATAATACTTTAATTCAATGCGCCGTACATCGGTACAGCCGCCCAAGTTGGTGCCGCGAATGTAATACACCCCAGGTTCGCTTATACTTTCAGGATCGCGTAAATAGGCCTGCGTTACATCATCCGTATAGTACTCAAAGGTAAGGCCGGTTGAACTACCCGCTGTAACCGAGGGCGCGGTTAAATTGTAAGTAGTACCTGGACAAAAATATGATACCGCCGGAAGGTTAAAGACATATGGTTCGCCAATGCGTTCAATAACAGTACTAAACTCACCTGCACATGCTAACCCCGGAGTTGCTGTAACTTTAAGAACATATTTTGTACCGATGGGTGGTGCGGGAATCAACGGAAGAGATTGCTTATTGCCTACCAGAGTAGATAGATCGTTGGCATTATACCATGCGTAATCTGAAAAGCCCTTGGGCCCCTGCAATGTTATCTTATCCTGGTTTGCGCAAATCACATTCCCGGTTATGGCTGCCTGGCAATTTTCGTTAATATCAAAGTAAGCATAACCAAAATGGGCGTTAAAAGTGCAATCGTTGGTAGTAAAATCAAGCCGTATTTTTTTTCCAACATAGGCACTAAGTTCAATTGTGGTTGCTGTCCAATCCTTGTAATAAACAGCAACCGGCCTTGTTCCAGCCACTACAACATCCGAAATTTTAAGCCCCTTATCACTATTCCTCGCAATAAAATCAAAGGCGGGGCACTCAACGTCAACACCATCTGTTACGTTATAAACATTTACTGTAAACCTTGGTTGCTCATCTTCGTTGTGATCGGGATTTTGTAATACCATGGCGTAATTCAAAATCAAACTGTATTGAGGTAGTTGCGGCACCACAAACGTATAAGACAAGCGCTCTGCCTGATGGCCGCCCGTTGAATTACCTAACTTTACAGAATATTTACTTCCGTTCGGACTAACTGTAGGAAATTTTCCGTATTCATCTAATCCATCCTGGGTTGCCCGCATTATCCGATGACGATCAGCAGTTGGCGCGCTACTATTTAGCACAACCCATCCTTTTCCTTTATCGCCACCCGGAAAAACCTCACCCACATAGGCCTCCCAATTAGTAAAGGAACCATCTTCAAAACCAATATTTTGCGGGCATTGCGCGTATACGCCGGTACCTGCAAATAGTAATATCGCTAACAGAAGTTTAAATATCCGGTTCATTTTTTGGTGAAGGTAAATTTAACCTTTTAGAAATCAATTTTACAAGGAATAACCATACAACGCTTTATAACAAAAAAAGACCGGCTTTTGGCTGGTCTTTTAATAGTATTGTTAAGTGTGGATCATGGCCACACACCTAGATTTTGATAGGATATAGCTATTTTGTTAATTACGGCAACTAACGCCGCTGTACGTAAAGTATCTATTTTAGAGTTGGCTTTGTAGATCTCCCTTATTTCGTGATAAGAACGGATCATGGTATCTTCCAAACCAGAATTTACCAGTTCCAACTCAGACGCGCCTTTAACAATGGTTGCCCTTTGCAACGGCGTAAGCGACATGCCTGTAATACCCTCAACCATGTTAACCAGGTTAAGGTTAGAGTTTTCTTCAAAACGTCTGTTGATACGGCCAAACGCCACGTGCGAAAGATTTTTAAGCCACTCAAAGTAAGATACTGTTACACCGCCTGCATTAGCAAACAGATCTGGCACTATAATGCCGCCTTTTGCGTAAAAAATGGCTTCGGCACCAGGCGTAGTTGGGCCGTTAGCGCCTTCTACAATTATTTTTGCTTTAATATTGGCCGCATTGGCTTCGGTTATCTGGTTTTCAAGCGCTGCCGGAACCAATATATCGCATTCCTGCTCCAGTCCTTCGCCGCTGTTTTTGAATTCTTTTTTTGCACCTGCATAACCCAATATAGAGCCTGTTGCTTTGCGGTGTTGAAAAACCTCTTCAACATCTAAACCGTCTTCGTTATAAATAGCGCCTTCAAACTCGCAAATGCCTACAATAAGCCCACCAAATTCTGCTAAAAATTTAGCCGAATAGTAACCTACGTTACCTAAGCCCTGTACAATTACTTTTTTCCCTTCGATACCGGGCGTAAGGCCCAGTTTAGCCATGTCCTCGGCTACGCTAACGCACTCGCGGGTGGCAATAGCAACTCCCCTGCCGGTAGCCTCGCGCCTGCCGTGGATACCGTGCAGCGCAATAGGTTTACCGGTTACGCAACCCATGGCATCCAGTTGGCCCGGATTCATGGTAGCGTAGGTATCAGCAATCCAGCCCATCTCGCGTTCGCCCGATCCATAGTCTGGAGCGGGTACGTCAATGCTGGGGCCGATAAAGTTTTTCTTAATTAGTTCAACGGTATACCGGCGGGTTATATTCTCCAGCTCTTGAACGGTGTAGTTTTTTGGGTTGATCTTTATGCCGCCTTTTGCACCGCCAAAGGGTACGTTTACAATAGCGCATTTATAAGTCATAAGCGCGGCAAGCGCCATTACTTCATCCTCGTTAACCATTTCGCTGTAACGGATACCACCCTTGGTAGGCGATTGATGGTGCGAGTGCTCAACGCGCCACGCGTCAATTACTTCAAAGCCATTTCCGCGGCGTATTGGGAAACGAAAACGGTAAACGCTGTTGCACGATTTGATCTGGTCTAATAAACCGGCGTTGTGTTGTGTGAATTGCGCTGCATAATCAAAGTTTTTACATACATCGGCAAAAAAATGAGTATCGTCAGCAGCAGAAATTATAGTATCCATAATGTGCTAATAATTATATTTTTCTTAAAATAGAATGCAAATGTGGTACAATTTTTATCAATATTGCAACTGATAAAGCACAACTATTTTTATACTGTTATTAACAACGGTACAAAAACTATGTTTAAACAAACATAACTTATTTTATGGGGATTATTTTTGTTTCTCGATCTTTTTTAAACGCCTGTCCATACTGAAAAGATAAAGCGCCAAACCGGCAAAAATGATAACAATGGTAGCTATAACGACGTAAATTTTACCCGAGCTGCGCATATCAAAAGCCATTTCAACATCGCCGGTTTGCTGGGCAAAACATGTAGTGTAGCTTAATAAAAGCAGAAGAAATATCTGAAGCTTTTTCATTAATTTATTTCGTTATTTTTATATTCAATTAAACGGATGCGGTAACGCAGGGTGGCTATCCAAAGGGCAATAAAGCTCCAGCCAAGCATAGCCGGATAAAAGGCAATTTTCATCCCGTTATCCAGATCATATTTACCAAAGGCGGGGTTACCGCCGCTGCCCGGGTGCAAAGAGTCTGTTAAGCGCGGTAGCACCATTATCAATACCACCATTATAGGGAACGCGAAGATGTTGTATATGGCTGATATTTTAGCGCGTTTTTGCTCCTCGTCTATAGAGTTACGCAAAACCAAATAGGCACAATACAATAAAAAAGCAATAGCGGCGCTATTTTGCTTTGGGTCATTGCTCCAGGGCGCCCCCCAGGTATAGTTGGCCCACATCATGCCGGTTACTAAGCCCAGCACAAAGAAAAATATACCGGTGTTAGCGCTCTCTACAGCTATCAGATCATACTCTTCTTTACCTGTTGTAAGGTATCTGATGCTATAAAATACCGAAATTGCGAAAACTGTGAACATGGCGATCCACATCGGAACGTGAAAATACAGGTTACGTATGCTTTCGTGCAGAATGGGCAGCTTTGGAACATCAAACAATAAACCTGTAACTAAAGTGGATAACACCAGCAAAACCGCTGCTATTTTCCACCAGGTTTGGTAAATAAACTTCATATTAATTTTGTGTAACCCGACAAATGTAGCAATTATTTGTATTGCGCTTTTGTAAATTATTCACCTCAGTTTGCCGGTGCCGAGGGGGTATAATCAACGGGCAACAACTCTGATAGCCGGGCTTTAGACCACGTCCCCTCCAATAGCGGGCTCTCTCCTACCACAATTCCGTTGCTATCAAATAGGGCGTAAGGCGGATCGTTAAACAGGGTTAGCACGCTAACTTCATAGTTAGGCATATCCAGCGGGCGATAAATATCCTTAAATGATGCAGTTTCTTCTCTTTTTTTATAGATGACATATAAATACTCAGGAAATGTAATAGCGTACAAACCCGGTTGGGGGCCATCGCGCAATAACTCTAAGGAAAACCACGGTACAGTTGATATTTTCTGATGGATATATTTAGCGTTGTTGTAAAAATTATAATAGTACTGGAACGAGTCGCGCATCATGGTTCCGTTAAACTGCTGCATTTTTTGTTGAATAACGGCAGCCGAGGGGCGCTTCGGATCAACCATCCGGGTTAACTTTCTCACTTCAAATCCTTCCTGAGTGAGCTTATTTTGATAAAGCGACCTGAAAAAGTGCATAGCCGACCCGTAATAAGCATTATCCCGTTTTTGCTGCCATTTCTTTTTCTGGGCGGCGTTACCGGGCAATTCTTCAAAAAGCCGACTACCCTGGTAGGATAACCGATCTTCTATTTTATCTAAAGTGAAAGAATTGAGTAAAAATTTAACTCTGTAGCCAAGCGCTTTATTTTCTACAATTAAAAACTCGTCGCTACTGGCTGTAAGTGTTTGTTTAGATTTTCGGTAGGTAAAATCAAGCACTTTTGGGTTAATTACCACACACTGTTTGGCATTTTCATCCGTACCGATAAAGTCACGTTTAAACATCTCGTAATTACGGTTCCAATCTGCCTTGCTACTGCTTGATATGGTTACCTCGCGCAGCATTATAGCCCTTGGCTCCATAGTGATGGTCATATTGTTTATGTCATCATTCACCATAATTATTTTGTTGTATTCGGCATAGCCTATGGCGGTTATCACCATGGTGTATTGCCCCGGACGTAGCCGATTCAACGTAAATGTACCATCGGACGAGGAGGTGGTACCAAAAGATGAGTTGCTTAAAAAAACGCTTGCCCCGGCAACGCCTTTGTTACTGTCTTTGTTAACTATTTTACCGCTAACGGTAATATTTTGCCCTAGCAAAATTGCCGGCAACATTACTAACACAAAGGCAAACCATCTGAAAAGCATGGGTTAAATTACAGCAGGAAAATATTTTAAATTAAATAATTAAAAATGGCAACAAAAAATGTTTTTAATCGCGCCACAAATATGGGAACAAAAGTAAGGCAGTAGTTATTACTATAGCGTTAATTGCTGCCAGAACTCCTATATCGCCATAGCTAAAACTGCGGTCTATGCCGTCCATAGCGCGTTTGCTAAGGCGTATCAAAATCAATATTACGGGTATAATAACCGGGAAGCTTAATATGGCCATGAGTGTGCCGTTGTTACCCGCCTTTGAGGCTATGGCAGATATCATGGTAAATACGGTTGAAAAGCTACAGGCACCTAATACAACTGTTATAAAGTAAAACAGCGGGTCGCCAATGGTATTATTAAAAAACACAAGGTAAACCACCAGGGCCAGCGTACTAAGTAATATCATTAACGCTATGTTGTATACCGTTTTTGATAATATAATGGCCTGCGGACTTGCAATGGAGTAATAATAAAGCAACCTCCCACGGCTCTCCTGCATAAAACTTTTGGCAATAGCGTTAACCGAGGCAAACAGTATAATTATCCAGAACAAAACGTTCCAAACCACTTTATAGCTATCGCTGCCTTCAAAACCAGGCGTAAGGTGAAAAGAGATGTAACAAATAAAAACGGTTGAAACTACATACAATAAAACGCCATTAAAGGCATATTTAGAGCGCCACTCCAGTAATATTTCTTTTTTAAGAAGGTACCAGGTTTGGTCAACAAGTTTCATGCAGCAAATGTAAGCGATTAGTTGCTTGTATTTCGCTTAACTTTCAACATCCTTTTTGGCTACAAGCTGCAGTATTTTATAATGAAGTTGATCTGGCTGAAAAGGTTTGGATAACACATCATTCATACCGGCGGATATAGCTTCCTGCTGTTCATGATCAAATGATGCTGCCGAAAGTGATATGATAGGGATGCTCCGTTTCGGTTCTTCAAAGTCAAGCCTTATCTTCCGTGCGGTTTGATACCCGTTCATTTCGGGCATATGCGTATCCATTAAAATAATATCGTAATTATTTTCTTTAAGCTTGTCAAGTACCTTAAGGCCATTGCTAACAATATCAACGTTGGCATTCCAGTCTTTTAAGATCTTGGATAGCATAAACTGGTTGATCAGGTTATCTTCTGCAACCAGTATGTTTAAGTTCTCAAACTCGTGAAGATTTGAAGCCGGGACAATTTCTTCTTTAGGTTTAATTGCCAGGTCATACCAGTTTGTAAACGTAAATACTGTACCCTTATTTACCTGGCTGTCAACTGTTAACTCACCGCCTTTCAACTCGGCCAGTTTTTTTACTATAGCGAGGCCCAAGCCGGTGCCGCCGTATTTGGTGGCTGTGTCTTCCTCGGCCTGCTCAAACGAATCAAAGATGGCGTTTAAACGGTGCGATGGAATGCCTATGCCGGTATCTTCAACACTAAACCTTATCTGCACTTTGTTTTTCTGCTTATCTAAAACCGATACTCTAAGTTTTACATAACCGCGTTTAGTAAATTTTAAAGCGTTACTTAACAAATTCATTAATATCTGGTTCAAGCGCAACGAATCAAATACCAGATATTCCGGAACATCCGGATCAATTTCTAAAAAGAACTCTATAAATTCTTCGTCTGCCTTAAACTTTAACAAACGATAAACAGAACGGACAATATCATGAACATTATTAGGCGTACGTATAATGCTGAACTTGCCGGCATCTATTTTAGAAATGTCAAGCACATCATTAATAACACCAAGTAACGATTTTGATGATACTTCAAGCAGATCAACCATGCTGCCTTGCTGGTCTGTAAGCTCTGTTTTGCGCAACAAGTTGCTTAGGCCAATAATACCGTTAACAGGTGTGCGCAGCTCATGGCTCATATTAGCCAAAAAGGTTTCTTTAGCCTTTTTGGCATACTCGGCCAGTTGCCTTGATTTTATAAGCTGCTCCTGGTAGCTTTTTTGGGCAGATATATCGCTTATATTTAAAAATAAAGTGCGGCTACGGTAGGCTATACGGCACTCTACCCAAATAATAGATTTTGTAAAGGTGATGAATTGAAATTCAAAAACAGACGTTGTAACATTGTCCTTAATCAACCCGCCAAGAGCCGCTCTGAAAGCGTTTTGATCTGCGTCTACTGCCCTGTCAATCACACTCATTCCTTCTAATTGAGCCGGCTTAAAGCCAAGTATACGCTCAACAGCAGGGTTTATTGATATAATAGAAAAATTCTCGGCGTTAACTACACAAATTATATCCGCAGAATTTTTTACCATTATTGAAAAATTCTGCAATTCTTCATTTTTCTGAATTATCTCATTCTGATACCTGGCTAATTGTATAAAAGAATCAACCTTAGCCGCGGTTATATATGGGTCTAATGGTTTATATAAATAATCAACCGCGCCTACACCCAGGCCCTTAACCGCGTACTTTGCATCTTTAGATATTGCCGTAACAAAAAGTATCAATATATCTTTTGTGCGGGGGTTGGCTTTAAGCATTTCAACAAACTCAAAACCATCCATTTCTGGCATTTGCACATCTATAAGGCCAATAGAGATCTGATTTTCCCAGGCTATTTTAAGTCCTTCGTTGGGTGATGTAGTAGAAAAAATTCTAACGTCGTCTCTTGTTATTAAGGCTTCAAGGGCAATTATATTCTCCTCTCGGTCATCAACAATAAGAATATTAATAGGGGTCGGCATGTATTATCGGGGGGACAAATTATGTTTTAAATAGGTCAAGTATATCGTCTGTTCTTAATATATATTCTGCCGCATTTAATCTAATTGCGGCATTGGGCATTTCGGGCATTTCAGCTTCATCAGGGTCCTGCGCAATCGTTAGCGCTCCGTTTCTGCGCAAGGCAAGCAGGCCATTTGCACCATCCTGGTTAGCGCCAGAAAAAAGCACGGCTGTACACTTGTCTTTAAATACCTCGGCGGCACACTCAAAACTAACGTCAATAGAAGGTTTTGAATACCATACAGCATCTGATACATCAAGACCGAAACTGTATTTACTCTCAATTAAAGTGTGATAGTTTGACGGAGCTATATATACCGTATTTTTATTTATAGCATCTTTATCACTTACTTCACGTAGATACATACGACTGTTTTGCGCAAATAGATTTTCTATCTCGCTAAAAAAGTTCTTTTTTCTGTGGAGGATAACCAAGACAGATTTGTTAAGGTCTTCCGGAAAACTACGCACGGCGTTGTAAATGTGTTTGAAAGAACCTGCTGACCCCCCCAAAAGCAACATTTCTGACTGACGCCACTTGGCTATTATGTTTTCGTCAAGAGCCAATTTTTTGGTATATATTTTCTTTTTGATTGATTACTTTGAACCGTTTTTTAAAAACATCAGATCGGATGGTTTCTTTGGTACCAAGGCATAAAAAGCCTAATGGGGCCAGGCTGTTATAAAAAAGATCCAGCACATGCTCTTGCAACGCATTTTCAAAATATATAAAAACGTTACGGCAGCTAATTAATTGAAACTCATTAAAAACACCATCAGATACCAGGTTATGGACCGAAAACAACGTATTTTGTTTCAGCTCGTTATGAATGCTTGCTGCATCATACAGCAATGTAAAATGGTCAATTATTGATCCACTTAAGCCTGCCATCTGGTAGTTCTCAGCATAGCTCTTTATCTTGCGCAGGCTATAAATACCCTTACGTGCCTCGTTGAGTACCTCGGTATTAATATCTGTACCGTATATGAAAGATTTTTTACGTAAGCCTGCCTCGTTTAACAATATGGCCAGCGAATATGCCTCTTCTCCGGATGAGCATCCGGCACTCCATATTTTTGAATGCTGGTAGGACGACAGATAAGGGATTATCTGATTATTAAGCGCCTGATAGAAGCTCGGATCGCGGAACATCTCTGTTACATTAACCGTTATCTCCTCTAAAAAATGCTGAAAAAAATCAGGCTTGTTAACCAGTTGATGCTTCAGATCATAGTAAGGCAGTTTTTGAAGCTGCATTATCCTGATAATACGCCTGCGTAACGATGCCTTTGAGTAATTGCTAAAATCAAAACCGTATAGGTTTTCAATAAGTGCTATTAACTCACTAATTTGCGCAATGGTTATGTCGCTTTGGGCGTGCATACTATTTCTCCAGCCACAATTGCATTAACGATAACAGTCTGTCAATATCAACGGGTTTGGTTATATAGTCATTGGCACCTGCTTCAATACATTTATCACGATCGTCTTTCATTGCCTTGGCTGTTAACGCAATAACAGGCAACCTTGACCACTTGTTTTGCTTACGTATTTGGCGCATAGCCTCGTAACCATCCATTTTAGGCATCATAATATCCATCAGCACAATATCTATATCGCTTACGTCCTCCAGCTTTGCAAGCGCCTCTTCGCCATCGCCGGCAATTTCAACCTCCATATCATAGCCTTGCAGCGCGCTGCTCAAAGCAAAAATATTACGCATGTCATCATCAACTATAAGCACTTTCTTGTTTTTAATACCTGCTTTGCCCATGCTGGTAGCTTGTGGCTTAGACTTAGGTGGTGGCGGTAATGTGTTGCTTATCTTATTTAAAAACAGGTTCACTTCGTCAATCAGCCTGTCTGATGATTTGCTGGTTTTTACCACCATCGCGTTAGCATATTTCATCAGCCTGCTCACTGATGATTTGTCCAACTCCATAGCAGTGTTAATGATAACAGGCAGCGCAGAGAATTTCTCGACAGCTTTAATTCTATCCAACAGATCAAGGCCTGAGATATCCGGAAGGTTCAGATCCAGGATAACGCATTGGTAATCGTTAACGTTAAGCATGCGGAATGCAGACTCACCATCAAAGGCCTGATCAACAGAAATTCCGTTGTTCTGCATCATTTCTTTAAGCGCCTGGCTTTGGGCTTTATGATCCTCAACCAACAATATCTGCTTAAACTTGATACCGCTGTTTACCATAATATCGCCAAACAGCTTATCCAACGCATTGGTGTCAATAGGTTTTTTCAGGAAGCTAATAGCCCCTTCGCGGCGTACGCGGTTAGCCGCGGCATCGCCCGCCGACATTAAATGAACCGGAATGTTAGCGGTTTTTTCGTCGGCCTTTAACTCTTTCAATATCTGCCAGCCATCTTTGCCCGGTAGCATAATATCCAATATCACCGCATCCGGTAAATGTTCTTTTATAGCTTCAACAGCAGTGCCGCCTTCATTTACCATTACAGATTTGTACCCATGGTCGGTAGCGTAATCCTGTAAAATGGATGCGAAATTTTTGTCATCCTCAACAATAACCACTAATGGGTCTCGTGCTTCCAAACCATCCTGTGGTTTAGGGGCCGGCTTTAAGGTAATATTCGACACAAAAGTGTGCGCTGTAGGGATTATTTCTTCTTCCCTGGTTTGAGTTACCCCCACAGCTTCAAGCGGGATAGTGAGCGTAAACACACTGCCTTCGCCCTGCTTGCTGGTAAGCGAAATTGCCCCACCTAAAAGTGCTGCAAGTTCTCTACTAATGGACAAGCCCAAACCGGTACCGCCGTATTTGCGGCTGGTAGATCCATCCTCCTGTTGAAAGGCCTCGAATATTATTTTCTGCTTTTCTTCGGCAATACCTATTCCCGAATCTTTTATGCTAAAGTTGATAGTTCCGGCTGCTTTGCCTGGCCCAACGTTAATGCCGATGCTGCCATTCTCTGGCGTAAATTTAAACGCGTTTGATAACAGGTTTTTAATTACCTGCTCTACCCTTACCTTATCAGTAAATATGGTTGCAGGCACATTTTCTGTTGATCTTGTAAAGTTGATCTTTTTATTGCCGGCTACCTCAGTAAACAGCATTTCCATATCCTCCAGAATCTCTGCCACCTTTACATGCTCATACTGCATATCCAGTTTACCTGATTCGATCTTTGAAAGATCAAGAATATCATTGATCAACGTAAGCAAATCATTGCCCGCATTGAAAATAACACTTGCGTACTTTATCTGATCGTTTGAAAGATTATTGGGTTTATTATCCTTTAAAATACGCGCCAGTACCAATATGCTATTAAGTGGCGTACGTAACTCATGGCTCATGTTGGCCAAAAACTCCGATTTGTATTTGCCCGTAGTTTCCAGCTCTTTAACTTTAGCGTCAATAGCCTGGCGTGCCTCTTCAATAGCTTGATTTTTTTCTTCGAGCAAGCTGGCTTTTTCTTCAAGTTCTGCGTTGGTAGTGCGCAATTCTTCCTGTTGTACGCGCAACTCTTCTTCTGATGCTTCTAACTCTTCAGTTTTATTCATCAGTTCTTCGTTGGTAACGCGCATTTCTTCTTGCTGAGCCGACAGTTCTTCTGCCTGTTGCTGCGTTTCCTCGTACAGATCGTGCATTATGGTACGCGCCTGCGATGTGTTAACCGCTACGCCAATATCATTAGCTATTAGAGAAACAAACTGATTAACGTTCTGCGGGATTTCGTCGCGGTAGGCAAGCTCTATAACTCCCTTTAGTTTTTTATCAAAAAAGAAAGGAACTATGTAAGCCTCAACAAGCTCTTCATCAATTAACGATGTTTCTAACCCCAGCCTATGGTTGAGTTTGCCTTTTACAACAGTTGCCTGCTTATTTTTTGCCACCTCGCCTAACCAGCCATCTCCTAAATTTACGGTAGGTTTAAGGCTGCTTAAGCCCGAAAAAGCAAACGAAGCGTAAAGATTAAGCTGATGTTTTTCTTCGTTATATAAATAAAATGTGCCGGTTAATGCGTTGGTATATTTGCATACCTCTTCCAATATATTTTCTGCCAGTTCTTTTTCAGACTGCTGGCCCTGCATTTTCTCGTTAAGCTGGCCCGTACCTGTAAGCAACCAGTTTTTTGCTTCATTTTCCCCAAGAACTTTTTCCAATTCTACATTGGCCACCTTTATCTCCTGCTCTATCTTTTTTTGCTGCGCGAAAGTGCCTTGGATATAATAGAACAGCAGAATAATAATGATAAGAAATACCGAAGAACCTGCAACAATAAATATAATGGCGTTGCTTGATGCCTTTTCAGTACTGTCTTTGCGCATGGCAAGAAGATTATTCTCAGTATCAATTATTGACGTAATAATTGAACGTACCTTATCCATGTTTTGCTTGCCGTTTAAAAACATGTTGTTCTGCACCATAAACTCCAGGCCTTTACTGTCCCGGGTTTCAATATTGGTTTTTAAAATATCCAGTTGATCTGCAACAGTTTCCTGCAGAGAGTCTATTCTTGACAGTTGTTTAGGGTTATCAATTACCAGGCCTCTAAGGTCACGCAGATCATTGTTAATTGAAGGGATAGCTTTTCTGTAAGGCTGAAGAAATGCTTTCTTAGCAGTGGCACCATAACCCCGCATGCCGGTTTCGGCATCTATAAGGCCTTGCAATAAGGCATTTGAGCGTTTTATTACCTGCTGGGTATGCTCAACCATCTGGGTATCGCTCTCTAACTGGCTAATACTGCTGAACGAAAGTATACCTACAACGAACACCAGTATGATAGAAAACCCAAAACCTATAAGTACCTGACTGCGAAAGGAAAGTTTAACCATTATGGAACCTGCTTAAAATTTAGTTTAGATAATACGCTGCATATACGCAGAATGTTTGATAGCCGATTGATAAAGTTACATTTTTTGTAACTCCTGTTTATTGCCTTTTGATAATTGCCTGCTTGAATAAGCGCCTATCAAAGCAATAACGGGCCCGGCAAACAACACATACCATCCCCACTTAAATTTTATTTGCCTGGACAGAAAACCGGATATTGATTTAAACGGAATAAAGCTAAAGCTGGCGTTTACCTTTAAAAACGCGGCTAAAAAAAGCAAAACAATCAAACCCAATGACATCCACGCAGAGAATTTAAGCAGTTGCGGGCGATTAAAGAAAGCACCTAACATACCTATTAACCCTACAAGCAATATCACCATGCCGTAAGGTTGGCTTAGCTTAAAAAGATCCATATTAAACAAGCCAAAAGGGCGCAGCAATGGGCAATAGGTACCTGCCATAAGCAGTGCGAACCCTATAAATGATACCAACGAACTTATCCGCATTTCAAAATTTGATTATCGGGTTATCTCCATTTTGTCGGCAAAGTGGGCACAATAATCGCGCAGATCTTCTACTATATTCTTTTCGCCGGTTGCGCGTAAAAAAGTATCGCCCATGGTTTGCAGGGTTTCGTAAAAAAAGCGCTTCATCTCATCAACTGGCATGTCTTTAGTCCACAGGTCAATTTTCAATGAGTTTTTATACTGAGGATCCCACAGTGATAACATAAATGCATTTACCGGCAGCGCATCTTTGTTGGCAGAGTCTGTAGACTCCCATGTTATACGTTCCGGAACATTATTATCATCCAGGTCCACTATCAGCTTTATTTCGGCTTTTTTCATTAAGGTTTTATTTAACAAGTAAAAAAATAACTGCTGCCAAAGTTATAAAGCTTAGCTCTATTAGCCACAACTTTTTAAGGTCGGCAAAGAAATTACGGAAGATTATATCCAGAAATGACACAACAAAGGCAAACAGCAAAAATATCAAACCGATAGCTACCGACATGTTAGCAAATGCAACACCGGCAATAGTAATGGCCTTTGTAAAAACGAGCACCGCCATTATTATAAAAAATGCCGTGGCGAAGTTTAAGGGAGTAATTTTTATCTTCATAATAAGCAGACCCTATGTTTAGTGTCTTTTTTTAGGTTTTGATCTTTTAGGCTGCCCTACTTTACCAACCCGCTTAGCCTTTTCGGTGTCGAATTTTTTACGCTGATTAAGTGTTTTCTTTTCGTGAAAAGCGCCCTGAAAATCAGGGTTTTCTTTGCGCTTTTGCAGATCTATTTCTTTAGCCTGATCCTGTCTTTCTTCATAAGGGGTTTCTTCAACAAAAACCGCGTCAGGCATTATAAACACAGGTATAATTTGCCTTATAAGCTTCTGTATTTTGCCTATATAATAAAGTTCTGCAGGGTTACAAAACGTTATGGCTACACCACTTTGCAGCGCACGGCCGGTACGGCCTATACGGTGTACATAATCTTCAATAACAACAGGCACATCAAAGTTAATAACGTGGCTCACATCACTCACATCAATGCCGCGCGACGCAACATCAGTGGCTACCAATATCTTCACCTCATCATTTTTAAAGGCATTCATGGCATTAATGCGGGTGTTTTGACCTTTATTGGCGTGAAGTACCTTAACCTGGCCATCCCCAAACTTGCGCGATAAAAATTTATAAACATCTTCGGCAGCGGTGCGGGTTTTGCAGAATACCATCAGCTTGGTAATGTCGCCCCCATCATCCAGCAGGTTTTTAAGCATGTTTATTTTGGTGCGCACATTAGGCACGTAGTAAATTTTCTGCTCAACAGTTTGCGCTGGTGTGGCCTGTGGCGTAACCTCAATAACGGTTGGAAACTCCAGGAAATTGGCCGACAACTGATGTATTTTATCAGACATGGTGGCCGAGAACAGCAGGTTTTGCCGTTTACGCGGAACAACCTCTAAAATGCGGTTTATCTGTGGCATAAAGCCCATATCCATCATTTTATCGGCCTCGTCTAACACCAGCACCTGCAACGTCTTGGTAACTATATGGCCGGCAAGGTATATATCCATAAACCTGCCCGGCGTTGCTACAATTATGTCAACACCTTTGTTAATGTTTTCAATTTGAGTTTTGGGGCCTAAACCGCCGTAAACGGTTACTACGCGCAGGTCGGTGTATTTGGAGTAGGTTTTTATATTTTCCTCAATCTGCATAGCCAGCTCACGCGTTGGAGCCAATATCAGCGCGCGGGCATGCTCGCCCTGGGCATATTTAAGACGCATTATAATAGGTAACACATACGCAGCAGTTTTACCAGTACCGGTTTGTGCTATTCCCATAACATCCTGCCCGTTCAATAAAGGCGGAATGGCCTTTTGCTGTATAGGTGTAGGTTCGGTGTAACCTGCATCGGCAATGGCATTTAGTATTTGCCGGTTAAAATTAAAATCCTCAAAAGTAGCTGCCATTTGGCAAAGATAGGTTTTTTGTTGAGGCGAAAGGTTTTTTGGAGGCTGAAAGGTAAAAGGTTAAATGTGTTTTGGAATTTATAGAATATGCGCGATTATGAAAAAATGTATATTTGTATATGGAGTTAAAAGTTGATATAGCGTTCGATGAACTTATGCAAGCAATTAAGCATTTGCCTGAAGATCAACTGTCGGCTTTAAAATCAGCGCTTTCTACACCTTCAAACAAGTCGGCAGATACTCAAAAATTTCAAGAGCTTTTATTACGTGGCCCTGTTATGAGCGATGATCAATATAAGGCATACAAGGACAATCGAAATCAGTTTAATGAATGGAGAGGCAAATGATTTTGCTAGATACATCTGTTCTGATTGATTACTACCGCAAAAAAGATAAGACAAAAAGTTATTTGTTTAAACTATTGCAAAACCATCAGTCGTTTGCAGTTTCGGCTATCACCCATTACGAAATTTATATAGGCGCAGACAGTTCGCAAATTGGTTTTTGGGACGATTTTTTTTCAAGTTTTACAATTTTCCCTTTTGATATTGAAGCATCGAAAAAAGCTGTCTCAATTTACCAAAAGCTTAAAATTGCTAATAAATTGATAGAAATTCCTGATCTTTTTATTGCATCTACAGCGATAGTTCATAACCTCCCTTGCGCTACATTAAACAAAAAACATTTTCAGCGGATAACAGAATTAGAACTGGTGAGCTAAAAACAAATCACACCTTTCACCTTTCAGCCTCATAGACTATATTTGTTCTATGTCTACCATCCTCATCAAAGCAGCTACCATTGTTAACGAAGGCCAACAGTTTAATGCCGATGTTTTTATCAAAGACGGATTTATTGAACGCATTGATAACCACATTGACGTGGTTGCCGACCAAATCATTAACGCTGAAGGTTTATACCTGCTTCCCGGCGCTATTGATGACCAGGTGCATTTCCGCGAGCCGGGGTTAACGCATAAGGCGGATATTTATACAGAATCGCGGGCGGCGGTTGCGGGTGGTATTACTTCTTTTATGGAGATGCCGAACACGGTGCCTAATACTTTAACCCAAACTTTACTTCAGGATAAATACGATATCGCGGCGCAACGCTCGCTGGCAAATTATTCGTTCTTCATGGGTGCATCTAACGATAACATCGACGAGGTTTTGCGTACCGATGCCCAAAACGTTTGCGGCATAAAGGTGTTTATGGGTTCGTCAACAGGTAATATGTTAGTAGATAACCCTACAACTTTAGAAAATTTGTTTTCCAAATCGCCAATGCTGATTGCTACGCATTGCGAAGACGAAGCGACCATACAAAGCAACCTGGCGCATTACAAACAAGTTTTTGGCGAAAACGTGCCCGTTAGGCTCCACCCCAAGATCCGCAGCGAGGAAGCTTGTTATTTATCATCATCAATGGCGGTAGCGCTCGCTAAGAAACACAATGCACGTTTACATATTCTGCATATCTCTACAGAAAAAGAAACACACCTGTTTGATAATACTACACCTTTAAAAGACAAACGAATCACAGCCGAAGCTTGCGTGCATCATCTATGGTTTAGCAGTGAAGATTACGAAACAAAGGGCAACCTGATAAAATGGAACCCTGCAGTAAAAACCGCTAAAGACCGTGAAGGGATTTTAAAAGCGGTGTTGGACGGACGAATAGACGTTATTGCCACCGACCATGCCCCGCACACTATCGAAGAAAAAGCGCAATCTTATCTACAGGCACCATCAGGCGGACCATTGGTGCAGCATGCTTTGCCAGCCTTGCTGGAACTTTATCACCATGGCAAAATAACACTTGAGCAAATTGCAGAGAAAACAGCCCATAATGTGGCTACCTGCTTTCAAATAGCAAAGCGCGGCTTTATCCGCGAGGGTTATTATGCCGATCTGGCGTTGGTTAACCTGAACAAGCCCTGGCAGGTAAATAAAAGCAACATTTTATACAAATGCGGTTGGAGCCCGTTTGAAGGTTCAACTTTCCGGTCGGAAATAGCGCATACTATTGTATCTGGTAAATTGGCCTGGAGTAATGGCGCATTTGTAAGCGATAGTTCAGGTATGCGGATGAGCTTTGAAAGATAAGTTGTTAAAGATTGGTGATTAATGGTTGAAGATTAGTGTTTGATATTACACCCTGCTGTTGCAGGAATATATACAACAGTTTGCAACACCTGCAACACCATTTTTTGCAAGTATTTGATATTTAATATTTTGCAGATATTATAAGTTTAAACATGCAACACTTAGCAACAGACTTATTCGTCAGGGAATTTTAGCTATAAATTTTATATAACTGCTTAAATATAAACATATTATAAAAGAAAAGAATTTGTGTTTTTCGCGCTCGGGCTGCAACAGCGATTATTGGACAATAATCAGCTTCCTTTTATTTTCAGGTCAATGAAACAAAATATCGCTTACTTCGAAATTCAGAATTCGATATTCGTTATTAAATACAACCGTTTTTAGTTTCAGTTGTGCTTTAAACAACAGCCACTCCCGCACCCATTCGCATATAAGTAGCATCTAATATTTCTTTTACCCGCTCTCTAAGCTTGTCAGATTCAATAATATCCGCACTATCTCCAAACATCATATACCAACGGGCAAAGCCCTCGACAGAATTAGTCAGGAAGGTCATTTCTATATGTTTACCTGCTTTCTTTTCAGATACAAATCCACTGTAATATTTTTGCTGTTCCATGTGCGAATGAACATTTTGATCAATGCTTATCACTATCCGTTCCAGATCCTGTTCGCGGGCGGTTTGGGCTATATAGTCTTTTAATGTGGGGTGTTCGCTGGTGTAGGTATCGTTGGTTACCTCTAAATTTTTTATCCTGTCTAATCTGAAATCGCGATACGCGTTGCGCAACCTGCACCAGGCTATTAAATGCCAGTAGTTAGCCGAGTAAAATATACCTACAGGCTCAACGTAACGCTTGGTCAGCTCCTGGCTGTGCTGCGCGAAATAGTTGAGCGCCATTACCTTTTTTTGCGCTATGCTGTGCAGTATGGTTTGGATATGATCTGTAGGTGTAACGTTGGAGCGGGCCATGCTTTTAAGCACCTCTATCCTGTCGTCCATCCCTTCCAGCAATTCCTTTTCGGTGTTTTTTAAAACCGCCCTTACCTTATACATGGCCGAGCGATAGTTGCCGCTGGTGGATGCATCCGTAAGCGTTTCTACAAATTTTTCGGCAGTTAAAAAGGCGGTGGCTTCTTCGCGGGTAAACATTACGGGTGGTAAGCGGTAACCATCCATAATAGAGTAACCAACCCCGGCCTCGCCTATTAAGGGAATGCCGGCCTCTTCCAAAGTTTTTACGTCACGGTAAACAGTGCGTAAGCTTATGTTAAAACGCTCAGCAATATCAGCCGCTTTTACCACCCTGCGCGATTGCAGTTGGATCAAAATTGCAGCTATACGGTCAATACGGTTCATTAGTGCCAAATTAAGAAAAACAGCGTATATTAGATAGCAATAAAGTCTCTATGAACGATAAAATTGTAACACTTAAAGCTTTTTATAACCCTATAGAGGCGGAGATAGTGAAAGGCAGGCTTGAAGCCAACGACATACAATGTTTTATTGCTGATGGAAACTTTATAGGTGCCAACCCTTTATACAATCAGGCTGCGGGTGGTATAAAAATTAAGGTATTTGAGCATGATCTGGATAAATGCCGGGAAATATTGTCAGAAAAAATAGAAGTAGAAAACGATGAAAAGGAATTATACGCCTGCCCTCGCTGTTCGTCTACCAATGTTTTTTATGGCCCTGCCGAGGTAAAAAAGAATTGGCTATTTATAATCTTATCTTTTTTAACAGTTACGTATCCTATATTTCTTCACAAAACATGGCATTGTAAAGCGTGTGGACACAAGTTTGATTAAACTGGTTAGTTAAAAAAAGCTCACAGGCAGAATCAACTCTATCCTGTTTTTACCTAAGCCGCCAAAAACATCATCATCCAGCAAATAACTATAGCGTAAGCCAAAGGTAAGCGGGTGCTGGTTGAACCATTTGGTATCAAAATAAAGCTCTGCCCCTGCTGTGCGGAAATTAGCGTTAAATGGTTTTCCGTTACTAAAAGTATCACTGGCGTGGGTATAATCATAAAACAGGTTTGCCCTTATCCGCATAAAATATACGGTTTGCGCAAGGCCGGCATCGGGATACAATAAAGGCAAGTGGTAGTTTACGCTTACCTTATTCATCTGTTGCAGGTTCTCGGCAGTGTAGCCCCTTGAAAACGGGAAGTTGTTGGAGAAATTTACCGCGTTAGCCTGCCCTTTTTGCTGGTGCGCTGCACTGATTAGCAGACTATGGTTACGCAATATCCCCGGCAAAAACAAGGTACCGCTAGCCAAAAACTGACTGGCGCTCAGATTACTTATTGCATGCCGGTAATTTAAACTGATACTCTGCCCAAAACGGGGATAAATATTTTGCCTGGCCTGTTGTATGCGGTTGCTAAACGTTATGGAATGACTTAGATAGGTATAATCGCGGTCGCGGAAACGGGAACGGAATGGATCCTGAATAGTATTGCTGGTGTAATACACATCGCTGCCGGCGCTTAATGATGTGATATTTCTGCCGTTGCTAAAGTTTAAAGGGACTTGCAAACCTGCGTAAACATCTTTTTCGTTAAAATAAATGCGTTCGCCATTAAACAGGCTGTGTCTGTCGGCTGTGTAGTTTACCCCTCCCCTTATAAATGGAAACAGCGCACCGTACACCGCATCAAAACTAAATTGTTTGTAACCTTCAACGCGGTTATAGTCAAATGATATTTGCGATTGAAATGTGTTTAACACATTCTCTCCCACCAAGGCCAGCTTGTAATTAGGGTCGTTAAAATCGGGTATCAAACTGTGGAAGTTTAATAAACCGTGGGCCTTATTGTATTTGGTAACAGGGAGTGGCTGTATAAATGGCTCACCTAAAACATTTGCCGCCGAATCTTTTTTAAGCGCTGTTACATCAAAATCTGAAAGAGTTACACCAACAGGGCGCGGCGTTGCAACCCATTTTGCAGCATTATTATCACTTTGGTTTACTTTATAACCATTCGCGGTAAACTCAACCCATGCCATTTTACCAGGCGAAACAGCGGGCTGATATTGATTCAAGTTTGCAGCGTCGGTATTAAACTCTAACAGTTTTTCGGTTGTCAGATCAAAAGAAAACAACCTGTCGTTTTTACCCATTGTAGCAGAAAAATACACAAGGTTGTCTTTAACAGCAATAAAAGCAATTGGGTTATCACCAAATGATAACTGGTATTTAAGTGTGCCAGTTTTTATATTTAAAAAAGCCAGCGCCATCTCGCCGGATTGGGTTCTTACAGCTGTAACCAGCGTTTCGTTATTATAAAATTTGGGGTAAGTATACAACAGTTTACCAGGGTTAGGTAATTCGCTGATAATTTTACCAGTTGCGGCGTCTAAAATATGCAGCCAACTTTTACCGGCAATCGTTTTTACAGTTACTATCTGCGTTCCATCAGCATTAAAAGCCGGGGCGAAATATTTGGTGCCATGGGTAAGCTGCTTTTCATCACCAGTGTTTATATCTAAAATACGCAGTTCGCTATAGTCGCGGTAGGTCCAGCGCGTGTCAGGCCTGTAAGCAGCATAAACAACCATGCCATTACGGTAATCAAAGTAATTGTCAAGTGAGCGTGAGCGCACACTTACCTTGGTTTCAACACCGTTTTTATTTAAAGTGAATTGGGGCAGATTGCTATAAGTTGATTTAACATAGATCAGCGTACTATCATTCACATAAGCCGGATACTCCTGACTAATTACTGAATTTTTGGATGACTGAGTTACTGAATTATATTGGTATTTCTGCTTAAAATAATTGAGGCCATCCTGCCTGAACTGTTTAAAGTTGATTCTTGTATATTTTTTTACCGCACCCTGCATTGGATAAAATAACGGGCTGAAGGAAGCCGCATCATGGGTTATATTGCGCCAAACATCGTTACCATATTTTTCCCTGCCATAGGCTACCAGCATGTAACCCATGGGATACCAATCGGGGATAAAATCTTTATAGGAGCCGTTGCGCAGCTTCATCCAGCTATAATTTTTGTTGGCTGCCCATAAGGCTCTGTATCCGTTATAAAAATACGGTAACCGCCCCCTGCCCTGCTTGCTTACCAGAGTTTCGTTATAAACAGCGT
>Ga0247817_10000386_pt1 | contig 25353 bp, 31 predicted proteins | sample UWRJL212509R1_FD_178010 | JGI IMG/M metagenome (GOLD analysis project Ga0247817, IMG submission 178010) | Plant litter microbial communities from Arlington Agricultural Research Station in Wisconsin, United States - UWRJ-L212-509R-1 | ecosystem: Environmental > Terrestrial > Plant litter >...
CTGGTCAGGGTACGTACGTTACCAGCGGTTGAAACGGTACGGATGGTGTTATTAATAACATCGCCTACCTGCAGCAAGCCTGTAGTTTTATTTAGCGCGATAGCCTCAGGGCCATTAAACTGAGCGCTAGCACCGGCGCCATCAGCATATCCATAATTAGCAGAACCTGCCAAAGTGCTTACCGCTGTATTAATTTTAAACGTAGTTGATGGCGTGGTAAAAGCTATCACATCGCCATAAAAAGTACCTGCCGCGTTAATTACGTATGGTCTTGCATAATATTTTGTAGATGGTGTTAAGCCAGTCAGTTTTCCTTTGAATGCAGCAACCAAAGAATCTGATACAGATTTTGAATCGGTAACAGTAGGGTTTGTATTGGTTGCGCTCCAGCAAACACCGTTAGATGTTATCACGCTTCCCTGTATTATTACCTCGCCACCAACCTTAACAGCCGTTGGCGTTACATCTATTAGTACAGGCGAAGTAATAAGAGTGGCTGCTACGGTTACCTCAGGAGGTTTTTTACAACCTGTTAAAATTACTGCTGATATAAAAAAAGAAGTTAAACTAACTGATAAATATCTCTTCATGTTCACGTTATAAACTTAGGGCGCAGGGTATTGCTATATAAAACCTGCCGACCAGGGTACAAAAGTAGTTGTTTAAATGGTTTTGCCCATCTGCATGCTACAATAAATTTGTTAAATGTATTTCAAATCAATTACTATTGGCGGCAGTAGTGTTCAATTTAACATATATTAACATTTTTTGGCAGCCTCATACCGCCGTCTTCAACGTATATTAAGCACAGTAAATTATTAATGTTGATTTTTGTAAGTTTACATAAGCTTACATGCTATAGCGCCTTAATGAAAAAAATTAAAGAAAAACATTCTTTAGCTATGCGCTGGACCCACTGGGTAAACTTTCCGCTGTTAACCATTATGATATGGAGCGGATTGCTTATTTACTGGGCCAATGATGTTTACACGGTTACACTGTTTGGCCATACGTTTGTACGCTTTTTTCCTAAGTGGTTTTATGATGCTTTAAGTATACCGCACCGCCTGTCAGAAGGGATGGCTTTTCATTTTCTGTTTATGTGGTTTTTTACATTGAATGGGATATTTTACGTGCTTTATACAACGATATCTGGCGAGTGGCGGCAGCTTATACCTAATAAACATTCGTTTAAAGAAGCCTGGCTGGTTTTGCTGCATGATCTGCATATCCGCAAAACAGCGCCACCGCAAAATAAATACAACGCCGCGCAGCGCATTGCCTACACCGCCATTATAATTATGGGTTTTGGATCTGTAATTACAGGACTTGCAATATACAAGCCGGTGCAGTTTAATTATATCACCTGGCTATGTGGCGGGTACCATTTTGCACGCATACTGCACTTTGTTTTAACAGTGGGTTATGTTTTGTTTTTTGTGATACACATAGTGCAGGTAATTTTAGCCGGATGGAGGAACTTTCAGTCGGTAGTTACGGGTTTTGAGGTAGTAGAACATAAAAAGGTTTCAAAAGCGATAGTGAAAGATGAGAGCGAAAAAAATTAGGAAACCTTTAACCATTGATCAAAAGATCAGCCGCCGCACTTTCATTTCGTTTGGCGCTTTTACGGCATTGTCTGCCGGTGCTTTTTTTTCATGGCGATGGTTGTATAATTCGCCATTAGAAATTGGCGGTATAACCAAGGGTGCCCATGCTCCGTTGCGTAGGGTGTTGAACAACAACGAACAGATATTCAGAAGGACTTTCAGCCATAAAAACCTGGTAAAAACCTATCCGCGGTCAATGGCGGCAAAAAAGGTGCGATACAACAGTTCTATAGGGATGAACCTGAAAGCGCCGTTTGATGCTGCTGCCTGGCAATTACAGATAAAGAAAATATCCGGCGAGGTATTAAATATTACTTTGAATGATTTAAAGGCTCTGCCAAAAACAGAGATAGTATACACGTTTAAATGTGTTGAAGGGTGGGATCAGATCTCGTATTGGGGAGGCGTTAAGTTTGCTGATGTGATAGAACATTATAAACTAAATGCCGAAACAGAACTAGCATACGTAGGCTTAGAAACACCCGACAAAAGTTATTATGTGGGTATTGATATGGAGAGCGCTACCCACCCACAAACTTTGTTGGCTTACGAAGTGAACCGCCGGCCACTACCTGTTAAACACGGCGCTCCATTGCGCTTGATCATCCCGGTTAAATATGGGATAAAGAATATCAAAAGAATTGGCAGTATCGCTTTCAGCAATGAGCGTCCGCGCGATTACTGGGCTGAAAAAGGATACGACTACTACTCGGGATTATAACCAACAATGTCAGAAATTAAACAGAAATTATATAACGCATGCCTGGCGTATGTGCAAAATAGTATTGATGCCGCCCAACAAGGCATAAACGAAGCGCGGCAGGCAGCCAAAGACGATACCAAAAGCAGCGCGGGCGACAAATACGAAACGGGCCGCGAAATGGCCCAGCAGGAAAGCAACCGTAACATGGCCCAATTACATGCAGCGAATAAGTTAAAAGTGCAGCTTAATCTAGTGCCGGTTAGCGCATCGCAGGTTGTTGAAAACGGCAGCGTTGTTATTACCAATGCGGGCAGTTTTTACATTGCTGTAAGCGCTGGAAGTTTGATAGTTGATGGCCAAAGCTATTTTGCTATTTCGCTTACATCGCCCGTAGGGCAAAAAATGAAAGGGCTTAAACCTGGCGATGGATTTAGTCTTAACGGTAAGAATTATACTATTAAGCAGGTTATTTAAGCTTTAAACCAAGTCCAGCCTCATCGCTTAATATGTATTTGCCATTGGCAAAAGCAGGTTCGACAAAGGGGTTGTTAGTGGTAAGGAAAGGCCCATCAATATCGGCCCAGTCGCATTGGGGTGCCAGGGCGGCGGCGGCCAGGGTGGCGCAGCTGCTTTCGCTCATACAGCCAATTAATACTTTTAAGCCATGTTCTCTTGCTTTATCTATCATTTGTTTGGCTTCAAACATTCCGGTAGATTTCATCAGCTTAACGTTAATGCCATGATAAACGTCAATTGCCTTTTCTACATCGGCCAGACGCTGAACCGATTCATCGCCAATTATAGGCATAGGGCTTTGTGAGGTGATCCATGCATTGCCCTCAACATCATGTTTAGGCATAGGTTGCTCTAATAAAACAACACCCTGTTCAAACAGCCACCATATCATTTCTAAAGCTACGGCACGGTCTGTCCAGCCCTGGTTAACATCTACATAAAGCGGTACATCAGTAACCGAACGGATAGCGGCTATTCTCAATTTATCATCCTCGCCGGACAGTTTAACTTTGATAATATCAAACGCTTTAGCTTCAATACCTTTTTCGCGCATGGCCTGCGGGGTGTCAATGCCTATAGTGAAACTTGTTGGCGGCATAAGGGCTGAGTTGCTTTGTACTAGCTGCCAGCAGGGTGTATTGGTTAGTTTGCCATGCAGATCATGCAAGGCTATATCAATGGCTGCTTTTATTGCGGTATTGCCTGTAGCAATGCTATCTAGATAAATGTGAATCGCCGCAAAATCAAATGGTAACTTAAATTGCGCTGTTTCTACCTTGCTGAGAAAATCGGTTGCTGTTTGACTACTCTCACCCAGGTAAGGCACCATAGATGCCTCGCCGTATCCAATAAAACCCTCGTGCGCTATTTCAACCAGCATTAACGGCGTTGACGCCCGCGAATGGCCGGAAATAGTAAAGGTGTGTTTAAGCAACAGTTCAAAAGGCCGGTAGCTAAGCTTCATATCGTATGGGCAAAGCTAAATATTCTTTTATAAATACTTGTCTGCCGGCTCACGTCCCTGTTTTCGCCGATAATCCATCCGGCCAATAATTTTTCACCGCCCAAAAAGCCATTTTCACCGAGATGTTGAACAGGCTGACCTATTTTGCATGGGCCGGTTTTAGTTTGTACCTTACTTTTGAATCAACAAACAAAACAAAAAACTAAAACAATACTAAAATGGACTTCTATACCAACCCTTACATGTCAATGCCCGGCGTAACCAACGAAGAGCTTAGCTTTTTACAACAGGCAACCGCAGAGTTAAACGAAAATCAGAAAAAACACTTTTACCTTATTTACACAGGTAAACGCAAAAGCCCGCAAGACTTGTTAATATTTTCACTGTTAGGTCTTGTATGTGTAGCCGGCATACAACGTTTTCTGGTAGGGCAAATAGGCATGGGACTACTTTACTTTTTCACCGGCGGCCTGTGCTTTATAGGTACCATAGTAGATTTAATTAACCACAAACAATTAGCAACAGACTTTAACCGCAAAATGGCTTACGAAAGTTTCCAGATAGCAAAAATGAGTGTATAATATTTAAACCCTAACACAATGAAAATAGTAGATCAACAATTAGCCAATAGCCTTTTAACCAGCTTTGATAAACAGTTAAAAAGCATCCTGCAAAACGACCTTAACAAAATAAAAGGCGTTAGCACCAAAAGAAAATAACATAGATAGGATATACAAATATCCGATCCGGGAGATCAAAAACAGGGCAAGCAGTGGTAAACCTTAGGGTTAGGGCCACAGAAAATATTGCCTGGTGTTTTGATCTCCTTTTTTATTTTATGATTGCTCCTTGCAAAACTTCAGGTCGCATTGTTAACTTAGAGCAATTATGAAACTCTCCCACCTCACCGCTTACCTTGAAAGCCTGGCCCCGCTGGCCTATCAGGAAGATTATGATAACGCCGGCCTTATAGTGGGCCATCCAGACCAGGAGATCCACCAGGCACTTATCTCGTTGGATTGTGTTGAGGCTGTTGTTGATGAAGCGATAGCAACAGGTTGCCAGCTTATCATATCCCACCACCCTATTGTTTTTAAAGGACTTAAAAAGTTTAACGGCAAAACTTATGTAGAGCGCGTGGTTGAAAAAGCCATTCGCAACAACATAGCGCTATATGCCATTCATACCAATCTGGATAATATCCATACCGGTGTTAATGCCCGTATTTGCCAAACTTTAGGCTTACAAAACTGCCACATATTGGCACCAAAGCACGGCTTGCTTAAAAAGCTGGCTACCTACGTGCCCGCAGCGCATGCCGAACGTGTGCGCAACGCGCTTTTTCATGCAGGTGCCGGCAATATTGGCGATTATAGCGAATGCAGTTTTAGCAGCGCCGGCAGCGGCACCTTTAAAGGCGGCGATGATACCACTCCTTTTGTTGGCGAACCTGGCGAGCGGCACACCGAAAGTGAGGTGAAAATAGAAACGGTTTATCCCGCGAACCTGGAAAGCAAGATACTGATGGCGCTGGTATTGGCCCATCCCTACGAAGAGGTTGCCTATGATCTGTATAACCTAACCAATCAGCACCAGCAAGTAGGATCGGGCATGGTGGGCGAATTGGAAGTGCCCATGGACGAGGAAATGTTTTTATTTTTAGTGAAAGATAAATTGAACGCGCAAGTAATAAGGCATACCGAACTGCGCCATAAAAGCGTTAAGAAAGTAGCGGTGTGCGGTGGCGCAGGGGGCTTTTTACTAAAGCAGGCCATAGCTACCGGTGCAGACTTTTTTATCACCGCTGATTATAAATACCATGAGTTTTTTGATGCCGACGGAAAGATAGTTATTGCAGATGTTGGGCACTTTGAAAGTGAGCAATTTACACAGCAACTATTGTTGGAAATAATTCAGAAAAAATTTAGTAACTTTGCCGTCCGTTTAACAGAAACAAATACAAACCCTGTCAAATATTATATTTAATGGAACAAACCGTAGAACAAAAGCTTAAAGCTTTATACGAACTTCAAACCATCCACAGCAAAATTGATAAGATACGCCAGGTAAGAGGTGAGCTGCCAATGGAGGTTGCCGACCTTGAGGATGATGTTGCCGGTTTGGAAACCCGCATTCAAAAAATAAAAAGCGAGCTGGATGATCTGGAGGATGATATAGTTACCCGCAAAAACGTTATCAGAGATGCGCAAGCCAATATCAAAAAATACGAGACGCAACTAAACGAGGTTAAAAACAACCGCGAGTACGATGCTATTTCAAAAGAAGTAGAAATTCAAGGTCTTGATATACAGGTTAGCGAGAAAAAAATACGTGAGTTTGGTTTTGAGATCGCTTCAAAAACGCAGGTTTATGAGAAAGCTTTAGAGGAGTTAGAGTCGCGCAAAAGCGACCTTGACGTTAAAAAAGCCGAACTGGATACCATCACCGCTGAAACTGAAAAGGATGAAACCGAGTTAGTTTCTTTAGCTGATAAGGCTATCCCTGCTATTGAGGAGCGTTTATTATTCGCTTACAACAGATTGCGTAAAAACGCTAAAAACGGTTTAGCAGTAGTAACCATTCAGCGCGATTCTTGCTCAGGCTGTTTCAATCAGATCCCGCCTCAGCGCCAGTCAGACATCCGTCAGCGTAAAAAGATCATCGTTTGCGAGCATTGCGGACGTATATTAATAGACGAGCAGATGGCTTTAGAAGCTGAAGAAGCAACCGTTTAATAGTTATTCTATATTTTAATAAAAAAGGCTTTCTCAAATGTTTGAGAAAGCCTTTTTTATTAAGCCTTATGCTGTTTTAATTAACCGCTACCGGCTGCTGGCTAAATGCTTTAATAAGCTTACATTTCTTTAAAGTTAAGTCTGGGTAAAATCTAAATTTTTACAAATCAGGTTTTAAATTGTTTTTTACCCCAAATTGGAGTAATTGGCCGCATGTTTGTCAAAGAAAGGCATCGAATTGTGTTTTTCAATTGTATTTCAATTTTCTTAACATAATTCCTTTTATTGTTGGGCAATACCATTCCCGTTATGGGGTATTTTTTTCTTAATTATACCCTTTTTTGTGATTAATAATCAGATAGATAGGCGAGTATCTGAATTTTTACGTATCTTTTCAACATGTTTATAAATGGCAGACATTTTGCATTGAGATAAACTTCTAATTAAAAACTAGTATGATTAAACTATTACCTCGCAAAGTATTGCTATGCCTACTCGTAATGAGCGGTCTCTTTCTTATGAACTGTAAAAAAGACGTTGGTACAGCGGCGGTAACGCCTAGTGTGTCTGGGTCTACGCCAACAGGATTGTCAGCACCGCTTGCTGTCGATCCGTATTCTGCGTTAGCCTCAGATACTTCTTTGAAAGCCATATTTCTCTATAAGCAAGACACAAGCAAAAAATATACTACCCATAAATTTCAAGGATGCCCATCAATAGGTATAAGCGGAAACAACTATTTTGCTGCATGGTTTTCGGGTGGAGACGGCGAACAACCCGGTAATTATGTTACTGTTGCGCTAAGTACTGATAAAGGAGTTACCTGGAAGGAGCATCAGCTTATTATTACTTCTAATGATGCTACAATGCGCTATATTGACCCACTGTTTTGGAATGACAAATACGGTAAGATGAATCTGTCTTTCGTTGTCAGCAAGGGGATGTGGGACGGTGCTAAACTGGGATCTAGTTTTATAAGCTTGAAGGTAGTAAATGGCAACATTCTTATAACTAAGCCGCAATTTCTTTTCCATGGTGCTACAACTGTAAAACCAACCCCGTTAAAATCTGATAGCTCAGTTTTAGTGTTTCCTGTTGCAGGCTGGAACCCGGATAATCCGTGGTTCATATATCCGATAACTCCTACTCCGAGTAATCTTCAGGGGGCTTATTTTTACACCTCTACTTACGACCCTTCAACTCACGTATTGTTAGAACCGCAAAAATTATCTAAAATCACCGATCCGGGACCGAAGTTAGTTTTTGCCGAACATATGATTGTTGATTTAGGAAATAATAATTACAAAGCTATTATACGCATAGAAGGGGGAGGGATATATTATTCAACATCTGACGATGGTGGCCTTACCTGGGCAAAAGGCAAACCTTTTACTGAACTTGGAGAAAATTGTACAACAAAGTCATTTTTCGGCAAGTTAAAATCAGGCAATCTGTTATTTGTACTTAACAATGCCACTACCCGTACCAAATTAACAGCTTACCTTTCAACAGATAATGGAAAAACGTGGGGATATAAGCTGCTTATTGATAATCGAACAGGCGTTTCTTATCCGGACGTTGCTCAGGATGATAATGGTAGGATCGCTGTGGTTTATGATCGTGATCGTAGTGGTGCTACTGCAGCTCAGGAGATAAACCTTGCTACTTTTACAGAAGCTGATATCAAAAGCGGAGACGCTTCAAAGATTAACAAATTAATTATATCTCATAAATAGATTGTTTATTATACCTCACCGCTATGTCTTTGCGGTGGGGTATAATAATAAACGCATAGTTTTAATATTTTCTGCAACTCTTACGGCAACTCATGCCGACTGCTCTCCTCGCCTATTTTCTTTCCCTCCAAAGTTTAGCTTAGGCATTTAAAAGTACCCTTCTCTGGAATTTTGGTATAACCTGTTGGTATTTAGCACAATGTTAACAAATAAATGATGTTGCGTTGATGTTAATACGGATTGTTATGCCTTATTTTTATAAACCTCATCCAAGGTTTGTTAAAATCATCTTTTATGACCTGGAGAAAATTCAGCGGCGAGATCATCCAATCGCCAATTATTGAAGAAGTAGAAGCGGCAATTGAGCGCGAAACGCTGTTAGGCAACAAACTAAAAGTATGCATCGGTACAGACTCGCAGGTAAAAGGTAACATCACCGATTTTGCTACCGTTATTGTGTTTTTGCGCGAGGCGCGTGGCGGCTTCATGTTCATTCAGCAAGAGCGCACGAGCCAAAAAATGGGCATTAAAGAACGCATGCTTACCGAAGTGCAAAAATCAATTGACACAGCCTACCACCTTTGCGATCTGTTGGACTTGTATGATGTTGACCTGGAGGTGCACGCCGACATTAACACCAATCCAATGTTTAAATCAAACCAGGCCCTGCACGAAGCCATGGGCTACATTTTAAGTATGGGTTTTGTGTTTAAGGCAAAACCCGAGGCATTTGCCAGCAGTTATTGTGCTAATAAAATAGTGCAGTAGTAGTTGTTAGCTACGCTTGTTAACCTCTTTGGTCATTTTTAAAGTAAGAGTAAGCAAGATAACAGCCGCCGCGGCTATTGCTGCCCATAGCAGCCATTGCGGTAATTTATTGCTAACGACAGGCTGCTTGGCTATGTTATCTGCTGTCACTTTTAAATGCTTCAAAACAGTTACCGGTCTGCGGGTTACGCTATCAGTAAAAAAGCTCAGATCATAATCTGGTGGCATTGCCTTTTCATCTCCAAAAAGCAAATGATAATCATTTCCCGGTTCAATATAACTTATCAACTCCTGGTCAAGTTGCCATGCGTTTACGCTTTCTATCTTTAAAGCAGGATTGTCGTGATTTTCAATCTCCAAATAAAGTTTATCGGTTTTAATAGAAAAGATCAGTTCTGCGGGGTTTGACGAATTGATAATACCAGTGTAGATTAAACTGCGAGCGTCATCGAAAACATTAACAGTTCGGTTGTAAAATTTTACACCAACCGCGTTTAGTAAAATTTTACTAATGGCATATTTAGCTCTGAATTTTAATTCAATAAAACTTGTTCTGTTGGAATCGCGCTGATTGACAAGTGCAGCCGGAAGTATGGCGTAGGAGGGCTTTACATGCTGCCATTGATAAATTTTTACTGCCGATATCTCCACAGGAAGCTTGCGGTTGCTGTTGATATCTACTCTGAAATACTTGTAAGTACTAAGCGGAAAATTCAACAGTTGTTCATAGCTTCCGTTTCCTTGCGCAGCACTTGGCGGCTCCAGCGGGATGTTTTCTTTTATAGCATACCATTTTTTTGAGTCGTCGCTACCGGATAGGTTTAGGGTGCGTTTTACTTCGGTATTACGTAATTGCAGCACCAGCTGGTTAAGAGAATAACCCTGCTCATTGCCTACAATGAATGAGGCAGTGGTGTCGGTGCCTGAATTATCAGCAATAACGGGTAAAAGCGAAACATTGTTAATAGCAGGCAAAGTGCTGCCAAAAATGTAGGGGATTTGCTGCCCTTTCTTATCCGCTATTCTTACATCTGCCAGGTCTGCACGGCTTTTTGAAAGCACATCCGGACTTAATGATATTTTGTAGAAACCCGGCTGGGATACTTTTTCCAGATCGGCCTTGTATTTAAAAGAGTTTTGAGCTAAAGCTGCAAAGCTGCTTGCTATTGCCAATACAGTTAATACAAACTTAAACCATGTCACTTTTCTCATCTTCAACAATTATTTTTTTAACCTTTTGATACATAAACGAAACGATCAGCAACAATACCCCCAGGCAAAAGAATGCCGCTATTTTACCCGCCGGAGGTATGTTTTGAATATCAAACACAAAAAGCTTCACCAAAGTAATACTAAATAGCGTTAATGATACAATGCGCAAGGTGCGGGCCTTGTGCCGCATACCCAGCCATATTAAAATGAAAGATAATACGCCCCATAAAATGGGCAGCCCCACTTTTATATAAACAGTTTGCAGCGCACTGATAGTTGTGGCAGGGGTATAAAATATTGCGGTGATAGCTAAACAGGCGTTAAGACTTAAAAATAGAACTATAGCAAAGCATGTAATCCAAACGGCAAGAGGGGCCGATGGTAAATTTAACCTTATCAAAGCTATCAGCTCGTAAAATATTAACGACACGAATACCACAGAAGCCCACTGTGCAACAAAATGACTATGCGCAAAGCCATTGCCCGTAAGCATACCGGCTTGCAGCTGAAAAACAGTACCGCTAAACATCAGCACAACAAGAATACACGCGCTCAATAAGCCCACCGCGGCTTGCCAGCGGAATTGTAAATTGCTTATTCTTTGGGATACTTTATATAAAACGTAAGTAAAAGCCGGGATATACAGTAGCAAATACAATGCGTTCAGATCTGTTTGCGGGTAACGGGTTGAAAATTGCAGGTTAACCTCCAGCAATCCGGCCATAAAAAGCAGCACACATGCAATATTTCTATATAGCAAAAGCGGGATTTTAAAACCATATATTTCATCTTCGCTATCATTATTCCTTAGCCTGTACAGCAAATAAGAACTAACACATACCGCAAGCGTGGTTATAAAACCCTTATTGGCCAATACAGGCAGTTGTTTTACATCCCATAGGTACAGCCTGCCCCAATCAATTACCAGGCTTGCCAGCATAATAAGCCATATCAACAACGCGGCAAGCTGCATTAGCTTTATCTGCGAGCGCTGATATAACCAGTACAACAGCACCGTTTCGGCAGCCCAAAACAGGGTTATTGCATGGCCGTGTAATTGTATAGGCGCTATAAGCGATATAAAGGTTAAGGTTATGCCTATTAACAGGTAAAGTATGTTGTTATCAACCTTTCTGTTTTTGAAGAGCAGGAATGATAGCACAAGGTTGGCGCAGCCTAAAGCCGCGCAAAACAAGCCTTGCAAATGCGGCATCGCCATGGCATTAAGCAGGTATAAGCCAACGGAAAAGTAAAGCGCGTTGCAGGCAAGCAGTATGGTAAAATCAGAAGCGATGAACTTTTTATTTTCGCGCACATTGTTGGCCACGTTTATTGCAAAAAACAATAGGTAAAGTATGCTGCAATAAATTAAGCCGGTTAAATAAGAGTTAGCGGTAAGGCTGTAAACAACCCCGCCTGTTATAATAACCGTTAAAGCAAAGGCAGATATATTTAAAATGCGCCAGGCTTTATTATAAGCGATGATTAACAAGCCCGAATTAAGCACTACCAGGTAAATAAATAAAGCGTTATAATTAGCTTGCCCGCTGCTTACCATAAACGGACTTGACAGGCCACCTACAAGCGCAATAACGGCCAGTTCCTGCTTATCATACAACAAGGCCAGCGCAACGGCAAAACAGGTTATTACAATCAGAATTATAAATGCCGCGGTTTGGTTAAATAAATGGAACTGATGGTAGGCTAATGTTATGGTGAAATACAACACAGCCACGCCGCCACCTACCAGTACCGAACTAAAGGCTTTGTAGGAGTTGCGCAATTTATGCGCTATACCTATTAAAATACTGCCGGCTAATACGCCTATACCCACACGCCCTGCAGGCCCTACCCAATCATTATCAATGGCGTATTTAACAAAAAAGCCAATGGCCAACACCAATATGGCTATGCCTATTTTGTTAACCAGGTTCTCGCCGATAAACTTTTCCAGATCGGGGTGGCGTTCAAAAAATGAAAGCTCTGGTTCTGGCTGATGATACACGGCGGGTTCAAACTTTGGTACCGGTCTCGGTGCTGGCTCATCTGCAACCTTCCTTGGCTGATCTGCCGGAGCAGTAAATACCGGAGGTGGCTGCGGTGTTGAAGCGGGTTGCGGTTTTACAGGTTCGGGTACTTTTGGCTTTTCGGCTTCGGCGGTTGGTTTGGCTATGGCGTTTTGTTTTATAAAATGCTGCAAGTTGATTATTTGCCGTTCAAGTTGATCTATCTTGCCGGTCAGACTGTTTCTGACTGATACAAGTAAGATTATAATTATAACTAAAAAGAGTACCGAAATTATCTCCATGATGAAGGGTTTAGCGAATAAAGATATTTATTAAAGATAAATAATTGGCAAACACTTTAGTGGCTGAGTTTTTGTGCAAATTCTGTTGTGAAAACATATCATCTAAAATTTGAGCAGAAGCTTCCTATTCCATTAGCTGAAACATGGGACTTTTTTACCTCGCCTTTAAATCTTGCCAAAATAACCCCACCGCAAATGGGCTTTGAGGTTACGTCTGTATTTGCACCGGACGTGAAAGTTTATCCGGGCATGATCATCACCTATAAAGTTTCGCCGTTGTTAGGTATTAAATTGAATTGGATGACAGAGATAACGCATGTTAACGAACCGAATTATTTTGTAGATGAACAGCGCTCAGGCCCTTACAAAATATGGCACCATCAGCATCATTTTAAAGAAATAAAAGGCGGCGTGCTAATGACAGATATTTTGAACTACGCTATACCCTACGGTCCATTCGGCACCTTAGCAAATACCCTATTTGTAGGTAATGAGGTAAAGAAAATATTTACGTATCGCGAAAAGGCTATAAACGATATGTTCGGCGTTTATAAGGAGAACTATTAATTAAAGCGCCAACTCAATTGCCGGGTCCCAGAAAACGGTTTTAAAATCATGTATTTGGTCGTCTTTTACGGTTATGCCCTCGGCTTCTAGTAATCGCTGCATGGTATCTCCACCAAAATGAGCTTTTGCCGTTAACAAACCTTGGCGATTTACCACCCTATGCGCCGGCACCGGCGGATGAGCCGCCCCTGCCGCCTGCATGGCATAACCCACAATGCGCGAGGACCCCTTTGTGCCCAGATAGCTGGCAATTGCACCATACGAAGTGGCACGACCAGCCGGTATCTGACGGGCAACGTCATACACATTATCAAAAAAGCCGTAATCGGGCATCAGTTATTGAAAGGAAAATTTAAGGTAGTTAATATTTTTATTATGCGCCAAATATTTTTTCTCGTAATAGGTTTTTATAGACAAAACCTCATCCGCAAATTCTGAGTTGTACAGGTCGGCGGTGTTGATATGCTGGTTTAAACCCAACTCTGCTATCTTTTCGGCTGTGTAGGCATAAAAGCCATCATTATCTGTTTTAAGATTAATAAAACCACCCGGTTTAAGCACTACCTTATACATATCTAAAAAGCGCTGCGATGTAAGCCGTTTTTTCTCGCGGCTAAGCTGTGGCTGCGGATCAGGAAAGGTGATCCATATCTCGTCGATCTCTCCGGCACCAAAATAATCAATAAGGGTTTCTATCTGGATGCGTAAAAAGGCAACGTTGTTAACGCCATCCTCCAGCGCGGTTTTAGCGCCGCGCCAAATCCGGTTGCCTTTATAGTCAACGCCTATAAAGTTTTTATCAGGAAATAGCTGCGCCAGGTTTACTGTGTATTCGCCCTTGCCGCAGGCCAGTTCTAAAACAACCGGCTTATCATTCTTAAAAAAATCGGCAGCCCAGTTACCTTTTAACGGCTTACCCTCATCCAGTTGAAAAACGTTACTGAAATCTTCTATCTCAGCAAAACGCCTTAGTTTATCTTTTCCCAACTTAAAAAATATAATAATTATGTCATTGCGAGGTACGAAGCAATCGCACGCATGCAAAGTTCGCGATTGCCACGCTGCGCTCGCAATGACAACAAAATAAGTTACTTTATCCCGTAATGATCCGCCATTAACTTTTCAAACAAACCACCCGGTAATGCTTTTTTAAGTGTTACAGCAATAGTTTGCCCAATGGCACCCACCAAATATTGATGCGCAGGGCTTGATTTTGCCACAATTTTAACCAACTGCTTACCGATAGCTTCAGGGTCTGAGCCGGCAGCTTCGTCTTTTTCCATGCTGGCAACAGCAATATCATACTGGCTTTTTAAAGCGGCATTATCTACAGTAAAATCTATCTTTTCGCGGTTGCTGCTAAAATCAGATTTAAAGTCGCCGGGGTTAATGGTCACAATTTTTACTCCGGTTTTACCCAGCTCCATGCGCATGCTTTCCGAGTATCCTTCAATTGCATATTTAGAGGCGCTGTACATGCTTTGGTATGGCAAACCAAACAAACCACCTAATGAGCTGATGTTAACTACAATGCCCGCATTCTTTTTTAACATTTCCGGTATCACTTTGCTGCACATACGCACAACACCAAAAAAGTTTACTTCAAATTGTTGCTTGGCCTTATCAACTGGCATAGCGTAGGCAGGGCCAGCAATACCGTTGCCCGCGTTATTTACTAAAACATCAATTTTGCCTTCTGCCTTAACAATTGCTGCTACGGCTGCTTCGGCAGATGCATCATTGGTAACATCCAGCTCAATTAACTTAAAGGGTACGTTTTTAGCTTTCGCGATATTGCGCGAGGTGCCATAAACAATATGGCCTGCATTATGCAGCGCGGTAGCGCTGGCCAGGCCTATGCCCGATGATGCGCCGGTAACCAAAATAACTTTACTCATTTTTAAGGGTTTATTTGATGTTTTAGTGGCATCAAATATAGTAGTTTGCGGTTATTAGTTGGCAGTTTTAAGTTAGCAGTTGGCAGGATTATTTTAGTAAAGAAGCATGCAAACAGATGACTACACGCTATTTGGATGCCGCTATAAATTACTAACTATACTTTGCAATACGCTAACGGAGTTCTGCCGACTGCTCACTTAAAACTGCCAAACTAATTTACTAATATTACGGCATGAAATATTACGGATTGATCGGCTTTCCGCTTTCGCACTCTTTCTCAAAAAAATATTTTGCTGAAAAATTTAAACAGGAAAATATTACCGATGCTGTTTATGATAATTATCCCTTAGAGGATATTAAGGGTTTGCAGGATCTGCTGGATGAGCACCCCGATCTGTGCGGCCTGAATGTTACCGTTCCGCATAAAAAAAATGTACTGCATTACCTGGACTGGGTAGAGCACGATGCCCGTAAGGCAGGCGCGGTTAATTGTTTGCGAATTAAAAAGGAAAGCCCGGTTCTGGCAGCTTTTTCGGGAGAAGTGGGTGTTAAAGACCACGATTTTAGGCTGGAAGGTTATAATACTGATCTGTACGGTTTTGAAATGTCATTAAGACCGCTGCTTAAAAGTCACCACGAAACGGCTCTTGTTTTGGGCGATGGCGGTGCGGCACAAGCCGTGAAGTGTATTCTGGAGAACCTGGAGATACCCTTCAGGGTTGTTACCCGTAAAGCAGAAGGAAGCAATATTTTATTTAAGGATCTAACGCCGCAGCTTATCAAAAACCATAAGCTGATCATTAACACCACACCATTGGGTACCTACCCAAATATTGATGAATTTCCGCCTATCCCTTACGAATGGATAACGGAAGATCATTTATTGTACGATCTGATCTACAATCCCGAAGAAACGGTTTTTTTGAAGAAAGGACGTGAGCAGGGAGCTGCAACTAAAAACGGTTATGAAATGCTACTGCTGCAGGCCGAAAAATCATGGGAAATATGGAACTCGGAAGAAAATCATCCGTGAAGTGGCCTTTTTTTATACTGGTTGCAACGCTTTTTATCAGCGCATGTAATGGTGAAGGAGATTACGCGCCTAAACCGCGCGGATTTTACCGAATCAATTTTCCGCAAAGGGGTTATCAGGAGTACGTGTCTGGCAATCCGTTTACATTTGAATATCCTACATACGCTAAAATGGAGCGGGACACACAGTCGCGCCCTGCAGGTAAACTTTTAAACATGCAAACGCTGCTTAATATGCAGTTTCCGCAGTTTAATGCAACACTGCACCTTAGTTACGAGACCATCCCCAACAAAAAAATATTTAACGAGTTGGTAGAAGATGCCCACAAATTTGCCTTTAAGCACACCGTAAAGGCAACCAGTATTAACGAGGGGGTGATTCACTATCCTGACCGTAAGGTTTACGGCATTTATTACACCATCGACGGCAATGCAGCATCGTCTGTGCAATTCTTTTTAACAGATAGCGTTAAAAATTACTTAAGGGGCGCTTTATATTTTAACAGCGAACCGCGCTTAGACTCCATACAACCTGTACTTAACTTTGTAAAACAGGATATGGATATGATGATAAAGAGTTTTAAATGGAAATGATTTATGATATCGGATTTCGAATTTTCGATGTCGGATTTTGTGAAACTCTTAAACACTACCGGAGAATTATTGTTGATTAGTATTTACAAAATCAAACTTCAGAAATTCCAATCAAAATAAATCCGAAATCGAACATCCGAAACCCGAAATAAAAATGGCTGCTATAGAAGTATTCCCCAACAATCCATTCGAAGAAAATACCTATATTTTATATGATGAGACTAACGAGTGCGTAATTATTGATCCGGGTATGTATACCGCTACCGAACAAAACGCGGTAATTAATTTCATCAAAGATAACGCGTTAAAGCCTGTGGGCTTGCTAAACACCCATTGTCATATTGATCACGTATTAGGCAATAAATTGATCTTTGATCTGTACGGACTTAAACCAGAATTTCACCATGGCGAGTTAGAAGTGCTTGAGGCCGTTGTAGCTTACGCGCCGCAGTTTGGTTTACATTATGACGCATCGCCCATACCTGATGAGTTTTTAACAGAAGACGGATGGGTGAACTTTGGCAATGCAGCGCTGCAATTGATCTTCTGCCCGGGCCACTCGCCCGCGCATTTGTGTTTTTACGATGAAAAAGCAAATCAACTTATTGGCGGCGACGTATTATTTAGAGGTAGCATAGGCCGTACAGACCTGCCCGGTGGTAACCACGAGTTGCTGCTAACCAACATCCGCGAAAAACTATTTATTTTACCTGATGATTGTGTGGTTTACCCCGGCCATGGCCCCGAAACTACCATCGGTTTTGAAAAACAATATAATCCGTTTTTTAATTAGCCTTTTAGCGTTGTATGTTGTGAGTTATAAGTTGTAGGTTTAACGTTACATATACACTTACAGCACATAACGCACAAATTATAACATACACCAAAACTTGAATACTTCTATCTACATAGCTAAGCGGTATCTTTTTGCAAAAAAGAATACTAACGCTATAAATATCATTTCTGGTATTTCAATGGTCGGGGTGTTTATTGGCAGCGCAACGCTGTTTATCATCCTATCAGCATTTAACGGACTGGAAGATGTTATCCTGAAACTGTATAGCAATTTCACGCCCGAAATTAGAATTGAAGCTACGTTAGGTAAGACATTCAATCCCGAAACTCCGTATTTCAACGCGCTAAGAAAGGATAAGCGCATATTCTCTTTCACGGAGGCATTAGAAGAGAAAGGGATGGTTAAATATCGCGACAAAACCTTTATTGCCAATATAAAGGGCATGAGCGATGATTTTTTAAAAAACTCCAATCTTGACAGTGCCATACAGGATGGCGGCTTTGTTTTAAAGGCAGGCAACAAACCCTTTGCGGTGATTGGCACCGCTGTGCAAACCAGCCTGTCTGTTAATGTGCATGATGAGTTGACGCCCATGGTTATCTATTCGCCGCGGCGCAGTGCCGGCGTGTCTATAAATCCGATGGATGAGTTGAGGCAGGCTTATATCTATCCATCCGGCGTATTTGCCATACAGCAGGAGTTTGATAATATTGTAGTTGTTTCATTGGATTTTGCCCGCGATCTGTTGGATGAACCTCATCATGTATCATCATTGGAGTTAAACTTTAAACAAGGCACCAACGTTGATGAAATGCAGGAGGAAATTCAGGAAAAACTGGGCGATGGCTTCATTGTGAAAAACCGTAAAGAGCAAAATGTGGAGCTTTACAAAACGCTCAACTTTGAGCGCTGGTCTATTTTTATGATCCTCACCTTTGTTTTGATAGTGGCCATATTTAACATAATTGGCACACTAACTATGTTGGTTATGGATAAAAAGCAGGATATAGCCATTTTAACCAGCATTGGCGCGGATAAAGGCCTTATAAAACGCATCTTCTTTTTTGAAGGAATGATGATAGCTATGATAGGTTGTGTAGCAGGGCTTGTTGTGGGGTTTGTTTTCTGTTTACTGCAACAACACTATGGTTTTATAAAAATGAGTGAGAATGTGGCCCTGATAGCTGGTTATCCTATAAAAATACTTCTGCGCGATTTTGCTTTGGTATTGTTTACCGTATGCATTATTTCTGTTATAGCATCGGCAATTAGCGCGCGTTTAAGTGTTAAAGGATTAGATGATATTAAACACGATTTGTAATTTTACCACATGCGAAGTATAAATTATTTTCTGGGATTAATTTTTCTTATTGTTTTGTTAGGTGCATGCCATAACGATAACAAAAAAGTAGAGCGTAAAAAAACTGTTGTTATAAAAGGGTTTTTCACCTTTGGCCCCGAGGCCGCCCTTTTTATGGAATGTAAAACGGGGAGAGAATATTGGACGGCTGACAGCTCTAAAAAGCTGGAACTCCAATATTCGCAAATGAACGCTGATAGACCTTATGCATCAGCTTTTGTTGAGGTTGAGGGTTATTTTGGGCCGTCGGTAAAAGAGGGACCGGCAACAGCTTTTGACAGTACGCTAACTGTTACAAGGCTTATCAGCATAAAAAAAGATATGCCAAAAAACGCTTGCAAGTAAATCTGCTTTTTAAATTGAATTTATTTGCTTTAATTGTGCTAAAACTCATTTGCCTGTGTGGCGTTAAATAAAGTACTATGGAATCAAAACGTCAACAAAAATTTGCCGGGGTAATTCAGGAAGATCTGGCAGTGATATTTCAACGCGAAGGCATGAACTATTTGCCAAACACTCTGGTAACCATTACCAAGGTGCGCGTTACACCTGACTTAGCAATTGCCCGTATTTTTTTAAGTTTTTTTAATAATACTAACATGGCTCAGGCGCTGCATGTTATCAAATCTCACGCTTCTGAAATTCGCTATAAGCTGGGCGCGCGCATTAAAGACCAGGTGAGGATTGTTCCGCAGCTTGAGTTTTTTGTTGATGATACCAGCGAATATGTTGAGCGCATGGATAAGATCTTTGATAAACTGAGCAAAGAAGAGCGCCAGCCGGATAATGAATAGGTTTACTCAAAAGATTTTACTTTCGGTATTGCTGTTTTTAACCTTCGCAGGTTGCAGCAAACAACCTGCTCCACCTATACCTCCGGCCTATCATATACTTGTTTTGGGCAACAGTATTACTTATTCGCCCGCTAATCCGTCTATCGGATGGAACGGCAACTGGGGCATGGCGGCAAGCACAGCAGATAATGATTTTGTACACCTGCTTGCCAAACGGTTGAAGACAGTTAATGCGGATAACGAAGTATCATCAAAAAACATTGCTGAGTTTGAGAATAATTTTGATACTTATAATTTCGACGCTAACCTTAAAATCTTGAGAGACGCCAAACCTGCACTTATTGTGCTGCGCATTGGTGAAAATGTTACCCGCAACTCTGAAGCCGCACTTTTTGAGCAAAAATATCAGGAGCTTTTAAATTATTTTAAGGCTAACAACCCGTCGGTTAAAATATTGGCGGTAGGTTCTGTATGGCCCGATAGGGACATGCCAACTAATGTAATGAAAAAGTATTCGGACTTTGTGCCATTGGTTTTTATGCAAGCCGATCAGTCTAACTACGCATTTGGTCAATTTGCTAATCCCGCTGTTGAGAGCCATCCATCAGATAAAGGCATGGCAGTTATATCCAATACCATTTTTACCGCCGTTCAGCAAATGCTATACGGCAAATAATTGCTACAGGTAGCTCAGCCACCAATGTTTATGCGTTCGCTTATATTGCATAAACCATCGGCACGGGAAATACAATATAAATATTGCCAAAGCCCACACTGCATACACCACAGGCAAACTGAATAATAAACCACTGGTTGCTCCGGTTATTTTTGCCACCAGCAGGGCTAAGCCGTGTATAAGGTATAAGTGCAATATATAATAAAACAACGCAACCCTGCCAAACAGCACAAAAACATCGGTTATACGGTTTTGTGCATCCTCTAAAAATGCCAAGGTCAGCATCACCGGTCCTAAAGTTATAAGCAGATAATCAAGCGAGGGGGGATATTTTGACACATTGATGAATGACAGAATACTGCGATGAACACTTCCCTGTGCCGACCAATGCGCCGCATCACCATAACCATTAACAAAGCGGATGACAGCAAATAATATTATAGCCGATAGCCCGATTCCGAGCAAATATTTTTTACGCAAACCTGCTTCCAGAGTATATAATTTGCCAAAGCCATATCCCGCCATCATTACACCAACCCAGGGAATCAGCGGATAAAGTATAAACACGCTTTCGCCAAATATATTTACATTACCCTGTACATGTAGGAAATACCAAAGCGTGCTGCCAGACCCTGTAAAATAATCAGGTCGCACTTTATCAAAAGCATCGTGCCCAAAAATTAGCAGTAAGCCAAGGCCAGTAATTATGGGCAGCGGGAAAAAAATGAGCAGACCCAAAACAATCATGCTTACGCCGATTGCCCATATCACCTGTAAAAAATAGCCGTCCCCCCAACCCCAGTTTATAACAGTGAGCTCAAGAATAACCAGCCAGATCCCTCTTGATACCAGGAATTTGCAGGCTTCCCATTTGGTTTTGCCGCGGCTAATCGATAGAAACGCGCCGGTGCCGGCCAGGAACACAAAGGTTGCGGCGCAGTAATGGGTAATAAACCGGGTGAGAAATAATGCCGTTGAGGCGCGGCTCAGATTAGTGGGATCAAACGACGAGTCGCTGAAAAAATCGCGGGTATGATCAAGCGCCATTACCACCATTACAATCCCGCGCATTATATCTATGGAGTCGATACGTTTTTTTGCGATAGGGGCTACGGCATTCATAATGAGTGTTTTCACAAATATAGTAAGCGGCTTATGCTTTACATTATGTGCCTTAACGAAATAATGAATAAAACAACAATATATTTGCAACATGACACCCGCCGAGATCAACATAAAATGGAAAGAATTACAGCAACGCATATCGCTTGATTTTGACAGCGATACACCTGATGTTAAAGTGATGTTGTTTTTAATTGGCGTGCAGGAACTTGGGAAAGGCCCCCAAAAATTCAGCAAGCGCCAAAAGGAAGAGCTGATGCACATTGCCACCTGCAAATTAATGAGCATGATGGGTTTTTACGAGTTGGAGGGCCTTGATCAGGATGGCTGGCCACATTGGAAACTGATAAAAACCATACCCAACTATACGTTATTAGAGCAGGAAATGATGATGAGATCTTTAATAATAAGCTATTTTGAAGAACTGGAAGGATGAAGAAAACGCTTACTCTTTTTTTGCTGCTGATAGCCTTTAGTGGTTTTGCCAAAAGACCCAACTATTACGTGCGCATAAAAACTGTATATGGCGATTGCATCATCAGGCTATATAATGAAACACCGCTGCACCGCGATAACTTTATAAAGCTGACAAAAAAGGGGCATTACAACGGAACTCTCTTTCATAGAGTGATCCAAAACTTTATGATACAGGGTGGAGACCCGGATTCAAAAAACCCTGAAAAGAATAAGCCCGGTATGGAATTGGGGAATGGCGATGTGGGTTACACCGTACCGGCCGAGTTTAGAGACAGCCTTTTCCACAAACGCGGCGTACTGGCTGCCGCCCGTGATGACCTGCCCAGTAAAGCCTCAAGCGGCTGCCAGTTTTATATTATAGAGGGTAAAAGATTTACAGATGAAGAACTGGACAAGCTTATTCAAACCCGTTTAAAAGGCAGACAGATCCCGCCCTCGCAACGCGCGGTGTACAAGTCGGTTGGCGGGTCACCTCACCTAGATCAGAATTATACAGTATATGGCGAGGTGGTAAGCGGTTTAGATATGGTTGACCTGATAGCGGCAGTAAAAAAAGATAAAAATGATCGCCCTTTAGCAGATGTAACCATGACGGTATCTTTGCTTAAAAGACGCGAATGCAGAAGGTTGGATAAAATACTCTTGCCTGCCGGCTAAGCTGTTTTATTTCGAATTTCGAATGTTCAATTTCGGATTTGATTATATATTTAAACCATTAACCTATTAGTACAACAACTTAAAATTCGAAATTGAACATTCGAAATTGGACATCACAAAATGAAGATCATTACCTATAACGTTAACGGCATTCGTTCTGCAATCAACAAAAACTGGCTGGCTTGGCTACAGGCTACTGATGCCGATGTAGTTTGTCTGCAAGAGATAAAAGCCACCCCCGATGTGCTGACCGATCTGCACCTGGTTGAGGCTTTGGGTTATCAGCATTATTGGTTTCCGGCGCAGAAGAAAGGTTATAGTGGTGTTGCCATACTTGCCAAACGCACCCCTAACCACATAGAGTACGGCTGTGGTATTGCTGATTTTGATTTTGAGGGACGCAGCATCCGCGTTGATTTTGACGAGGTATCGGTAATGAGCGTTTATTTCCCGTCCGGCTCAAGCGGCGAGGAGCGGCAGATTTTCAAGTTCCGTTTTTTGGATGAGTTTGGTAAATATCTAACCCTGCTAAAGGTTGAACATCCCCGACTAATTATCTGCGGCGATTATAACATATGCCACCAACCTATTGATATCCACAACCCCAAATCAAACGCCAACTCATCCGGGTTTTTACCCGAGGAGCGGGAGTGGATGGAGAACTTTATAGAATCGGGTTTTGTAGATACTTTCAGGCATTTAAATAAAGAGCCTCACAATTACACATGGTGGAGTTTCCGCGCCAATGCCCGTGCTAAAAACCTGGGCTGGCGCATTGATTATGCCATGGCCAGCAAAGAGCTGGAGGATAACATAAAGCGCGTAGCCATTTTACCTGAGGCAAGGCACTCTGATCATTGTCCGGTGTTGTTGGAGATGGAGTTTTAGCCTGGAACAATTTTGACAACTTTTAAAAAGTTGTCAAAATTAAAATATGCAAAATGGCTCACACTGAACACTATTACACAAAGTTTGAAGCAGGGCAGTTCTATCATATTTATAATAGAACCGTCGGTAAAGAATTGTTGTTTAAGGGCGACGATAATTTCTTCTTCTTTCTTAAAAAATACAATGATTACCTGAGCGGCGTTGTAGAAACATACGCGTATTGTTTACTTCCAAATCATTTTCATTTATTTATTCGGGTAAAAGAAATTAATGAAATAACCCCTGCTAATACATTAAGTGAAATAGAGACGGAAGAAGAGCCAATTCATAAGTTAGTAAGCCATCAGTTTAAAAAGTTTTTCCAATCATACGCTTTGGCTTTTAATAAACAACAGCAACGTAACGGTACTTTATTTCAAACTCCTTTTAAACGCGCTTTAATAAGCGACGATTCTTACTTTACACAAATAATATTCTACATTCATGCCAACCCTCAAAATCACGGACTTATTCGTGATTTTAGGGATTGGAAGTGGAGTTCATATAACGGTTTTATTTCTGATAAATCTACTAAACTTAAAAAGCAAGAAGTTTTAAACTGGTTTGGCGGAAAAGAAGCTTATTTTGAATATCATGAATCGCTCCACGAAGTTACAAATCAGAAAAAGTTGGGGTTTGAATAACTGCTCTCCCGAGCTATGACAACTTTTTAAAAGTTGTCATAGCTTCTCTTTCAAATCTTCTAGTGTAACAATTTCTCCCTTTCTCCGTCCAACGCATAACTAAAGCCTTGCTTATGAATTGGAAGTTCAACTTTTTCGGAAAAAACAACAATCAACCTAAAGCCAAAAAAAGTAAAACACGCGAGTGGTTAGATGCTGTAGTCTTCGCGTTGGTAGCGTCAACTGTGATACGTGGCTTGCTGTTTTCGGCGTATGCTATTCCTTCCGGATCTATGGAGGGTACCCAATTGCCGGGCGATTATCTGTTTGTGAGCAAAATTAGCTACGGACCGCGTATTGCTATTACACCCATTGCTTTTCCGTTCACAGAGCCTGTAGTGGGCGGTGTAAAAACCTATTGGAGCGGTATTCAATTACCTTACATGCGGCTGCCGGGATTCTCATCACCCCAAAAAGGTGACATAGTAGTTTTTAACAAACCCGACGAAGCCGGTCCTGAATACAACATTCCTATTGATGAGCGTACCACGCTAATAAAACGCTGCCAGGCCACACCCGGCGATGTGGTGACCATTGTTAACTCGCAGGTCTACATAAATGGCAAACCTATGGCTAACGCACCAAAAGCACAGACATCTTACGTTGTGGTTACTGATGGCGCAGAGCTTAACCCTAAAATGCTGGAGGATATGCGCATCACCGTGCGGGGGCAGTATAGCAACAATACTTTTGAGATGGTAATTCCGGGTGAGCAGTTAGCAGCGTTTAAAAGTATTGCCAATATCAAAGGCGTTCAGCCTGTTGTTCAACCTGTAGGTATGTATGATGTAGAAGTATTTCCGCACAATGATAAGTTTAAATGGAACATGGATAACTACGGTCCATTGAAAATGCCTGCCAAAGGCTGGACCGTAACACTTAACGATTCTACCCTTGCCCTATACCGACGCGCTATTGCAATGTATGAGAATAACACAGTTGAGGTAAAAGGCAAAGACATCTATATCAACAACAAAAAGGCCAATAGCTACACCTTTAAGATGGATTACTACTGGATGATGGGCGATAACCGCCACGACTCGTTAGACTCGCGGTTTTGGGGTTACGTGCCCGAAGATCATATCATCGGCAAAGCCAAATTAACCTGGTTAAGCACCGACTCAACTAAAAACCTCATCAGCGGTATCCGTTGGGATAGGTTGATGAGGCCGATAAGGTAAGTCTTATTTACTAAACACCTCTATCATCACCTCTTT